>Ga0209611_10000337_pt1 | contig 65937 bp, 51 predicted proteins | sample S1TSphgellanicum_3_FD_187693 | JGI IMG/M metagenome (GOLD analysis project Ga0209611, IMG submission 187693) | Host-associated microbial communities from peat moss isolated from Minnesota, USA - S1T2_Fc - Sphagnum magellanicum MG (SPAdes) (version 2) | ecosystem: Host-associated > Plants > Peat...
AATGAAAGCAAGTTGTTCAACTTCATGGCTTCATAGGTTAGATTTGGAGGATTATGGGTTTCTTGTATCAACTCAAGAGTAACTTCATCTAGGTTTACAATTTCTTCTAATTGTTCTTCTATCATAATAAGGTTCCAAAGCATGTCTACATAATAGCATTGGTCAATTTTTAACATGTTATAATGATCTTAAGGTGTTGTTCGATGGATTGTTGTTTCAACTATATGGAAAAGTTCTACAATAACATATTCCTCCCCCCATTGTTGACCTTGATTACAATCAATTTCTTCATATGATGTGTATTTTTCTTCACTTCCATGGTTGTTGATGTTTTTTGCAGTGTAAATTTCTAAAGGTTGAGTCTTGTTATCCATTGCCTCGGGGTTGAAAGGCTAAATACTTATTGCCTTAAACATAGACTTAATGTTTTTCTTTGTGAGAAATTAATCTATGGCATAGTCTACCCGTCCAACTAAAGTGATCTTATAACATGGCTCCATTTGATTACTTCTAAACATTGTTGCATCCCTAACCTTTCTTAATGTTGTTTTAAGTGGTTTGAAACAAGACACATTTAATGGTTGTGAAATATATGATGTATGGGATGGTAAGGTAATCATGTCTAACCCAAGCTCTTGTGCATGTTCAATTGTTTTTAAAGTAACATGATTGTCATGCCCATCTAGGATTAACAAGTGTCAATTAATAAAAAACATTCCACCTAGGACAAACTTCTTGGAAAATTTTAAGAATTCTTTGAACAAGAAAAAAATAATCCAAGCTCTTTTTTGCATTACCATGTTGATTCTTGGTTTGCAAAGTTTGATGTAATCATCTCACAGTTTTTAATTTTTGAAAATGTAGAATCTTGGTAATTAAAACACCTCATGTAACATATATTATATGGTTGATAGTTAACCACTCGCGAAACTTAGGGGTTGTGCTATAAATTAAAATTGATCCTCTCTTAACTAAAATCCTTGCTTCAAATTGTTTGCTAGCTAAATGCGTGTTTCATATGAATTCCATACATGATTTGCAATGTGATTGTGTTGGTTGTATAGTGATTGTAAGTTGGTGTGAAATGAATTTCAAGAAGTGGGTGTCAATCCCCTTGCTTCTTTATAGTTCCAGTCATTATGCTTGTCAAATGTTGACCTGTGGGTGTCTTTGCTTCAACTAATACCACCAGCTCTTTCTTAGTATTCCATCTTAAAATGGTGTATCCTTTGTTTGTATCAACTTTGCAACCTTCATCTTTAGTTGTTGTAGGCTTATAGATAATCTACATTCTTACATATTTATATTCCACTTGACCATTACAACATCCTCTTCTTTTGTAAACACACCTATTGGTCCCATCTTCCTAGACCTTGTTTTTTTGTTCAAGTAGTCAATAAGTGAGCTTAAAATAATGTTCCATGACATTCTGGCCTTCCTTAAAGAACATGTCCTTCTTTTAACATCCATTATTATTTCCAATGCTTCATTTGTTCACATGCCTTTCCTACTTGTTATAGGGATATGATTTATTTGTGGTGGTTTTCTTCTAGTTCATGATTCATGAACATGGGGGATATTTTCCTTGTCCATTGCTTGCTAGTCAAGCATGTTGCTTCATTACCTTCAAAGCACATTCAAATTCATGATTATTGTTGTTTTTTGAATCCCAACCCCCAAGAACTTAATGGTGCACATTTTGGCCCAACTAATGATATGTTTTTCTCTTTCATGTACACATCCCAAGAATCCAAAAAGTGTAGTAAGTTTGGAAATCTATATATTGCATGTTCAAGTAGTGTAATAATAAAATAGATGAAAGTATAGAAATATGTAAAGTCCTCCTACACTAAATCAACATCTTTTGTTGATGTGTAGGTTGTGGAAAAATATGTATATGAATGATTAATATGAGCTACTTAATCCCTTGATTTCTTGAATCTCCTTGATCTAACATTTCAAACTATAGATTATTGAATCCAACAATAATCTAAATATTTTTTAAACCTTTGTTTGTAAATACGATCTATGATTTCTATCCTAGATTTTAATAATAATCTCTTTTCTACTTGGTTCTATCTTGAGATTTTTTCATTACAAATCTACCTTTGGACTAGGTAATTGATTGTCTACTTGTCTACTTTCATTTGCAATGCTAACTTTTGCACATCTACCCAAAAACCTAATTGTTTTTCATCTATTTTTTGCCCTTTCTCCTTAATACTTGTATTTTGCAGGAAAACCTTCAGGCTTGACCTTTTTTCTTCTACATGTTTTACTTTTAGTGATAGCACTAAATTGTAATTAACATTAGTATTTATTAGCACTTCAATGATAGGACTTAAGAATTACGAACAAAGTTCAAGATGTTCATCAACTATAGCTTGTAAGAAGGACATACTTGAAAGAAAAGACGAACATAAACAATGAACTGCACTTTTAAATTGAACTTCACCTATGTTTAACTTATTATGGTGTTGGGTTTTTTGAAAGTAATGCAAATTGCAAAAATTTAGTAAGAATTTTGAAGGTTAAACCTTTGGAAGGTTAATAATGAACTTGTTTGGAAGACTCAAAATTTGATTTCCTTGATAATCTTGGTGCATTATATCCTTGTTAGGACTTAGTGCTAATTTATGAACAATTGCATGCCCATTAATTTGACATTCAAACCCCCACAACCAAACATTCTCTTAATTGTTTGTCTTGGTGATGGTTTGTGAAAATGAATCCAACCCGCCCTTAAACTAAACTTTGCCTTTGGAAAAACATTTGAATTTTTTTGTTAAACCAATCCTAAACACAGACATAACCAAACAATTTTTTTTTACATGAATACATTTCATCTTATTTGCTTTCAGTTATGCACATGAAAATTTGCCTATACATTTCCATCACTAAACATGTGTAGACATAACAACTATAGTAAAATTTATTAATTTTGTCACTTTCTCACACTCATAACTACACAAAAAAGCAAAATTATGTGTGGGTCACCTAAATTACCCTTTTGTTGGCAGGTAAACTAAACATTGGTTCCCCATGAATTAAGAAAATCATGACCAATAAATTTTTTTAAAAACCTTGTCAAGACAATCCCCAAAGATCAATGTTTTTTTGTTTTTTCAAATTTGCAATAGTGTTCAAGTGGCAATCATTCATAACTATATTTAGCCAAATTTGGCAATATTCCAAATATGAAATTAAAAAATCTTAAGCAGCTTTTCATATTGAAGGAAATTGTGGCAATTCTTAAAGTTTTTATAAAAAATTGCTGAATGTTTTTTTAAAAGAGGAAATTTGTGACATAATATTAGTTTTCAAAACATTTTTGGCAAAATGGTGAATATTTGGCACAAAAACATCATTGCCCTAGATTTTTAAAATTTTTGGGAATCTTTGAAACTTTTTATCTTTTAAGTAACATGCCATACAATAACCATTGAAAAAAACATATATAATACTTAAGATGCACATAAAACTAGTAATATTTTTTTATGTTGCATCATTGCCTAGCATCCCAAGAGGATTTAGCATTAAATGGTGAGAGGTTTTTAGAACTTGTCTAAATAGTAGAAAAAGTAGTTTTAAGAATGCTACCAAACTAAAATGAAAGTCCAAATGGAAAATTCAATTTTTTCTTCAAAATTTGGATTTTTTTCAGAAAAAAAGAAATTTTATGATTGAATGTTCCCTTTTTATTTTAATTTCTCACATTTTGGTGAAATTTTGCACCAAAAGAAAGTTGCATAAAACTCTCGTAAATATTTTGTGTTGATTTTCTTTGTACCCAAAGGTCTCAAAATTTCTAGGAGATTCCATCTGTGTATTGATTTTCTAAGGACCACTACTTGTTTTAATGAAACATGATTAGAATAAATAATAATTTTGAGATTTCATCCCTAGTGTGGCTGACTTTAACGACACCAGAAAGAAAGTTGGGCATGAAATGGTAAACTGGGGATCAAACTGGGGATCACTTTGAAGATAACCTTAGTAAAATTATCAGTAAAGTCATCCTCTCTTTCACCCACTGTCCCCTCTGCTTTCACCCCCCTATCCTCTCTTTCAGTGGTATCTGCAAAGTAAGGAAACTTTACTAAATCTGAGTATGAAATGCTCAGGAAAAAGGAAAGAGGGGATGAAACTCAGTTTACTACCAAAATTGGTGGAAAAACTAGTTCGGGTACTAGTTATTTCGTTTTGTAAAAATTCATTCCCAGTTACACATTTGATGCCCTATTATGCCTAAACTGGCCGTTGTCGCCCCCTAATCGCCTGACTTTACAGATAACTTTAATATCTTTACACAAAACTAGGTTTGAACTTTGAATCACTATTGGTCTGGTATTCACCTTGTGAGAAGTTGATTGGAAAACTTTGTGCAAGTCATTAATTCAACCAAACACCTTATATATATATATAATTTTTTTAATTTTTAATTTTAATTTTAATTTTAACTTTTATCATAAATTTATTTATTTATTAATTTTTTTCCTAGTGATTTTTTTTGTCAAATGAGGATTTTTTTTCTTAAATGGTGAAGTGTGTGTTGGGTTTTATAGTTGCCAAAATGTTGAAAAGAAAATTTAAAATTTAAAATGGCCAGACTCTATATTCAAGTTTCAGTGTGTTGCCAAAAAGGGCACTTTACATTTTTGAATTTTCACTTTTTTATAGCCAAATATGATTAAATTGTCTTATAAAAATCACAACTTCAGCTACATCATGAAATTGAAAAATACAAATAATGAAACAAATTATATAAATAAATACATAAGAAAGTACAGGCACACATATACACACAACTTAATTGTCAATGTTCTCCCTTTTTATTTGATAATTTCCAATACCCAAAATGTCAAAACCAGCTACCTGTTTTCAATTTTGCTGACATACATACACTTAGTTTCAAAGGCAACCTAAAAAACCTAACGTGAAATCCTGGTCATCAAGGATGAAAGTTGCCCACATCTCGGGCTAGGTGTGGATGGAAAAGTCACGAAAAATTCCAGTATTTCAGGCAATGTATGGATGAAAAGAAATTTGCATCCACCTGTTGAGTACGTATTTAGGGCTATGTATGGATGAAAAAATAAATTTACACCACCTGTTGAGTAGGTTATGGATGTAAAGGTCGTTAATTATGTCCAGGTAACCCAAGGGGGTCTCTGGCTGCTTTCAAAATTGTTGTGGGTTTCAAATCAATTTGTCACAATTATAATCGCAAATTATGTTTATCCTTTTTTTCATTGATTCATCATCTAATTGAAAGTTCCAATTACAATCTTGCATATTTTTTAAATGCTTGAAGATTAAATAAATTGATCCTAATTATATGAAATTGCATGCACTTTCCTATTTGGTCATTTGCAATTGACATGCACATATTTTTATTTGATTTTGATGTACATTTGTTTTAAAATGATTTTTTTAAATTTGAAAACATATGTGTATTTGTCTATCCATATGAAGCCTAGATAGTTACCTCTTAAGACCCTTACTAGGTGAACATACACATGTACCTCGCACCACTCTAGGAACTTTCCTAGGTAGGATGTCTCTTCACAATTTGCCCATGAATCTATTTTTGGGCTGAAATTACATTTAATGTACAAAAATGGAACCATGGCTACTAATTTGTATTGTTTTGAAAATGATCGCAATCAAATTGTAACTAAGGGTTATTTTATGTGCCTACCCATCTCCCTCTTATTAACAAACTTGTCACCATGACAACAACAACAAAACCAATTGTAATGTTTGTAAGTTCATAAGCATTCCAATTAGTTGTCACAAATGTTCTTAATTACTAATAAAAACCTATGAATTTTGAACTTTATCATTTGCCATGAAGGTCATGAACATGTTTTCTTAACTTTGTTGCAAATGGACATGTTGATAAACCAACTTTGCATAGGAAGATATTGACTTTTGAAATTTAATTGTTAAGTGGTTGATAGACGTAATGCATGTGGATTGTTATCATTATTTCAGTTGGACCCAATTTTAGTAAACATTTCATTGAAGTAGTGAAGAAAAGATGCAACATTTGAACAATTTTCAACATACTTGAAATGGAATGCTATGGGGGTGCAAGATCAAAACACATAAGGTCAATCATTCAAAATTGTGGATTCTACTTAAGGTGCATTCACACTTCATGATAGGGACTTTAGTGTTGAGTTCCCTAACATCATGCTACTCTTTAAGACTTAAAACCTACTTAACATGAAAATTTTATGTTAAGCTAACATTCATTCAACATTGAACTACCACCTATTTATATGGTGTGCCACCTAGGATGCCACCTAGATTTTCATTTAACCTTGACTTAACATCAAGTGTGAATGCACCATTAGTTGGTTAGTAATGAAAAGTGAAATTATTGATTCCATGGTTTAAAGAAGGTGATGAAATAGGGAATGGGTTGAACTTGGGAGTACAACACATTTAATTGTGTATTGTATTTAGTTGGTTAATAATGAAAAATGGAATCAATGACATGTTTCAAAAATGTAATGAAATAGGGGATGGGTTGAACTTGGGAACTAAAAAAGGTACTTGAGTTAGTTGCCTCACAAAAATCATCTTTTCTTTGCATTCATGAATCATCGATGAATGCCATTAATGAGACAAAAGGAAACATAAATATTGGATATTTATAGCACAAAAGGGTTCGTATCAATGTTGGGTGGGTGTCACAAATCCCTTTAGGCATTAGCTAAGCATCAAAGTTCGAACCCCTCAGGGTATCACATTGAATGATACCTTGCGTGAAAACTGAATCATTGATACAAGTGAAAACCGGATGGTGATAACCAGTTAAGTTTTTTAAAAATAAAAATAGTGAGACATGGTTAAGGTTTGACCCCTTACATGAATAAAGGTTTCAAGAAAATCCTATGTGAAAAAAATTGGGTTAGGTGGAGGCATCGCATTCCAATGGCTACTTCTAGAAAACCCTAAATTTTTTTATGAAATGCATTTTTCTCCCCTGGTTCTTCCCCTTGCATTTTTTTCACTTGTATTCACAAAGGTTGGGCGTTGTGCGTGTTGTCTTCTTTGGTGTTTTTGTGTTGTTTAGATTTTGGAGTTTGGAGTTTGGATTATAAAGTTAAATTTTTTCCCTTTCTCTTTATTTTTTTCCTCACCTTTCTTCTCTCATTTTTTTTTCCCCCTTATGCTTCTTTCCTTTTAGCCTCTTGTCTTGTCGCCTTGCCTCACTACCTTAGTCTGTTGCTTCGAAGCCTCATCATGTTGCTTTGAATTGTTACATCGTCACTTTATTATGCCTTGTGCTGCCTTGTCGCCTTGTCCTACTTCTTCGACCTATTACCTTGTCACCTTGTTGTGTCGTGTGTTGCCACAAATTACCTCATTGCCTTGAACTACTAAATATGAAATATGAAATAGAAGAACAAATGAAGATAAATCTTTTAAAACTACATGTACAAAAAAAAAGTTAATAACCAAATGGAAAATTATCTTTGTGCTAGAATTTTTTATTGTGTCAATGATAATACAAAAATTGACCTTGAAAATACACAAATCATCCATTGCATCCTTTGTTATTAAAAACCTATAATAAAAATAAATTCAAAAATTCAAGCAAGGAAAGGATTGATTTCTTATTACAAAACAAATTGAATAATTTTTTAAAAAAAACATGTGGATGTAGAGCACAATGTTATTGCAAAAATGTTTTAAAAAGAAATATTTTTTGTTGAAAGGAAGAGAAAAAAGACAAAAAGCAAAAAAAAGAGCGGTTGTGTTTGGTGGATCAATTTCTAAATTTTTTCTATCAAAAATTCTTTCAAAAAAGAGGATGTGCCATAGAAAGAATTTTTAGAAGACGTGGGTCTTTTGATTGTCAAGAATAGTTTACCAATTTAGTTTGTGGAGAGCATGTGGCTGAAATGTTTAATTTTGCATTTATGTCCAAAATTAAATTTCCCTTCCAGAAGGTAATTTTCACAAGAGATATTATAATGGTTAGTTGAAAAAACAAGTCAACATTATGTTCTTGCATTGGCAAATTATTTTTCTATGACAACTAATTTTGATCTTTGGATGTCTAAGGGAGTTTATGATGTCTTTGCATTAGTGATCAATTTTTTGGGCAATGATTGGCAACCAAAACATATAACTATTGGCTTGTTTGAGACGACAAAGACTAATGGTCAAACATTAGTTAGAAGTCTGATAAAATTATTGGACAAATATGGTTTAAGGAAAAATATCATTGCTTATGTCAAAGATGAGGGGTCAAATCTCAATGCAATGACCATTGCATTGAAAGTTGTTGTAAATTGTGAATCTTTTGGTTTAGAAGAAAGCTTTCAAGGCACTTGTTTTGGGCATGTTTTTTCAAAAGCATATTAATATGGCATTACAAAGGAAAAAATGTGTAAGGATCTGAAGTATGTTTCTATTAAATCTACTCAAGCAAATTTGCAAAAGTGCATCATTTGGCCTAAGAAATCTAGAAAAAGAAGGCAGGAATGGAACAAGGCTTGTGTTGAGACTAGCATTCGCCCTAGAAAATTGAACACTCCAATGAAAACCAAATAGTCCTATTTGTTTCATTATTATTTCAACAATTTACAATTTTTGAGGTTTTAAATTATACAAAATAATTACTCTTTTCTATTATTGGTTGTGTTTGTAGGTTTGTTAGTAAGGTCATTATGTTTCAAGAGGCCTTATAATTTCGTTCTACCATTGTGTTATGTTATAGCAAACAAATTGTTGTGAAAGTCAATGGTCAAATGCCTCCACCTTTAACTTGGCACATTTCTCATATTATAGTGGATTATCTTTTTCCAATTGTTTATGCTTGTGTTCTTAATTAGTCTCATGGCCATTGGCTCCTCAGTGATGATTTACTCTTTGTTATTTCCATGAGTTTGAAATTGAAAGAAGAAAACAAATTTATTCCTTCATTTAAAAGCCTAATGGAAGATGATTCCATGATGAGTTATCTTTCTTGGCCTTTAACATTAGAAGGGAGGTAATCAATGTGCTAGATTCTTTCCTTTCATTCTTGAAAAAATATGAAAACAACAAAGCTCATAATATGATTTCTTTAATGTTAGACCCCAGATTTAAGAGTCTTTGTATAATATCCTCATTTGTTGGAAAAGAACAAAGTGTTGCTCTTGTTGAAGAATATGATAGAAAATCCTTGTATATTATGTTGGGGAAATGCCATGAGCATTTGCATCCTTTTGTAAGGTTAAATAGGAATTGTGCTAACCAAGATATTTTTGGGTAGGATTACAATTTGGATATTTTCGAACAAACTTCAAACACAAACGAACTAGCAGAAAAGCTTGTGAAGTTGTTGATTTTCAAGAGATTTCAATTGGATGTTAAGGACATCAAATGCCTTCTTCACTGGTGGCAAAAACATAAAACAATGTTTCTTATAGTTTGATTTTTAGCCTGGCAGATTTTGGATGTTGTTGGAACTCAAATTGAAACATAAATATTTTTTTCTTTGACTGGAATACTTACTAACCTTAAGAAATGTCTTTTGGAAACTAAAAATTTAGAAAAGTTGATATTTGTCAACAAAAACTGGCTTAATGATTTAAAATAGGTTGTGTGTCTCCATTTAACTTATTGGAATTCCTTGAAAGGGATGTAGATTTAGAAGAGGAGTTAAAAGAGTTTGAAGGTGAATTTGAAAGGGATGAGGTTGTTGAAGTGTAAAACTTCAATAAATAAAATATTATTTAGTGTTAAAAAGTTGTTTGTCACAATATTTGTAATTTTTTCATCAGTAAGAAAATTAATAAAATCAAGATCTTTTTTTAAATAATTTTAATTTTCTGTATTAAAAAAAAGTAACCAATTAATAAGTAATACCTTATTTGTGAGAATCGACAAAAGAGAACCAGCTGTTCTCAAAATTTTGATAATCGACAAATTGAGAACCAGTTTAATTTTTAAAAAAATATTGATACCCTTACCCAGCATATAAAATTTAGGGGGAAAAAAACAGTGAAAACTGGACCCTTTTATAAATTGTTTCATGAAAACCAGATCCAGTTTGTATCATAAAAATGTGACACCCACCCAACACTCGTTCACATGGATGAATGGGACCCTCTTTCTTCACCTTTATGTTAGCCTTGTGCATGGTTCCTTGTAGGCCATAAAGGACCCATTTCCCTTTAAAAAGGATATATTTCCAGGATATTGGATGACAATGTACTTTTTGTAAAGGAAAATAGATGCATTTAATTTGCCAACTAGCCTATGGTGAATGGTTGTTCATCCTATGAGGCTACTACCCCCATACTTGCATGTGATCATTCTATAGCTGACCCAATATGGCAACACAATTGTCCAACTCTCCCCCAAGGTTTTACATCCCAATTATACAAATTGGACAAGGCTTTTACTATGGTTGGGTTGGTTCTAACGCATCTATAGAAAGTTAACATGGCTTAGTGTTAAAAATGGAGCCCACAACCCATCATCTAGGTAACTATTAAGGTAGTATGTTTGTTTTGTTTGTTGCATTGAAATCTCCTGAACCGCCCATGCCTCATGCCACATTCTTCATACCATTGGGAAAGCCATTGATGAGTAAGGAGTGCATCTAGGTGGTTTTGCTATGTTTAGACCTACAATACAAGAGTTATTCAATATTGAGTCATTCACAATTTACTAAAGTTAAACCTTTAAAAAGAATTGAGGTGTATTTTTTGTATTGTTGGAAAGCCTTTGATGACTAACATTTGAACCTAAAATGTGAGAGATATTGAATTGTGAGTAGAGAATTTGTTAAAAAAATCAACTAAATTACAAAAAAATTGATTTTGAAAAGAAAATTTAGTTGAGTAATGAGTTCACACTTGGGTCAACAACATAGACCACAATAGTAAATATGACAATTTGAATGTTAATAACTTCCACTCTATTCTTGACGCATAGAACATCAAAATATTTTATTACATGCCCAAGTTTTATAGTCTTCATCTAGTGAATTTTGAATTATTAGTATTGTTTGACATAACAACAAATCACCACTTTATTTTGATTTCCCACTTAAAATATTATTGTTTCCCCCCACCCCAAAAACTACCTATATACCTTACCCAAAATTATTGTTGTGGCTATCTATTAAAATGAAGGATGGGTCCCGCACTATATTTGAGTGCCAAAGGTGATTTTCCTTTGATTTGGGAACTTCCCATTATCTCTCCCACTTTTCCATTCATAACTACAAAGTTTCTTCCCCACCTCCTCCCACAAGGTACAATTTGGTCTCACTTTGACACATTTGGGGCTCAAAACCCTAAGTCATATAGCTTTTGGGTGTGTGTAAAAAGCTATGACTAGGGAAGAAACACTTGTTAGCACTAGAAACTACAAAGAAGCTTATGAATGGATACACTAGTAGCCACATAAAAATCAAAAAATTCACTTGTCCTTTGGAAAACATAATGGGTCATTTGTGCTCTTCTGAAAGGAGATAGATGTCCATTGTCCCTTTGGCCAAACGCCTCTATTGGCTCCATCCACCATCCCCTAGAGACTATAATTTCACTTTCTGGGTTGGACAATGGCCTTTAGTTTTGGGAACATTGGGAACACTATAATTTACAAAAACAATTATGGTGGCAATGGTGGTTGGACCCTCTCACTCTAAAGTGGGAGATTCTAGGGTTCAAATATTTTTGCCACACCTCACCTCAGTGTTTGTTCTGAATGACTTTCATTTGGGAAAAGGCTTTTGAGGAAATGATTGTGTTCCCAAAGGTAACCATGAACCATGTTCCCTAGTAAAATGCAACCATATTTTTGAGGAATGCTTATGTTATCTGAGGAACATGGATGTTTGCTTCTTTTGAAAATGTTTTTTCTTAATTTTTCTTAGGAAGAAATTGTTGAACTACCCCGTGAGGAAATGGTTGTGTTACTAAAAAAAAATGGTTGATTTTTTTGGGGAAATTTGAAACATGTTTGTGTTCTCAAGGAAAAGCTTTTGCCTGAGAACACAACCCTTTTCCCATGAACCTTTTTGGCATGAATGTTAGCCAAAAGGTAAACAACTCTCTTTTTGTTTCGATGTCTATCTCCCCCAGCAGAAGAACCCTAAGGTGTTATGCCAGGGGAGCTCCCCAATTTTATATGTTCCCATGTTCCCATGTTCCCATGGTGATATTTTATTTTCTACAAAACGAGAAAAAAGCAAGGAAATCAAAAGAGAGTTGTTTACATAAGGGGGAGGTTCATGTACTTGTGCATTCTCCTGAGGTTCGGGAACACCCTCGGGCTCATGCCCTTGGGTGGCCCTCCCTCAAGAGAACGCACTTGTGAAGGGACCTCCCTTACAACTAAACACTAACATGGCAAACAAAATTGAACTCCAAATCTTCCACTTAAAGTGGGAATGTCCAACCAATGTGTCACACAATTGCTTTTATAAATAGTAGTGTGCGAGCCAAGTTATCACGGTCATCAAACTTGGGGGAACAAGAAAGCATTTTGAAAATTAATTTTATGCTAGGCACCATGAATGGGCATGAGTATTTTTTCTGCATGGGAGGGAGACTGAGGTCCAAGGTCCAATGAAATAGAGCAATCCTATTGGATGAGAGCCATAAATTGGACCCACGGCAAGTTTCAACTCAAGGGTTCAATATGCTTCAAGTGAGTTCAAATTGGTTCCTAGGAATTTGGACCGTGAACCCCAATATCTAAAGTGGGCCTTGAGATATTGCATTTAACCTGATGCTAAGGTTTAGAGATTGCATCGATGTGTGCATGATGTTGATGTATATACTTTTGTATGATGTTTTTCTCAAGCACGACAACCAACTCTTTGAACAAGATATCTTTCATGAGTCACTTAATGAGGTCATCTGAGTGACCAGTTGTGGGCATGTGAGTGTGAGTGAGTATTGTTTGGTCCTTCGACCCACACATGTTTCAGAGCAAGATCTCATTGACATAATAAGTTAGTTGCGGGGGAAAAGAAATGATACCCGCCAAATACCCGCCCAAAACCTGGTTACACAAAAGAGTTTTCAATAATGTCAGGAAAACATGGCACCGGTACCCTGAGTTTGGTCCAAAACCGGGTGAGATTTTTAAAAAAAACCTGCACAAAAGTACATTAGTCTTAAGGGGGCGTCAAACTCAGAAATGCACCACTTTTTAGAGTTATCCGTAAAGTCTTGCGATTAGGGGGTAAGATCGGCCAGTTTCGGCATAATAGGCCATCAAGCCAGTAACTGGGAATGAAATGTTTACAAAGCGAAATAACAGGGACCCAAACTAGTTTTTCCAGCAATTTTGGTGGTAAGCTGAGTTTCATCTCTTTCATTTTTCCACTGCTGTTACATATAATTTCATTGCTCCTACCTGTACAACTACTATAATTACTCTCGAACCTTGTGCATTAAATGCTGAGTTTCAGCATTTCATACCCAGATTTTATAAAATTTCACTACTTTGTGGACACGACTGAAAGAGGGGATAGGGGTTGAAAGCAGGCCCAAAGACAGGGCGACTTTAATGATAACTCTTTTGTGCCAAATTGAGTTTCATCCGGTTTTGACGAGTCTTTCCTTTTTCCTGAGCGTCTCCACTGCTGCTAAATATGTTTTCGCTGCTCCTACATGTACAACTACTATAATTACCTCGAACCTTGTGCATTAAATGTTGAGTTTCAGCATTTCATACCCAGATTTTATAAAACTTCCTTACTTTGCGGACCTCGCTCACAGAGAGGATAGGGAATGAAAAGAGGCCCAAAGAGAGGGTGAAGACAGGATGACTTTAAGGAAAACTCTAAAGCCATGTGTCTAATCTTGTGCAAGTAAACAATGAAAGAAAATAATGTGCTTCTTGGTGGACTTAGTGCAAACATATGTGGATTAGCAAATTGATCATGGGGAACATTAGGGTAGAATTGCTCATCACTAGTGGCTGACTAGCATTTGAGTATATTGCATCAAAAACCAAAAGAAGCCATTTTAACATTGTAACTGTAACTAGTGTTGACTGGTTCCGAATGAAAGGAACTTTTCATAGTCTGAACTTTCCAGAGAATTGGATTGCAGGTTCAGCCTTCCACTAGAAGTCAGAACTGGGACCTGAACTGGATCATGCTATACCTATGTAGTAGTAGTGCTTGTAATAACTTGTTGCAAGTCTGGCCTTGAAAAAAGAAATGAATTAAAGTTATCCCTAAAAGTCCTCCCTAGTTCCATCCCCTGTTTGGATTTCGTCCCCTGTTTTCTATTATCTCTAAAGTCCCCAGAAGGGTGAAATTTCAAAACTGAGGATCAGAGCAGAAAATAGGGGGTGAGATGGGAATTGAACCTTTTTTTGGGGGGCACTTTCTTTTCTTGTTTGGACAAACTTGAGGGACTGTTTTGGAACCTTTTTTCTTTTTCTTTTTCTTGTGTCATGGAACAGTAAACGACAATCTACAGTAGCTATGTCCTCTACTAAAGTGGAGTACAGAGGCCTTGACAGAAGGAAGTAAGGAGGCTACATGGTTGAAAAGCTTAATAGGAGAACTTGTATTTTTTGTAGCTGACACCGACCCCAATATATCTTGTGACAATATGAGTAGCATGAAGATTGCAAAGAATCCTATATTCCATGCAAGGACTAAGCATATTGAATGTCACTACCCACTTTGTTCGTGAAAAAGTGTTATTTGAAGAAGTTGAACTTATTCATGTGCCCACTAGTGATCAACTAGCAGACATTTTCACCAAAGCTTAAGGACTAAACAAGTTAGAAGAAATGAGATTAAAACTTGGAGTGGTGAAAATTATTAGATTAGATTGAATAGGTTGCACTACTCTTTGGAATTGGAAAATTAATTAATTTTAAGATGATTAGCAACTAGGGTGTGAGAGGGAGTGTTAGTAAGATCCCTGTTTTTTGTATAGAATTTACAGTAAGATAAGCTTGTGTCATATTGCATGACATCAACTTAGTCATGCACCAAAATATCACTCAATTTAAGCTTACGGTGCTCTAAGTTAGAAAGATAATTTAGGTTAATTTCGATAAGTTACACCATTATGTTAATTAGCCACGTAGAAGAAGGTCTCACCTCAACAAGCCATTGCTCTGTGAAGTGTAGTTGTCATTTCCATAACTGGGTCTTCAACCGTGTTCAAGTACAGGCCTATCACAAAGGTTTTCTCCTGCAGCTGATCTTCCAGAGCTTCCTGATAATGATGGTGATGGTGATGATGATAACTCAGAATTTGTGGAAGTTGATCCCACAGGTTGCTATGGTTGGGTCAGTGTTGCCATGACCTTTCTGTCAAGCTCTTGTTGTACTCCTTCTTTCCTTTCTAATATTTTTTGTTTTTCCTTAGCTTTCCCAAGGATCTTTGAGTTTCTAACATGGGTTTGAGATGTTGCATCACAGTATGATGATGTACTGGGCAAAGGGGCCTTCAAGACTGCGTATCCTATTTGAGCTGTTTTTAGGTTCTTGCTAGTCTTGAATTGGAATGAAAGTGATGCTTTACCACAATTACATCACAATAACCTTGGCTGGATTGCTTTTGGCTGTTGTGATGATGCCTTTGTCATGTTATGGTTTGCCCTTAACTCCTTTGCAGCTACAGGGCATTTGATAAAGTGGATGGAATTGAAGTGGCATGGAATCAAGTGAAAGTTTGAGATGTTTTGAAGAGTCCTGAAGATCTGGAGCACCTTTAATCAGAAGTTCACTTGTTGAAGACACTGAAACACAAAAACATCATCAAATTGCACAATTCATGGGTGGACACCAAAACAAAAAATGTGAACTTCATCACTGAGATATTTACCTCTGGCACTTTGAGGCAGTAAGTACTCATGTTCCTATAAAATTTCTTTAGCTTCAGCTGAGACACTACTCAGGGTCATGTAAGGAGTCCTTGTATTTGATACTCTTCTGAGGAAGGTTTTTGGAGTTCAGGTTCTTCACTAAAACTTGGAATTAGACTGGATGGTGTGAATATTTGGTAATTATGAGACTCCTTGCATCTATGGGAACTCTTGCATGTCACACAAGAAAACTCTCATCTGACCCTTTTGCATGACTGGAAGTTGGCTGATTGTTTCTCCCTGACTGGTTTAAAATGCCATCTACAGTTCCTTTTTGTGTTGAAAGCATTCCACAATGTGTCGTTGCTGTAACTGACTGATGGTGGCAGCCCAAGAATTGCATCCCCTCAAGAGTTAGCCTGATGAGTAAACAGATCAAAATATTTCTCATGTTTGTACCATTTAAATCACATACTGAAAGGCATTGATCATAAGGGATACAGACCTTGAAATCTTGATGAGAAGGAAAACAAAATATGTGAGGAGACGATTTATGGGCAAGGTTCTGTCAGGGGAGCAAAAGGGAAGTCTATTGACCAATGGAGTAATGTGAACCAGGTATGCAAAAAAACACAAGCATGTGGACATTAAGGTTGCTAAGAATTGGTCACACAAGATTTTACATGGAATTCTTTACCTGCATAGTCATGATCCACCAATCATACACCATGACCTTAAATGTGACAAAGTTTTTGTGAATGGCAATCAAGGGGACTTGGTGGGTATTCTCTTTCTCACTTATGTGGAGTTATCCAATGAGCAACTAATTTTCTGAAGGGTGCAGCACCTAGGATTGTTGTGAGAAGAGCTATCATCTTTTTTAGGGTCTCATTTTCTTCTCCATTGTCTCATTTTTGTACATTTATGTTCTCTCTCAGTACTGGAAGATGTGTTGTGGACATGAGGCTGTTTGCTCTCTACCTTCTAAACACCAGGAAAATGCAGAGAAGACCCTCTTTCTATGTGCAGAAAGTGTTCAACTTTGCATTCAGTGCCTGTTGTAAGTGATGAGTGTTGGGAGGTTGCCAAATTAAAATTTGAAGTTTTTAACAAAAGTTTAGGTGTCATGATCTTGTGGTTAGCTAGCTATCAGAGTGACGAGTGGCATGCGGATTTCTTGTGGCAAAAAGCTGGGTCACTCTTGTAACTTTTTGACCATCTCATGTCTGTTTAAATTGTTCTGCAGGGACACCTGAGTTCATGGCTCCACAGCCTCATGAAGAAGAATACAATGAGTTTGCTGACTTGTTTTATTTCAGAATGCATCTTTTGGAGATGATTACCTTTGATTATCCTTATAGTGAGTCCATTGATGCTGCACAGATCTATAAGAAGGTGACATCAGTAAGAAGCTCTGGTGTGCTACTTATTCTGTTAGCATTTTTCAACAACTTCAGCTGTGCTATTTTTTTTCTCTGTTTTCATAAGTATTGGACACCTCTGTGTATACAGTACTGTGTAGTAATGGTGTTGCTTCACAAGGCATATGTTGAAAGGAGGGTGTACATGTGTTTCTTAGAACTCATGCAGGGAAAGAAGCGAGTTGCTCTTGAGAAATTGAACGACCCTGAGGTTTGAGTATTTGTTGAGAAGTGTCTGGCTGCTGCATCAGTAAGGCTACCTGCAAGGGAGCTGTTGATGGACCCATTTCTCCAGTGCGAACGTGATCATGAAGCAATAGAATGTGGGCCATATTTACTGATTGCAAATTGTCAGACAGATGACATGGGCTTGGTGTGATTTTGAAGACTCATCAATGTCTAATTCAGCAGATTTCTACTGTGAACAGAAGAGTGTGGGAAAGCATAGTGACTATAAAGCCCATGAGTCTTTATTGGAACCTGTGAAGAATGATCAGTTTCAAGGACCCAATTCAGATGTAATAATGGTATTTCAGGAACATAAGCCCCACCTTTGTGTCAGTGCAACATCATGGGATTCTTGTTTGGCAGGTCATAGCCACAACATCCACTTCCCTTGCTCTTTTTCCCAAGTTCAGCTCTGCTCTATATTGTGGCTGAGGGAACTACATATGGTGCTTTGAAGAAGCCACATACCATCCTTGACCTGATCTCCTTCAACACAGGCCTGAAGGCTCTTTAGAGTTTTCCAGTGATTCTCCTGAAGGACACAAGAGGCACCAAGAAGATCAGGAACACAATCAATCATAGTCTGGAGCTTCTTTGGCAGACAGTGGCTCACCAACTGCTGCTTATGAATCAGGCACAAACAGGAGAAGAAAAGCTCAGAAGCAAAGTTCAGACATCCAACCAAACTCTCATAGAAGATTCTGAACTGGTTAGGTAGCTGAACTAAGCCTCAAGACCTACCACCTCAATTTCATTATATACAATTGAAATAATTCAATTGCACAATTGGTATCCAAAGCAGACATCCATAAGCTGATAATCAGCTTCAAATCCCAAAAGATATAAGCTTATCCCTAAACCAAATCCACCATTCCCAAATTAATAAAGACCATTGCCCACAAGCAGCATTGGCATTGTAGAAAGAAGTCACCACACAATGGCAATACAAAGCAATAAAGCTTAACCTCACCTTTACAGCAAATAAACACCAATGTACATTGTATAAGTGAATAGAAACTCTCAAGATGCTGGTCTATAAAACTATACAAAGCATTTCCTAGATCCTTCAAAACTGATCCAATCTTGACCTCACTCTAAACAGCTACAGATTCAGTCTGCAAACAGCTTAACAGTGCAGCTGAAGCCTCTGGGGTTTAGAGGAAATAACTCTCAAGAGACTGGTGGTGTTTGAAAACACCATGAAAAGTTTGGAACTCAAGCACTGGTGAATTTAGTGACAGCTTTCGTTCCCTCAGAGACAGCATGCTTGGCCAACTCGCCAGGCAATATCAAACGCACGGCAGTCTGAATCTCGCGGGACGTAATGGTTGGCTTCTTGTTGTAGCGAGCAAGACGAGCCGATTCTTGCGCCAACTTCTCGAATATATCATTGATGAAGGAATTCATGATCCCCATAGCTTTTGAAGAAATTCCAGTGTCAGGATGAACCTGAACAGAACCATAAAAAAACCTATGAACAAGAGAACCATCAAAACTTCCCTCCAAGCTACTTACAAACTAAAGCTTCAATCCCACTCAAAACAGATAAAAAGGAAGCGAGGAAAAAAAAACACTTACCTGCTTCAACACTTTGTAGATGTAAATCTTATAAGTCTCCGTGCTCTTCGCCTTCTTCTTCTTGCTCCCCTCCTTCACAGGCTTTTTCTCAGCCTTAGTCTTCACTGGCTTCTTCTCAGCCCTGGACTTCCCTCCCTTCTGTTCAGCTTCGACTGCCTTAGGCGCCATTAAAATAACAACAACAAACTCCACCGAAACAAACACTAATTCACGAAAAGTATAAACAATTACTTGAAGCACAAAACACAAACAACAATGATCAAACCAACTCCGTTCCTGAAATTGAGTTACTAAGATCACAAGCAAAACGTCGCAATGAAACAGTGACACTGATCTCTGAGCCCGCGAGAACTTATAGCGATGGCGTCGAAGAAGAGAACCGGGGGCGAAGGGTTTAGGGTTTAGGGTTTAGAGAGAGAGAGAGAGAAAAGACGAGAGAGACAGGGAATAAAACAAAAAGAAAAATAGTAATTAGTTTCAACCAATGAATGTCAAGGAAGCTCATCACGCGGATCACTATCGGACGGCTCTTATCTGCTCAGATTCTAGACCAGTGCGGTGCATGGGATGAAACGGAGAATTTCCGGTTAACAGCCAATGGGGAGGCTTCGCGTCGGGAAGCCACGGATCTAATGAGAATCTGACGGTTGAGAGTCACTGTCGGGTGGCCTGTTGAACCTGTGGGGTAGTTGGAGGCCCCGAGGCGGAGGTCCCTCGAGGAGGAGAGGGCGGGGACAAAAAATGGTTCGACCGTACCCGATCAAGCTCCGGGTGTAATTTTTCAGAAAAATTCCAGGCGGGTATTATTCAGTTTTGGGTGGGTACCTGCTTTTTGGCGGTTAAGAACCTCCGGTTCCTAACTGGGACCGGATCCCTCGTTCTACTTTCAAATGTCAGTTAGAACTGGATCAGAACAGGGACAGACCGGAACTTGTACTGGAATTGGACATTTTCAGAACCGGAACTTGTACTGGAATTGGACATTTTCAGAACCGGAACTGGTACTGGAATTGGATCAGACTGGTTAGTTGTGTGTGGGAACTGGAATCGGAGGTAACATCAATAGAGAACCACCCAACATTGGTTTTGTGTACCTAAAGTGGAACTGGAACAATCCAAAGTGGAACCAGTGGATGAACACTTGTCCCACTTAGGAAACTAGTTTTTTTTCCCCCATGTATGCTCAATCTAATTGCTTACAATAGCCCCAGCTAAACCTACCTATGAATAATTATGTCATTTTTTAAATGTTATATATGCATAATTTCATATATTATGTAATACATTCGATCTAAAATGTACCCAAATATAGATTTTTTCGATTAGTCCATTCAATTCCGCTGCACATATAATTATGAAAATTGAATATTTATTTATATGTAAAATTTTAATAAGCTCTAGTGATTTATGTAATTATGAAGAAATTAACAATTCAATATAGTTATTTGCCATGGTATTATTAATTTTCTTGCTTGAATTTATATTTATGATTGTATTAAATGAAGGTGAATTAATTACATTTAAATTGAATGACCTAATCATGGAAAAGTTAACCCAACCATTGCACTACAATCTAAGGCGTGGTCTCAAATGTATTATTTGTCAACCTTAATTTTGCAAGTTTTTTTAATATGGTGTCAAGCTTCTCCTTTCGTTATGTACTCAAATTGAGTTCAATTAGGAATTAAAGCATGTATTGCATCAATATAGATCCAAAGGTGATGATATTATAAATACACCAATAGCAAATAGTGATTATTACAAAAGACACAAAAAGGTATAAACAATAATCTAGTACTAAAATTTCAAAATTATAAATGTCAAATACAAATACACAATCTACCTTAAATGGAGTGAAAGCTTCAAGATGATCCAACCACATCTAGTTCAATATTAACAAAATGTTTATATTCCCCATTAATTGATTTGTCCCACAACAAATTAAAGGTACAATGTTTCATGTTATTGTTATTTTAATTAATTTATTGTTAACCGTAGCCGAGAGGAAGTTTAGTAAATGAAAAAATGTGAATGGAAATTTTCTTGAAAATTGGTTGGATAATTTTGTCACCTTAAATTTGAATAAGGTGAAACTCAATCTAGTTCAATTCATGTGTGATGAGCAAGTGACACCTTTCCATAACCCTCATCAACATCACATACATTAGTTCAGGTGTAAATGAATTCCTTATGTCAACTATTATTTTGATGAGATGATCACCCATTGAGATTTATGACTAATCATTGCATAGGCAAGGACTAATGGAAATGTTGTTTTGAAAAACTTTCCATGGAACAAGTATTTTATATGGGATTATGTTTTTTATAATTTGATTTGCAATCCAAAATCAATCAATATTGTGTTGATGAAGTCTATTTCATTATTGGCATGTAAATTGATGGCATATAGTTTTTCCCTTTGTACCATTGATTAAGCCTTTTTCTGAATTGATGTTTTCAATGTATCACAGAACATCGATTGCAACTTTTTTGATTTGGTGGAATATTGGATCGTGAATCCAATAGTCCAATTTGGTTGTTTCAAATGCATTTGAATCAATGCTCACATTATATATTGTTGAGTTTTGGAATAATTTGTCAACCATATGGTTGTTGTAATTATCAACAGCATCTTTTTGTGTACATAACATAATTGCATCGACATCAAAATGGGATAACAAACTATTTAGAAGCATGGTATTTTTTGACGAAAAAATATCAATTTCTTTTTGAATTGGTTGTTTATTTTTTACGGTGTTTAGACATTTTAAATATTCGAATCACAAGCATAGTTTACAAATGATTGCAAAAAATAATGTTGGCTTGTATTTTATATTAATGATTTTGTGATGTGACACATGTCATGCACAACATTGTCATCATTGATCTAGTGGTGACAAATCAATAGTAATTGTGCTAAATCCCCAACAAGTAATAGAATTTTAGATGAAAATGAATCATGGTTTTGGACATTGTTTTGTTTTATCTTGTGTAAATGGAACTCAACATTATATTGGTTAGTAATGACATTTCATCAATAATGAATACATCTAATTAATCTTAACTTTTGTAATGTATTATTGGGTTCAATCAAAGTGTATAAATATCCACATATAGGTATTTTGCATCATGTGTGGACTCTCCGAGTTGCTAGCAAGAGTCTACTTGCCATTGCACCTATTGTTGTTAATATCAAAACCTTTTTCTTTGGTTTGTAAAATGTTTTATTAAATATTTTGTGAATAATGACTTGTGATTTCCAAGTGTTCCTTCTAGAAACTTGATTCATGTCATAGATTTAATGATATTGTCAAAAATAAGTTGTTCTACAATGAATGTTGATGTTGACATTGTGGAATTAATCAATGGTCATAACATTTTTCAATAATCATAGTGAGTGTATTTTACACGTTGTTTGATATTACATTTGACAAGTCTCCAATGTATTATGGGTCTAAATATGGATGGTTTTGTATAATGTTATCAAACAAATGTTCCATTTTCAATGTATCATACATGTTTTGTTTAGAATATTGTTCCAATATCATCTAGAAACCCTTCAAGCTTGCATTCCATTATATATGATCCACTTGTATGATAACAAACTTAAATCATTTTTAAAAGGCACATGTTGGAGCATGATGTTGTTAAAAAATAAGTTTGGGCTTGTGTATAGGATTGTATTTTGCGAAACACACTATTTGGTGGTTTTTATACAAATGATTTCCAATTTTGTCTTGGCCAATATATATAGTTTTTTTAAAAATATTTGTTTTTGCATGTTTCAACTTTCTTGAAATATTTTTTGAATGGAAAATTCTCAAATTCAATTGAATGGTTCATGTGTAAGTTTCCGCAAGATGTATGTTCAAAATCTTGGAGCGTGATATGTACCCCATGTGAGTTAACAAGGGTTTGGGGTTGATATACTTTATTTGGTTGTTTTTATATATAATAGGTATCCCTAAACATGTTATGGTGGCTTTAATGGATGTCATTAGTTTTTCCAAAATCATTGTTGATATGCATTTTAGATGCATGTCATTGACATTTTGTAACCCTAGTTTTTTATTTGGCATTTATAATGTGTATGTTCAATATGCCATGTGGTTGAGCTTTCATGGTGTATTTCAATTTAGATAGTATGACCAAAAGGAAGATGTTATTCTTTGACTATTTAATTGGGCACCCCATATCAAATGTAGAGTGAAATAGAAAGGAACAACATTTCAATCACAATGTCTCAACCAGAAGTATTCCCATCTATTGGTGCTTCTATTGACTTTCGTAGGACTATCAAGGTTAATGTCATAAAGGAATCCACATTTACAATGTTTCAATTTTGTAACTTCTTTTTAGTTGACACATGTGTAGTTGTTTTCTCAACACAAATTTGAGTACTTTATTTTGGTGAAAGTCTAATGGATGAATGAACTCATCATTTAATTTTGCATATTCAATAGACATAAATGTAGTAATTTCATTTGTTATTTTGTTAACATCATCTTTACATATCCATAAGATTATGTGAGAATGCAAAGATCGTTTATGTTGGACTTCATATTGACAAATGTGGTGTTCAACACTTCCAAGAATCTCATTTTGGCAAGATATGTAATTGCTCAAGAATGCCCACATTCTTATGTGCAACAAATGGACACATTCAACAAGCAAATCTTTCCATGAAAATTGTTCATTTACTAATATAACACATGTTTAGGATTGTTTATTACATTCCATCTAAACTCAAAGGATTCATTTAAAGTCTATGTTAGAAATAAATGAAATAGCCCTAGATTATCAATCATGGCCATAAGGTCACATAGTCGGGAATGGTGCCAATTTGGAGAACCAAACACGATATTTGGTATGTTGAATTTTATAATGTGATCAATTCAGTCTTCATATGACATGGGTGGATTTCTTAATTTCAATAGGCTTATGTTTTTTTTTTAACATGTTTGTGAGGAATAATTTATCAATTGGATTGTTTGGTGAACATCATAAATGATGAGTAAATATGGTTTGAACAATGTGAATGTAGTAAAAAAATATTACATTTGTTATTTGAGGTACTTATGTATTGAGATTTTCCCATCATATTCTCCATTCCTTTATGGAAGTCAGAAAGGGAACATCTATACTTCCAAAATGATATTAGATTTGTTAAATTATAATTAGTAGTGGGTGAAAGCACAATTAGGTCTAGACTGTTTGGATTGTCACAATTGTAATTTTTTTGGATTATAGATGAATTTAAAATGTAAAATTGTATCAATCATTAAAATTTTCAATTTTTTCATTATCTATGTTACAATAGACTTTAGTGAGAATCTTATTAAAAATTATGGATGAATTTTAAGAAAATAATGGACTCATTGTGGACTTTTGAAATGATGACACTATGTTTGTCACACATAGAAAATGAAAAATGTGGATTCAAAATATGTCATAATAATATCAAAATAAAAATTAAAAAATAGGCCACCATAAAATGAATAATTTGATTTTAAAATGCATTGAAAATTTTCCAAAATATTTTTTTCATATTTAAAATTTGAACTTGTCATGATTTTTGTCATTTTTTATAATTGATATTCCATTTCACATTGAAATCTTTAAACTTTTCTCTAAATTTCTTGACCAATTACATGTTTAGGGATAGTTATAGGGTGGTTTATTAATATTTGTGACTAAACCACAAGGGTTAATTATAGGATTTATAGTTTGATAATTATTTTAAATGCAAGAATTGTAATTAATGTAAGCTGTGGACTCTTGAAAATGTCAAACATGAGCCACCTAACCATGTTTTTACCATTTTGTCTTACATTCAATCTTTTTGATTTGTTGTTGATTATGTTGATCAAATTTCCTACATACAAGTCTTTTTTTTTGCACCATGGAATTAAAGGTTTATGAAAATTGATAAATACTACACAATGTTTGCATTTTCATCCTCATTGTTCTCAGTTTTATGGTCCATGTAATGGTTAACTATGACTGATTTAACAATCTCAATTGATAAACTGCATACACTCATGCTTTTGTTGTCTTGTTTTTCAAAGTTTGTCTTGTATAACTTGAACCAAGGATTACATGTGCAATTTTTTTCTAAGAGAAAATATCTCGTCCACCAAGTTTCCAAAAAAAATAATTCATTAAAGAACTCATCATTTGAATGAATATCACTAACTATTTAACAAACTTGAATTGACCACTTGCCCTGAGATGAAGCCATATTTGTGTTCATCAAGACATATGGATATGTCTAGAAATGATAATAACTGGACCTTAAGGGGGTGTGATTTTAACAAACCTCTCATGTAATCCAATGTGTGATAAACAACATAAGGTGGTTGATGTGCAATGATATTAGTGTGCTAGTTACATATCTTACAAATGAACATTTTAGAACCATTCATAGACATTGTATCAGCCATTAGAATGTTGGCAATTTTGTAATGCATACAAATCTCTTATTGGAACATCATATAGATTAAAATATATTTGGAATTTTTCTTAAGGTATGTGAAGAATTACACAATTTCATGATGCCACATATTCCACATGTATGAACAATCTATTAAATAATTAGCCATCAAAATGTTGGTGATTTCGTAATGTGTATAACCTCTTGTTGGAATATCATTTAAATTGAAATATATTTTTCACATTCTAAAGGTACGTGAAAAACTATACAATTTTATGATGTTAGGTATTGCACATGTATGCATGTTTGAATTTTTTTTTAAAAAAAGTTTTGTTGAATTCTTGATCAAATTTGAAGGTTTTCCCGCAACTAATTGTAATAGGTTTAAAGCCATAAACTTTCATATTTGAAAATGGGTATGGATACAAAACTTATGAAATTCAAATTCAATTTCCTCACATTTATTTGTCATTGTGGAGATCTTTGTAATGTTTCAAATGTAGTATTTAGATTATAACATATTTATTTCCTATGCTAATTGATTTAGCTAAAACATGATCATTCTTTAGAGTATTATTATTCATCTTTACATGTGAGAATAGACATGGATGATTTTTTTAGACTAGGTTTACAAACAAGAACTTTCACTAGAATAATTTTGATAATTTATGACTCATATTATGACTAATTTTTAAAGTTGTAAAAGACATTATATTTGTTTTGGATCCATGTGTTATGAAATATAGACCTACTATGAAAAATATAGGCTAGGCTAGCCTAGTAGGTTTCATAAGGACCTTAGGTTAGAAAAACCAAATTAGAAAAGGACCATAGGTGGGTTAACTAGGCAAGGAATTTAAATAATCTTAAGATGGCTTCAACCTAGGTTGTAAGCGTGAGGACTTGAACCCTTCACCTCCATTTTGATGTGTCAGTTCTTAACCATGTTGCAAAAAGAATTTATTTGTCAAATAATACATGTCACCACATTTTAATAAATATTTTTTATATCCTACTTGTAGCTTATTCAACCTACCCTAACTAACCTATCCTAGCCTAGATAATCCAAGGTAAACTATGATAGCCTAAGCCCTATCTATGGGTTACATAAGTGACAAAGTGCCTACCTAGGGAAGACACAAGCCTAAGTAGGGCCTATGTAGGTTACCTATTTTTTAGGCTACCTAGGGCATACCTAGGGTTATATAGGCTACTTAAGGTCTACTAGGGTTATGTAAGCTACCTAGGACTTAATTAGGGGCTATGTAGTCTACCTAGGGGCTACCTAAGGTTATATAAACTACATAAAGGCATATATGTAGGCTACTTAAGGTCTACCATGCGTTATGTAACTTACACTTATACAATTATCAATTTCATGGTTTGTGCGTTGAACAACCAAAATCTTACAATCCAATGAGAATCTTACTCCAAAAATAGGGCCTTCCTTGATATTTTAGGAGGAGGATGTGAATGGCTTACCAAGAATACACTTGCATTTTTAGTCCACCATTTTATTAACTTATTGTTCACATAGCCTACATATTTGTTAGATAAATGAGGATGAACAATAGAAGACACATGTTCATGTCATGCCAATATTAGACTTCTCCAAATCAAGGGCTACCATTCCAAGACCCACATTTTCCAAAAGTGCTTGGATTACAACATTAGAAGTTGACTTGGCAATTTGGAATTGGAAAACACGAAATGCACTTCTAGGGTTATTATTACTAAAAGTGGTTATGTCCCCCTCTTAACATGGGGCTAATGTTCTCTTAGACATCTTGAAGGATTATGGAGAGGAAATAAGAACAATGACATGCAATTTGCCATGCTTGGAGACAACATCTTGTCTCAAAAATGACAATTAGAAGTCCATTTCATTATGACGTTCATGGATGTCATTTGGACAAAATATAATCTATTAAATAAAACCTTTGTGTTTCCATTCATAACATTATCATCTATTAGTAACAATATCAACTAATTTATGATTATTTTTCTCTTCGAAGTTGTATATTATAACTATAATCATTTGTGGAGTCATTGACAACTTACAGTCATTGCTTTCTTGGTTTTCAAGGATAGGATCCCTTATAGTGTTTAATGAAAAAGTTCATATGTATTTATAAACCATTCCCCAAATTTGGAAACAACAAAATTGTTCATAGTTATTATAACATTTTCTTTAATTTTGGAACTAAAAAGAGTGGTACTAATGATGATGAATTATATCTAGCAAGGAAAATGGTTGTCTAGGTGAAGTGTATCCACTTGTGATTGCAATCATATATGGTTGACTTAATTAGGGATACTCAATGTATAAATAGAATTCATTTTTAGCACATGTTTGCTAGGATTTTTTTATTTTTTTTCAAGATTTCATTATAAGTTCATAAATATCTAAATGTTATTGTAGCATGTCAAGTTAATATTAATATTATTATTATTTTGTGGGTTCCAATTCAATTTTATTGTGTTTGATTTTTGATTCAAATGCTTTTGTTGATGTTTTAATATGCATACCATTTATTATGTCAAAATTCATCTTTTTCAAAATATTGAAACTAGATGTCAAAAATACATAGAAGTTGAGTTCCATGAAGTTTAAAGTTCCATGGTAGGGGTAACATATTGTTGTATGTAATATGAATTGTACAAGTCTAAAATTCAAACATTAAAACACAAACCTTATAGATAGATGCAAGTAAAAAAATAAATAATAACTTCATGTCTGGTGATAATGGTTAGTTGTTGGCTACTTCAAATTCTAGGCACTAGTGGTTAACATACAAGTTGTTTACTATTCATTTAATTCCATTAGTTTAGTCGCATAAGTTTTTTATATGGAGGTTGTGATCATAACATTTGGTTCAATTATAGGAAAATTATTATTTTGGGGGGGGGGGTGTTTGGTCTGTGACATTTAAATTACATGTTTGAATAAGTTTTTTTGTAATGAACCTAGAATATGAAAATAGTTGTTGGTAGCCTTGTCCCTTATCGGTCATTAACCAATCAACCAAATGAACTTAATAAGTACTACTTTGAAATAATGTGGGATGGATATTGCATTTTACTTCAATCTTTTCATAATATAATAAACAGGTGTTAAAGAGGGCTCATACTAAGAGTTTGTGTTCATCCCAAAATGTCAGCCCAAATACCACACTCCCTGTTTAACCCCCATTTCCTTTATTCAACATGGTAGTATGAACTTTGAGCTTGCCAAGTAATGAAAAAAGATGTAACAAAAGCTATTTTGCAAATGAAACTATATGGTGCATTCCACGATTTGAAGATCCATTTTTTCACATTTGAATAAGTTGAAAACATTGCATTTATCATTTGCATAACAAATGTTTTTTTGAATACTTAAACATTTTTGTGATTTAGAAAGGGATGGTGTCCTTAACCGACGAGGTGCTTAATAAACTTTACCCTTGTGCATTGTATAAAACTAGTATCATTGTTTTAAGATCTTGTTGCATGGAAATCCAAACACAACTTACAAATGGTGATTCTTCAAATAAAGAAAATTCATTTGAATTCAAGCTTTAAACAAATTTTGCGTAATTGAAGTTCTTTGGATGAAATGTTTGCACTTCACTACTTATAAAAAACCATTGTGCATTTCTATGTTTTTCAAACCTTGCAATTTGACAAATTTCCTTTCTTATGCACAATAGGAGAAAAACGTAAAGTAAGCCACCATAAAAACTTGGTCTTATTGATCTATCTTTCGTATTTTAACTATTTAAAAAAGTACTTATGGGTTTCAAAATATTTGTAAATGTTTTTTTCAACATTTGAATCACCCAACCACAATACATCATTCCAATGTCATTTATTGTAGTATTGTTTAAACTTGGTTTTTTGGGGGGAATGAAAAGTTTTTATAAGAAAAAATAAAAATTCTTAGAAGTAAAAACTAATAAAAAATAAGGAAGCGAAATGAACTATACTCATTCAATTCCCAAATATAATTCCAAATCCATTATGCATAAGCTTTATATACAATAAGTTGTTTGAATGTTTAGAAAAAAGTTAGGTTGAAGATAACAATATCCAATTGCCAAATTTGGATACTAATAGTGATACTAATATTGGTGGTGATGCATGAAGAATCACCATCCATCATTTGATATCATTTTTTCCTCATAAAACAACATTGACAATGTTACTTTTGCATGAATTTAATGTTATGTTAATGGCAGTTGCAACAAATAACTTATAACTTTAATCAAATTGAACATAAATAGTACAATAGAAAAAATTTGTTTGCTAATAATGTGTATGTAATTGAACCCATTGATAGCTTGCCCAATTACAATTGGGCTGGATAATTGCCATTTTGTTCAACGAATTATTATAATATAGGTGTAGCTTCAATAAATGCTTGTAAAAAGGTTAATTAATTTTGAATTCTTTTTGTATATATATGAACATATTAAAAATTTTCATTCAATTTTTTTTTGGGGAAAAAATAATATAGCTATAGTTGAAGTTACCAAGGGATTATGATATTACCTATTCTTGCAAAGTTTCTATGAAAACTATGATGAAAGGGTGATGGATAACATAATTTTTCATCAAATTTGAACAAACTTGGTGAATTTCAAAAGAAATTCAGAATAAAAATAGGTGTGTTATTATTATTATTTTCAATTTTTAACCACACACAAACAATGTAAAAAAATGTGATGATTTATTTATCAAAGACAAACTCGTTATCAATTGACAAACTAATTAACATACCTATTAAGGTTGGTGTGTGGGGAAGTAAAAAGGAACAATTTATTATTTATTGCTTAACTTTTATAAACAAATTATTCTCACAAAATCTCCACATAACTCCAAATAGGTCATTCCAAATCTTACACTTGTAATAACATTTATTTTGCAAAACAAGTAGTTAGAAAATCCCTTAAATATGGCTTTGGCCCTTGTTGGGTAATTGCCACATTGGAAATTTGGCAAAACACACACACACACACACATGTTTAGAGTTTAGACCAATGTTCCTTCATTATAACAATATGCCTCCAAATTCACTATGTGTTACACTATATTTTGAATGAAATTGAACAAATTTACCATGGTGAAAGTGGCCAACCCCTTAGTAAACAAATATTAATTGCTATGAATAGGTGAATTCACTAATAGTTAAATCATTAATAATTTATTCACTAATAGTTAAATCATCAATAATAAATTTAATAATACTTAATTCCAAACCTAGACTAAGCACCTAAGAACTTTCACTAGGCTACTTAATTTAAGCTAAAAATTTAACCCACTTAAACACTAACCTAAGGTGTGAGTGTGAAGGTTTAAACCTTTCACCTCCTCTCACCTCCACATTTAAGGAGTAAGTTTTTAACCATTGAAACATTATTTAGATGAATGACATATATTTTTGTCATTATATATTATTATGCACATTTTTTTTACCCTCAGCAATTTTTGGTAATTTTTTGTTATTCTAAAACATGTTATTTTAAGTTATTTTATAGTAGGTTATTGTTGGATATTTTATATAATTTTACCATAAGTTATTGTTAACTATTCTAAATTATTTACCATAAGCTAATTTTGGATATTCTATCATAAATTATTGTTGGTTATTATAAGTTATTTACCATAGGTTAATTTTGGCTATTTTATCATAAGTTATTATTTGTTTTAAAGTTTTTTACGATAGGATATTAGTAGTTGTTTTAGGTTATTTATCATAAATTAGTTTTGGTTATTTTATCACATGCTATTATTAGTTATTTTAAGTTATTTACCATAGGTTATTTTTGGTTATTCTATCATACATTATTGTTCATTATTTTACCCTAAGATGTTTTTATTCAATCATAGGCTATTAATGTTTATTCTAGGTTTTACCATAAGTTAATATTGGTTATTTTATTGTAGGCTATTACTAACTATTTTAGATTATTTTACCCTAAGCTATTTTTGGTTATTTTGTCTAAGTTATTTTTGGCTATTTACCATAGGTTAATCTTGGTTATTATTGGTTATTTTATCGTAAGTTATTATATGTAATTTTTTAATTTCGTGTTATTTTAAGTTATTATACTTTAAGATAAAATAATATATAATAACATAAAGTAGAATGACCTTGAATAATTTAAGGTGTAATTTGAAATAACATATAATAACTCAAACTAAAACAACTTAAAGTATAGCCTAGGGTTAAGTAAATGTTTAACCTAAAGTAAACTATAATAACCTAAAGTAAAAATCTTGTAATAAGGTACAATATAACATGATACCTTAAAGTATAATAACCTATAATAACCTAGGGTATTATAACTTATAATAACCTATAATAACTTAGGATATAATTTAAAATAGTTTAGAATAATTCAAATAACAACATAAAAAAGTCTTATTTATCATAGTAAATTATAATAATGAACTATGTTAATTAATAGTGAAATGTGTTGTCCACATAATGACCTTATAATGAAATAACTTTAACCATGGTGAAATCATTAAATCATAGTGAATCATTTTTAAAGTCCTATAGTGAATGAATTACACCTCACTTTTGTATTAGTGAATGTTCAACATTATGGCATGCCTTTGCACCATATAAATTTTCTACCTTGTTGTTGCCTTTACCCTTCTTTTTTCCCCTATGTAACATATTTTAATTTTTCTTTCTTCATGCATGCTTACGAATTATATTGTTTCATGTAATTTTGTGATTCGATTCTATCACATTCTAATTTATTGTGTCCCCCATGTAGTAATTTTAGTTTAAAGTTATGTTCAAAGATTGATATTTTAACACATATTTCTTCATTTTAATAGGTGGATTTTTCATATGTTGATAGGATCAATGTTGTGGGTTTATACTTTTACCCATGTAACCTTTCAAATTTTGTTATATATTAGATATGAAAGTAGAAAAAAATAAGAATCCTTTTATAACTTAGCTACATGTTGGAACCCAATGTAGAAATTTGTTGATTTTGATTTTGAAATCTAATGAATAGGGCCATATTTTTTACAACACCTTTAATGTGTCAAAATCATATTTTTATGTCAAACAAACATGAAAAACCCCCCTCCCTTTCCCCCCTACCATAATACATTTTCAAGTTTGATAGGTGCCTATTGAATAATTATTTTATTTTGCAAAATGAGTTTTGGGCCCGATTTAAATTTTTTTGGGAAATTTAATATTTTAATTTACAAAATTTGGTGATGACTTAAAATTGTGTACAATACATGTATAATATGTAATGAAAGTACATTCCATATTCAACAATTTGTTTTCTTGAATTTTTTTGTTTTTTTGTTGTTTTTTTGTTTCTTGAGGTTTCATCATTAACTTTGCTACTTTGTGTATTTTGTGGGAGGACTTGTTTGTAGATATGGTGAAAAGGGAGGGAAAGAAAACATTTTTTATTTTTTCTCATATGTTGTTTTATGTGCATGCTTAAAAAGTGAAAAACTACAACAAAGTTTGCTCATTGGTTTGTTCAAAACTATCACAAGAGAGGAACAAGAAGAAGTTTTACAAAGAAAAGTTAAGAATTTTGCAATGAGAGTGGTAATCAAGATGATTCCATATTACTAAAGAATGTAAAGAAATGCCATGTTGGTCATCTAAGAAAGTTTGTCACAATTTTACAATTTGAAAGACAAATCAAGAAAGAGGCCAATGAAGACGAAAATGTAAACAATCAAGAAGGAAGCAAACCCAAACATCAAAGATCAAAAGGACAATACACAAATTGGTTTTAGCCACATTTATGGCCACCCATAATGGCAATAGTCCATAAGTATGGAGTAAATTTTGATGTTGTTCATTATTTGCAAACCACTTTCCAAAGTCCAAGAGTTCCAAGCCTGTATGAAAAACTAGCTAGGAATAACTTGTGAACTTGGTTAACAACAAATGGAAAACTCCGACCAAATTACCTACAAGTAGCCAAACAAGGTACAACAATGAAACATTTGAAACAACATCTATTAATCTTAAAGGAGTATCCTACATTTCAAAATGAACTTGTCACAATGCTACAAAAGATGAGAAGTGTTGGACAACCATTATCTACTTCTGTGGTTCACCCAATTTTAAGAGGTATGATTGAATCCCTTGCTCATAAGATTCTTTGTAATGGTCATGGAGGATTTGTTGTCACAAGGGAATGGTCCAGACAATTTTTAAAACATTACATGAACTGGTGTTTTTGCATGGCAACAACAATAGCCAGCAAAATGCTAGCAGATTAGCATGAACAAGGATGCAACATGGCTTACAAAATAACTTACCTAGTGAAACTTTACTCAATTTTCCATGCCTTGTGGTCAACATTGACCAAACTAGGATCCATCTTGTTCCAACCCTTAGAAAAAAAACTTGAGAAAGCAAAGGTTCAAAACACATACAAGTATTAAAGGTGGAGGACACGAAACAAGTAACTCTCGTGGTATTTTCTACAGCAAATGGAAACCTATTTCTTGAACAAGTTGTTTCACAAGTACAACACATAGGTGTTTACCTCCTTCAAATGAAGGAAAACAAAAATGTACCAACTCATGTTGGGATCTTGCATTTAGTGAAAATCATTGGTCCATGCTAGAGACAACGAAGGATTTTGTTTATAAGGTTTTGTCAGCCTACCTGCACAAGAAAATCCAACAACTTTATTTACAAGCAAATTAAAAGCTTGTATGGTTGATTGATTGTTGGAGCGTACACAAAAGTAAAGAATTTCTTGATTGGATCAAAAAAGAGCACCCAAACATACTTGTCATGTTTGTTCCTGCCAATTGTACTAATGAATTGTAGCTTGCAAATGTCATTATCCAACGACCCTTTGAAACATGTGTTCAAAATCAATTTCAACAAATGGACTACAAACGTTATCAAACAACAAATTTGTGATGGGAAGGAGCCACTCATTGATTTCAAGATGAGCAATCTCAAACCTCAAATTTGTGGATGGTTGCATTCAACATGGACACAAGTGAAGGGCATGGATGGAACGATTACTAATGTTTGGGAAAAAACAAGGATCACAAAAGATTTCACATTTGATTTCCAAGTAGAAGCCATGGAGGCTGATGCACTCACCTTTTTTTTCACATTTAGTCCAGAAGTTGAAGAGTACAATGATGAAGAAGATAATGAAACAAATCCAACAAATTCCATTATAGTGGTAATTCATAATTATTTACAACTTAATTTTACTCCACTTGAAGTGCACTTGAAGTGGCAACAATAGGTGGATGCGCATCAACTTCAAGTAATGTCAAAGTGTTTGAATTAAAACAACAAGTTAGACTAAAGCAAAAGAAACCAAATGAAAGCAAAAAAAACTAGGACATTTTTAAAACATTATAATATTTCAGATTAGGTCAAACACTAGTTTTGTTGTTTATGATGTGTTCACCTCCAATAATTGTAGTAGCTTTGGCTAGCCGTTTTGCTTAGGTTTCTTTTGTTAGATCAGCTTTGGATCCATCTTTGTTGGTGGCATCCATAGAACAAAAGCTTTCTAGAATGCACAAAACAAAAGCTTTAACAACAATATGTTTTTTTTTTGTTTGCTATGGAAAAACTTTGATTGATGAAGGTGATTACAAATTGCAGTAAATTGTTTTTTAGACTAAGAAGAGATGGTTTGGAACCTGAATGTCTAGTTGGAAGTTGTTATTGCCACAAGATGTTCTACAAACATGTCAAAGGCCGCTTGTGCATCAATGGCCAAAAATTAAAAAGTTATGAGAAAGAGAAGAAAACAAATTTGTCATATAAAAAAAGTACCCCACCCACTAATCATGTGGTGACGCACACTAGCTAATGTTGAACTCACCACCCATCCTAAGGCAATAGAAAATTGTTTTCAGCACATCCAAAACTCAAACAAAGTAAAAACAGAAAATGTTTTTCCTAACATGACCTAAGATTTAAGATAGACCTCAACAAATAGTTCTTCAACATTCATATTTCAACCTTTTGAGTCTTCTAGCCAACAGATTTTAGTTCACCTAAGGTTTATTCACAAATCCATGAAGGCGTGCCAAACACTTTGAAGGATGGGATCTATTGCAAACCAAAAGTTATGATTACAAAACATTTTTAAAATTACAATAGCAAAGCCAACACCATGCAGCTTTGGCTTGTGGCGGTGGTGGGGCAACAACAAAAATTGAAGTGGAAAGTATCAAGATGCTGATGAGAAGAAAAAATCATGGGAAGGAGCCATGCCCACTGTTTCCTTGTCATTAATTTCCTTTGATGAATGTATTAAAGAAAGTTACAAGAAGATAATGCATTAAGAGCCTGCAAAAAAATATACAACAAAGGAGAAAAAATTTAAACTAGGTATCTTAGGACCCTCTGTAATTTCAACATAAAAAAATAATAATAAAATTTTTTGGCGAAAATTTTAAATATTTTTTTTAAAATTTCGAAAATTTGAAAAATAATTTAATTTCTGCTGAACTTGAAAAGATATTACAATATTCAATCATATTCTCTTATGGCATTGGTGGACATTTTTTCTTTCACCCATCCAACCACATTATCATGTGTGGCCAACTCTTTTGCCCTTTCCAAATATTTTCTCCTTTTTAAATCAATAATTAATTTTCTTCTATTGTAATATGTATTTACACCCTCCCCTTTCCCCCATTAGAAATAATGACATGCCATGGAACATGAATTTCTTTTCAAATTTTTAAGGTCACAAAGTTGGCAAAAATTTTAGCAAAAAAAACAAGCATTAAAAAATTTCTCCAAAACCTTTAAAAAAAATTCACCTTGAGGTGCCAAAATTCACCCCTTGAAATAAAAGTTATTCTTCAATGTAAAAGATTTAAAAAACCTTTAAAGAAACTAGAACTATGTTTGTACTATATGTTGGGCATAAAAACTATTTAAAGGTATGGTTCAACCATTGCCTTTTGATTATTCAGCCAACTCTCCCCTTGGTGTATACATTTTCAATAATTACCCAAATTATATTTTTATGACATTTAAGTACATTAAATTAATTGAAAATTTAATTGCCTTCAAAGCCAAAATAACTTGATATTATTATCCTTAAAACACCACCTAGTAAACACCATATTTATTTGAAATAACATGGTGCCTATTTGTGAATCCTAGTATAAAGGGCTTGTGTTACATTTTTATTAAACTAACAACATTGTAATAATTTTTTTTCAAATATTGACTACACATCTCATATCACACTCAAATCAAAGATTGAAAATCATATAACATCAAATATATTTTTAAGCACAAAACCTCAACTTGTATTTAATCATGCATGTAATACTTAAATCAACTTGCAATCTATTTTGGATTTTGACAACAAAATTCCAATTGATAGCAATACCCAAATGATATCGATGACATTGTTTATGTATTTATAAACTCCACCAAGACCATGCAACATTTAAACAAGTATTGAATATTTGCATTTTAGTTGTTGTGACAAAATTTCCAACCATACATAATTGTAATCCAACACCTTACTAACAATAGGGGCTTTTGGAGTTTGACCTCAAATAAGAATTTTTTCAAACTAATTTCAATCACTTCACCATATGGTTCAACAAGGAGTTCAAATACAAATTCAAACTTGCCTTGTTGGGGAAAAACATCACATGCACCAAATAAGAACACAAAATGTAATTTGAAAGATGAATTATTCCTTGGGCAAGCCATCAAATCAATGTATGCATTATGTCACACTTGGTTCATGTTTGGAAAAATATGCTCCATGTATAAACTTCATGACATTAATCAAATGGAACATACTCATATCAATATGTGACCCGTCAACAAAGTTTAAATTTGCTAATTTATTCATGTAATGTTGTTATTATCATTTGTAAACATGAACCATTTACCAACATTCCCGAAAAAAATGCAAGGGTGCCCATTTTCCCATGAATATAGTCAAATGCACTCTTTATGATGTGCACATTCAAAATTGCTTCTACTTTGTTAATAATTTTGGGGCACACATTTGGATTTGGATTTTGTAATAATTTGCTACTACACAAAGTGCCACACATTTGACAACTTTGATCCCCATACATTCCCCATACATTGCAATATGTTATTAATATTTAACAAATGCACAAATTTCATGAGTTGTCTTTCCAAGCCATTTATTGTAGTCACTTAATACATTAATGTATGCAAAAGATTCAACAAACCACAACACAACAATCTTCATAGGTTATATTTCCTCAAAATTGAACCTTTTGAGTCATTAACTTCTTGAATGAACTAAAACCAACAAAGCAATGGTCCAAACAAGAAAAGGGTGTGGCAACTTCAAGATGAAATTAGGATAAACTCTTAAGTTGAGTTCATACACATGTCAAATTACAAAAACAAAATAAGAAGGTAAATGGTGCACAAATGTTACTTAATCATTTATTAATTAACTTATTTATATTTATAAGATCCTTCGTGGCCTAGACTTAGGAGGAAGCACAAATAATCTTCCCCATAGTGCATTCTTTAGTTCCTTATAAGGGTTACATCAGAATGCCCATTTTTTAAAAAACTACCAAGTGGGAGTCTTGAAATGTTTGCTTTGGAAGTTCATAACTTTTTCATTTTGTATCCAAATTGAAAGTTTTCAAGGGAAACGTTTTAGCCCTTGAGAGAACTTTTCAACAACATAGCAAAGCTTGTCAATTGAATGTGACTTGACTCCTAAAATTTTCATTTAAATGGTTGGGAATCGCTTTTGCAATTTGATTCATAAACTTTTAAATGACCATAACTATTGTTACAAATCCTTTTTTGAAATGTGACCCCATTTAGTATAATACTTTTCAAAACCTTTCCAATGATTTAAAAAGGGCCCAATTTTAAGAAGGTATAATCCCCCAAACCTTGATCCAAAATTTCAAAACACGCCAAAACTTTTAATTCCCAAAATGAAAATCCACTAGGGAGGAAATGGGAATGCATTTGGTAGTGCTAGTATCTCCTCCCTTGCATTTTCACATGCTTTTGTGAATAAGGTTGAATCAAGGGATGCCTTGACCTCAATCCTAACATATTTCCTTCATCTTGCCTTTAGACATGGCCATGAGTCCAAGGCTAATTTTGTGACAAAATCACAAGCATGAAAAAATAAATCAAAATGCATGATCTTCATATTTTATTGTTGTCAAGCATCTTCAAGATTCAATTTGTTACATTCCAAAAACATACAAATGAAATGGATGCCATTAGTTAATAGTATGTGGTTTAATATTTGGTGGTAGAGGGTACAATTGATCCACTATGCAATTAGAAAAACAATGATGTGAAAAAAAATAGACATAATCACTTTGTAAGAATTTTTAAAATTTTTTTTTGAAAACATCATCAAGGATTCAAACAAGGGTTCCGATCTTACAAACATGCATAACATCATAGAACACAAATAATATTATTATATTGATGTGTTCAACAAGAATCTAGTCAAGATCCACCATTTTTCAATCAATTTTCCACCTATTTACACATTTATAACACAAACAATTGTATCATAAACAACACGATCCATGATCCTCATTCACTTCTTACTAATGTTTCATTATGTCTTTACTCCATTACAACACAATATGGTTTTCCCCCATTAACAATAGGCGAGGCTCATAAGTTGAAAACAATATACAAAAATAAGAGTTGAAGGCATAAGGTTAAGAATAAGGTGTAACCACACTAAGGTGTACCACAATAAGTGTGATGAATGTTCAATTTTTTCATGTTTTAATGTAAAAAATGATAATAAATTGCAAGTCGTTTACATGACAATGCTTTTAATATATATTTGAAATACGTGCAAAAATTTGAAATCAATATAATGAGTATGGAGTTTGAATAATTTCATGGATCACAAATTCTTTTCACACCTATGCACAAGTTCATGAGACTGTTAAATGCAACATTGTAATGCTAGTTTACTATAAAGAACTCAAAACCATTGGAGGCTTTAACAATCTCATTAACCAAATATGTTTTTTTTTTCATCTATAGACATAAGCCTATTTCATAGATCTTGTGAATTTGTACATAATTTTTACACTAATATTGTATTAATGTAATAGGTATGACAATTTAATGTAAAACATTTATTATATTGTCTTCTAGAATTTTGGCATAATCATCAAGATATGTACATTTTGCTCTAAACATTTTTTTTTAACTTGTTAACTAGTCATTGGTATGTTTTAATAAAATTTCAAAAACTCAAAATTTATTCATCAAAATTAATTATTGTCAAACCTAACTACCTACTATGATATTATAACCCTTGTTTGTATATACACATAGTTAAAAACCCAGATGAAGGATAACTTTTTGGGTCGCAAGTAGGCAAGCATGGGTAATCCACCTTTGAATGCTTGTTTTAGTTCATGTCAAAATTTGTGTAAAATGATTATCCCATTTTCTTGTTCATGATAAAAAATATAGTCGGGTGAATAACACTAGTGCTTTTCAAATTTGCCACCTATCATCACTTGGATGGCATTTCCTAATCTTGTGGAAAAGATGTTCTTATTCCATAATCTTCCAAAGTAGAACATTATGTAATATATCTTTCAAACTAGAAGATTACCATATTACAAAAAGGTTCTAATGTTCGTTTTCATGTTCCCATGACATTCTCATGTTTTGATAATTGTTCCCTTGTCATTTCTACGTTCTCATCTAGTTTTGATGTCATTCCAATAGTCATTTCATGGCACATCACAATCATTCACCGACGATGTTAACCCAATGGAATGGGCTTGCTGCTGCCCATTAAGCTAGGCATGCTCGCCAAGGGCGGCTTACCCAACATAAATGGGCAACCACATACCCATTCCATAGTACATCTTTCAAGTCTTTCAAATTGCTTGCAAAAGTAGAATATCTTATTATTTGAATTGGAACCAGCATTGGTTGCTCAGGAGTGAGGAGCAAGGAATAATGTGCCTAAATGATAGCCTGGTCTTTCACCTGATTGCAACCCTAGACCCTAAACCCTATTGGTTTACATGTTTGGAGGGTGGTGGTTGTTGAGAAAGGTGAAAGATTGCAACCCTAGACCCTAATCCCTAAACCCTATTGGTTTACATGTTTGGAGGGTGGTGGTTGTTGAGAAAGGTTAAAGATTGCAACCCTAGACCCTAAACCCTAAACCCTATTTGTTCACATTTTTGGAGGGTGGTGGTGGTTGTTGAGAAAGAAGAATATTAAGAGTTGTCATTCACATGGTTGCAAGAAAGAATCCACTTCATAAAAGTTTGGGGAGAGTTGGTATATCTGACTACGCTGATCTCCCTCCACCTACTGCCACCACATTTCATCACTTTCTTTTCTTGTGCATATTATTATTGTGTGGGAAACATTTAAAAACATTTTTCACACCATTTCCAAGTTAACTCACATTAAAGTGCATTCACACTTGGTGTTAGGGACTCTGGTGTTGAGTCCCCTAACACCATGCTAACCATTTAGGACTTACACCTACTTACCATCATGAATATTTTATGTTGAGTTTAACATTCACTTAACAATTAAGGTATCACCCATTTAACTTTCGGTGCCACCTAGGATGCCACCTAGATTTTGATTTAACGCTGACTTAACATCAAGTGTGAATGCACCATAAGTAGGCTACAATCACTAGTAACGTAAAACTGGCTACACATAGTGTTGAGTCCCCTAACACCATTTTAGTCATTTAGGACTTACACCTACTTACCATGAACATTTTATGTCGAGTTACCTAACATTCACTTAAAATTAAGCTATCACCCATTTAACATTGGGTGCCACCTAAGATGCCACCTAGATTTTCATTTAACACTGAATTAACGTCAAGTGTGAATGCACCATTATAAGTAGCCTACAATCACTAAATAGCATACATAAAAATAAGACAACAAAATCTGTAAGGGAAAAAATATACCTTTTGGGTTGAATAATTGAATTGGAATTATCTCATTTGGTTCATTCCAATAATGTGGATATGTTTAGCCTACCGTCCGAATAAAAATGTGAGCAAAATTGGACCATTTCGATAAGTCACATGGTGTTTTGGAAGAAGGGTGGGTTGGTTGCAAAAAATAATGAGTTAAAAAAAAAAAAAAACGATATCGATCTATGATGAAGCAAGGTGGTTTGTTTTGTTTTGTCATGATGACATCTCCCAAACCAAGGCACTTCATGTTGTGCTCTTGGTATCTTTGGAAAGCTCTCGATGAGTAGAGAGTGATGCACTGACTTGGTTTGAGACTGTTTGGAGCTGCTACGGTATGGAAGCTATTGAATATTGAACCATTTTCTTGATGAAAACTAAATAAAATCAAAACTGAAACTGTGTACTGGAATTGGGAAAGTGTTCTTGGTAAATTGTTGGAAAGCCCTTAGCAAGTCTGATTTAATAGAGTTTATTTCACAATTTTCAGAGCTAAGGTGTGAAAGATATTGATTTCTGAGTGGATTTTGTTGCTGGAAATTCAAACAAATTGCAAAAAGTTGGGTTATTTTTGGAAGGAAAAATCAGTTGGAGCCACCCTCAATGTGTTCACATTGCCAACTTTAAGAAATTTTCAATTTTAAAAATGTGAAAAATAAAGAATGTGTTCACACTTGGGCCAATGGCACAGGCGACACTAGTGGCTATAAGAGAAAGGGTAGGAAATTTGGGTGTATAATACAGATGATAGGTTAAATGGTGGGTGGGTAGGTGGCAAGAATAATGTGAAATTCCACTGCTGGTGTGTGCTTTACAGGTTGGAACTTGGCAGTTCCATCATTATTCCAAGATATAATAAGGAAATACATAAGGAATTTTCATGGAGCTCCTGACATCATGGTCAAAAAGGATCTCATATTGTATTTTTGTTGTCTTTTTTGACCACACTTTGAGTGGGTTGTTCAAACTTGATAGAGTGCCCCAAACGGTGGAGCCATCCCCTCACAAATTCAATTGTTTTTATTGGTGAGAAGGTGGTGATTCCATCATGGCTCCATGGGTTTTTTTCACCACCCTTGATTTCATCCACTAAACCCCCTCTACTACTCACCATATTCATCAACCATAATTGGATGATTTCTTGAGAACATCATTATAGATTGTTGGATGAAAATGTTTGTAATATTAGAGTCTTCTGTAAAGTCTCACGATTAGGGGGCGAGAACGGCCAGTTTCGGCATAATAGGGCATCAAACCCATAACTGGGAATGGGAATTTTACAAAGCGAAATAACTGGGACCCAAACTAGTTTTTCCACCAATTTCGGTGATAAACTGAGTTTCATCTTATCTTTTCCTTTTTCCTCAGCGCCTCCACTGCTGCTACATATATTTTCACTGCTCCTAACTATACAACTACTATAATTACTCTCGAACCTTGTGCATTAAATGCTGAGTTTCAGCATTTCATACTGAGATTTAATCAAATTTCCTTATTTTGCAGATACCACTGAAAGAGGGGATAAGGGGTGTTTACTAAATAATGTGTTTCATCCCTTGTTTTTAATACCTATGTACATTTTCTCATTATGTGGTGTGTTTTATAAATAAAACTTTACAAGGTTTTGATGATAGGGGTGAAGGCATGCCCAAAGAGGCCACAGAGAATCAGCACCCACCAGCACATCATCCACTGGATGCTCGTTATTACTCAGTTGTGGATGAACCTCAACTGAGTTAATATTTGGTTTCAACTTGGTAACCAATTTTGTGAAAAATAGGTCTCAAATATAGGTATATAGGTAAGAAAATAGGTAATTATTAGGTAAGTAGATGCTCTATACACAGGTAAGGGCTGATTTTACTACCTACCTACTAACAAGCAGGTTTATAGTAGGTAGGTTTAAAAAAAAAGCAACTGAGCTAACCACCATAGTTATTAGGGAACTGGAACTCAACAGAAAACTATTCCTGACCACTTACCATTCATCCTTCATGGTGCACTCGTGGGTACTGGTTCACTGTAGCCGCCCAAAGACAGGGTGAAGACAGGGTGACTTTACGGATAACTCTATTGCAACAAACATTTATGGCATCATTTTCCATTTTTTGGTTTCATTTGTTGAATTCTTCTAATATGTTCACATTTCACACTATTAAACTGCCAGATTAATAATTTTCAGTTTTTCTATGAATATATTTATGTGTATATATGTATAAATACATGTATCATAGTACCTTGCTTGGTTCCCCAGCAAGGTGCCTAATAATTGTTTTTTGGTCATTTATTTTTGACAATAAAAATAAAAATATTTTCCAATTATGCATTTTACTAAGTAATGAAGCTATTATTCCATTTGAGAGTTTCTTTCAGATTTTCAGGATGGCAAATAGGCATTTTTAAAGAAATTTGGCAATTTCAAAAATAATTAATTAGTGCCTAACCAACCTACGTACTGCAGTATATGAATTTGAGGTGTATTTAGTCCTCCGTGTTAAAAATAAATTGAGTGCAATTGACCAAAAGATTGCCACAAACACTAGGGAAAAAAAAAATGAACCCAACAAACATTTTCTTCATGAAAATTGATGGTAATTAAACAAAATTTCTTTTGAATGAAAAAAGGAATTTAAACATGAATATAGTTAGAAAATTTTATCTCTTTCTTTAATTTCGTAAATAAAATTTTCTTATTTTGATTGGATATTAAATAAAATAGGATAAAATTTTCAAAATATGTTTTTTCCCATTTTGATCACCTTAAATAGAATGAGACATGATCAAAGTCTCTCAAATATACATTTCTTGTTTTGATTACATAATTTGAAAAAAAGAGGATTCAAAGTCTCCAAAATATAGACTTCTTTTTCAGATTTCTTAATAAAATGAAAAAGGGCCACCCATTAATTTTCCTTCTTGAGACATGAAACGTTTAGCAAAGAAAAATAAAATAAATAAAGGAGAGAAATAGGTCAAGTATTTTCTTTCCCTAGTAAAAGAAACAAAAAAACAATTCAATAAAATATGCACTAGGTAGGTAGGTAGCTAGCTACAGCTAGGTAGATAGAAAAAAGGAATAAAGAAATAAAGAAATAAAAGGAGAAAAATAGGTCAATTTTTTTCTTTGCTGAGTAAATAAATCTTTTGAAAAATGAAATTCATTCAAAAAATGTAGTAGGTACCTAGTTAGCTACAGCTGGGTAGATAGAAATAAAAAGAAATAAAAAGAGAAAAAAAAAGAGGTCAAGAGTTATCTGTGCTGAGTAAATAAAAATTTTAAAATAAAATTCAATCAATATACTAGGTACCTAGCTAACTCCAAGTGTAGGTAGATAGAAAAAAAGGGGGAAAAAAAAAAGGAAAAAACAAATCAAAGGAGAAAAATACATCAAGTGTTTTTCTTTGCCAAGTGAATATAAAATTTAAGAAAATTAAATTAAATTTAAAAATGTAGTACTACGTAGATAGAAAAAGGTAAATTAAAATTAAAATTTTAAATTATTAAAAATTTAAATTTTAAAAAAAAAAACAAGAGAAAGCTGAAAATAAAACATTAGAAAATGTCCATTTGTTTTTTGCATGCAGTGGAAACGAAAAAAAGAACTGGTGTAAATATTTCGTCAGCGAACTCGTTGTTTTGCGTTCTCTTCTGCGTCGTCGTCGTCGCAGAAAACTAAGGAGAGGTACAGGCTTCAGACGCCATAGCTACGCGCGTCTCTTGCTCGCTGGGTGGCTCGCTGCTGCAGCGTCGGTTTTTGCAAATTGTGGTAGGGGAGGAGGAGATGGAGACAGGAAGAGACTGGTATTTTCCCTTCCAATGCTGCATTTTTAATCTCTTTTTTTCAAGACAAGGTGGTGAAGTAGAGGAAATTCGGTCCCGATGCCATGTGTTTTGTTGAAGCTTTCGCCGTAGTTTAGTGCAGCGAGGACGGTGGTTATATATATATATGGTGATAGAGAGAAAATTCTCCGCGAGGTATTTATGTGAGAATACATTGCTCGTGGAAAATTTTATTTTCATTATTGTGCACATTTGAGCTTTGGTTTTAAGGCTTGATGCAAACGAACGAGGGAAGAGAGATAAAAGAGAGAATTGCGTTTTCGTTCTGTTGCATTTTCCCAAATTTTGGTTAGCGATGGTTTTCTCGCTTTCCAGACGAGGTTTCTTGGTTAACGTTGGTATCGTAAGACTTGGTCCAAGTCGTAGTATCGTTGCGGACACTGTTTCTGCGCACAATGTGCGATGATGTCTCCGATTTCTTCTCTTCTTGATCGTGGAGACGATCGTGATTCAACCTCGCGATTTGCATTGCTTGTGAAACTCTCGCGAAGTACTTAGCTCTGGTTGCGTACTAAGCTTCTGCTGTGTCCTGCAGAGAGAAAATGAGAACGTGCGGTTTCTTCCAACGCTGAAAAAACGATGCCAGAATCGCCGCTTTTCTGAGACTCCTCCGGCAAACAAAATGGCAGAAGATCACGATGCTGTTGATGCGGCTGTCCGTCCTTCGTCTGTTGCGCTCAACAACGCTGATGTTTCCGACACCTCTTCTTCGTTGCGCCTTGCAATCGACGGACTTACTAGACCCGTATTGCCAGATTCTCCAATAGAACCAGGTAGCGCAACAATCCGTCTGGTGGATTCTGTGTCTGGTCGTATCAAGACTGTCGAGGTAAAAGCTGGAGCTAGACTTGCTGCAGTTGCTGGTAAGAATGAAAAAGAAGACAGCTGCTATTATTCAGTGGCAGACATCCCCAGTCTCATCATCATCAGCAGCAGCAGCTTGGTTACGACCAACCGTCGAGACTTTGCATCGCCGCTGCTTTCCGACTCTTTGCAAAGCGAATCCGATCCACGACTCTGCGAAGCCATATTGCGCTCTGTGTTTGCACCAAGAGCGCCTGGAGAAAGTCTGGATGACTGCGTAAAAAATGCGGAGATCGTGAAGCGAGCCTTCACTCTCCACGACACTGTCTACTCCAAGGCTGAAAGCCGTGCTCTCAAAGTGGCGCAGTACCGAAGAGCTGGTACGTACGCTTTTTGCACTACTACCCCTTGACTGTCTGTTGTTGCAGAAGATGCGAAATTCCTCGTTGGTTAAGAGAAACACTCCTGATCCAAAGCCCCAATTGTACACTGGTTTTTTGCTTGCTTTGTTTGCAGAGGTTCAGATGAAGTTGGAAGCTTTGCAAAGGGATGATGACGTCCTGGTTCCCCCAAGCCAATTCCAAGATCCCGCTCTATATCAACGCTGGAAAGTGGAAGAGCTTCAAAGGCTCTCGGATTTGGTCACTCTCTTCGGCAATCTGCCTTCATTCTCAGGTGGTGTGCAAGTGGAGATCCTTTCTGGAGAAGATCTCAAACCTACTAATACTTCTTGCACCATCTGCAGCTTGCCAGCTTTCAACACGAAGCCTGCTGAAATCTCAGTCTACTGTTCTGTTTCCATTTTACCAGCAACAAGGCCACCAGTGACAACTCCCTCTCCAGCTTCTGAATCATCTGAAGCAGATGGACTGCACAACCCAGTGTTCCTCAGTGAAGTTGTAGTCTGCACAGGAAATGCTGATTGGCAGACACAATCACCATGGACACCCATTACCAGGTATATTCTCATTTTAACTCAGAAGCTCTCCTTCTTCCGGCAATTTTGCAGACTTTCAAAGAATGCTAGTCCTTGAAGTTACAACAGAGGTCTGGTTAGGGCTGGCTGAAGCTCCTCAAACCATCCTATTCACACATTGTACAATGTCAGACCATGTGTAGTCAGTCTATGGACAGTCACTATGTAGGTATACAAAGGAAAATTTGTAAATCTGCACCACCACACCCAACCTCAGGGTATTGAGCCAGGGCTTGGGAACCGGACTAACTACTTATAGGAAAATGCTTGTCCTCACAGCTTACAGGACCAAATTCTGATTGAAGTCTGGGAGAAGGTTGAAGCAGTTAAGGCTGCAGATCCTGATCCAGTAGAGACTGTAAGTAAGACTCCAGGTCAAATCAGCAACTTTCGACAATTTGCAAGAAGACAAAGCTCTAAACGAAAGAAAAGGGTGAGAAGTAGATTGCTAGATGATTTGAAAATGTGAAGCTCCCAGGGTTTGTGCAGTACATTATGAATGAGCCTTTCCACTAGAAGCCTCCTTGCAGTTTCCAAGTTCTATGACAAGAGCTTCAGAACATGAATACAGAAAGCAGTAGATTTTGCAATGTGGAATCTTATTGTATATAAACCTAGGCAAATAAATAGATACCAGCTTGGAAGGACAATTAGGTTACCAGATTTGAAGTATAGCAGGGTCCAAGTAAATGATGCTATGATGGACAGCTCAGCACTTTTGCATTGTAAAGTCATCCTTATGCACACAATACCCTGTTCAATTTGCTTATTTTCTGAAGCAATAGCAGAAAGTATAGATGCAGTTGATAAATTGGAGCTAGACTTTTATACAGGTGGCTCCGTGGAGTAGTGATACTTTCCTCGGGCAGGTGAAATTATCATTCAGCCGTATTGAGTCACAGGCTCTGGCTCAAGGAGGTGTACAAGGCCAGACACCAGCTACATCCTACATGCTTGTGGATGATAGAGGAAAACAGGGAATGAGCACCATTCAGTTGAAGTTCAGCTGCTCCTGTGAACGTTTTTACAGGTGCTTGATTATAACCATGGGCCTATACTTCTCCACAGATCTTGGTTTCTAGTGATTGTGTGTTCACATTGCCAGGATGCCATGTTCTGGAAAATAGACATGTGCAAAGATTTTAATTTGTACATTTTCTGGTTTGTATATTGTTCTAACACACTCCATTTAAAGGAAATGTGAAGTCACTGTTACTTTCCTGTTTGGCTATTCGTTGCAGGGATGCCCCGCCCAATAAGCTGCTTCTTATGCCTCCAATTGAGGAAATAGAAACAGCTTTTGACAACCTTGTTTGCATTGCCTTTCATGCAGAGAAGCAAGGTAGTTGCTTTGAAACTCCTACTATTAAGTCATTCATTTAACTGCTATCATGATGTTATTATGAACATTGTATATCTGCTCTTGATGGTTATTGTTCTAATATCTGATGAAGGCCCATATAACTACTGTTCTCACATCTGAATAATATATGGTAAATACCTGTTGTATATCCACAGGTAGCCACCATGCTCACATCTGATAAAACCTTAGATGCTCACTTTCTCTGATGCCCAGGTCATGTAGAGCAGAGAAATGAGCACTAGTGTTGTATTCACAGGCAGGATCGTTTTCACTAATATGGATGTGCACTTTCTTTGCAGATTCCTGGCAGCTTGGACCACAATGGAGGCAGATTGTCTATGGGTTTGGAGCACACTATCGGATTCGGGAAGAGCGGTGTGCATTGGGTGTGGTGAATATTATGGCTGGACTCTTTCAACAAGATGCTCGATATTGTCAAGGAATTGTCCAAGAATGGTTACCTGCTTGCAATGCAGCCAAGGATGGAAGATTAACACAAAACGAGCTTGCACTACATTGCCATATTGTTGTCTGTATGGACTGCTTCCTATCATATCCTTTGCTTTCTGTTGGTTCCTTCTCCTTTATTGTTATCTCTGTTATGTGATGAAGCTATCTTTTCTTTTCTCTGTGGCTAGACAGTGCAAAATCAGTCATCTGTGGGGTTAATGATTTCAGTACATGGTGGACATCCATTTGTCTACTGTTCAGTTTGTTGGATGTCTCTGAGATTTGACCCATTGGTCATCCTTTTTATGTTAGTTAGTCATGTTGGTCACAATCAATCTGAGCTCTAAACTGTATGAGAGTGCTTATTTTGTTATCCAATTAAAGAGTCACAAAGTAGACCAAACTCAGTATGCTCATCCATTGTAAACTGGCTGTAATGCAGACCCTAATCATAATCTGTATCCTCATGAGTCAGCCCTTGAACAGAGGCACTTATGTAGCTGAAAGTTTGACAAATGGTTTTGTGACTGACTGTTGTATTGACCGAGTCTGGATTTCTCCCATAGTGTCCACATAAACTTGTGGCATACTCTCATTGTTACCGTAATGGGCTGGAGAATGAATCATTGGTCCTATTCTTGTTGCTGGGGTAGCTCTGATGAAGCCTGCAATCAACTCCATGGAAAATTTCCATTCGGTTTTCCAAGGAGAGGAGGCAGCAGGAGTCATTCCAAGATTGATAGAGCTTTTGGGTCTCATCCTCCGCTGGGATCCAGACCCATCCGAACTCATTGTTCCACTGAGGGCCTGGATTCAGGTGAGTTTCTCATTTGTAAGTAGGTAGGAATTATGTTGTCCATTCAACCTTGCAGGCCAAAACTGATGGTGATTGGGATTTCACATTCAACTAATGCTATCTCTGTTCTGCTACTGATTATTTTCTGCTTTGGATTCAGTTTTGTCACTGCAAGAAGCATATGAATATGAACTCAGAAGTTTCTATCATTATCACTCATTCAGAGTCTTGGTTTTGCTTGGGGATTTGTTGAGTAAGCCAGAATGGCTGTGAAAGCCGGTTAAACAATCAAGTACTTGGAGAAACTGATGGAGATGGGATGAGAAAGATGAGTGCACAGTCACTCATCCAGGGAGTGCAAATGATTCGCACTGACCTAATTGAGTATAGGACAACATTCAAGGGTTCTTTTCCAAATAACTTTGATCTTCATCAAGTCGCAGCTTCAATGTACTATCAGCTGGTAAGCCACCGAGAAACTGAAAATTCTTGTCATCTTACATATGATGGTCACAGAATAACATTGGTGTGAATATGTAGGCCACAAAGACGTAAATGCTACTCATAAGTATTGCTAGGAAAATTGGAGAGGGTGTCCCTAGCAGTAGTTTTCATAATTATTCATTCTAGACCAGAATTTTGTCAGAGAATCTCAACAACAAAATCAATGCAACAGTGTTTGTGTGTGCTAAGTATCAAATGATGGTTGTTTCTACAGATCTCTCATTATCTTGTCACATTTGTTGGAAATGCTTCAGTCAATATTTCTACAAAAGAATCTGAGGTACAGGCATCTCTTCTTTTGTAGATTTTGGCCACACTATTTTCATCATTGCAGATTCAGATTAGGGGAAATTTTCAAACCTGACCATCTGCAGTAGGAAGTTGCACATGCTCAAAATGTTCATTTGCATGGCACAGCTTTCTACATCACAGTTGTTACATGTAGCAATTAAAAACTGGGTTTGACAAGGGAATGAATGTAATGGAAGTGATGAAATTACTGCAACTACAGGCCCCTGGTAGTTACACAACAGGAATTTGGGTTTGAAAAATCAAACAAAGCACAAACATTACCCTGGGAATGGAGGAATGCAGTTCCAGCTTTCTTATGGCAGTAGATTTTGATTTTTCACAAAGAAGACTAAAAATCACATGTTCTTTTGCCCAATCTTTGCAGGATTTGATTGCCGAATTGTCTTTGCTGCATGAAGACCTTGTAAATTCTGGAGCCCAGATTAAGCTTCTTGATCTCAAGAGCTTTCTTGATCGCTGTGGTAGCTCAACTCAAAATACTGGCAAGCAAGCACAGGTTCTTCAGAGCATTTGAGTTACTTTATTGATTGACTCAGGACAGTTTTTCCCCACACATGGCTCCCTTCATTCGCACCATATTTCTTGCTTGGGAATATGGCTATACAAGTGGAATAATTTGTGAAAACCAATAAAAACCGACATGCGTGGGAAAGGTTTGTCACTATTATGATACCAGGAGGTGACAAGAGTGTTCTTTCTGCAGTTGCAGCTTACTCTGAGAACTCTGGTGTCTTAAAGACTACAGAGTTTTGGAGGAAACCATTGCACACAGCTACAACACAGTAAACATTCTTCTGCTGTCCACTTGATTTCATTGTGAAATTATTTCATTGTCATTGCTACTGATGAAAGGCATGTCACTTCCAAAATCCAAGTTCAAGAATTTACAACTGAACAAAAAAAATTCTCCCTGCATTTGGGGACACTGTAAATTCAATTTACTAAAAATTGAGATCAGAACAGAAGACAAAAACTAATCTCTCCAAAAAGTACATACCTGAGATTGTTTTCTTTGATCACTGTAACCAATTCATGTCATTAAGTTTTTCATCAAGTCTTTTGGTGCCATTTGTCATATTGCGCAAAATGGATAAGAGTGTCATTTCTGAACCTGTAAATTTTATCCTAAAATACCCAAGTGGGTCCAATCAGTCAGTCATTTGTTCAGTAAGTGAGCAGCAAAGTTGCTCTTAGATATGGGGAGGATATTATTTCTTCAACAGATTTTATGGACCTGGCTGCTGTGGTTGTGAGAAAGAAAGAAAGCAAGTGCTCTTTTATCTCAGTATTGTCTATGGTGCAAATGAAGAGAGAGAAAGAGCTATGCTAATTTAGCAGTTTGTTCAATGCAATAGGTAGTAATAACTACAAAGCAGGAGGAGGAGCAAAAGGAGGTGCTACTAAGGAAGTATATATATATATATAATGAAAGTTTGTTGCGTGAATGCGAGAATAATTTATGGAATTGTCCAAATTCACTTGTACAATCCAGAGGAAGCTCTTTTCTTCCAAGTCAAAACTCCAGCAGATTTGCTGAAGAGTCTGTTTGCAAAACCTTCCTCTGTAGTAGTGGTGGTGGTAGCAGCAGCCTGGTACCAAGCTGAACCAATCAAACTACTTGCAGGAACATTTGTGTTGTATTTCAATGATCCACAACACAACCTGATCCTGGCCCTGTTTACGTGTGGGTTGTGCATCTGTGATTAAACTGAACACAAAATTTAAAATGACTTTTCAATTCCTTCAAGGGTGGCTTCTTCTTCTTCTTCCTTCTCTTCTTTGAAACCCCATCATCTAGATGTCATAGTAGTGTAAAATGGCAGCAGAAGTAGCAGCAGAAGAGAACCATCATTGAGTCAGCTTGGAAAGCTGAGGATCTTCCGAGACTTGATCATCTCTAATAATATGTGATTTCAAGGGGACATGATGGAATTATTTCCATTCAAGGGGACAATGGAACTTCAAGTCTTGTCTGTCAAGAAAACAATCAAACCATGGTGATGCCCTGTGGTGCTCTACCATCATCATCACCATGCTTTTTTTTCAATGAGGGAGGAAAGCAAAAGCAAAAGCATGTGTGGGACTGGAAACACAGAGACAGAGACAGCCATAACAGTTCTTGGAGAGAGAGAGAGAAAGAGAGAGATCCAAAAGAGTTCTTGGAGATTGTGAGTATGGTGACAAACAGATGCAGAAGTAAGTATATCAGCTCTCTCTCTCCTCTTGGTCAACAACAACAAATGCAACCAAAACAATTCAAGCAGGAGTGATGGTGATGATGATGATGATGATGTCTGATTGGTAAGTGGAGGAGCCATTCTTCAACTTTGCTCCAACAACAACAGCAGCAGCAGCAGCAGCAGGTCAAGCACTGCTGCTGCTTTATGTTGCCCCAGCAAATTGCAAGGGAGCTGGAGGAAACTGGTGGGTTTGCTGTTGCCCCAGCAGGAGCTTGCTGGAGCTGCTGCATTTGATGCAGGCCGACAACAATCCCTTCCTCCTCTTCCTCCTTCTCATGGCACAATAGGCAATTCACAAGCCCTTTGCACACAGGAGAAACAAAAACGATGTGTGCTTGCATGTCTACAATACAAAGTATTTTGTGTATATGCAGAAGTAGTAGGCATATGTTGGTGAATGCCAGATTCAGGAATCAGAATCCAACACTACTGCTGCCGATTCTGCTTCTCAATGAAACATACTGGCCAATCTTTTTTCAATTGCTAAATTTCGCCAAAAAAGAAAAAAAAATACAGAAGTGAAGTGATTTTGCAAGGTTTCAATTGCCAAAACTGAGAACGAAAAAAAAAAAAAAAGCAAAATTTGTATATATGGTTTTCAGTTGTGTAGCCAGAAAATATAGAAGGTTGATTAAAGATTTGTACAAGTTGTATCTGATTTTATAGCCAAATTTGGCTAAATCTTCTTAAGGATGATCACCATTTTTCTGACATCTTCCTATGGATGATCACCACTTAGGTGGCCACGGCGAACCAGCACTCACATTGGTGGTACCTTCACCTTTTGGAGTGAGGCCTCTTGGTGGCCACATTAAGCCCAAGTAATGTTAGAATTTGAACTCAGGGACCCTAATTTAGTCTTAGTATGGGGATATTTGCAATATTTAGAAATAATTTAAATGAATTTTGTGATGTTTACCATGGTACCAACTACCAAGCGGTGCTGGTTTCACCCAAGGCCCACTTAAGGCCCACTTAGGCCCACTTAAGGCCCACTTAGGCCACATACAAAAAGTTCCTTAAAAAAAACACTGATTATTATTACTCACAGAATATTCCACAGTGAATGGAGCCTCTTCGCAGAATCTTGGAATTGCAAACGTAAAGCGTACTTGCGGAATCTTGTAGAGCGAATGACCGTACTCGCAGAATCTTGGACTGTGAATTGAGGTGTACTCGCGGAATCTTGCAAAGTGAATGAGCGTAGTCACAGAATCTTGGAGAGCAAACGAGCGTAACTCGCAGAATATTCCAGAGTGAAAACGCGTATTCGCGGAATCTTGGAGAGTAAACGAGCGTTAACTGGCAGAATCTTTCAGAGTGAATTCGCGTATTCGCAGAATCTTGCAGGAGAGTGGATTGAACGAACTCGCAGAATCTTCCAGCGTGTTTTGGGTTTTGGAGGCCGAATACGAACGTAAAACTGGCTCTTTGGGTCTTTTGGTCGGACAACAGGAGGAGGAGTACGAGGAGGAGCGAGGCAGCTTGTGAAGATCCGGAGACGACACGAACCTTTTGCTTTCTTTCAAATTATACAGGTGCAAATGGCGGGAGTGAATCGGGGAGGAAGTGGTGCCGGAGGACCGGGGAGTTCCACTCTCCCGCCCCAGGAGCTTCTGGAAGATCTTTGCAGGTAAGTTTTTACCAACTTCCAGCTCTATCTCTCGTCCACAGTTATGGGTTTGTTTGCTTTTTTTTCTTTTTGGGGGGGGGGTGGGGGGGTGGTTCTGGTTTTCGGTTTCCTGTCTTTTCTTTCGTTGCTGATCTGTTGTCAGATCTCTCAAGTTTCTAATGCTGTCATTCTTTTCTTCATCATTTTTTTTTTTGAGGGGAAAAAAAAGAATCTAAGTTATGGTTTGGTTTTTTTTTTTCCTTACTGAGCTTGCCTACTCATCTTCCTACTTGCTTGCTTTGATCATTGGAAAAATGGTCTTCATCTCATCACAAGTTTGTGAGTTGTTGGGGAAACCGACACATTAGGGTTACAGAAATTTGTATTTTCATGAGAAACTCACACGTTAAGGTTACAGAAAGTTGTATTTTCAGGAGAAACTCTCACATTAGGGTTACAGAAATTTTGTATTTTCATGAGAAACTCTTAGATTAGGGTTACAATTTTTTTGTATTTTCTTGCATTGAACTGTAATTAATTTGAGATTGGTGTTGTTTGCTGAGAAAAAGAAAAAATATCTTTTGTTGTTGCTGGAACCAACTTAGTTTGTGGACAGATTTCAGACAAATATCCATGTTTCCTTGGTGTATGATTTCACAGGTAGTTGCATAATATTAATAAATTGCACATATCCTGGGGTGTGCAGCCGATTTGTTTTGAATGCTCCAGAGGAGGAGCTACGGTCTTTTGAGAGAATTTTGTTCTACGTGGAGCAAGCTCATTGGTTTTACGAAGACTACACAATGGAGCAAAATCAATATCTGAAATCCTTGACTCTGCGTGAATTCACCTCTTTAAGTATCCTCTGAAGTGATCAGTGTGGTGTGCAATGCATATGCGATAGATGTACATGTATGTTCCCCTGATCCCAGTCAAACAGTTTTGTATTTTTTCCATTCTCTTTAGCATTTCAATCAAGCAAAATTTGTTTAATGCAGGAGACATTCAATACACTCCTGGAGGTCAGTTACATACCTTTGTCACATATGTAATACATTTGTAACCCTTCACTTATACAGAGTAGGGTCTGTACGTATGTCATTGTGTGGTTTTGTGTATGATTTTATGTATGCAACAGTTTAATAACAATTTTTGCAGGTGGTTGGTATGGACACTCATACTTGATTGTGATAGATCAGTGTTTTCTTCTGTGGAACTGTTTCCAAATCTGTCAGCTTTCATAGAGGGCCAATCAATGTGTTTGTTCATGTTTTCTATGTGGGGATGGAATGTTTTCCTTAACTTTGTGGGTTTCACAAGTGTTTCATAGCTGTTCAGCTCTGAGGCCATATATAACACACTTTGATGACATTTATAAGGACTTCACAACATACAAGACCAGTGTGCCTGTCACAGGTGCTATCATTCTTGATGAATCATATCAACGGGTATGTGCTGTTTTTTTTTCTTTTTTGTAGGCCCTGCCTCTGCCCAATTTTTGCTCCCAATTCTGACATGTTTTAGGTCCTTGACTTCTGAGTTATTGCACTCAGAGCATGTCATAGCAAAGCATTGAGAATATGGTCAACAATTTCATGGAGTATTCTCTTGGATTATGGAGTTGATCATGTGAGTGGAGCTGAGCTGTATTTTTTCAGTGCTACAGTGCCTGCTAGTGAAGGGGTGGAAAGCAGGCGCAAGCTGGAGCTTCCCACGAGGCAAGAAAAACAAAGATGAAGAGGATTGTGATTGTGCAGTCCGTGAGGTGTGTTTTTTGAGATGTGGTTACAGAGGCATAAAATCCTTTGTTTCCACTATTCACCTTTTTATTTCCCATCTTTCAAGTAGCAGGTGATGCAAAACCTGACCTATATATCAGCTTCAGAAATTTTTAAGATATATATTGTTGACTAATTTCACCTTGTAGATTAGGTCAACCTTTTTCAGGACCCATAAAGCCAATTCTGAGCTCCAAGTTTCTCAGGAGTGTCAGATAAGATCACCAGAACATCTCAGGGACTTGTGAAGCTACACGTAGTTGGTGCAATTGAATTTCTTAGCAAAGCATCAATTGAGTCTCATGCCTTAAGGCTATGGCTAGACCAAGTTCACACTTCAGGCTTAAAAGTCAGGTTCAAGAAACAAAAATAACTGAAAGTCTAATGCTCCCCAAGGTTGTCCTTTGGCGTTGGCAGTACCTCAACTTGGATGCTATGAGTCTGCTTGGCTATTAAACTGAGCTTATCACACAATGGTGCAGGTATGGGAGGAGACAGGATATGATGTATCAGAAAAATTGAAAATAGAGGACCATCTGGAAGTTGTAATGGGGGTGCAACGTATGCGTCTTTATATTATTGCAGGTGTCAATGAGAGTATCCCTTTTGCTCCCCAGACCAAAAAAGAAATCAGTGTATGTTTTCTCACTCACCTATGCTGCAGAGTTCTTCTGCCTCATTTTGAGCAGGCACCAACATTGCATTCAAAGCTTCTATAAAATGCGAGAGGGCTTTTTTTCTCTTGGTAGCAAATTGCTTGTGGCTTAACTGTGCATTACTAAGTTAGGAACTTGCAGAATAGAGGTATTGTGGGGAACAGGGCATGGTCCAAAGAATGCTGGGTGCTTGGCATTTTTGGTAGTTATACCCAACCCACACTTTTGCTTTCTGTTGGTGTTCAGGAAATAGCCTGGCATCGTGTGGATGAGTTACCAGTGGCAAGCAATGAGGCCCCATCTCATCACAGGGGTCCAACAGGGCTCAAATACTTCATGGTCTTTCCATTTGTGACGTATGTTCACTTCACCTAGCACAGCTCATATAGTTCTCTTATGTCTTTTGTTCTGCTGAGGGTTATTTCATAATTGAGCATTGTAAATGTTGTGGCAATGGCTCATTCTTCAGTTTCAACCAATATGCTGACTTCATTTGACACCAAGTGGTGGCTTATTGTGTACAGGCCACTCAAGAAGTGGATAGAGGAACACTGTCCTCCTGGGCTCCAAAGGCCAGGAAGCCCGCTTCAAGGTACCCTTCCATCCATCTCAATGTGTGCAAAAGAATTTTTTTTTCTAGTATAAATGCAAATGTAAGAGAAAGAAGAGTTTACCCATGAAAGATATAGCTATCAGCAATTTTCACTTGATAAGAACCTGATGATGATTGTCCTAACTTCATTTTGAATCTTTTTTTTCTTGTAAACTAGGTGTGACAGTTTGGAAGGTGAAAAACATGGCATCAGGTGCATCAGGAGTTTCTATCCCACCCAGCCAAGCCACACCTTTGTTACCAGCAAGTACACTTAGGCCTAGTAGACCTAGTACACCTATTTCCAGTACACTTACCTCAGAACAACTCACACGAACTCCTGTCACAAGTCCACCAGAAGAGCCTCCAGGAAAGGCTTTCCGCAACTTCCGGTTTGATTTTGCTCTAATCCTTGAGCAGCTCTAATGCATTTCCATTTAACAATTTTTGTAGATCTTCACCTTCATATGACACTCATTCTTGTCATCTTAATTTTTGGTTTTGCTGGAACTGACAGATGAGTTACCTTCACTTTGCTGTTGTTGAGTTTTCTCTACACTTTGGTAGATATGTTTTTCTAGTTGCTTTAGTGGGTGTTCTGCATCCAAGTGGTCACTGGGTGGTGCGATTAGAGAATATGTTCAGGGTGCAGGGTGCCCCAACCATTACCCTCTACAGAGGCCTCACTTCGCCTCAGACTTTCTTGTACAGGGACAAGCTAAAATGAAATTGAAGCTTAACGTCACCAGCTGGTTGCAGCTTGAATGAGGATACTATTGGCTTTGTGTACTAGCGAATTTCTTTTGAATGGTAGCCAACATCTTGACTGGGTCTTCCCAATATTTCTGCAAATGTGACAGAAACTTAGGATGCAGATGTTTGTAGAATGGTTTGCCCAAAATTTGGATGGATCAATGTGTACTTAATTTGTACTTATTTGTATATGTGCTGTGGGGTGCAGCTGGTGAAGTCATAGCTTGTCACTGATATTGATATTGGCAACAGAAGTTGATGATGGTTGGTGTGTATTGCTAGCATGATTATCACTGTACTCATTCTTGTTGTGTTTCTACTTTTCGTGTCCCTGGAACTAACAGAGTTGTTCCACTCTGAAGGAGTAGGCCTGTAAGATCCATCAGGTGGTAGGTAACAAGTTCTGTCGGGGCCTGTTCTAGAGTGTAACCAGTATTCCTCACCAATTGATTCCTGTCAAAAGAGTGTTCCCCACTGATGATTTACATCACAAGTGGAGCTGGCAGAACCCAAAGTGGAACCAGCAGATGACCACCTGACCCACATAGGAAAAAGCCTTAAGAACTACTGGAATAGGACACCATAACATGTATCAGATCTGACTTGCCGACATGTCTCTTCCCAGTTGAACATCCACACCCCAATTAGAGCAGCTCCACCCATATCTGGCATTTGGCCCTGCAAGAGTATTTCTCCCATCCAAATTCACTTGATTACTGGTTCCATGCCCCACCCATAAACATGAACAGCCAGAACCAACTAATAGCAAACCACTTGGACCAATCAATGTATTTGACCAATCAAGAGCACATGTTAAACTGTGCTCTGACTTTTGCTAGCCTCAGCATATTGAGCAAAAATGTAGAACCTACTAATAGCAAACCACCTGGACCAATCAATATAATCAAGAGCACATGTTAAGCTGTGCGGTGACTTTTGGTATCCTCAGCACATTGAGCAAAAATGCAGAGCCACGGCCATGGACCCAATCAAATATATCTGACCCATCAAGAGCACATGTTAAACTGTGCCGTGGCTTTTGCCAACCTCAGCATATTTAGCAAAAATGTGGAGCCACAAGCCATTTTACAAGGCAATTGAGACAAAATATAACCTGATTTTTTACAAATCTTCATCCAAAACATGTTCTGCATTGTGGAGATGCTCTTAGATTGCATTATCAAATTACCTGCATCTCATTCTGTGTATGGACAGAAAGTGACTCACATCCATTTTGTGTGAAGAGGAAAAATGATGATGCACATCCACCTGCTGAGCACATTATGGATGTAAAAGACAAGGGTTATGTTGGGTAATTGGCAAGAGGCCACGGGTTATCAGAAAAGGCCTTGAAGTTCTTGGGCCTCAGACATTCTTGCACCTTGGCTATTTTCGGTAACCAGTGGCCTCTCTCCAGTTTCCTAGTCCAGAAATGAGTTAGTTACTTGATCAGAAATGGACCCACATCCGAAGTCCATTAGTGATTTTTTTTTTTTATTGTTTCAGAGGCTGTTCTGTCTCTCACACATGTGCTGCTGCCAGCCAGGGACACACAGAAAGAAACCAAAAAAAAAAGGTGGAAAAAAGAAGAAGAGAGTTTCAAGTTGCTTATGATGATGGCCAAGGGGGTGACATTGGGTTAGATCCTTGGTGCTTTAGTTATTAGGTACCACCTAGTCACCTTCCAGCTTCTACTTCTTTTAGAAACACATTTCATGCTCAAATTTGTATGTAGTCACTTAATTAATTAATTAATTAATTATATTTTTTATTATTATTATTTTCTGTTTGGGTGGGGGGAAGAGGGCAAGATTTTCACATTGTTTCGAAATAAAAAATATGATTTAACACATACAAACTTCAAAGGATTTATGTGAAGAAAAAATGGCCCTAATTCTCCAGGTTTCAATTTTTTTAATGAAAAAGTCACCAAATTTCTACAACAGGTTCCCAGCAGGTAGCCAAAATATAAAAGGATTATTCCTTAATTTTTAAAAACTTTTTTTTATCTGGTCTATAGCCAAATTTGGCTAAATGTCCTTGTGGTTTGATCACCAGTTTGGCTACATCAAAAATTTTGAAAAGAAAAAACCTGGTCACTTTGAGAACTTCAATTAAGCTAATTTATTTTCAAATGATCAGAAATTTTCAAAAATAATAATTACTCCCTTACAATGTACATGCCTTGGGGGCATTTATAATTTATACCTGAACAAAATTTCGAGTCAAAGTTTTGTTATAAAATCAAATTTCAATACTCAAAGTTTTCAGAGCTTAAACTTTCATCAAAGCATTAAATTTGGCAATTGCTTTTTCTGATCTCAACCATTATTGAAACCAAATATGGAAATGGGTGGAATGTTCTTATTAGAACAATTGAAATCTCAAATATTTCTCAGTTTTAAAGTATTTCATCCATGTACAATCCAATAAAATTTTCATCAATAGCTTTCATCCATTTTTCATTAACAATCTTGATTGCATTGTGAGTTGCATCACTCTGTCACAATCTTTTTAGTCCAAATTGACTACCATAGGATTTCAGGAAGAGCAATTTCTCATTGTAGGAGAGCACCCTGCACAAGGGGCATTTTGCAAACTGGAATGCCCACTAGCAAGGTAATTATGGTAAAGGTACAAATACTATGCAACCCAATACACTAGATAAATGTATGTTCATGAAGATAAATCTAGAGGCTTCATCCGTATTGTCCATGTAATATAGAATGGGCAAAGCCCATGACCATTCTGTGTAGTAAGCTTCTAGATGAGCCTGTAGGCACACCCAACAAAATGGTGAGGGACACACCCATTCTCTAACTTAAAGGCTTTTGTTTCAAGTTTTTTAAAAAGGATGATTATGTTAAAGTATAGTCAGTGACAAGGATGATTGATTATTATGTTAAATTATGGACAAGAGACCAAGACATAATTAACAACCTTGGGAGATTTCATAACTTGTGGAACCCTCAAAGGTGGCATGATATTCTATCAAAATCCTTTAGATCACAAAATGTCACAAACATCACCTGAATGATATAAACATATGTGACATTATATTATTACATTGGTATTGCTAAAAGCACGAGATGTTTGTTGTTAAGTGATCAAATTGTTAATGCCTTTTGGAACAATAACACTTAACCATGTGGTCGGTTTAGGCAGCTTCTAGAACTAGTGGTACCAATTAGTACCTGGTTTGATGGAAGTGAACTTTCCAAGGTTTTTGGTCTCTTAGGGATGACCCTCCTTTCACATCCATATCAAATGAATGTGGATTCATGTGACAATCAAAGGAGGGTTTGGGGTTTAGCCTTTGGCCCCAAAAAAATCTTGCATGTTCATGATCAAATGAATGTTGATTCATGTGACAATCAAAGGAGGGTTTAGGGTGTAGCCTTTGGCCCCAAAAAAATCTCGCATGTTCATGATCAAATGAATGTTGATTCATGTGACAATCAAAGGAGGGTTTAGGGTTCAGCCTTTGGCCCCAAAGAATCTCACATCTTCATGATCAAATGAATGTTGATTCATGTGACAACATAATTAACCAAACCTATTTTGGAAACTAACTGTGACTACTACTACACACATAAAAAGCCGTGGTGTTTTTTTTTCAGTGTACCTTGAAAGCACCTAACCTTGCATAAAAAGCTTGTGGGCATTACTAAAACATAATTGCTTGCCTCCACGGGCATTACATTTTTTTTGTAAAGCTCGTCATCCTTGTTTTTCATGTGATATGGAGAAGGTATCCAGTGGTTACCCACCAAATATCACAAGATTCTTTTTTTTAATTATAAATTGCCCCGCAGTTTTTATGCCATGTAAAGCCCTCAGGGGTGGGGCTTTACCAGATTCGAACCTATGCTTGGCTCCACCTCACAGGACCTTTATTCCAACAAAACCAGCCCTCACGGGCTTTACCCTACATAAAAAGCAAGACCATATATATGCATATGCTTCAGAACAATACCATATATAATATCTAATTCAATGCTAGAATGCCCATATATTATTTTTCAAAACCCATTTATATTTTACTAAAATAAAGGAAAAAGGAAAAGAATATTTGAAAAGATTTAAGCCAATAGCTGATTAGTAGTAGGACATCATGTCACTATACTTTTTAGGTCATGGGTTCAAATCAAAATAATTCTGAGAAATTGAACTTTAAATCGATGTGAAATAAAATTTTCCATCCTCTTAGTTGATCCGAAAAGACAATTTTGGGCACATTCTAGTTCTTTTTCTTTTTGGGGGAGTTGTTTGCCATCTAGACATATGTTGTTATTTTGTGACTCACTCTGGTTCAATTTGAGTTTTAATTTTTCCTAATCTTTCAATAACGAGGCATTTAATTAACATTTCTTAATGAGGAAATGTTAAATTCAGACACAGAAACCCTGATTTAGCCTAGGGATATCTATAATGATGAAACCCTGCCAATCAAAAATAAACCAAAGCACTCGAAAAAAGGTGAATACAAGGAACAAAATGGAAGGACTCACATCCAAGAAGACAAAAGAACCACCTAAGAGGGCAAATGACAAGGGGAACATCAAGTTCCCAAACCCCCTCCTCTCGCGAGAAACATATCAAACAAGGAAAGGGGAGGACCTCCTGAAAGGAGGCCTATAATGTTTAGAAGCAACCCAAAAGAAATTGGGGTTTTTACTGTGGCACCACTGTAGGTCCTGGTCCAAAACAGGGCGACAGAATAGGACAAACACAGTAGTCTCCCGTTTAAGTACGCAACTTGAACCTCGGAGTTTTGTGCGTACTTTATCGGTAGGTGTGTACTTTAGACGCTCCATACCCAAGTGCGTACTTTAGACGCTCCATTCCCAAGTGCGTACTGTAATTAGTCTTGAACTTTGTGCATTAAATGCTGGGTTTCAGCATTTCATACAGAGATTTAATAAAATGTCTTTATTTGGCGGATACCACTGAAAGAGGGGTAGGGGTGAAAGGAGGCCAGGGTGAAGACAGGGTTACTTTAGGGATAACTCTATTATTATAAAAACAGAAATGAGTGAGTACATATGTTCCACTGAAAAATGTTGATCCCTAAAAATTTTGTCATAAAATGCGTACTTAACCGGGATGCGTACTTAAGTGGGAGGCTACTGCACTAGAGCAGCCCTTAGGCCTTCAGTCTCATGCTCTTTTGGTGACTGACTAGTTAAGTAAACTGAGAACAGGAAGAAGAAGAAGAAGAAGAAGAGGCAAAGAATTAAAACAGCAAAAGAGGATTCCAAATGCAACAAACCCCAAAAAGAGAAAGTCATCATCATTTCTTGTAGAACAAGCAGCTCATCACCACCTAATGGCAAGTTCAAACCAGCAACAAGTTAGAAGTAAGAAGCAAGCTGGTCACCTAATGCCTCTGCACCTAATGGCAAGTTCAAACCAGCAACAAGTTAGAAATAAGAAGCAAGCTGGTCACCTAATGCCTCCGCACCTAATGGCAAGTTCAAACCAGCAACAAGTTTGAAATAGGAAGGAGCTCATCACCTAATGGCTCTGCACCTTATGGCAAGTTCAACCCAGCAACAGTTACAAATAGGAAGGAGCTCATCACCTAATGGCTCTGCACGTTATGGCAAGTTCAACCCAGCAACAGTTACAAATAGGAAGGAGCTCATCACCTAATGGCTCTGCAACTTATGGCAAGTTCAACCCAGCGACAGTTACAAATGGGGAATGTTCTATGAAGTCCCTAAACATTGAACTTGCCCCTTCATAGTCAATGCACCTGATGAAGATGAGATCTCTATCATGAACTTGCCTATTCATAGTCAATGCACCTGATGAAGTTAAATGAAACTAAATTGTTTGTGGAGAATGCTACATACCTCATAATGAGCTCTTTCCAGGCTTCTCTATGTATGTGGTTCTGCCGAACAGCATTATTATTATTTTTATTTTTGCATGTCCTACCCCTTCCCCCCAACATTTTTGTACCTACCACCTTGAGCAAAACACAATGAGGGCATCTACCATTTGCCCACTTCTAAGCATTAAGTAAAATAAGTGTCGGGGGTTTATTTAGCCTAGAATTAAGTTGATATTAGTCAAACCTTATGGTAGAACCATATGGCTCCATGCAGATGTTCAAACAAAGCCTACTAGGGAATATTTAGCATCTTACATCATTCCATATAAGTCTCTCTCTTCGATAGTATTTCCCTAAAAGGGAGAGCCAATAAATAAATAATTTATAATCTTGTTCTTAAGAATCTTGCTTTTGTTGGAAATTGATAATGGAACAATGAGAGAATAGAGTTGAGAAAAGTCACAAATTTGTTATAAGCTCTTCACCCAACCTTAGGATCACACCAATTGCTACAAACTTTATGATCCAATCTTGGGCTCTAGCTTGTTCTTACTTAAATAGGAAGTGAATATCTCATGCATATATTACTTTCCTTAATTTTACATGCACAATGTCATCATCTCATGGAGATGTTACTTCCACAACTCACGAGATGTGGAGTTGCATTACCAAAGCCAATGCATCTTGTAATGGTGATTAATCAGTCAACTACTCATGCTTAAGAACCTCAAGGACCAAATGTGGTGTTGGATTATTAAAGACGAGAGGCTAATCTACGAGTTCATTTTTTGCAACCATTCACATTGGCAAAAGTTATGCCAAACTCTTCTATGACACAAATTCGATAAAATGTGCCTAGATTGAACAAGTTATGCCAACATGAGGGTCACCTCATTACCCTTGATGCCCATTACAACAATCAACATTTTGTTGGGGGTCACAATTACAATTTGCCAAACTCATTTGTTTTCTATAACCATGATTGCAACACCAAAATTTGGACCCATTCTTTTATTCAAATTAATAATCACACTTTGTGTATGTAGGAAAATGTCAACATCATTTACAAGATTGGTAGATGTGGTGTTCCAAATGAACTTGTGAACACAAGAGCTATGAAAATAGCCCTTGTTACACCATTGCAAGTAGTTGTAGTCAAGCTACAAGAACTGCTTGCTAGGTCAGTAATTGATTATGTAATAATACCTTTGAAAATGATGCTATTGGGTAATGGACACAAGGTTTGTGTTTGAACACTTCATTGATCACCAAGCATTGACCAACACAAATCTTGTTGGATGTTAAAGTTCAACCATTGATGTTATAGTGAATGGCCATTGTTGGGTAGGTATCATGGATGCAAATTTAAAAGCTTGTCCATTCCAAATACAAACTTCTTTGGGCACATATCACAAAATGCTTGTGGGATGACATGCCTAACACTCTATTTGTGGTTACATCTAAATCATACCACCAATGCTTCTACCATGCAAGTCACGACTATTCGCTAGAAAGAATTTTGTCCTTTGCAACTAAAAAATCAATGACTAGTTGTCCCAAATGATTACATAATTTATTATATTCATAAGATATTATTTCAAATACTATGTGAAAAATTGTAATCACATATTAATGGTGCATTTGATTAGTAGATGATAACATGAAAAATGACATCATTTTTTCATTGCAAGTTTTCGTCCATATGGCATCCATGATTGATAACAAAGTGACATGGATGCTTGAAATATCATTTGAAAACGTGACTAGGATAAAGTTATTTCAAACATGACTACAGAATGACTATGCAAATGACATGAACAAAATGATGTGTCATTGCATAAACAATTTGGTCATCAAATTATTTTACAATGATTCAAAACTGATTATCGGTAATTCAATATGAATATAAATGGACATAAGGAACTACAACATGTAGGGAACTAATTTCAATTTATATTATACATATAAATAATATTAAATTTTTTATTACAT
>Ga0209611_10000338_pt1 | contig 65929 bp, 44 predicted proteins | sample S1TSphgellanicum_3_FD_187693 | JGI IMG/M metagenome (GOLD analysis project Ga0209611, IMG submission 187693) | Host-associated microbial communities from peat moss isolated from Minnesota, USA - S1T2_Fc - Sphagnum magellanicum MG (SPAdes) (version 2) | ecosystem: Host-associated > Plants > Peat...
TTTTTCCCAATAATTTATCATTATTTATGTCAATGTCAAATTTAATTTAAATTAATATACATTTCACCAACATGAAAACATACCTGTTAATTTGTTTTTTCATATCCATGTTGGGGGATAGAGAAAAAAAGTGAAACAGTTACAAAATGGAGGTAGTTATTAAGAAATGTGAGAGATAGTTATTGAGAAAGTTAATAGGAAAAGAAAATAATTATTAAAAACAAAATGAAATAGTTAAACTTGAAGATAAGCTAATTATTTCTGAAATTGTCTCTGAAATGGTCCATGGATGACCGTACAAAGGATTTTAAAAAAAATCCACTACTGTATACCAGTTTCGATTACTCATCACTGGAATTTAATACCATCCAATATTGCCAAAATTAGAGAGAAACTTCATTCATTCATGTTCTCATTCAAATTTCATTCATTCTTTTTTCATTCATGCATTTTCTCATTCAAATTTCATTCTTTGTTTTTTCATTCGAACTTCATTCTTTCATTCATTTGGGAGCTTTCGTTGGTGGCCTGGTTGCGTGTCTGGACGCACTTCTTACATCCGCCTCCCGCCGCTCGTTGGGCGTTGTGTGTGTGTGTACGCGCGAAAATTACGCGGGATTGCGTTCCGGAGAGCGAAGACAAGTCGCGTTTTGCTTCAATGCAAAGCAACGAATTTCGTCGCGATCCAAATCCAGGTATCGTCAAAATCTCTTGCACCTTTAAACTAGTTTTTTTCCTCTTCATTTTATCTGACTTTCGCAGGAATCCTACAGGACGCTGAAGTTAACGGAACTGTTTTTCAATTTTTTTTTCCCCTGGTCATCTTGCCTTGAAGCTGTCGCACAACCCTGCGGATATTTACTCCGCAACTGCTGCTGCATCTCCGCGCGCGCGCTTGCTTTTTGTCTGGAGACTAGTTGTGTCTGTTTTTGTCTTGTACAAAGTTGACGAACCTCTCTGTGTACTTACCGGACTTATGTTTTTCGTCTTCATTTTACCTGGATCTGGCTTTTTGCAGGAATCAAGCCGCGTTGAAATTTCCGGAAGTGTTTAGTTCTTCGTCTTATCAAATCCCTGTTATTGTTTCCTAGCTTCTTCTTCCCTGTCGTCTTTCTCTGGTAATATTATCAAAACTCTTGCTCATTTGATGATATCTTGGAACAGTTTTCTCTGATAGTTTCTGCAATTCTCGTGTTGTTGTTATTGTTGTTGTTTTTTCCCCCTTTGTTTTATCGAATTCCTGTTGTTTTCTCTTCTTCCTCGTGGGCTTTTTGTCTGGAAATCTTATTGAAACTCTTGCTCATTCGTGTTGTTTTCTCTGCTTCCTCGTCGGCTTTTTGTCTGCAAATCTTATCAAAACTCTTGCTCATTTGATATGTTAACACACGTTTTCTCTGATAGGCTCCGCAATACTAGTGTTTTCTCCCTGTTCTCTGTTGTCATCGAGGCAGAGTTTTTCCTGCGATTTGTTGAATTTTCACAAATTCGTCGAACATTTGTACAACATTGACCTTTCGGCTTGTGCACAGCTTCTTTTAGGGATTATAGATTCGTTCCGGATAGATCTTTCATACAACATTGCGGTCCTACTCGCTTGTTTTGTAAATCGACTTCGCGATTTCACTCTGGGAAGGGCTTCGAAAACGCTGTGTTTTGCACAAAAGACACGCGTAGCTTTCTGCAGGAGATTCGAGACAGTTGTGATTTTGCGTGTGCGCGCTTGTCTGTCTTCTCTCCAACCACGTTCGAGATCTGGAGTGAGAGAGAACGATACGATAGGCATTCATTCGCGATGGCCTGCTTGGCACCATCCATAGGCCTTCTTCTGTCACCTTCCATTGGCGGAGGAGGTCGAGCTCTGCCTTCTTCCTCTTCTTCACAGTCTACTTCTGCCTTCACTCCATCGTCACAGCAGCAGCACTACAATATTTCTTCTTGCTTTCTGACGACCTCGAATAAATTAAGGCTTTCAACACTGGAAGGATTTCAACAGGTATGGACCTTAGAAACCCCACCCTACATGTCTGAGACATGAAAACCTAAGCTCTTGTTGTGTTTTGAAGACTCTCTTGTGCAAGCTTGAGGGATTGGGTTATTTGATTCTTTGAACCATCCGGAGCAGGAGATACATCAATCCACACGGGTCTCTGGAAAAAAAGAGGTTATCTGCATGGAGCATGGAAAACACAAAAGAATGTAGCAAGACCAATCCAAGTATAGAGTGACTTCAATTGTGATTGAAGTTGTCATTCTTTTGTGGCAGGAGTTATTGATTTCAGGCTAGAAATTGTGCAGAATGAACAACTTGTGGGGCTTAAACCTTCAATTTAAACCCTACATCCAAAGCCTTGCAATCTATAGAAGAATTCACTCTGGCCTTTTGCTTTATGTACAGGGTTCTAGGCTGCCCTTAAAGAAATCAACCCAACAAACAGTGCATGTAAGGTGTGAGGTTGGAACTGGCACTGGTAAGTAGTCTTCTTTGCTCAAGTCTGTCATGCAAGGAAAGTGAAGTGATATTAGGGCATGCTTGTAAGGCTGTAAGAAAGGTTCTCATGGCAAACCTCCATGCTCACTGTCTTTGAGCTAGGAGTGAGCAACTGGATGCACAAGAGCCACCTTCTTTCACTTTTGGATGTTTAATTCATCGAGAGTTGTGGGGTATGAGAGTGTTGTTGCTTAGTGGAAACAATATCATCATGGTGCATTAGCAAAGTGTGTGCTTACCCCCAAGGTTCCTTATGTTTGTCTGTGCAGTATCAACCTCATCTGGAACAGAGTGGGTGCAAAGGACCATTGAGCTTCCTGTATATAAGAGGTATTGTTATATCTGATTTGTCTATTTGGCATTTTAAACCTTGCAGTCCAGAAAATCTCATTTGCATGTTTGGGTAGCCGATTTAACAAGGAAGTCTCAGCATAAAAAATGGATTCTTAGCTGTGTATACACCACAATGCCTTCTTCTCTCCTGAAACTGTTTGACTGTGAGATCTATGCCATCAAAATATATTTTCTGGCTATTTTTGAAAACATAATGGCTGTTGTTGATAAGACCACACACAGAGGTGATACATGTAGCAGTTGAGAGTTTCATCAATGGTTGGTATCAACTTTACATTTGCCTTCTTCTCATTCTTGATTGAGCAGGGGCTTAGAGTTTTCTGAAGGATGTGGACTGTGTCTTGCTGTTGGGATGTATGCAGGGGTTGCCACATTATCACGCGAGACATATACCGGGCAGTTCCTGAACTTGCACAATTCCGAGTGGGCATTGCCCACTTATTTGGTGAGTGAAAGCAGTCAGATAGCCAAAGGATTTTCCAATTTCCAGAACACACACAACAACTCTTTCAGACTTTTCATAGTCATTTTACCCAATGTAATCACCAGAGATACACATGTTAATTGCAATTGCTCTGTTTTCAGTAGAAAACATTGAGCTGCCAAAGGATATGTTTCCCATTCAGGTTTTGCTGACATTCAAGTGGGCAATGGATTAACACAGTCATGCACACATCTGCCAGTTTAACAATCAATGAAAATGCAAGCCCTGATGTTCCCTTGGATATGGAGGACACATTGAATCGAATGGTTCCTGAGGTCTGACCTGCCTCCATTTGAATCAAAGTTTAAAGTTTGTTAATTGTGTCTTATTGGCATTCTAAAGCTGAGCTAATCCTCATCTGAATATAAGGCTGAGATGATGTTCTTTGCAGGGACACCAATATCGGCATCTTGATGAGGGTTTTGATGATATGCCTGGTAACTTGCATACACCTAACTCCCTCCAAACATCCAACTTTTCCTTCTTTCCTGGTTGCTTGCAGAAGTTGAATACAGAATCTTTGATAGGTTCAATTTTGAATACCAGGTCTTGGCATGTTGCAAAGGTGGATATCTGCATTCTCTTCTTTGGTCTCTCCAAAATATCTTGTACCAAGCTGTTTGCTATAGTCAATTGGCCTGACCTCTCAAGTTCCCCTGATGTCATTTTCTCTCTGGTGGTGATGTTTTGTTGATGCAGCACATGTGAAGTCATCAATGATGGGGTGCTCACTGACCATTCCAATTAGTGCTGGCCGCTTAAACCTTGGCACCTGGCAGGTACTCTTAATTGTTTGGTATGTGTTCAGTGATTTGAATGACTTGGGAACACTTGCACACAGTAAACAGGTGGAAGGACTTGGTTTCATTCTGGACAGTCAGGCAAAATGATGACTGCTTTGAAACGAGAAGTGGAATCAGCTCTGGATAACAAGCTAGCAAATTTTCTGTTGATGTTCCAAATTTTATCCTCATAAGTCCATTGGTTGCAGGGTATATGGTTGAATGAGCACAGGAATTATGGGGGCTCAAGACATATTTGTATCACTATACAAGGAGAAAGGCGCACAGATGGGAAGTAAGATATGCTCCTCTTGAAACTGGAATCATGCACAGAATGGGAAGTTCTACTTTGTCAGTGACATATGGATTGCTCACAACCAAGTTATTCCTTGAAGAACAACTGTTTCTGTTTTCTTCCATTTCCTCATCTTCCCATTCCCTTTTTGGCCTCCCTGCAGGACTTATATGTGATTGGGCAGGCAAGGAGTTTGACCACTTTCAGTTGGAGTCCTCAATTCTGGGATTAGTTGGCAACTTCATGTGTTGTGTAAGAGTGGCTGTAAAATACCTGGTCAACTTGTACTTAGTCTGTACATGTTGACCTGAATATGCTGGAAGATTGTGCATATTGAAAATTACATGTTGCTTATTATCTTTTAGCACATGCACATAACAAGTGCCTCTAAGGAGCGATCAAGCTACCATCTCAGTAGTGAAAATGTAAGAAAAGGATACAACGTCCTTTCATGCGAGTTCCTCATCAATATACATGGTGCTGTTCAAGTGCCATTGAACATGCAAGATACTGGCATTACTGTACACAGTGGTTTCAGAAGTATACTGTCCTTTTGATTCAGTGTCTTCTCTACTTCCTGCAGTTGCTGTTAGGGTACATGACATAAACCCATAACTCTCTAACTTTCATTACCAGGTCAGCTCATAATTTCTATTTAGGCTGACTCAAATTGTTAGTGTGAGAATTCTCAACAGTTGTGAAGATAGATTTTTTTCTCCCTGCAGTTTCTCCTTGGTATGCCTGATGATGATAGTGGCAGTCATGTTCTAGCTTTTGTAAAAGAGTATATTTTAGCTCACAAACTCGTTTGTTTGTATATATTGCTTCTGTGCCAGAAGCCTTGCTGTTTCAGAAACCAAGGACTTTGAACAGTTGTCTGCCAGCATTGCAGGTACTACTAGATCACAAACTGGAAACCAGTGGTATAGCAAGGAGGTTAGCAACCCAAGCAACAGGGGCTGTAGCTGATTGTTCTGTTATGTGTTACCCTTGGGACTGCATAGCCATGGTCAGTATGCTTTTTGAACTTCATTATACATTCAACTCCTTGTATGAAGTTGCAGATGGGGAAGAGCATTGTTGAATAGGACAGTGGATAGATTGTACTGAAATGATTTTCAGTCTCATTGAATATCTTCAGGACTCACTTTAGTGATCTAACTCATATGTCTTAGTGGGCAGATAGTTCATGATGCTCGTAAGGTGCTGACTGCACTCATTCTTGTGGTGTTGGTTTTGAATTTACTGCAACTGACAGAGTTGTTATGTTCAAAATGCATAGTTTAACTTGCAGTCTCATAGATATGATGTAACTGTTTCTTATATCATCCACACTGAAACAAGAGTCTGGACTTACGCACTACAGAAAGAGTACTAGATACATAACAATCCTTTGCTAATGAATTAGGTGCTTTCTGATGATTCTTATGGTTTCTCTGGATCATGTTCATGCAATGTGCACATGAAATCACTGAGCTATTTCAAATTTCTTGTTTAGTGTAATCCAACTGGGGTGGGTTCCTGGCACAACTGTTTTGTCATCCTTTTGAATATCTGGCAAGTGCCACTCTTGAATCCTTTTCTCAGTTCCATTAGTAGTACAGAGGAGTAAGTACTACACATTCTAACAATTCAAGGAATTAGCAAAAACTTTCGGAAGCTTGCCAAAAGCTAAATGAAACATTCCAAGATATTTCAACATGTTTTCTCAGAGTTTGAATTTAGAAATAGCTCAATGATCTTTAAATGAAACATGGTAGTTTTCCACATGGCAAAATGTCCACAAGTTGGTAGGGTAAAGCCCAGGCAGTGGGCTTTACTCAAATAAGGACCTGCCAGAGGTGGAGCTGAGCAGGTTTTACCAGCTGCAGCATTCATTAAGCACCTCTGCAAAGTTTGTGAGCACTGGGGATGTGTGTTGCAAAGAGAGGTTTGATGTGGAGAGATGTTGCTATTTGAAGGTTAAAGTATTGTTGGTCACTTGAGGCAAGCTAGAGGAGGAGAAACAAAGATAGCTGGATGTTGCAGTGTTAGCTCCTCCAGGAAATTCTTCTGAGAAGGACCTCTAGGAAGGGGGTTGGAACTCCATTGAGGTTATGTCAGAGAGCCAAAGGAAAGAGTACCAAGAAAAGAAGCTGGAGATGCAGAAGGCCATGGTAGAAAATCTGTTGATACAAGTGAGGAGGAGGATGATGATGCCTGCAACTGAAGACTCAAATTTCTTCAGGTAAGGTCTTGGGTTGCTGGGATTTTTCTATCTACAGATTCTGAAAATATTTCTGTGCAGAATATTTCTCTGATATCCTTCATTTTTGTCCTGCCCTTTGGTCAATATTGTGAACCACTATCAAGAACAAAGTTCAAACAACAATTGCATCCCGAACAACCTTTAGCCTTAATTTTAACCAAAGATCCTAAACCCTAAACCTGACAGGCAACTGAGGGGCATGATTCGAGCAGTGTTATAATTAATAGGCATAAAAAGGAGACCTATGACACACAAGTGCCAACAAAAAAATATATCATGTCTGGTGTTGCTAATTGATCACCAACAAATTGTGCAATGGTTGCTACAGAGCCTGCAAAAAATACCAATCCAATTCTCACTGTAAAGAATATGGATATGGTGTTTTAATGATATGTGCCTGTTGAAGTTCCAAGGGGTGCAGATGGTGTCATTTGTGCATTTCAAGTAATTGTTTTTCACTCACTGCTTCTGTTCATTGTGGTAGAGAATTCAATGATATGCATTACTAGAGAATTCCTTCCAGCGATGTTCAACCCATTGCTGATTGCAGCTGAATTATTCAAGATATTTTGAGTACATAGGAGAATCTAACATGGGCACTTCACACTGAAACACTTTCATTGGCCATGGAAGAATCTTGCAAAGTGTCTCATCACCCTATGACATCATGCGGTTCTTGAAAGAATAACTTCCAAAATGAGGTATCTGTAAGAGGCTCCAAATCATTTGTACTCGAGGCTAAATTGTCAAGGACATCAGAGGCATGGATCTGCTCATCCTAAGACAATTTCTATTTCATAAGAGTAATTTGCATCTGGAGAGTTTTGTTGGCATCTGAGCATATGTGGTAGAATTGTGTTTCTATCGCCATATGTGAAGATAGCATGTTACTATTGCGAGGTACTTTTTGTGAAAGTTTGGAGTTGAGTTTCAGTAGGATGGCTGACATTTGAATTGAAATGCTGATATCAAAGGTGTTGTGGTGTGTTATGTAGGTGTATGTGGCTCATGCCCTAGTTCCACAACAACAATGAAGATGGGCATAGAAAAGAGACTTGGAGGAACTGAGGACTACCATGAAGGAAATTGTTGAGATAGACAAGCAAGACATTGGTGCCCATGTTTCAGTATGCTTCATTTCTGTTCTCAATTTATTTAGTAGATTGCAAAATCTTATTTAGTGGCTTGGTGTGGTGCATTCACAATATCTTTCTCCATGATAGCTGTCTTTCTCCATGCAGCTATCATACTGGTTGACTTGAGGGTTTAGCAGCCCTTTTTCCTTGGCTCTTTCTCCTTATCAGAAAAGATGTGTCTATATTTGGATGTGGGTAGTTGGACCATCAAAAATATCCATGGGAAACACATGTTGAAGTCTGGAGGGTTGGTTGATCAACAGGCTGTAAATTTGCACAACTACTCAGGAACTTTTAAGTCTCACTGAACAGCATTCTATGTGAAAAGAAGGTTGTTTCTCGGAGTTGATTGGTTGGTTGTTTCTTTCTTTCTCAAGCAGAGAGAACTTTTGCTATCTTCACAAAAATTCCTGAACATCAAAGCTTCTACATTTTTGTTAAAATGCTCTATAATTGTCCTTTAAAAAGCCTCAGGTTGCCATGAAATTCAAAATCATGGTTCCTAGATTTTGGACGATCTGACAGTGGTACTGTAATAGTATTGACATTTTGAGTAATACCTCTCTCAGTAATGTGTCTTTGTGTGTGCAAGATGTGTCTAATGCTATCAAGTGCACCGTGAACCACAATCAGCATGCAACCTCAATCCTTGTCAAATCTAAATTTGAACACAGTAGACTAATCTTTTGAGATCTGAATTGAACATGGTAGATATTCAGACCTGAAACATGAACCAAACACACCCAACTAGTTACATGGGAGTTGTGGATCAATGTCAAAACTGGTTTTGTTTTTTCACATTGTGGGTGGATCAAGGATTCATACTTGATACAACTCAACAACTCTTCCAAAATCCCTACAAATATGAAGGGAATTTTCATTTGCTCCCTACTCCATCTCTAATGCTCACCACTAAAAGTTACATTGTGAGTGTAATGCTCACACACTTTCCCTCGCCAGGTTATCATAAACTAAAACTTGACAACATGGCTCCAGCTCTTCAACACATAATTGCATAGAAAAATTCTGGTTTTAATTTCTACTTCAAATCATACCCCGTACATATTGATTCATTATCACTCCAATTTCTTGGATTCTGCATGCTCAGTGCAGCCTTCAAACTCCAACCCGATTGACATAGTGGCATGTGTGTCTCCATTACCATCATGGTGGAATTCAGAGCAGCATGGCCACACTAGCACACGTGGAGCCTTACAACAACTCTTGTTACCTGATCCTGAAGGTCTCAATGAGGAATCAATGATCATCATGGGTGGTTGTTGTCGTCTTGATTCGTGATCATCTCCACTCGTGACATTTGTGCTTGGTTCTATGGGAATCAACTCAACTCGTATTTCTGCATTAAAACATTGGCTGCAGTCCGCATTACTTTCCCTCTCTACTGTTTGTTTTGATCCTCTTCTGTTAGATAGCTGCCTTTCACAATCAGCAATTGGAGCTTGAGCTTGAGATTTGTTTGACCTTTGGTGTTGTTTTCCATTGTTGGATGGTAAACAGATGCAATTGCATTGAGATGTCTCTCTTAGATTCATTTGGACTTGATTACACTTGTGAGTTGGTTGCAGGTAGAATGGTTTGAATGCTTCATTATGTGTCTCTATTGGGATGGACTTGCAGAGTCCATGATCCTTGTGGGAGTGCCTGCACACCATGATGCAATGCTCTTGTGCTGCGTCTGATGATGAGCTTCTCTGATTTTCATTCACTGTGGCTTGTTGCACCTCTGGAAAATTTCTTGCAATCCTCGAGGAAAATTTCTGGGACTTTGCTGCCAGCCTATGTCCATTATGACTGCTTTTCAAGTTCTTTCTCAACCCTGTTGCTGTACCATGATTTTCAAGGTCATGAAATCCACTTCTTGAGTTCCTTCTTGATCCTGACAGTTGAATTTCACTTGTCTCAGGCCTAGATTCATCAGATCTGGTATAGGAATTCTTCTGAAATACTGATGCTTGACTTTCATCTTCATCATGTCTGATTTTCGAATGCCTTCTTGGACTTTTGGAACCTGTCATTTGAATTTCAGGAGGCCTATTCAATTCATCAAATCCAGTATATGGATCTCTTCTTGACCCTCCTGATGCTTGAGTTTCATTAAATCTATTCCTTGAGTTTCTTCTTGATGCTTGAATTTCAGGACTCTCAGCCCTACTGGATTCATGAGTTTTGGCATTGGAGCTCCTCCTTGACCTCGATGTTTGAGTTTCTTGTTCATCAAATTGATGTTTTGAGTTCCTTCTTGATGCTTGAATTTCTGGATGTTGTAGCCTACTCGATTCCTCATCAAACCTGGGATATGAATTCCTCCTTGACCCTAATCCATGACTTTCAGGTTCATCAAATTCATTCCTCACATTGCTTCTTGATGCTTGAATAATTTCTGGACTCACATGCCTACCTGATGCATCCAATGTGGTATATGAACTCCTCCTTGAAAGCACTTGTGCTTCTAGTCCATCATGTCCATTCCTTGAGTTCCTTCTGGATCTTGTTGCTTTTTCTTCGGGAACTTCAAATCTATTGAATTCATCCACTGGAGAATGTGAACTACTCCTTGAACATAATCCTTGAGCTTCAACTTCATCAAACGTATTCCGTGAGTTCTGTCTAGATGTTTGAATCTCAGGAGACTTAGCCCTATTGGATTCATCAAGTCTGGCATAAGAACTCCTCCTTGATTCTAATCCATGAGCTTGAACTTCATCAAATCCATTCCTTGAATTCTTTCTTGATGCTTGAATTTCAGGACTGTGATCTTTACTAGATTCTTCCAATCTGCCATAAGAACTCTTACGTGACCCTAATCCTTGAGCTCCAGATTCTTCAAATTCCTTCCTTGAATTCCTTCTCAATGTTTGAATTTTGGGACTCTGATGCCTACTGGATCCATCATCAAGTTTGTCATACAAATTCCTCCTTGACTTTGATGCTTCAGTTTCAAGTTCATCAGATCCATTCCTTGGGTTCCTTCTTGATCCTTGAATTTCAGGGCTCTGATGCCTACTGGATCCATTAAGTCCTGGATATGAACTCCTCCTTGACCAACCTGATGCTTGAGTTTCTGGTTCATCATATGTTGCATTCCTTGAGTTCTTTCTTGACCATGTGACATGAGCTTCAGGAACCACAGGTTTGCTGGATTCCTCCAATCTGGCATGAGAACTCCTCCTTGATCTTGATGCTTGTGCTCCAATTTCATCAATTCCATTCCTTGTGCTCCTTCTTGACATTGGAAATTCAGGGCTCTCAAGCCTGCTAGATTCATCAAACCTCACATATGAACTCCTCTTTGACCCTGATACTTGAGCTCCAAATTCATCGTATCCATTACCTGTATCACTTCTTGGCGCTTGGATTTTGACATTCTCAGACCTTGTGTATTCATCAAGTCTAGCATGTGGACTCCTCCTGGACTTTGATGCTTGAGCTTCAAGTTCCTCAAATCCAGCAGTCCTTGAGTTTCTTCTTGATGCTTGAATTTCAGGAGTCTTTGGCCTACTGGATCCATCAACTCTTTCATGAGGGCTTGTCCTTGACCTTGATACTTGAGTTTCGAGTTCACCAAATTCATTTCTCAGGTTCCTTCTTGAATCTATTGCTTGAGTTTCAGGACTCTCAGGCCTATTTGATTGATTCAATCTGACATTAGCATGAGATTCTGGTTCATGGGATCCATGTGTTGAGTTCCTTCTAGATCTTATTGATTGAGTTTCAGGACTTTCAGGCCTATTGGATTCATGAAGTCTAGCATTTGAACTTCCCTTTGATCCCAATACTGAACTTTCAGCTACTTCATCATATTCATTCCTTGAGTTCCTTCTGGACACTCTCACTTGAGTTTGAGGACTCTCAGGCCTTCTGGATTCATCAAGTCTATCATGTGGACTCCTCTTTGATCCCAATGCTTCAGTTTTGTGTTCATCAGATCCATTCCTTGAGTTCCTTCTTGACGCTATCATAGCTTGAATTTCAGGAATCTCAACCATATGAGATTTGTTATGGCTTCTGGCATATGAAATCCTTGACCCTGATGCTTCAATGTCTGGTTCATGAAATCCATTCTGGACATTCCTTCTTGACCCTCTTACTTGAATTTCAGGAGTCATCTCAGGCCTAGTATTAGGTTTAGGTTCTTCAAGCCCAATGTTTGAATTCCTTCTTGACACTGACACCTGAGCTCCACTCCATGGCTGAGGTTCAGCAGGTACAATGTTTGAGCTCCTTCTTGATCCTACAAATTGGTTGACCCTATGTTCATCAGGTCCAATGTTTTCATTCCTTATCAACACTGTTGCCTGATTTGCAGCAGTCTCAGACTCATGTTCATCAGATCCAATCTTTATGTTTCGTGTTGATGTTGTTGCAGAAAGTCCTTGGACCATGCCAGGTCCATGAGATGATGATGGCCAGCTTTCAAGGACTAATGACGATTCTGATTTTTGTGAAGGTGATTCTTCCCTGATCTCAGATGAAACATATTTTCTTCCTGAGACTCCTGTTACTTCTGCTGCTGCTGCGGCATTGTCTTTGACTTCAAATGCTTTATAATCACTCTTCTCCCCAAGACCACCTCTCACTGTCTTTTGGAATGTGCGTCTTTGGCCTGCTGGTTGGCTTAATTCTGCACATTGATGATTCAGATTTGCCTCATGGAGATCATTTGTCTGTACATGGTTTAGCATTTGCTGAGGTTTAGTGACTGTTTTCAATCTTCTTGAGGCACTGTCCTGATCAGGAAAAAATGGCAAGGAAGCTCCAGATTTGAGTTCAGCTTCCTGCATGTGCACTGACCTAAGGCCATTCAAATCAGCCTTGGGGCGCTTAAACCTCAGTTCATTCAACTCGGTATTCATTCGAAAAATGTCGTGAGTCTTACTTACCAATTCATCCTGCAAGTGCAACAAACATATGTCCTCTTTGTAAGGCAAAAAGTTTGTTCCATGAGTGCAAAAGTCTCAAGCTTTGAACTATAAACCCTCAAAGTTTTTTTCGCCCATCATCAAATTGTGTTTTTCTTGAAGAATGCTTCAAACCCTCTTGAGGCACACCTAACAAAGCATTTTGCCTTCAAGACTTACATGTTGTTTGGTGTTATGCTCCAGCAAGTTACCCATAATGTCATAAGCAACTTTGCTACATCCTTGCTTCTTTTCCAACTCCAATGTTACTGCGCGTTGCGTGTGGGACCTCTCTTCAATTAGATGGCACTCAAGCTGCAAAGCCAATTTACATACTTAGACAAAACATATTTCACTAATTTGTTGTTAATTTTTATACAGCTGATGGTAATTGATCTTTGATGACAGAACATGAGATTGTAAGAAACAGACTATCATGTGCATCATGCTCAAATATTGTACACAAAGAGTAACTGGAATTGCAGAACTTCTATAAGAAGCACTTGCCAAAGTGATTTTGTCAGACACAGGAGTGAAGGAAAATCTGCTATCAGGATTCTGCACGCTGAACTGCATTTGCAGTTGCTCCAGGTATTCTTTTACTTCCATCCCCCACTCTCCTGCAGCAATTGCAACAAGCTCTTCTGAAGCTACCCACAAAAATACCAGCCGCCACCAAATGGTCATCATCAGCTTTGTCCCTCATAGAGAAAAGGATTCAAAAAGAGAGGACTCCAAGGAGAGAGCAAGTAATCACACAAAAAAGTCCTGAATGGTGAAGGAAGTACCATGGAGAATCCATGTATTGCACCCATCAAGCACCGACAACGAGAAATGTGTCGCATACCATGTTCCCTTGACGAACAAGGTTTGAGGGTTCTTCGAACTATATTCATCATTGTGGACCTCCAGCTTGACATATGTTTCATTGTTTGCAGACGCCATTGCTGGATCTCAATTTGCAACCTCGATTTGTTTCTTTGTGCATCACCTCTTCATTGAAGGCCTTTTGTGATGCACAGTAAGAACTAACCCTACAAATGCAGGCAGCCATGAAGTTTGCACCTTTTCATAAACACTACCATGAGCTTGACACCCTTTCAATTGTTGGGTTTCTTTTCTCTCTTTCCTTCATGTTTTTCCCGACATGCATGTGCTCGTTCTCTTCATTGCATTTTCTCTCAACATTGCTTTTGTGGGAGGCTTTCTTATGTATGTTCGCTAAAACTTTTGGCAAATCTTGTTGGAAATTTTGTTCAAGTTTCACAAATGGAGACTCAAACTAAAGGTTGTTGAGAAAGGTAATTACCAAGGACACATGAATCTTGCCTTTTTGTCCACCCATGTTCGAAGGACCATAAGTGTTTCAATCAACTTCTCCATTAGCTTCTCGATCTGCGTCAAACTCAAAATCGTTCAAGTCTCTGCTTGTGTATATTGGAAATGAGATCCCAATTGCCATTGAAAGTTATGAACCATGCGTTGGCAATAACTAATTCTCTGGCACTAGCTCTAGAAATTACAAGAGTTTCAATTTGTGCAAGCTCCATCCCAATTGTATTGAGTCTAATAACATTCCACACTTTGGTGAAAACAGGTCTTTCATCTCTAGCTAATGTCTCAACTCTTTGGGCTTTTGATGCAACCCAATTGCATCTAGACAATAAATTCCAAGACAAAAGAAAGAACTCCAACCTCTAGACTCCAAAATGTAGACAGTCTAAGTTTGTTGCCATTTCTTTTCAAGTTCACCATATTAAAAAAAACACTTGATCATAAGTCTAGGAAGGAGCTCCAAACATTGAATGCAAAGAAAATGCTTGAACCTTCTTATGTTGCTTAAATCAAGCTCTTCAATTTTGTTTTTTGTGTGTTGATTGTACAACATTAATTGATTTTAGTAATGATATTTGAACTCTATCTATTATTTCTTCACATTGCATGATGATAACAACTCCACATTATGTAACATTTGTGATGGAAAACTCCACCTTTATTACACAAATTCTATCAAATACTTGCATGTCATTCAAGCTTATTACACAATTCTCCAAACACTTACCATCACAAATGGTAAGAAAGAGAGCTTTTGACATGTTTAATTACATTATGCATATAATGAGTTCTTATATACAACTTTTATTTGCCAAACTTTTGGTTTTCTAATGGACTTTGATCATTAACAAAGGAAGATGACAAACATATTAAGTGGATGTGAAGTTTTTTCAAATAATTAACTTGTATTCACAAGAGGATGATGATTAGGTAACCCTAATTGTTGTTGATCCTTTCAAAAAAAAAAAATTCTTTGCTTGGCTTGTGAAATGATTTTTTTAAAGAACATTATGAGCAACAATAATTTATTTTCATTCACCTTTTGGACATTAATCATATTATTCCATGTGGTCATTATGAAACCACAAATAAAAACATCTTTTCATTAGGCTATTGTGATCCTTACAATATTTCTTGTCCCCTTGTTTCCTTTTCTCTCCCTTTCTTGGGTGCTTTCTTTCTAAAAAGTTTTGCAGGGATTCATCATAAGCTTTCCCTTATGTTTTTCCATTTACATGTGCTCCAAGCCATGTCACAACTCTACTGGTTGAGCATCATCCAATTGCAAGAGCCATGCGAACTATGAATCAAAATGTGAGTCACCATAAAATGACATGTGTTCTTTTTTCATGAGAACATGTGTTCCAATTTTTTTTTAACATGATTAACCCATAAATGTCAGGTAGGCCCAATATTGGGCCTGTCCACACGTCCAGGGGTAAAAGACATATTTTCAAAGCCCCTTGCATCTCTCCAATGCAAACTGCTTGTCCTTGCAACAAAGAAATAAGGCCCTATGTCAATGGCTTTCCAAGGCTGTAATCAGAGCACATTGCGTGCAACTGTGATCACCACAGCCTAATGGAAAGAGACCCTAAATTCATTACATTTAAAAAAACCTAAACTTGTTAATTGGAAGTCATATTCCAAAACCATGGCAAAGTGCTAGATGAGCTTCCTTGAATAATGCACAATTGGTCAATGCTCAACCAGTAAAGTTGAAGACTTAGGTTTAGACGGACCAGATGATGTTTTTTTGGATCATCTGGTCCATCTAAAATTTGTGGCAGGATCTTTAGCTAGGGTAAGTTAACCTAGTACTTTCCAATTATATGAGATCATATAACTACATACAGTAATGGTGCATTGACACTTGATGTTAAGTCAGTGTTAAATGAAAATCTAGGTGACATCCTAGGTGGCATGCAATGTTAAATATGTGATAGCTTAATGTTAAGGGAATGTTAGCTTAACATAAAATTTTCAGGGTAACTAGGTTTAAGTCCTAAATGACTAACATGATGTTAGGGGACTTAACACTAGAGTCCCTAACGCCAAGTGTGAACACACCTTAAGTAGTACAAGGGCGGCTCCAGCACATGTGTGTTCAATGATTATTTAATTTCAAAGATTTCATTTGAAAAATAGAATTTTTTAACAGAACATTCCACAAAGACTCTCCAATTTCATTCACAAATTTTTTTTGAAAAATATGCAAAATTTGAAATTTTCAGCATTTCTAAAAATAATATTTTTTTTGCTAAATGGTCCAAGGTACTACATATTTGCCTTTCCATACAAATCATTGCATTAAAAAAAATCTCATTTTTTGGAGAAAATTCGTCAAGATATACTTATGGCCCAAAAATGCCCTCCCCCACCCACCCCCCCAAACAAAAAAAATCTGCTTGTCTCTTTTGAGGGTTTTTCTTTCCTGGCGGGTGGTGGGGGCGGGGGAAGGACAAGGTGGTGAAACAAGGCAGGGGTTTAGTTCGTTAGCTAGATTGTTAGTTTGTTGATTAGTTGGTTGATTAGTGACTGAGCTCTTCTCTCTCTTTGCTGGTTAGTTAGTTGGTTAGTGATTGGGCTCTGTCTGCCTCGAGCGCGCGACCGCCATCGCTGTTTCCGCAGTCTCTTCTCCTTGCAAACCTTCGCACCAGCCTCCGAACTTTCCTTTTCTTCTAGCAAGCAGGCGGCGGCAACAAGCTTTTATCCTAGCTGAAGACTTTGGCCTTCTTCTTCTGCTGTTGCGCGTCATCGTATTTGTTGTCTGCCGCTGCTGTTTTATTTGTTTCTTGTTCTTGACGGAGCTCGTCTTTTGTTGCTTCTGTATCTGGTTGATTGGGAGAAGTTTTGTCTGCTCTTAAACGAATTGAGGTGGGGGTTCGGAGCTATTTTTTGGGGGCCACTATTGGCAGCAGAAGCTGTTTGGTTCTTTTTTCTCCTTTTTAGAATTTGGCTCCTATTGTCTGGCGCTCCGTTTTCTGGCGGTGTGGGAATCGTGTGCGGGAAGGAAGGAAGGATAGAAACGATTACATCCTGGATCTTTAGAAAAAGGTTAGTTTTCCTGGCGAGGCAGTGTTTTCTTTACCCGGCGATTTGGACGTGTTTCTTTGAAGCTGAAACTAGTGTTGTATGAATGGATTTTTTTTCTGGCGGTGTGTCGGATTCGGAAACATCAGAGGCGAGGGTTTTGTCTTAGTAGTCTGAGATCTTTGAATCGCTTGAATTTTGTTTTTGAGTTTTTGTTGGCTGGATTGTTGTGAATGAGACGCGCTAGGGTTTGGTTGTTAAGGCGTTGGTCGGTTTGGAGCTTTGTCTGTATCTCAGCTGCATTGCTAGGGTTTCAATTGGTGAATTGCTGCTTGCTGTTTGCTGTTTGTGTCTAGGAATAGATGTATGAGATGGTGGCTTGGTTCTGACTAACAAACAAAGGATGCTTGTTACCCTGTCCCATTAAGGATTGTTCAGAATTTGTGTCTTCAAGTAAAGAAGGCATCGTTGTCTGGTCTGTCTTGTTGCGCATGTGTCTTTCTTGAGATTACTTTTTTGGCAACTGAAGAACATTTGAGGAGATAAACGGTCCACCATGTATGTGTGTTGCAGAAGGTAAAAGGTGGTGGCTTACAAGAGTCTTGTAAAATTACTGCAGTTGAGAAGGGATGGCAACCATGGGGCTCATTCTTCGAGGGCAACCCACAGCAATTGACCTCTGCTTAGGAGCAGTGTCCACATCAAGGAATTGCAACATGGCCATGGCTCCGTCTTCCTCTTTTTTGAACACTCAACAGGTGATTCCTATCCACCCAATCCAACAAGCCACGAATCTGTGCATCTTTGTTAGAACAAGCCCTTCTTCGGCCACCCTCCGAAGTTCATTCAACTTGTGTGTAGACAGCCTAAGGTCATCTTCAAAATCAGCAAGAAGGCAGAGAATTGAGCATGGGCTCACTGCACAAGGGCTTTCTATGCAAATAACTGAGGAGGCACATGTCCCATTTGAAAAGAACAGGAGATCACTGGAAGTATCATACTTCACAGAGTCTAGTCCTTCATCATCCCCTTCCTTGTCTGAAAACAAGGCTGATGATGCCTCATTGCATAATCCTCTTCTCCGACTACACCGCATGGGCTGTGGATGGCTGGGTGTGCTATTGGAGTGGGAAGGAGTGATTGTGGAAGATGACTCAGATGTTGAGAGAAAAGCATGGGCAGCTTTGGCTGAGGAGGAAGGAAAGAGACCACCTCCAACTTTTGTCCTCAATAGAGTAGAGGGAATGAAAAATGAGCAGGCAATTGCCGAGGTTCTTTGCTGGACCAGGGATAATCGACAGATGAAACGGCTGGCATTGAGGAAGGAAGAGCTTTATGAGGAAATGCAAGGTGGAATGTATAGGCTACGTCCTGGCTCCCGCGAATTTGTAGAGACATTGAAGAAGTATAGCATTCCTGTGGCCATGGCATCGACTAGGCCCAGGAAATACTTGGAGAGAGCAATTGAAGCCATCGGCATGGAGGGCTTCTTCAATGTAGTGATTGCTGCAGAGGATGTGTACAGAGGAAAGCCTGACCCAGAGATGTTTCTGTATGCCGCAGAGCAACTTGGTTTCATCTCTGAGCGCTGCATTGTGTTTGGGAATTCGAATTCAAGTGTTGAGGCTGCACATGACTGTTGCATGAAGTGTGTAGCCGTGTCTGGAAAACATCCTGTGTATGAATTAGGAGCTGCAGATTTGGTGGTTCGCCAACTGGATGATCTCTCTATGGTGGATCTTAAGAATCTGGCAGATTTGGATTCTCCAGAGTTTCAAACCCCTGAACCTGAACCAGAGATGGAGGTTGAGGAAGAAATGCCCCTTCCTCGGGTTGCCACAATGGATTGGTAGTATCACTTCATTTCTCACCCTTCTTGCATAGAAAAAGTTCTGATAGTGGAGTGTTGCTAGGTATACCTGAGGAAAATTGATTCTAGTACTTAGCATGGTGTTCCAGAAATGCTCATGTAAGTAGTGGGATCAATTTGGGTGAAGTATAATATTTCATGTGCATAGCTTTCTTCTTTTCTTTAAACAGGCTAGCTGGGTCAAATGGCTCGCCATTGCAGTAAATGCACAGATTAGAAGAGGTCTCATTGGCCTCTTTTTGTTAGCCTGTCTGTATGTATTATGTCCATTGGACAAATATCAATTCAAGTTCTTCAAGCTGTCAGAAACTGACAGTCATTCAGAATTGATTTGACATAAGAAATTTGGTTTGCAAGCATGTTTCTAATCTCTTGGATAATTTTGTTCTTCTGTTGAAACTTTTTGTGAGTTATTAGACACTGGAGCTCTAGTCAGCCCAAAATTACTAGAATGACTTGAGCAGTGTGTTGGACTGGACAAACCTCAGTCAGGTAAATGTGTTCTGAGTTTGAAAGAATTGGACCTTTTGTTTCCTCCCTGATTCCATACCAGCAGGAGTATGAGTTTTCAGGTCGTGCTAGAAATCGCTCCACAAGGTTGTGGGTTGAGTTTTGTATTGTGTTTTGTACTGTGTGAGTTGAGCAGATTAGTGTCATCTCTCATCCTCAACTTTGTGAAGCACATTTGTAAGTGAAATAGCTTGATGTGGAAAGACCTATCAGGGAATCTGAACTCAGGTATGCAGCAGCTGTTCCAGTTCTGGTTGAACTTTGCATTGTAAGAATCCATTTTGTTGTGCATTGGCTGTACCCAAGTGTGGCACATACAAATCTCTTATTGGCTTCAACATGAAAGTGGTATGGGATTCTGGCTGGGATGTTGTTAGTGGGCCCACTGTAAGTTAGGTTCATTCTCCAATTTCTTGTAAATTTGGTAACACAATCTGGCATGGAACAGATTAGGAGATCTGGAGGCCATTTGCTCACCTGGAGATACATGGAGCTTTGATGCAGAGGAAAGTTAAGCTCTCCAAGGTACAGCAGCTTTCTTGAGCATTCTTGTGAGTTGGTTCATGCCTTCAAAATATGCAGTCAAGTGTTGATCAATCTGTTGCAATCTCTAAATTAATTTTCTGATCAGCAGCTTTCTTAATCTTTCTTGTCAATTGGTCATGCCTTTTTGAAGTACACTACTGCATGTTGATTAATGAGTTAGCAATCACTAAACATGTTTTCTAACTTGAGCTCTGGCATCTAATAGAGAATGGAACTGGCATCTGGGGCCACTTCACAGGGCAGAATGCCATGTTGGGTAGTCTTAGCTTTCACTGATGCATAATAAAGACACAAAAGGTGATTCCTGTGCTTAAAAATCTGAACATCTGCACAAAAGAAACCAGACCTACAAAAGGTGAGAAAATATCTTGGCATACTTTCTGTGAGATCTTTGAAGAGCCAATGATATTAAAGATGGGTTGCCTTTCATGTTTAGGAGCTTCTCCTTAGGCTTCTTCTAGAAGAGCAACTTCTAGTAGAATCTGCAAGACTCTGGGGAAAAAAAACCCACACATGTGATGCGATGTTGGAGAAAAGATACAAAATGATTGCTCGCAAAGTGGACACTGCATCATTGTACAACAATTGATGCAACAGTTCCAAATGAAACATGATTTCGTTCCAGAAAGGTAAACTTTTTTTTTTTGTGCCTTCAGCACAACGTTGTTGATGAGGTGTTGTATGGCATCTACAAAAAGCATGGTCATGTTGCAGCCACATTGCCAGTCTGTATTGGAGATCTTAAACAAGATCTTGAGACCTCTCTTTTTTTGTGTACAATTTCATTCTATTATACACTTTCTAATGATTTTACAAACTTTTTATATAATAGACCTAGGCTTCGACTTTCTCTTCGTGGCTTTGATTGCCACCTCATTTCTTTTCAAAGATTATGTTTATTTGCAAGTTTAAACCCGGTGCAAGAACAATATATGAGGTAGATCACATGTAAATGAAATAGTATATTCTTAAATGAAAATATATTAAGTTTAATCTTCATTTGAAATTGCACCAGAAAAATCAACATTACACAAAGACTCAAAAAGAATAATGATAGTTGCCATATTAAAAGGCCTCAAAAGGCTACTATCAATAGCAAATTAGACTTAAAACTATTCATTGAAAAAGATGTGTAACATTGTGATGCGATCAAAGTGGGGCTTATAAGGTAGGTAATCATGCTTAAGGTGTTTACCACCAAGCAAAGGTCTTATGCATTGTCTTAGTTTGTAATGATGTTTAGGATGTGAAAAATGTGGGAAACAATAGTTGATAAGTTGTAATGTTCCACAGGAATTCTAGAGACATATTTGGGAATGTAGCATGTTACCCCCATTCATGCATAGAGGGCGTCCATTCATACATGGTTTTACCATGGCTTCTTTTGGTGGTCTTTTATATGATTTCAAATTTGGATTTGACAAGCTTGCTATTGTAATGGTGGTATCAGAGGTATATGGCTTAATGAATTTCCAATTGAGTGTCCAATTAAACTTCACAACCCCAAAATTTGAATTGGCATTCAACATTTTATACCACCTAACAATCCACCATTTATCATATAACATTTTCTTTCAAAAGTCAACCTATGGGAAGTATATGACCTCTTCATTGTCCAAAATATACATGTGTTATAACCATGTTCAATGTTTGTATCTAAATTAACCAGTGCATAAAATGTCATGCCTTGTTTTGCTAGCTTGTAGTCAAGCCCAAAGGCTTTTTTAAAAACCTTCATTGATCATAAAAGTATAAAGTAGTCATTACTTTTTGGTTCAACACTTTTCATTTCAAGTGTTATACCTATGTATATCACAAATTTACCCATGGATATTTTTAATTAAATTATAAAAGTATTTTTTATTCAATAATATTAAATAACACTATAAGATCCAAAATTAAATCCCAAAATTAAAAGCACCACATTTTTAAACCAATTATATTATATACATTATAATATTAGACTCAAAAGGGAACTTTGTAGTGCGTTTTCACCTTTCCTATTCACCTCTCATTTCCTATACATTAGATGGCCTATATCTCAAGTTCTATTATTATTATTATTTATTTTTAATGTGTCATTTTGATTGGCCCATCCCAAAACAAAATTGAAACTTGAGAGACAACCCAAATAGCAATTTCTATATGAGGATGGAGTGCTCCCCCCTTGGCTCACCTAGATAGGTGAGAAGAGAAAATTTTTGGGTAAAGATATGAGATAAATTTAAATGCTATTGGGAACATCCTTGGGGAACACATTGAGAACACCACACTCCTCCCCCCCCCCTCAAAAAGGTTAAAAGATGAACCCCCTTGGGTGTATGTTTAGTTGTCTTGGATTGCATGCACATTCTATTCCTAGACATGGTTGCCACCATTCTTTTGCATGAGCTAACAGCCTTTCTTCAAAGCACACCATACCTCTTGAGCTCCAATATTTGCAAGTACTTTGATGGTAGTGCATCTTTGTACCATAAGATATATGTAGTGATGTTGTGGTTTATTGACTCTCTCCTACAGAGGCATTGTGGGAACATCTTCTAAGTGGGTATAAGGGTTGAAGAATCAAAAGTCGACTGAATGAATAAGGTTATAGATTTGAGTGTAAGTTTTTTATTGGCTCAAGCTAATGGATGGGCATGTGTAGAGTTTGGGTGCACCCAACCAATTGATGGGTTGTTTTGAAATTCACCCATCTACTTGTTGGGTTTCTTCTCAAAATATGAATGTTGGGTAATTGATTTAATCATGTCTCATATCATTTTTATTTTGTTTGGTTGTCACTTGCCTTTGTATAAGGAGGTTTCATATCATTATGAAATGTAAAAAATAATTCATATGACTAATTTTTTAGATGAAATTTGTTTGATAAACATACAAATAGTTAATTTCAATTCCTTTAAATCTTATTAAAATGAGATTTAAAATACTATGCAAGAATTGATTAAAATAAAGCATGTAAAATTTTAAATAAATATAAAGTTTAATATAAAGTTTTTTTTGAGATATAATTGTTTTTAATTAATTTGATGTTATTTCTAAAACTTCAATAAAGCTTTGATAAAGATTTAATAATGAAAATCATAATGAAAATATTTTTTATTTGATTAATTTGTTTGTATTGTTGTTTCCTTTTATGTTATTAAAATTTATTATTGCCTTAAGATAGTAGATATGTATGTATGATTTTAGGTTTTAACAAGCTTGCATGGCGCAAACACAACTAGTTTACAAAGATGGATGGGGGTACAGTGAGGTTTGTAAGTGAAAATTTAAGGAGAACAAAGGGGTTTAAATTTTATTTTATTTTTTCTTTCTCACAAGTTTTTTTATTATTATGGGGTTTCAATGGGCCTAAGGAGTGGATAATTCAATTAAATTGAAAGAATTACAAGTTGTAAGTGGAGCTTTAAGAAAAGGGGATAAGGGGTTAGTAATTTTATTTTGCTTTTTCAAAAGGTTTTTTTTTGGGTGAGGACGGGAGGATGGGGTAATTCTTCTCCTTTCCAAAGGAGGTTTTTTTCAAGGAATTGGAATAGGTGAATTTTTTTGGGGATGGGGACTAACCCAAAGGTTTTTTTTGGAGTGGCAATGTAAGCAAAAGTTTGGTTGTTTCTCAAGTTAGGAAGGTGGGATTTTTTTAATTTTTCAAGGAATTATTTTTTTGGTGGTGTGGGATGGGGTGGTTGGAAAAAGGGGGTGGGTATATATATAGTGATATGGTGATTTAGTGAAGATTTTTTCTCTTAAAAATATTTTATAAAAATAATACTTTTTTTTTTGGGAATGAAAAAATTTCAACACAAAAATTTAATTTTAGAAATTTAACAAAAATTTTAAAAATTGTTTAAAATTGAACACTTAATACGTCAAACCAAAAAAAGAAAATAATCAATTTTGATTTTTTTGTGTGTTTAAATTTTTATGTACATGATATAAAAAATTGACACATTTAACAAATAATAATAATATATTTGAGTGAATGAAAATAATGGTTAAATAGTGGAGAAAAAATTAAGGTTTATGTATTAATATCTTTGAAATCTAGGTTGAAATATTTAAGGTTCGAGTGTAAGCATGAGCTACATAATTAAAATTCATAAAATGCCAAATGTATTGATGTCTTGTTCATTATTAAACCATAATCTAGCCACTAAACCATGGTTCATCAATATCCATGGTTAATGGTAAATATCTACTATAGTCAAAGTTACTAAAAGTCAATAACTAAAATTTATAAAATGCCAAGGGTATTGATGTTTTGTTCATTATTATCTACCAAACCATGGATATGATCTTTTATTGTTAAGTTGAAATTGAGTCAAAATTATTTTAAATCAATACAAAGTAAAAAAAAATTTAAGGTTAGGTTTAGAATTAAGTTTAAAGTTAGGTTTAGGGTTTAAGTTAGGTCTTTTATCCCATACAAATATAATTGTATGTTTGTTATCTTTTTTTCTCATAGCAAAAACAATGTGTTTGATTCAAGCTTTCACCACTTGTTGACTTTTTTTTTTTTGCTTCCTTTACAACTATGTGATTTTGCAAGTGTATGTTTTGCCAAGTATGTGTTTTTACAACTATTAATTTTGTCAAGTGCTACTTCATTTGTTTATTGTCAAATTTATTTTGGTAAGTTTTATTTCTTTTTTTTTACATTATGGTTGATGTTCTAATGAAGGAAACTAAATTAGTTATTATAGTGGATGATTTGGATTTTGGAATTGGATGTTGCATTTGAAGTAAAGGTGCTCAATAAATATGGCACCTTTGATCGAATTATAAATAGGAGCATTGAAGATCTAAGTTATGCATATTTGCATTATGATTTATTGGACAAGGCAACTCTGACCACAATCACCTTGAAGTGAAATTACTTCATATAGATATGCATGAACAACATTTGCAAAAAGGCATGTTTATGAAAGTGGAAAATTTTGGCATTGAGTCAAAGTCCAAAAGGGGTTTTGAAAGGGGATATGCATGTTGTCATTACAATTGAATCAACAACCAGTATGTCAACAATTCTTGCAATCCAACCTGAATTAATTCCCATGTTTTTCCACATGGATTCAATTAGAGAATTTTGAAATTCTATTCAAAGTTGGAGGTCTACAACCATTGCTATCATTGCCATTGGTGTAAGGGTAGTAAGGAATAACAAAATAGAAAAATAATTGTTGATTGTAGATGGAGAAGGTGAATTTGACCAAGATGTTTTTGATCTTGGTAACAATTTCAAAATAAAATATGATCAATTGTTTGAAGGGTACAATGGAGGTTAATGTGCTATGGTATTACTCAAGAATGTGACAATAACATCAAAGGGAGATCGATATTTAAGGGCATAATGTTACACAATTTTAACAAAGGTTATTCACAAAGCTACTCAAGCTTGCCTTTTTTAATTACACAACAAATTATCAAGTGCCCAACCTACATTAAAAGAGGTAAGCCTTTTTCCTATCTTTTGCATAATTCAATGTTCCTTTCAAATTTATATGAAAACATCAAATAGAACTTAATGTTCATTTCAAGATCAATTATATTTGAAAAGATAATGAAAAAAAAAATTTCAAAATGTTATTTTTAGCCGTTGAAACAAATCAAATGTTCATTTAATTTTCTAAGGTGGTCCATAAGGTGGTCCCTAGAAATCCAAGATGGAAACCACATAATGGCCACCAAGTGCTTCTTGGTAGTCCCCCTTGTAGTCCAGGATTAAAACTACCCAGTGGCCACTATGTGGTCTTTCATACTTCAGGGTCAAAACCACCTAATGGCCACTAGGTGGTCTCTAGGGGGAAAAAAACACATTTGTTAGGCACCAAAAGGTAAAAAATACACAACCTAATGGCCATCAGGTTGTATGTCATAATCTAGTGTCAAAATGACCTTGTGGCCACCAAGTCATTAAGCGAAAAAAAAAAAAAAAAAAAAATGACCTAGCGAACACCAAATCTCCAAGTGGAAAAAAAAAAAACCCCTAACCTAGTGGCCACCAAGTCTTCCTTTGCAGTCTAACTTTGAAATGACCTAGTGGCCACCAAGTTTCCAAGTGAAAATAAATAAATAAAAAATAAATAAATAAACATAACCTAGTGGCCACCAAGTCTCCAAAAGAAAAAACCTAGTGATCATTTAATGGTTCTTGCAATTTAAAGTCAAACATTTTTTTTTTGCCTAAGTAGTAAGGATATTCAAGTGGCTAACCAAATTCTCCTCTTCCCAAGGATATTCCTTTCCTTTAGGAAGGGAAAATCAAACAACCACATAATTTTCTCTAATAAAATGGCTTATAGAAAATAAAATTACAATAAGATGAATTTTTTTTATTAGAATTCTCTAAAGAACAAAAATCCATGTTCCATTACATATTAGACATAGAGTACAATGTTGCTACTAAGAGTGGAAAAACTTGTCTTTATATAATCTAATGGAATTCCTTTTTGTGTAAAGAATATGGGATAAAATGTTTGGAGTGTGTTTGTTCAAAGAAGAATTTATTATAATTTTAATATGGTAAGTTAGATAAGTATGTGAAAAACCTTTGTAAATAAAGTTTTATAATTTTTTCCACATTGATCAATAACTTTTGAACGTTGAAAAGATTTTGTAGCCCTTTCTTGGCACATCTAATATCACAAATATCATTGGAATTGGTTTTAAAATGAACAAGATATGGCTTATGGAAGTGAAGGGGGTGAAAATGTAAAGTTTAAACATAAAAAAACCAATTTTTGATTTAAAGCTTAAGATATGAATACATTTATCTAATGTGTTTGCACTTCAAAGATCATTTGTAGAGCTTTAAATTCACATCCATTGCTTTTTAAATCACTCAAAACGAATAAGAAACAAAACAAATATATGGTTTGAAAGAAGGGGTATAATGTTTTTTATTCATGCTTGAATGACCTTTTCTTCTTGATTTTTTTTTTGTTATTATTGGTTTTTTATCTTGTTCTTGTCTTTCTTTAGGTATTAATTCTTTAAATATTACATTTCCATAACATCTTTTACTATGCATTTCATTTTTTTTGTTTACATATTATGTGTATGTATGTGCATGGTTTTATTTATTTCTTGATTAATCTACCTTTTTTTCACATTTCACTATGTTTATGTTCATGTTCATTTGCATTTTTATTTGAACATATTTTATTCTCTTAGGTGATTGGAATGTTGTTCATAATTAGCCCTATTGCCCCTCCATTTCAAAAAATAATGTGGAATTTGTCATGTAATAGGTGTCACCATTTCTCCAACGAGTGGTGTTTATTGTAACGTTTGTCATTCAAAATTAACAGTTCAAAAATTAGGCCTTTTTCGTGGTTTGATTGTAACCAATGATGAACTTGTGTTATTGACCATTGAAAGCAAATGGTTTGAAACAATTTTGTATATGATAGAATCTGAATTCTTGGATTTACCTTATCCAAAACCAGTTCAACCTCTTCATTTCAATTTGCATTCATGTTAACTTTCGATTGTTGACCACATCTAGCCTTGTTGGTTTTCAAGAAAACATTCAATAATTTATCCCACAAGCGAAAATCGGTTTGAAGGGTGAATTTTTGGTTATTCCTTCAACAATTATTCCTAGTGATAATGTCTAATATAATGTGAAACACAAGCTTGATTACACAAACATTAAGGATGTTAATAGTTTTTATCTGACATTTCTATAGTTACCTTTAGTATATGAATAATTTGTATGTGTGAAAACTCCCTATACCAAAATTTTAATTTAAATAGCTCATATTATATAATCATTTTCATAGGTTTTTTCTAGAGGAAAAGGAAAGTTCTCATACATTAATTTCCATCAACTATTGAAAAAAAATTTAAATGCAACATTTTGTATGTGAAACAATTTTTCAATAGAAATAGTTTTTTTAATGGAAGCAATTTTCCAATGGAAGTAGTTTTTTGAATGCAAACAATTTTTCAACGCAAGTAATTTTTTCAATGCAAATGATTTTCTAATATAAATATTTTAAAAATGCAAATGATTTTTCAATGTAAGCAGTTTTTCGATGAAAACAATTTTTCAACACATGCAAAATATTAATACATATTGTTTTGATTTAAATTTTTTTCAATGCTAGCAATTTTTCAATTCAAATAATCTTTCCATATAAGAAATTTTCCAATATAAAAAATAATTTAATGCAAGGAATTTTCCAAAAAAAAGAAAAGTAAACAGTCTTCAATCAATCATTGCTTTTATTTATTTTTAATATGTTTAGGTGGGAACCATGCTTTTGTTTATATAAATATCCATTAAATTGAAGTTCATAAAAATGGAAACACCTTTATTAAATCTTGTTGATTCATCATTTGAACATGCATTGCATTCATATGGCTTTCATCTAATTTCAACATACAAATATGAAATAAACAATTATCTTTTTTATTCTATATTTTATTTGTTGAATAATCATTTATCATCTCTTGGATTGAAGCAAAATAACATGGCACATTTAAATCAACGTTTATTATTGAATACAAAAAAAGTTTAACAATGTCGTATTCAAAAATTAAATCTAAATTTTTTGTTTGATTTGCATCAAAACATGGTCACAAATGAACATTAGTATGTGACAAAAATGGCATTAAGTGCTAGTATGGGCAGTTTGTGGAGAGATTTCATTGCAATATTTTGGATAGTTGAATATCTACAAAGGCAATTTATATTTGGATTAAAGTATCAAAATGCATTAGGTCTCAATGTGGCATGGATTTCTAATTTATCCCTTTACATATAACATGTAATGTTCAACATTTTGAACCAAATCAATATTGTGATGGTTTATTTAGGTCTTTGCGTTCTTTTCAAGTTACTATAAATTTAGATGATTTTACATCTCTTTTGAAATTAGTGATGCAACAACCTCTTATTCATTTATCGTAATTAAATATATATTTTTATTGGAATGAAAATTTTAATTATCCATTAATGGACATTTTGAAAGATAATTACAATTCATAATTAGAGTATGTTGTTTCATTGTTCAACACTTATTGTAATACAAATATTCTTATTTTTAAAAATTAATTATATTCAATACTTAAATTTTTTGGGTAAAAACAACACAAATGTTCAAGTGTCAATTAAATTTTGTTTAATCTATTCACTTCAATTTCCCTTACCAAAGGTTTTCTAATTCCAAAATTCAATCAATTCCATTTGATTGTTGAGCTTAATGTAACATAAAAAAGAAAAAGAAAAAATTTTGATTCAACATTTTATAACAACAATATTTCTGAATTATTGGAGGTTTTTCAAATTTAATTTATTATGAAAAAACGTCTAAATTCATTAACATGTTTTCAAATATTAAAAAAATAAGATCATAAATTATTAATCACATGATATATATATATATATATATAAACAAAAAAATCATAAGAATTTATCATAAATGGTAAAATTCAATTGTCATATGTTCAATGTAATCTAAAAAAAATTTAAAAACCAATTCTCACACAATAACTTCTTACAAAACATGATGTTCAATCAAATAAAATAGAACATAATGTTAATATAAAGGAAAATACACATAATTTAATATACATTGACATTTATAATAAACAAATCCAAGATGTTCCCATAATTCCATGTCTTAGTTGTGAAAGGTTTTGTTTTTAAAAACAATTTAAATATTTTTCAAATCAATTGTTAACACAACTTTCTATATACATTCAAATTGAAATAGAACCTAATTCAACATTATACATATGTACAAGTTGTTTACATAATATTAGTGAAAATAAATCACCTTTATATTAAATACCAAATAATGTTTTTAAAAACAAAATCAATCCATCAATCCAAAAATTTAAAAAAATGTATTATTTCACCACGTCTTATTTTTGCTTAAATTTATAAACTCCAAGGGTATGGGCAATATATGATGCATGATAATGTTATTTATATTTTTGCAAATGTGGATCAAATTCAATCAGTACTACCATGTTTAGCACATGATCGTGCAACAATAGGTGTGTTTTTTAAACAACATATTAAATACAAATCACCTTATACAAATATGGTGATGTTCATTTTACAAAATTTAATTAAAGCACCATTATACAAAAATTTGAATGTTACCATTCATCATCAATGGGCAAGTTTGTTTGCTTTACATATGAATTTAGAATCTCAAATTCCTTATAATAATGCATCATTTGATAACTTTGATTCTAACAATGAAAAAAAAACATTGTACACCAACAAATTCAATGATACATAATTTTTTTAGATGTTCCAAAAATAATGGATTATGAAGATACAATATATTCTATTGTCCCAAGTCAAAACCTTCACCTTTTAGGTTTATTTAAAAATAAACATTTAGAAGAATTAATTTTTCCAACATTGTTCTATGGGCAACTTGGACAATTTTTAAAAAGTTTTTCATATCAACAAATAGGTCAATGGGAATTATTTCATAAATCTAGAGATTTTTCAACAAATATTTTTAACCTTTTTTTAAATTGCTAAAGTTTCCATCCAAAAAGTCAAAAAATTTAGTTGGTGCAAATACAAAAAGGAAAATTATGTGGTAGAACTTTAAAAGCTTATCAAGTGCAACATAAATCAAATTTAAATAATATCTTCAAATCATACTTATGTTTTCATGATTTGGAACGTTTGCATAGTTCACCTAATTATTTTGAAAGGATATGAAATTTTTTATTTCCAATGGTTCAATAACTTAATCCTCCAACATTCTTGTCATTTTTACATCTACTAAAAGATTATGGGATCCTTTCATTAAAATTTTACACACATTACATGCTCCAAAATTAAATCTCCCAAATAAAATAAAAGACGTCTAATTTGTTCATATAATAGAATTGATACGAATTAACCCTGTCACATGTGCAAGATATTATGATAAAAAAACATTTTATTTTCACAAACTTATCACAAAAGATCATTATCTTTTTGGGGGGTTTTTTTTTTGTTTTTTTTTTTCATTTTTAGATTTTTAAATCGTGGGAACTAACATGACCATGGACTTTTATGGATAAAAAATGCACCTATGTATGGAGTGCACACAAATGAAGAAATTGAACATTTTGTAAACATGTATAGTTTCTATGGTGTATCATTATTATCGAACCCATTAACACACATGTACGTGTAAGAAAATAAACCATGTTATTTGTAAATTTCATTATTTATTGTTTCATATGCGTGAAACAAAATTTTTAAAGCCTTTTCAAATAAATGGATATTATCCTTTTTCACAACAATACTTCCAACCATAAGCAAACCAAATATTTCAATCTTAAAATAATAATAATAATGATATATCATTTTTTCAATATTTAAATTCTTTAAAGTTTTATGAAACTAAATATATATTAAATTTGAGAAGTAAATTAATAAAGCCGCACATTTTCTTAAAATGAACTCCTAAAAACATAAAAATTAATGCATTTAGTATACGTGCTGCTCACTTGTGATTTGCAAATATAAATATTCAATTTATCTTAGACCCATATGTAGCTGCAACATATTGCATATCATATATGACAAAAATAAATAAACCAATAACATCATAACTACATTTTATCATAAAAAATGCATCGTAAATAATGAAAATGTAAACGTAAGAATTCAAAAGTTAGGTTTTTTTTTTTTATTGCCCAATAAATGATTGCTCAACTTGTTACTTACCTTGTGCTTTCTTTACCATTACATCATTCAGTTTGAACATTTCAATTCATAATTTTTACTTTTGAAAAATGTGATTTAAAAAAATTAATTACAAGTTGCATTAAATTAATTAAAACCAAATTAAATTGATATAATGTGTTCATCAATCATAAAAATATATATTAATTTTCCAAGTCAAATTGACAACTATATTTTCAGAAAATATCTTTCCAACTAGTAGAAAAATGGAGACAAACTACTTCAAAACTAAATAGATACCATACCTCAAACTCATATTCGATGTTAATTAATTCATTATTAGAGTAGTCAAAAATTTTGAAATTATTAACAACAATATGTTGAAATTTAATAAAATTAAAACCATTCAATGTTAAAAATCAAGCAAAATGTACAATTTTGGGGCCACCATTTTGGCGATCTTTTTTTCAAGCACTTTTTTGGCTTGATTGTGAAACTGTTTAACTAGTTTTTTTTCAAGCTCCATATGTACATTGTGTGGTTATGTGTTTATTCCATGTGGAATGTTTTGTAGGTCTTGCATCAAAATGATACACTTTGCATAATGACATAAGAAGAACTAGTGAGGTGGAGGAGGAGGAAGTGTTATCGATTAGGGTATTAGTGTATACAAAGAAATTTTTTGGCTAGTTTTGGACGTGAATGGACTCCTGTGGTTATTTATCACAAGTAGGAGGCCTTACCTCCTGAACCTCCTCATGTGAAGTTTGATAACTTCTACATAACATTTTGTTGCTCTTATTCTTCTCCATTGCAATTGGTTTTTTTTCCCTTTTTTGTGGAAGGATTTGTGTGTTTGGTTTGTTTACAACTATTGGTTGCTTTTTGTTATGGCTTTCTTGCAATTAATTGCGGTGTAGCAACGGTGTTAATCCATAGTTGATTTTCCATTGGGAAGGAAAAGGGTTCATGATTGTGTTTGTGTGGCATTTAGAAAAGCAACAAGCGAAGTTGAAGGTTGTGGGTTCTTTGAGGATGAAGTTGCTGATGTTGGAGATGGCCAAGCTCAAAATATGCAATAATCATCAAATTAGAGCTTGCACAATAGCACAAGTCACCAATACTTTATGTTGACCAACAACCTCCAAAGTAGAATTGCATTTCTTCAAGTGATAATGATGGGATTTCCACACCAAACCAAAAACTATTAATATGCTATGGCACTGAGCATTGGAGCAAAACCTTCAAGAGTTGCACAAGGGTTGAAAAGAGCCCATGACAATGATACCTCTTGTGTAGCAACAACACCACCACCATTCCAACAACCTCCAAAAGTCTAAACCCTAGTAGCAACAAAGTAGCAAGGAGGAAAAAACTCTTCTTCCTCGTCTCGAAACCCCAAAACATTAGTTGAAACATGCTGCAACTCTAAATGACATGAAACCTTCGGATGGCTAAGTGTAACAACGGTAGTAGGCAATGGGTGTAGCAGTAGTAGCATGTAGTCCATGTGCAGCAATGGCAATGAACAATGTTGTTGGCAGGTAGTGTTGTTGTTGTCGTTGTTGGAATTTGTGTTTAAAGATTTGAAACATCATCATCATGAAGAACAATTAGACTTGGATGTGTGATTGATGTCGAGGTTGGGGTTGGGGTCTTCGTAGATGATAAAATTAGAAGTTTTGGGTCATGTAACATGGAGCGACAACTGTACTCAAAATCAAGTTTGTGCACATAAGCTCAATAATTCTTGTTACTAAAAGCCCTTACTTTAATAAGGTTTGTAGACCGAGGTTTTAAAGTAAACATGTGAAGGCTATTATTGTAGCCTTTTTAGTGGCTATTGGCATTACTTTCATTCTTGTATCATAAAATGTTTTGTCCCTCAATCATTCCTTGCTTGTTTGTCAAAATATTAATTGGTCCAAACAATTATTGTCAAACTTTTGATTGAGATTGTCAGTTTTATGTGTTGACTATAATGGGTTGAATGTAGTGGATTAAGTTTTTTTCAAACAAGATGCAAGAGTCAGAACAAACGAATGTGACATTGGTAATTATTCCTTCAAGTGGGTTTTTTCTTGTTAAATGGGCCTTTTCATAGTTTAAGCAGGCTTACACCTACCAGTCCTTGTTGGCAGCAAAGTTTGCATTGTTATATTTGGATCTTCTTTCTATTGTTGTCCTTGCAGATGCCGTACAACCCCTAATAGATATAGCTCGATCCTACTTGGCTTCTTGGTACAAAGATATCACAAGGTAAGGTTTTTTATTTACCATGACTACTTTGGTTGGAAGAATGATGTAGGGTTGTCAAGTGTGTCATGGACGTCATAAGACCATATGATTTTAAAGTTGTCGATTAGAGTTGTAGTGAAGTTTAGGGGTTATATGTTGATAGGTACTCTATTGTGATGTGGTGGAGGCAAGTTTAGTGATGATGGAATGGGTCTTCCATTGGCAGGTTTTGAAGTAGTTTTTTCAAGTGATGATTTACAAATATTTCAAACTGCCTCCTTGTGGATGATTCCCCATACAAAACCTTAAAAAATTCTATAAGTACCATATCATTGTTTGTTGTATTTTGTAAGGTTTGAAACATTTAGGCACTTTTGCTTATAATTGATTTTCCTTATAATTAAGGTTTTGTTATTTAACTAACATTCAGATTTCAAAATAAACTATTTTTTTGGGCAAAGTAGATGTTTTCTTGTCATTCTACTGATTTTCAACGTTCATTTATTGACTAGTGTATACATGTACTTATGTAGCCAAGTACAACCACTTTTCTTTAGAAATATACTAGCAATGTTCCATGCTATCAATGTAGCTAGTAAAGGTAATGAGGACACATATAACGACGATGATGAAAACAATTTTTTCAACGATAGTAGAAAGTGCACAACTTGTAGGTCCATCATGATTTCTTTGTCCAACACATGGTCCTATATGTTAATATATGAAGGTCAGATTTTGTCACATGTTAAATTCCATTTCTCATGCTCAAATCTAAGGAGGATGATTTGAAGATCCTATGATCAAATGCCAACAATCTAAACATTCAAACAATTTTGCATGATTTGAAAAGAGGAATCCTTTGGATCTATGGCATCTACTTCCTCTTCATGTTGTTTAAATTTTGAATTAAAAGTAAATAAAAAGAGAGGTGTAATAGCATTGACCTCCATTACTTCAAGTTGAAATTGCATGTTGAAGCTTCTTTAATAGTTTTATTTTCTCCCAACCTTTGCAAATCATTTCATTCATGTTTTTCACATGAATCCATGCATCAAACAACCATGCACATAGGTTTGGTTTCATAATTGACATTCGAAAGTCAACTTTAGGATTTTCACCTTTTTCTAGTTGGCTTTTGATTGTTGATAGGTCCAAGAATGAAATTATCTCTTGAACTCATCTTTGAATAGGCATTGTAGGATGACATTTATAGGTTGAAGTACGTTAGTGTAGTTTGCTAGAATGAAAATGACACACACATTTGGAAACTTCAACTTCATCCAATCTAAAAATTATTTATTTTTGTGAATTGACCAACAAATAATCAACCAAACCATATTTTGTTCATCCCGTAAAGCAAATTTCTCCGCTTAAATTTTTCGATAAGGCATGAATGTGTTCAATAAACTTTTGAGTGGTTTCCAAATTAGACCAATGATTGGAGATGTACATAAGATGAAACCCACTTGAGAGACAATTTTTTCTTCCTTCATTCATGGGTGGGAGTGCCCAACTTATTGTGCCTTGGAACACAATTCGCAAAGGTGACATTGGCCCATCTATTACAAATTATACAACTGTTGTAATTTGTTTTTTATTTTCTATCCCTAGAACTTGTATGTGTTTGGCTCATTTTCTTTCCCATGTTCGATCCTTTTTGGTGGGTACAAGGTGAACTCTAGTTTGATCTTTGTTTATAACCAAACATGGAGGTATGTTGTAAATTTTGACAAGGTAAACAACTCAATGTGCCATGGATGTCCTTTCCGCCTCCCATGTTGATGGTAGTTTCCCTATTGTTGTTGTGGTTGTTTGGTAAAACCAACTCAAATGATACTTCATGAAATTTCTTGTCTACTCTAAAGATACTTTAAAGCCTCCTCGTTTTGTAAAGTCCTTTAAGAGTTCATGTGCTCTACTTTCAAAGATCCCTCTAATGATTGGTTTTACAATAGGTGTAGAAAGACCTTGTCCAATAGCACGCATGTTTTTCAACAAGATAGTCAATTCATCTTTCAATTTTGGTCTTGTTTCAAGAATTGAAAAATGTTTTTTTTGCAGTAGTGGAAGTTATCCTTTTTTCTATAACAACTTGCACATGTAGTTTCAACTCCACTATTGGGGTGAACCACTCATATAAATACCCTCTACTCAACTTCTCATATGGACCACTAACTTTTCTTGACTTTTTCTGAAATGTTTTTCGTTGGTGGAACGCACCTAGGAAATCACCATGTTTTTTCGGAGTTGCAAGAATCGAAAGCCAAAGGTGTGGTGCAAACCAATTTGTGTAAACACCTCTTTTCTTTTTCTTGTTGATTTTGAGTTGGTTGCATCATCAATGGTTTCTTTCTTGATTTCCCTTTCCGAAATCAATGTTGTTTGCATTGGTTTTTGTGGCCTTCCAACAAGTCTCTTGGAAGGTGGAAGTGTCGTTTCGTTTTCTTGATTTGCAATTGTATCTCCTTTGAAAGGGCCTAGATTTTGTGTGCTACAATAATACCTTCTCCTTTTTGTCCACTCTACAAAACATAGAATCTATCATTTTTTGTTATTTGCCTGTTGCCATTTCCTTTGCACATTTATGATACCTACCTATCTCAAATCTACATTAGGATGTACCTACATGGTATCTCTAAGATGCAAGTATGATGATTCTTACACTATGAAAACATTTAAAAAAAGTTTGCAAGTTTAGGTATGTGTAAATGAAAAGAAAGGCTATAGCAAATCAAATAAAATGTCATTGTAGGAATCTACTATCAAATTGGAAAATAAAAATCAAATGAAGCTTTCATTTCAAGCATTAAAAATATTTATAAAACTTGAAAGTACCTACCCCTTGCACACAAAGAAAATATTGAAGAACATGCATTTTTCAAGATTAGATGTATTATTAACTAATTCAAGAATTGTGATGTTTCATTCATCTTGCTGAAATAAATTTTAAAATAAAAAATGAAAATGAAAATGAAAAATATTATAGAATCAAGTGTCAAACCTTTTTTTTCGAAAAAAAATATTTTGACAAAAAATGCCGAACATGAGTCTAAGGTACGGTAGTCAAAATGTGGTGCCATTTTATCAAAAAAGAAATCTCAAAATTTTGATTACTGAAAAAAAAATGTACAATAAAATATTCTTGTTAGAAAATTTAACTAGTTTCCAATTTGTGAAACATTTCCAAGAAAACCATTGGTTGTTTAAGTTGTGCTGATTCACAAAATATCTATCTATGAAGGAAGGTAGTTTGTTTGTTTGTTTGTTTTGTTTGTAGCGATGAGATTCACCAAACTCGGATGTCTCAGATCATGTTCTTGGTCTCTTTGGAAAGCTCTCGAGGAGGAGGTGTGCATTGGCTTGGTTTCATGGTGTTTGGACTTGCAGTGCAAAAGTTCTTGAATATTGAATGACTTCTTAACTATAAATTAAATTACATTGTAGCTGAAACTTTTGGAGGAATTGGAATGTGGCTTTGGTGTTGTTGGAAAGATCTTGATGAGCAGGATTAATGGAATTTTTTTGGTAAGATTTGGATTCAGAATGTGGGAGATATTGATTTTTAAGTGATTTCTGCCCTGAAAATTCAAATAAATTCCAAAAAACCAGGTTTTGGAAGGAGAAATCAGTTGAAAACCGTGGTAACACTTGGCCCAACGGCACAGGCCACACTAGTGTCATATGAATTAAAAGAATCTATTGTTTAACATCAGAATTATTATTTTTACTCTTTGCATGATCTTAAAAAATATCACTCCTATTTTGAGTTTAAATAGGTTTACAAAACCCTCAAACGAAAACTTATAACAATCATATAGTTTTCTTTATATTTAAAACATGATAATTGTTCATGAATATGTAACCTTAAAAATTTATGTGTTAGATTGTAGGGGAACTACAGGAAACACCCAAGATTAATAATGTGAGTTATTTATAGAATCCTATTGAATTTTGTAATAAAAAGTCAGAGTAAATGGGTTGTTAGGTGTTTTCTACTAAGTTTTATTTTATTTTTTGGGAAAACAAGCTTATATTTATTTTAAAAACTTTGAATTTGGATTCCATTAGGATTAAACATTAAAGCCTTTCCTCATTGGTGGGCTTATATTATCTCTAGCACCACAATAAAAGAAAAAGAAAAGTGTATGTGTGAGGCCCAAGTGAATTTAAACTTTGATCTGAATCTAGCATGATGCCCATTTGAATTTGCTTGGTTTGGTAAATGCAAATTGTGTTTGGAAAATGAGTGGTTGGGTTGAATATGAAACAAGTTTAAACTAAAACTCATTGGGATTTAAAAATAAGGGCTTAAAATGTAATTTCAAGCTATAAATAGATGGTAATAACTAGTGTCTCATTCAATGATGCAACAACAAACTTATGAAAATAACACAAATTTTAATTGGATTAGTGAAATTTGAAGAATTGAAATGATAACCTATTGCAAATACATTTGCATATAAGCAATTTAACACGTTTAGTTGAAGTTCAACATAATCCAAATTTAGAGAAATGAAACCCTAATTTGCAACCCTTTTTAAAATTTGTTTTTGAATCGAGCTCAAAGGTTCTTGAAATTGAAAAAAATTGCCAAAACTAAAATTGCAAGTTTAGAAAAATTTGAATAACCAGGCTCAAACGCACACCAAAGAACCTACCGAAACTTTTTTAAATGTCAAAACCAAGATGAGAAGTTCTTTCAAAAAAGAAAAGAAAAGGAAGAACTGGACAACACTGATTTATTGGTACTTATTTTGATGGGGTATCAACTTTTGAACATATCAACTGGTAATGGTATCAATTTTTAAAAAAAAATTTGTATTTGTAATGAATGGTATTGTATCTTTGTTTAGATTTTCGTGGTCTTGGTATTAGGGGTCCAAGGCTGATTTTGGGCTTGTATGTGACATGTAGGTATCCACCTGCTGGTATTGAGACGGATATAGCCTTGGTATTAAACTGGTATTACCTGAAGTCCCCAGTCCCTCGCAGGCAGGTATTGGCAGGAGATTGGAATGTGCATGGGGTGATATCAGTCTGGTCGGATTCTTTGATACCAGGACCCGTATATAAACCAGGGTTGGAGCCTGGTACCCGCCCAACACTGGTGTCTACTGTTAAGTCCTGGCCCGTCGACGCTGAAACCGTGGTACATCCGGGTAATGGAACTACCCTCCCTCCAAGACGCTAGGGACTAGTAGTTCGGGGCGGGAACGAACGAATGAATGCATGAAGTGGGCGGGTACTAAAAGATCCGACACCCGCCGACCAAACGGGGTCCAGATCCCGGGGCTCAACGGTAAAGGATTTTGGGTAGTCTCGTCAAATTCTCAGTTTTAGGTCGTCAGGATTTCCCTCCCTTTTCCTTCGGTTCGAAGAAAACACTTCGACGTTCGCTCTCGCACTCCCTTCGGTTTTGCGTCCTTGTTTTGGTCCCCTGTTTCTCCTTCATACACACACACAAACACCCTTCTTGTCTCTAGTCGTCATTGGCATCCTCCCCATTTCTCGCTCGCTATCGCACTCCCCGCTCTTTTGCGTCTTTTTTTTGGTCCCCTGTTTCTCCTTCACACACGCACACATACAAACGTTCTTCTTGTCTCTCGTCGTCACTAACATCCTCCCCATTTTTTTCTCTTCGTTGCTCTTTTCACAGTTTGGTTTGGTTTGGGGTTTGTTATGTTTTTCCTCCATATATCCAAATCTTTTCTTGAGGCAGAAACCACACTCCGGAGCTTGTGTTGAGTCGCTCTTCTTCTCTCTCAGAGACCTAGTGCTACCGTTGCACCGGCGAGGTTTTTTTGGACTGAGATTTGAAAGAAAAAAGGCTTTCGAGGAAGGTTTTCAGATGTAGAGAGAGAGAGAGAAGCGTCGCCTTGCAGTATTGGATGCAGCGGCTCTCTGTGGAAAGAAGAACAAGAACAAGAAGCAGCGTGCAGTTAGGTTTGGGGATTTGTTGACCATTATTGTTCTTCTCCTCGGAACAAACTACAGAAAAAAGGCGGCGGACGAGGCGAGAAGAGAAGAGGGATATGATAGGAGGGGGTCCAGGACGGGAGCTGTCGTCGCCACCGTCAGATGGCATATCCAACTTGCGCTTCTCCAACCATAGTGATCACCTCCTTGTTTCTTCCTGGGACACTGTAAGGCTATTCTTTTGTTCTCTACATTCTTTGTCCTCGAGTTTTTTTTTCTCTTTTCAGTTCGGAGTTTTGGTCTAGAGCCTCGACCTGCTTGTGTAGCACTACTAGATACTCTCCTTTACTTTGTCCTTTGATTCTGTGATAAGGAAGTTGTGTCTAGTCTTCTTTCTCTGTCTTTTGCCTGTTCTTTACACGTCTATTTCCCATACATTTTTCTTTTTAAGTGGGGGAGAGGTCACAGGCTAAGGGAGGGGTGGATTTTTTTGGCAGAAGGTGAGACTCTATGACGCGAGTGCCAACATATTGAAGGGAGAATTTGCACATAGAAAGCCTGTGCTTGATTGCTGCTTCCATGATGATTCTTCAGGGTTTAGTGCCAGTGCAGACCGCAATGTGTGTAGGTATTGATCAACTTTGTCCTTAGAGTTTCTTTCTCTGCTCTTCTCAGTAGACAAGATGCATTGCACTGTTTTTTCCCCCACTTTTGAGATTTTATCAACCTCATGTCTTTAGGTTGTTTCTGCTTCCATTTGTGTAATGGCACCATCCAGTTCTCTGTGTGACTTTACTTGTCATCGGAAGTATATGCATCACACAATTGCCATCAAGTTTTCTTTTCCACTGTGAGCTTAGACTGTGTCAGATTCATTCAAAACCCTGCTTCCTTCACAAAGACCCACTAGCTATCAGGTCACGTTTTCTATGCCTGAGGTTGTTCTATTTATACTCTATTGACAATCTGATAACTGTGATGGTAGGGCCCCTTTCCTGCACAGATATGGGTTTCCCAAAGAGACTGCAGTGAACAGTATACAACAGCAATCAAAGTCTGATTTGCCTACTAATTCTGTGAGTCCTGCAGATTTGACTTCAACACTGGAAGAGAGGACCTCTTGGGGACACATGAGGCACCCGTGCGGTGTGTAGAATATTCACATGCAACAGGTAAGATTATGAAAAAAACCTATGCCCTCACAATATGCCAAGAAATAGCAAGATTTTCACATATGATTCAGTTCTACCACACTATTACCAATCTGGTTAGTCTAAGTGGTTATACAGATTCCAACTTTGCTCATACCTGTAGTTATAATGAGATCTGTGTTCTGGAGTTGGTTTATGAACTCTCAATCAGCCTGTAGAGGTTTTATGGGCGTTCTCCAAGCCCTAAATTTGAGTTTGTTGAATCATGGAGGTTGTGTTGCATACGGCAATAGTCATAGTATTTGCTATTTACTATGGAGTGTTCTGGTTCTGTTTTGTATCGAGTTGCCATGGATTATAAGCCCATGCAACTGTTATCTAGTGTATGTTGGAATCATTATAACACCAATTGGAACTGGCTGTAGGGCAAGTTGTAAGTGGGAGCTGGGACAAGACGGTGTGTGCTTGGGATGCTCGAGGAGGAACACGGGTTGGCACCTACCCACAGCCAGAGCGAGTTTACAGTATGTCACTAGTTGGACATCGCCTGGTGGTTGCTACTGCAGGCCGTCATATCACTGTTTATGATCTCCGGCACATGCCACATCCAGAACAGCACCGTGAATCATCCCTCAAATATCAGACCCGATGTGTGCGTTGCTACCCCAATGGCACAGGTAGGGTTTTCCATGTTCTGCTAATTCATGTGTTGCAAGTTGTATCTTATTGCAGGTCTGGTAGGCCACAAGAGAGTCAAGGATTAACTTGTTTAGATTGTGAGAGCCAGAGACTGGTGTCTGAAGTGTGGTGTGCATGACAGGCTATGCACTAAGTTCAGTTGAAGGCCGTGTTGCCATGGAATTTTTTGATATGTCAGATGCAGGCCAAGCTAAAAAGTAAGTCTTTACTACATATCTTGTCTGGCTTGGTGTCTTTTCCAAAAGTTCTGTTAAATACTGGTGTGAATGTGCCATCAATCCTTGTACCCTAAATCCTTAAGCGTATCCCTAGTGTTGGAAAGGAGAATGTGGGTGTGCTTCTTGCTTGCCAAGTTTACAGCAGCTGACTCCTACTCCTAGTGCTGAACTTTACACTGAAGATGTACTGTACTTTTTAGTTTGTTATATAGTTATCTACACCCACTGTTGGGAGTTGTGGCAGCTTGCCAATGCTATTTCTGATGAAGGTGATGGTCTGACACTTTTTGAGTGACTCTCTTGAGGTTATGATATACTTATTGTTGCATTACCTTCAAAGTGTTTTTGTGGAGATTTATCTACATTCTCATAGAGAAGCACTCTTTCGTTAACAAATTTGTGTTTGCTACTCGATTTGTTTTCTGACTTAATGTTTTGCTGTATGCAGATATGCATTCAAGTGTCACAGGAAGTCTGAGGCAGGTCGAGATACAGTTTATCCTGTTAATGCGATTGCTTTCCACCCAGTGTGAGTTTCTCTGCCTTTCAAAGTTGTTCTTTTTGTTGAAAGGCTTGGCTGGTGTGTGCCTACACTGTAGGGAGCAGTCTTTGGTCTTTTTCAACCTAATTGGGCACATTATGTCTGTTGTTATTTTTTAGTTTGTGGTTGAGCATAACCATCACTTCAATGTGTTTTCTTTTTCAATTGACTATATACATGTACTCTTCAGAGCATTCTTCAAGAGGCATTTGTTTGAAATGTCACCAGGCAGGTGTGTTAATCTGAGATTTGTGGTGGAGCTGTGCAGTTATGGTACATTTGCGACGGGTGGCTGTGATGGGTTTGTCAATGTCTGGGATGGTAACAATAAGAAGCGCCTATACCAGGTTTGTAAGGATAAATTTGACTTTGAATAGAACTAGTTATAAGTTGAAAAGCTACAAATGGTTGGCAAACAGATGACTGCCATGATGATTTAGCATAAGGTGCAGGTTGTTTTCATTCTTAATGTTATTTGTAATTTGTGAAACATAAGTGTAATGTACCATAGTGAACTTGTTTGTCCAGATGTCAAAAATCCTGATGTTTTTGCTGGATCTGACAGAGCAGTATCTTCAAAGTCTTGTTGTGGTGCTTTATCTGTAATGTGATAAGTATGCTGCCATGTGCTGCAACTGATTGGTTGTAAGTGCATACTGGCACAACGAAGAGCAAATAATTAGTGGATAATTCATTTCACCAAGTATTGGTTTCCACACTATTCTAATAACAGTGCATAATTGTTGGTGGCAGTACTCAAAATACCCAAGTAGCATTGCTGCACTTTCGTTCAGCAGAGATGGTCGCCTGCTGGCTGTTGCATCCAGTTACACATTTGAGGAGGGTCAAAAGCCGTAAGAGATCTAGCCATAAAGCTTATATCTAGGGTTGCATGCACTTGACTTCTGTTGTGTGCTTTGGAGAGAATGGGAATGTTGAAACAACTATTCAGTTGTGTAGCCTGAGGGATGTAATATTTCGTGAGTGAGCGAGGTCAGTCACAGAACATTAATTGAGTGTTGACTGTACTGTTGCAGGCATGAACCGGATGCTATATATGTGCGCAGTGTGAATGAGGCTGAAGTGAAACCCAAGCCAAAGGCATATGCCCCAGCTCCCTAAGTTCATTGTTTTTTCCAACTTGGTTGTAGCTTGGGTTGTTAGCGTCAATTGTTTTTTTCCATTCCTTGATGGATGTGATTAAGAAACTATACTTGAAAGGAGAAAGTTGAGTATGTGTGGGTCAGCTTTCATGGTCAGAACAAGGTAGTAAAGTTTCTTCTCAAACAAGGGCACTACTATGGTTTCTAGGACTGTCAAGTGCAATTGACCCATTCTAGTTGAAGGCCTGAATTTTGTCAGGTGCAATTGTGAATCATCCATGTTGTGTAAGAAGAAGAGTGGTTGATGTATAAGTATAGGCAAAAAGACAAGAGCTTGGAGTACAGAATGTGTGGGAGTATCTCTTCCAACTAGTTCCTAGTAGTTGCCTTCTGCTTCAGTATTAGTGCATGTTTGGTTGAACATTTTTATGTTCATACCTTCAGAAATTAGCTCCTGGTCATTCAATTTTTGGAATAAAATGCTGGTGATTAGGTGCAAAAGGATCATATTGCTTGAATGATAATTGTGAGTGTAGAGAAACATGAAGTGGACTCTCAAATGAATTTGAACTCCATCTTGCAGGTACAAGGTTTTCTCATGGTTCAAAACTTGGGCCTTGCATGGTGTCTGAAATTGGAATTTTTTCTATATGTGGCCCTTGCACCTTCGTGTCTTCTGTGGTCAAGTGTCTCTCTTAGCATGTATGGTTTTGTCAGCTTGTTATAGTGGGCTTTGCTCAATATGTATTTCAAAGAACTTGACATTGAAGGGAACTGGTTTAGGGGTCAAAATCGTGTTCAGGATTTTCTATCTGCAGATGTCAATCTACCTGCAATCTTCTGCAGAAGAGGAAGTAGTTAACCAGTTTGCAGATTGCTGTTGCTCTCTGCGTCTCTGTTCAATTTTGACATGAAAAGGGTTTTGGTCTAAATGATTGAAAAGTTTACTAGAAATGCCAATTGATGATCATAGAAGATCTTGTGCGGTTTTGCCCCCCCTTGCAGATGCTGTGAAACTCCTCATCAGATGACCTGAGAACCAAGCTCCTCAAGTGAAGGTTAGTTAACATCTTCTGGAACACCGTCTCATGAGTATGCCCTGGATTCTCTCTCTCAAAGCATTGAGTGATGTTGGAACTGTACTGCTGAAATTCTATGATTGTGCATCTGTATCAAATCCATTACATTGTGGAACTAGTTATTAACTGTCTGCATTGTTGACCAATTCTGCAGTTAGGGCAGGGCAATGTGGTTTTGAAACTTGCCCACAGAACTTTGGAAGCCTTAGTAGGTTCTCACTTCTCACATCTTATGATGATTTGTAGTTCTCCAATTTCAACTGGGTTGCCTAGGGTTATAGTGTGGAATTGAACACAATCATTTTCAAGAGTTCATGAGTACCAATAACCAGTCGGTGTTGGCTTGACGCTTGGAGAAAAGTTTCTTTTTTTTGAGCATGACAAAGTCACGTTTCATGCCTTTTCTTTGCAATGGCCAAGCAGTGTTATCTAGTGGGCATATTTGGGCACACACCGATGTTGTTGGGGGGAATAACCTGCAAATGAACAAAGGAAATAAGTAACTTCTTAGTATATAATGAGAAGCACGGATGTTTTCAGTTTTTACTAAAAGGGCTTTCTCCTAGTTAGAAGGAAGCATGTACCTGAAAGCCACAGTGAACCAGCATACACCAGCACACCATGAAGGATGCATGGTAAGTGGTCAGGAAATAGGTTTCTGTTGGGTTCCAGTTCCCTAGCCAACCATGGTGGTTAGCTGAGTTGCTTTTTTAACTACCTACCTATTAACAACCCACAAGCAGGTTGTTAGTAGGTAGGTAGTTAAAACAGTCCTGACCTATGTATAAACCATCTACTTACCTAGTAGTTCTCTATTTTCCAACCTATCTACCTGCATATGAGACCTATTTATAAACCATCTACTTACTTATTAGTTCTCTATTTTCCAACCTATCTACCTATATATGAGACCTATTTATAAACCATCTACTTACTTATTAGTTCTCTATTTTCCAACCTATCTACCTATATATGAGACCTATTTATAAACCATCTACTTACCTAGTAGTTCTCTATTTTCCAACCTATCTAACTATATATGAGACCTATTTCTTATGGAATTGGATACCAAGGTCAAACCATGTACTAACTCAGTTAAGGTTCATCCAAAACTGAGTAGACAACAGGCATCCAGTGGATGGTGTGTTGGTGGGTGCTGGTTCACTGTGGTTGTGCCTGAGTGACTATTTTAACCAATTTTCTGTAGGACTCCTAGGCCACAGGACTTTTAATTTTGAAAACTTTGGCAATGGTTTACTTGACAGTTATGGTTGTTTGTCCTATGTAATGTGTTAGTGAGATTCATATCCTAATTAATCATGGCTCTGCTCACAACTTTTTTGCTTTTTTTAAAGGAGCCATATTGATTGGGCCATCAGCAATTTTTTTGGGAACATTGGGCATGCGCCCAATGAAAGCACCTCTTTGGACCCCAGTTGCAAAATAGAAACAAATGTGAACCCCTGGATTTCACCTTTTTAGTTTATATTAAGGGGAGTTTAACTTTCGGCAAAACCACCTGGGATAAAACCCAGGTGCTATTGCAAACATCTGGGGGACCATAATTGGGAACACTTTGGGAACATGGGAACCCTTTGGGAGCGTGATGGGAACACTGTGGGAAAGGGAAAAAGTAAAAAATCCCTTTGTCCCCCTTCATGAGTGCATGCTGAGCCTCCTCATTGGCTGCATGAAAGTTCTCTTTTCAAAACTGTTGCTTGCCATTTTTCACCTAGGCTAATGGCAGGGGCAAAATTTTGGGGACATGGTAAGAAAAAACTTATTTGACATAAAATTCATAAGAAATGTTAATCCAGCTTTTTTGCTGGATAAGGCCCTTCCAAATGGGTAGTCTTCAAATTTCAGGGATGCCCTACTTCTCAGGCCTTACCATAGTATGGAATCCATCCGTCTTCATGTCCTATGACAGTACATTTTTTGGGCTTTGTCCTAGATGGGACAAGTGATCTGCTTTTGTTCTGCCAGTTCCATTTGTGATGTCAATTGACAATGGGGAACACTCTTTGTATTGTGATATGAATCAACGGTGAGAAAACCCAATTAGACTGTGTAAAAGGCCCTGCTAAATCCCATTAAACCTGATGAGACAGCATCTTGCAGTACCAGGCTCCATGTGTTCCTTCGTGGAAGGGACCCCTCCCATAGCAGGTCAAAACTTGTTGCTGCTTTGGATCTGTTATTTAGGGCAATTTGGGGAGGCAGGGGGAAAAAGAAAATGCGACCTTCTAGTCCCTGAAGAAATTTTGATTTGGAGAAAAACCTTAAACATCCTAGAGAAAACTATATTCTAGGTGAGATGCATATAGCCCACGTAGGATATGCGTCTGATTTTTGACAACACCAAGGTGGTCTTCAAATAATTTGTGCTTGTTTTTGTTATCTTGATGAGGCTTGGCTAATCATTACAAACAAGCATAGTGAATTGCATCCTCAAACGAGTGCTTCTTTCAATCCTGATCTGATGATCACTTTCCCTTGTTGATGAGTTTCAATTTGCACTTGGGAAGAAAGGTTTCAAATCTCCTCTTTCAAAAAGTTCCAATCCTCAGCCAATTTCCTTAGCTGATGAGCTTCAATTATATTTGAAAAAAAAGCTTTCATGTCTCCTCTTTCAACCGCTACCTATCACTTTCCTTAGCTGAATGAGTTTTAATTACACTTCAAAACAAACAATAGTCAGGCATCCTAACTTGAAGAGTACAAAGTGGGGTTGGCTGCATCCTCTTCTACCCCCTTTGTAACCCACCCTGCTCTCACTTCCACTCTTCTTGTTCTGTTACTCACTATTTGATTGTACGATAATCTTTCTGATTGGTAATTGCCATTTGGAACTTAAACAAATTCAAAGTACCTACCTTAGCAGCTTCAACACTAATTTAGATTTCTTGTAAAAATGTTGAAAATTTCAAAACACACAAGATTTTCAAAGAACAAAAAAAATAAAAAATTGTGAAGGAAAATAGCGCATCTTTTATAATCTTTCTAGAATATAATCATGAAATCTGTTCAAAATCATGGAATCTTTGATTATTAATTAATTAATTATTTGACATACATGAGTTGAAATTGCCCTTGTACTATGGTATCATGTTCCAACCATTTGTGCTCCATTTCCCTTTCTTACCTATGCTTTCTTGTAAGTAAAGATTTTTGGCAAGTTTTAGTTTTAAAATTGAGTAATAAAAAAGGCACTCCTCCTGCCTTGCACAGGCCCCCTTCTTCTAGTAATGCTCTCAACCTCAGGCCTTACCCTACATGAAAACCCAGTAATAGAGGGCAAAAAAATGCCATTTATTGATAAAGAAATCAGGAAATCTTTGTTTTTCTAGCGTACATTAGACGAATTTGGCTAATTTCTTTTGTTAAATTTCACAAAAAATTTCGATACCAAAAAATGAAAAAAACACAAGAAGGTTCAGTAATAGGCAATTATAAAACTTTGTGACATTTTAAATTATGATTAAAAATGTAATTACTTATAGCAACGAAATTGAATTAAGATGAAATTATAGAGTCATCGATCTTGGGACGGGATGTGGATAATTGGGAAGATCGTGGCCGTCCATACAGGGCGAGGATTCCTATCAATGGTATAGTGCTAACGTCATCGTCATCGTCTTCTTCGTCGTTATCTTGTTTTGCGGAGCATGTCACACCAGAATGAGCTTTGTCACTGTAACTCCGCTTGCTCGCCATTGTCGTCGTTGGGCTTCTCCCCCCTGCCCCCAACACAACCGCATTGGGAAGAACTTCTTGTCTGCATTCCGTTCTTTTTTCCTCTTGATTTTCAGTCTCTCTATTTTTCCTTTTCCCTTGAGAGACTGGTTGTAGTTTGCACAATTGCTTTGAGAAACCATCGCTTTTTGTTTGTGTTTTTTTGGGGGATTGATTGTTTTTGGTGACCAGTTTGTAGTTAGTCAGTCATTCAGTCGGGCGGGGGACTTGGCGATGGGGCCGATTACGAATGGAGCAGCAGCTGCTGCTGCTGTCGACGACGACGCCGGAGGAGTCGCGTTGAGCAAGGCAGGAGAGAGAGTAACAGTGCGTGAGATTTCTTCTTACAGTCCTGTGCAAGAGAGTAGGCTGCAACACAAGCCGCCTCTCCCGTCTGTGTTTCATTCTAGCTTCAAGCTCGCACATGGACCGCCATCTTCGGCTGCGGACAACGCCGCTGAGATTAAGAAGCTTTTTCCATGTCTCTTTGGTCAACCTTCAGTGGAGCTTATTCCTAGTGAAAGAGGAGAACTTCACAGGTCTTTGAAAGTTGGTGTGGTGTTATCTGGTGGTCAAGCTCCCGGTGGCCATAACGTCATTGCTGGCATCTTTGATTACCTTGAAGAGCATGCCAAGGGGAGCATCTTGTATGGATTCAGAGGAGGTCCTGCAGGGATTATGAGGAACAAAGTGGTAGTCATCACTGAACAATTTCTGTTTCCTTACAGAAACCAAGGGGGTTTTGACATCATTTGCAGTGGCAGGGATAAGATTGAGACTCCGGAGCAGTTCCTGCAAGCAGAGGAGACGGTGAAGACTCTGGACTTGGATGGGTTGGTTGTCATAGGAGGTGATGATTCCAACACCAATGCTGCTCTCTTGGCAGAGTATTTCAGATCCAAGAATGTCAAGACACATGTCATTGGATGTCCAAAGACCATTGATGGTGATCTGAAAAGCAGTCATGTGCCCATAAGCTTTGGATTCGACACTGCATGTAAGATTTACTCGGAGATGATCGGGAATATTATGGTGGATGCAAGATCAACGGGAAAGTATTACCATTTTGTGCGGCTGATGGGCCGGGCAGCTTCACACATCACTCTTGAATGTGCTCTCCAGACTCATCCCAATGTTGCAATCATTGGTGAGGAGGTCAATGCCCATAAGCAGACATTGAGGCAGGTGACAAATGGGATTGCAGATGTTGTTTGCAAGAGGGCTGAAATTGGGAAGCAATATGGTGTGATTCTTATACCCGAAGGTTTGATCGATTTCATCCCAGAGATTCAACACCTCATTGCAGAGCTCAATGAAATCCTGGCAACAAGTGTGTGCGATGAAGCAGGACACTGGAAGGAGAAACTCACCCCTCCATGTCGAGCGCTTTTTATCTCCCTCCCCCATAGCATTCAGGAGGAGCTTCTGCTTGAGCGAGACCCTCATGGCAATGTGCAGGTGGCAAGAATCGAGACTGAGAAGATGCTTATATCAATGATTGAGACTGAACTTCTTGCAAGAAAGCACGAGGAGACTTACAAGGGCACTTTCAAGGGCCAGTCACATTTCTTTGGGTATGAAGGTCGATGTGGCATGCCCACAAACTTTGATGCCACATACTGCTATGCCCTCGGATTTGCTGCTGGTGCTCTCCTCCACACAGGACAAACAGGTCTGATTGCATCCATCAGTAATTTGGCAGCACCTTCAAAGGATTGGACTGTTGGAGGAACAGCTCTCACTGAGCTCATGGATGTGGAGCGTCGCAAAGGCAAATTCAAGCCTGTGATCAAGAAGGCCATGGTCGAGCTTGATGGTGCTCCATTCAAGAAGTTTGCATCTCAGCGTGATCAATGGGCAGTGGAAGACTCTTACTTGAGCCCTGGTCCCATCCAGTTTTCAGGCCCTACTGCAAATGATATCAGTTACACACTCAAGCTTGAGCTTGGAGCTCTTGATGCCTGAAATCTGGACATTGCTTGTAATGATCTCGTCCTTCTCGGTTTTCATCCATATGCAAGACTTGTCAAATTATGCTGGGTATGACACCTTGGCTCTTTTCCCCGATTTAGGTTTCTAGAGAGTGAGATGTAAGTGAGTGCATAAGCTGTGGTTTATAAAGTTACAATTGAACTCTATTTCTTTCTTGAAGTTTCTGGTCATGATCCTCATGTGCTTGAGGCTTTATGTGTGTGCTGTTGAAGCATTCCAATTGGGTGTGACTTGATGAGCTTCAAATCCAACTGTTGACAGCATTGAGTAACCAGAGATGCATTGAGTCCATCTGATGGTGGAATTCATTGGAAGTAAAATGGCCATGGATTGTTAGTAGCATTTCAGTAGCATGAAAAACAACTTATAAAGCAAGAGTGCAAACAATACAAAAAGTTTTGCATGTCAGTTCAATCAGCTTCCAATTTCTTCAGGTCAGCAATGGCATTGTTTCACACCACCAGATGTTACAATCCTATACAAACTTAGATATTTAGGTGACAATGTAGCGAGTTCCTCAAAATGGCACATAAATGCTGAAGGTTCACATTACATGACCATCTTTGGTAGTCAGGAAGCGAACAATAACATACCCAGTTGTAGTAATGAGTTGCATTAATCTATTTACAGTTACCTATTTGGGGCAGTGCATTTTCCCCCAATTTTGTGATTTAGCTGAGATGGTGATCATCCATAAGGCAATATAGCCAAATTTGGCTTTTAAAAAACATGAAAGGAAAACAAAAATCCTTATACAGTTTTGGCTACCTACTTGAAACATTGATAGAAATTTGGTGATTTCAAAAGATTTATTTTTTTCGAATTTTGGAAATTTTCTTTTAAAAAATCATTGATTTTGTGACAAAAAAATTCAAAAATTTAGCAATATTCCTAAATTTTGCATAGAAAAAGGCTGATTTGGGGACCTGAATCATGAAAATCTCCATGAGAGGATCTTTCAAACTCATAATCCAAGGATCCTTCTAAAGCCAATTTTTCGTATCCATTATAGTGGAAAAAATATGGATAGATGAATTTATTTTATTATAATTGAAAAATGACTAATGGTCTCAAGTGAACTTCATCTATGAACCATGAATTAAGCTACATGAATCACAATATGAAACTTTATATATCTATATAAATGATTCTAACTTGAAAGTATATCTTTTTGAAAATATTAGGTTTTAATTTCTTAACATTGAAAGATATTAGGTTAAGCAATGGAATAAATCTTGTGTTGTGGGATGATGGCACCTTGTGGGTTAGGTTCCACATCTAGGGGTCGGTATGGTTTGCAATGTGCCTCAACCTTTTATCTATGTAATGTTCTTGGCAATGTTTTTGTTTCATTTTTGCAAAGTAGCTAGTGGGGCTGCATTTAAAGTGCATATGGTGTTAATCTGACTAAAGTTATTATGTGTGGAGAGCTCCATTTGGTTTCATTGGAAATTTTTTTTTTTTGAAGATGGTTGCTACTTAAAATGTGAAGGTGAAAAATCTAGATTTTATTCCAAATTTATAGGTGAAAAAGTTTGGCTATACATAGAATTAGGTTAAAATGTTTAGTTACTATTCTTTTGCACTTAGAGTTTTTTTAAGGTGACATGTTAATTAATTAATTATTTTGAAATATTCCAATTATTTTAACAAATTGTACTATTACACATACAATGCAAAGTTTAAATTGCAAGCATAATCAACATAATCAAACAGGAAACACATTAGTAAATAGAAGCACTTATAAAAAAATTGAACCCTTCAAACCAACCATTCTAGCACAAGTGACTTACAAAACCATAAGCTAGTATCCAATTACAACAAATGCAAAGATAAACCATTGGAATTGGACTTTGAAGAGAAGGTAGAAAATGCCTGCATCATGCAAAGAAAGTTGTGTGGCTTTTAAAACAACAATTCAATTTAGTATAAACATAACTACCAACACATTTTTGCCTTTGCAAAACTAACAAAACAATTGCACAAAACATATTACCTAGCCATAATAACAATATCAATGACAAGCTCTTTGCCACTATTCAATGTAATCTACCAATGAATTTTCTTACAAAATATAGAACCATTTTGCAAACATTGCACAACAAATGGCAAGTGAGTAATGAGCCTATTGCAAAGTTTTGACTTCGTAAAAGCCAAAATAAAAAAATATTTTTCATTTTTCATTTTGCCTACTATTTGCATCATGGTTAATTTAACTAATTTGACATATTCGGGATCTTGGACACTAGTGCTCAAGATGTTGTCACAAGGCCCCACATTTTTGTTAAAAGATTCAAGTCAAAGGGGGGCAACACACATGTTATCACATTTGATTTCATTTTGATCTTCAACGTGCCCTATTGCCAATCAAGGACAATAAATGGAACATCTCACCCACTCTCATATCTTGTTCATCCACCTTGTAATTTTTCCATAATAATAATAAAAAAATTAATAACGTAAACATATTTGGCAAATGATCATAACATTCCAACTATAACCAATAAATTGGGGATACATAATTCCAAGAACATCCCTGTCACCATGGGTTAGAAATTAGTTTTTAATTTGTGAATAAATTTTTTTGCAATCCTTTCCAAAACACACAAAATCATGGACCTTTTATTTACATGAACATGAAAAAGAAATGAAAAACAATGACAATGAAAGGCAAAAGAGAAAAATTACATGGCTTATTTTTGCACTAGTTTTTCACTAGGGATTCAAACACAACAAATACATCATCTATCACCATTGAAAACAAGGTCTCAAAATCCTAATGAATTGCCCAAACATGATGACCATTTAGCTCGAATGCCAAATGTGAAACTTTAGAATCTAAATTAAATATCCAATGCATATGGATGTTCTCATGTTTGAACTCCAACAATGATTTGAATGATTTTAAATTTTTAGCAATGAACCTGGAAGTTTGATCATAATACATATTATAAACAACATTGTGACAAACCTTGAAGGGGAAAATGATGAAGGATCACAAGAGTAGGAAACAACATTCTAATCATGGATTACAAAAAGCTCAACCACAATAGGGTTCCTATTAGAATATAAGTAATTGAATTTGTAAGAGAGTTATACATGCATTCTGAAAGATAGTAAATAAATTCAAACAAATATATTCACAATAAGATATGATAGTAAAAAAATCAAAAACCTCACATGAACACATGAACTTTTGACTATCCAATTTGAAAAAAATCAATTACAATTTATTTTTAATACATGATATGTCAAACATGATAAATGAAAGAAATTACAAAATCATTTTTCACATCACATAAACACAATTCTAAAAAAGAGCTAGACAAATAATATGTGAGGCAAATATGAACATCCACCAATTCACATGGTGTAGGATCAATGAGTACTAATTGCACAACAAATACCATGTCACAAAAGATTACAAACTGATGGATTATTTTTAGAAATGTGAAAATAGAGAATTAAAAACAAAATGAAAGATAAATGTCACTATAGGGGTTGATTTAGCTTTTTGATTTATATTGTGAAACATATTCTGAATGTAAAACTCATTGTAGATAATAGGTAACAACATATACACAAAATATCATTCCATGGGCATGTAATCAAATTCTAATTATCTTCCAAAATGCACAAAAGAAAAAGAACTATATTGAAATTTTTCTTTTTTGAAATTGCACAATGTTGGAATTGGTTCAATGCATCCCAAACTTACAATGAAAACTTCAATTGTTTGATCATTTGAAATTTTTAAAAAGGACAAAATCTTCTAATCAAAGGGTAGGTACTTTGTTGATGCATTTCATGGAAAATCGATGAAGATCCAAATGGATGCTCTTGAGACTTTGTTGCATCAAAATGCAGTGACACTCCCTAGCAAATCTCGACTACTTTGGTTTGAGCAAATCCATTGCATAATGCACACAATGCTTACAACCTACAACCATTGTCTTCCACATTGCAATGAAACACAAGCATGCCTTGAGATTTCAATATCCACTATTAACAAGAATTAAATGCATCGGACTTGGCAAAGAAGTACTCCCTTTGTTGGTGGAAGAGCTTCAAAGCTCTTCAATGAGCAATGAACTTCCTTCTTTGCTCAACTTAATCATCTTAAAAGTTGTTGGCAACTATAAACGGAATTGCAATGTTGTTTGTGAAGGAAAGGAAACACAAGCTCATTGAGGGACAACAAAATGAAACACAAGCTCAAGGAGTGGAGACAAGATGAAACATAGAGGAGTGAAGCTTTGGCAACCTCCAATAGACACCAAGTGAAAAGGCGGTGAGAAAATATTAAAGTTTGTCACAAACAAGCTATGTGGATGGCCACATTGTGGCTTTTGGGCAAGATCTCCAGTATTCTTCCATGCAAATAAATGACACCCTTTTCGCCCAAAACAGTTCACCCTTGGGTGCTTTCTGGAAACTTTTAATGATTCTCCCCCTTTTTCCCTTTAACTGGTAGTTGGCCCTTAAAGAAAACACTGGTTCATGGACACAAGAGTACCCAAACTTTAAAAAGCCTCACCAAATGCCCATGCAATGACTTTTGGAACCACCCAACCTCACATTTGATATAGAAACATCAATTTACACACACCACATCAGTGATTTTTTTGGGACAATTTTTTTCTTCCCCCTAGTGGAAATTTGACTAATTTTTTGCTAATTTCTTTGAACATTTCACCAAAATTGGAGAAAAAGAAAAAAAAAACCCTGGATCCCGTGGTTACTATGGAGAGGAAGTTCAGCACCAAGCTCAAATAACTAATATTTTAAAAAGAAATACCTCTCTCATAATTAATAATCAGCAGTTTTTGTTGAAATAATTTAATACCAAAAGAAATGAGGTCCAGCAGCCCCAATTTGAATAGGTATCTCAAGTTTCAATGCGGTAGCCCACAATGCCAAGGCCCACTCCACACCCCACTAGTTTACTGATCTTGATTAAACATGAAATTAGTGGACAAAACCTCTCTTATTTGCTACTGCAATACCTGAACAATTTCACCATAAATTAAATTATTTTTCATTTTGTTAAATTTTTTAAATATATATATATATTCATTATTTGTGCCAAAATTTTGATAAAATTAAGAATCAGCAAGAATTCAACTGTTAGGTTTGAACTACAGACCTTATAGGTCTTCTAATCCCATTAAACTATCCCATAAATTTGAAGAGACTATGTTTATTATTTTTTATAATCATTCCTTGTCAAAAATTTCAGAATTAAAAAATCAAGTGCTGAAATTAAAAATTAAAATTTAATTAATTATTTGACAGTTTGTTGTCGAATCCAATTAGTGAATACGCTAGTAGAAAATTGGTTGTTTAGAATTTTAGAGAGAAAGTGAACTCCTATTGTAATGACATTGCCCACCGACCTTCCATTTTGCAAATTGCCCTTTGTGCAAGGCTTGGTGCGGAGCCAGGGTTTATCGCCAGGGCAATATTCCTTTACTTTTCACCAGCAAGTGGCAGTTGTTGGTTCACACAGCTCCTCAGGTGTCCATGCAGAGGGCCACAGTGAACCAGCACCTACCAGCGCACCATGAAGGATGGATGGTAAATGGTGAGGAAACAGTTTTCTGTCGGATTCCAGGTCCCTAGCTAACCATGGTGGTTAGCTCAGTTGCTTTGTTTTACTACCTACCAACTAACAACCCACAAGCAGGTTCAGGTTGTTAGTAGGTAGGTAGTAAAAAAAAGCTCTTACTTATGCATAAACTATAAACCATCTACTTAACCACCTACCTAGTAGTTACCTAGTGGTTACCTATTTTCTAGTTACTTATTTTCCTACCTATCTACCTACATATATGAGTCCTATTTCCTATAGAATTGGTCAGGAAGATGAAACCAACTATTAACTAACTCAGTTGAGGTTCATCCACAACTGAGTAATAATGGGCATCCAGTGGATGGTGCGCTGGTAGTAGGGTGAGGATTGAAGCTTAAGGGTTGAAGCTTGAGAACTGATGCTTGAGATCTGCTGCATGAGAAACAATTGATGTTTTCAGGGTTAGGAGAAAGAAGGCTTGATTAGGAGGAGAATTGATTCCTGCTTGCCAGATTGAAAAGCTTCATTCAAGAGGAATTGAAGTTTTGAGTGTTTTGCAGCAGCTTGAAGCTTGAAGAAGCTTGAGAGATATAAGTATTGCAACACAATAATCATTGACCTAGCCCACGAACAGAAGAATATAAATTCCCAGAAGCGCTGAAAAAGTGGCGCAACTGCGAGCGTCGACAAAGACAGACAGTTGTCGTCGACGCGCATTTTGCCATCGCTGCAAAGAGATATATTCCCGCAGGGACGGGGGAAGAGGGCCGGGGGGGCCGGGGGGACTAAAAATTTCTAGTTAAACCCTGCGGTCGGTCGTTTTGTCCATCGGTCGGTGTCTTCACGTTGAGGTCTGAATCCCAGCGACCAGTGTTTTTTATCCGCATCCATCGGTCCAATATGGAGCTTGTCGTCTTCTGCGAGGGAAAGCTTCAGAGCTGGGGTTCTCTTCCTCTCTCTGCTCTTGTTATCTCTTCTGTGGGCAGCGGCTGCTGCTGCTCCAATCGCGCATTTCCATGTTAGTGCCTGTAAGGCTCTGTATTGAGGTGAAATAGGAAGTGGATACAGCAGCAGCAGCAGCAGCAGCAACAGCAGTGAGCGTGTTTTTTGGGGAGCAAAGCGGAGAAGAACAGAAATGGCGTCTTTATTCGAGTCGGGTTGGCTGGTAAGCAAAAGCTTTTTTCTTTTCTGTTTGTTGATGATGGTGTTTTGGGGGGTACTTGTGGTATGAAAGGTTTTCTTTTTCTTCTGTTCAGGCTTTCTTGGGTCTCGCTCTTCGCATTGGTTTTCTTGGAAATGGGGAAAACGATTTGTGGGTTGTTCTTTCTTCTCGTTGTCTGCCGGAGCTTTCTTCTGTCAATGGCGGTTTTGCGATCATGGGCAGCGTTTGAGAGCCCTTGTGGCTCGTGAATCCCAGCTTGTCTCATTTTGTCCCAGTTTCATTGTCTCTTCATCCCAGAGACATTGAACATATCTGGTTACTGGCTGGATTGGATTTTTTAGGGAGTTCTTTCTTTGGCAAAGGTTGCTGTCTGCAACTCCTAGGCTACTGAGAGTGTCCCTCCCAGTCTTGACTGTGGATCTCTGAACCCACCAACCCTAATGTGGAATTCCATAATGCTATGGTGCAATGCTTCAAATGCTGCAGTTTGTGAAGACCAGTACACATTCTCAAATGTGAGTGGTATTTGGAACTGCAAAGGGTAGAGAGAGAGGGTACCTGCAACAACCAAGCTGACAAGAAGCTTGTACTTCTTCTGTAAGGGAATTGAAATGAAACTGGATCTTGATACCCAAATTCCCAGTAGCTTACCTAGATACAGAGGTATCGTCTCCCTTTAGGCCAAGGTTTAGGACATGTTGTGCCTTCAGAGGTATTGAAGTTCTTGCTACTATCTAGCCGCAGACAGACAGTAAAAATGGCAGGATATTACAATTTTGGATGCTGCCATACATGTATGTCCTCATATGTTGGTGCTGCTTCTTGCCAAAGAATCGCCTGGAACCTTCATGTCAAAAGGTTAGACTGATGATACTAATACCATTGGCATTGAGAATCAATTTATAAGAAGATCAGAGTGTAATCCACCATGTAATCTAGTTTCAGTCAGGAAGGTTTTAGCTGTGATAAAATGCTGATTGTGCTTATCAATTCTTTTTGGAGACAACTGTTGGTTGGTTGGTTGTCTTTGGAACTAGTAAATGGAGTATTGTTGTTCAGAAGTGATGATGATGTCTCCTACCTAATGCTTGTAGATAACAGAGGTTTCATGCCATTTTTGCCCTTGCAAATGGAGTGTCAGATATAGTTTTTTTCTTGCAGGATGTGATAAAAGATTATAATGATGTTGGGTGCTTGGCTTGGCTGCTGGGGTGCAGTATTTGATAAATAACTTCAGCGATTTTCAGTTGGCTTCATTGGGCAGCTTCATCATTCATGAAGGTGTATTCTTCCTTTCAGGCCTTCCGTACCTCATGATGGAGTGTTGGGGACTTCAGAAGTACAAGATCCAGGTAAAAAAAAAAGCCGTTGCTCCTGATTCTTTTCTTGAAATGCAATGCTTAAGCAGAGTAAATCATGACAGTGATGAGCCCTTCTTCTTCATCAACATGGAAAGTCTACACTGGCAAGCACTTTTAACACAGATGTTTTAGCCCATTGCAACCAATCAGGTAAGGAAATTGTTGTGATCACGAAGTGGGTCAGTGGGATCCCAATGATAGAACTAAGTCCTGAAGACCTAGATTCTGCTTACTTTTGGTTTTTGATTTTGACCTAAACCCTACAACAGCCCCCTCCCTTCAACTGAATGCGCAAGATCCAGAGGTTTGCAAGGAGCACAGTAGGAATGCCTTTGTAGATAGGACCTCTTTCTTTTCAAGAGCCTGTCCTCAATCAAGCCAGCCTTGTAATCTTTCTTGGTCAAATTCAGACCTTTCCCTTTTGACAAAGCAGACTGTTTTGGTTGTGAGATTGTTGCATATGAGTTTAATCTCTCACTTTCTTGATCATCTGCGGCAACAGAGTTCTTGTGAAATATTGTAGACCTTTCCCTTCCATGGTCATCTCTAAAATTGGTTTTTGCTGGAATGTGTAGAGAAAGATGAACACACCTGCCGCACAGGAAAAATGTGTATTATGGCTACTGCTCTATCACAGTTGTGTGAATCTTCCCCTTATGGTTGTGTCCTACCCTGTGTTCAAGTACATGGGATTCACCAGCCAACTGCCCTTGCCATCTTGGTAAGTCTACTATTCTGGTGTGCAGTTTGATACAAGGCTTCCAAGGGAAGCATGAGAAATTATAACACTTTAAAGTCATAGCAAATTATTACAGTGTTTTTGTGAAGACTGATGATGGGGGGAAAAGGACACTTGCAGGAAGGTGATGTCATTTCAGATTTTGTCATACTTCATCTTGGAGGATTTCATCTTCTATTGGGGTCACCGCTTCCTGCACACTAAGTGGCTCTACAAGCATGTTCACAGTGTTCACCATGAGTGTGTACCCTCTTTTCTCATATCTCTTATAAATCAATTGCCTTGTTGAACGTGCTTGTAAATTTCAGTTTTTGCTGGAGGATACCAGTGACTTGAAGACAGTTTACTAGTATGAGCTCTTAGCTGCTACCTGTAGCATACTTTTAGTTGTACCAATGAGGCATATTGTAGATTTCTGCAGTTCAGCAGTGATGACCACAAAAAAGAAAAACCCCTGTGGAGCTTATGTGACCCATGTCTGAGTGACTTCTTGGTTTTGGTGGGATGATGCATGTCAGGTATGCAACACCATTTGGTTTGACCTCAGAGTATGCTCACCCCCTTGAGATTCTGTTTCTGGGATTTGCCACCATCTTTGGACCAGCGATAACTGGTCCTCATTTACTCACCCTCTGGATTTGGATGAGTGTGAGGGTGCTGGAGACTGTTGAAGCTCACTGTGGTTATGACTTCCCATGGAGCCTTTCCAGAGTTCTTCCCATCTATGGAGGGTCTGTCAGCTGCTTCTGACAACCTCTTAATTGTTTTGTTGGGTGGGGGGGGGGTTGTGTACATTGCATTCTTGATTTGAGCAGTTTAAGTATTTGATTTGTCTGAAGCTTTGAAAAGAAGAAAAAGGCTTCTCTAATTGCAAAACTGCATCCTCAGATATTGATAATATCAGCTATTTTCTGTGCAACTTTGCTTTGAAACAGTGCGGATTTTCATGACTATCATCATAGACTGCTTTACACCAAGTCAGGGAACTATTCATCTACTTTCACCTACATGGACTGGTAAGAAGTGTCTCCCCTTCTTGCATCTGGTAGTGCAGAAGGAAAGGTGTTCTCCAATTTTCTGTTCTACATGCCTGTCCTTCTTCACAACTAAATGTCTTGTTTATTTCTGCAAGTTAATCAATATGTTGAGCAACATGTGTTTTTTGCTGCAATTGAAGACTATAATGAGAGAATTCAGTTCGGTGTGTTCTGCAAGCCCTTTTTTGCTCATACCCATTTGTGTCTGGTGCTTCTAAGACCCAGAAAGTTTGCATCTTTACTAAGTTTGCTTCTTTACATTGAATGCAAACTTAGTGTGTAAGCACTGTTGGTTCTTTGCAGATTTGTTACTAGATGTTGACCGTGTGATTGTCTCTTGGTTTATGAACAGGATATTTGGGACAGATAAGGGGTACAGAAAACTCAAGGCTTTGAAGAGCGACTAGTATCACACTGATAGTATTCGACCAGAGGTGGATACTACTCTTGTCAAGGCAGAGTGAAACAAGATTTTCTAAGAGAGTAAATTGATTCTGTGTTTGTCTGAATTTGGTGGTGGAGAAGTGATGAAAATTTGGACGGAAAACTGAAAGGGCTTTTCCCTCTCTGCAATTTGCCAGGCAGTCTGTCATGCTTGTGTCTTGTTTTGTACATCAGACGGTTTGAAAAAAGCTTGGAAATGGGGTTTCATCCTTGGCTTTTGTAGCATGCATTTGAATCTCTAGAGGAGTTGGGGGGACCTACTAATTGAGCAAGATTTCTGGAGATGGAAATGCCTGTCGTATCTGTGTAGTTTTAGCTGAGGACTTTTCAGATGAACTGGTTCACACACCAATAAAATTTAACTGTTTGTTGACCTTGTCACATTTTTTGCTTTGGGTTTCTGATTCTTGGGAAAATGCTCATGACATTTCTCATGTCCGCTCTAGCTTCTGGTGCATTCTTTTGTCAGACAACAATCTATGGAAAAACTGGAGCAGCATGAAGATTCCAATTGTCAGTGATTTGTGACAAATTGTCCAGTTCATGGTATGTCCTCTCCTAAAATCAATGGAGTTGGTTCTCCAACGAAAATTGCTCCTCGGTTTTATTTTTTTCCCCATTTTCTTTGTTCTTTTCAAAGATGATATAAAGCCTTTGAGTAACACAGGCTCAATCACTCCACCATATTGACATCAATGCAAGATGTGGTTCATTGCAGGACACATGCATGTTTTTATCAATGGAAACCTTGGGAGTTTGACATCACATTTTATATCTTGTGTAGTTTCTCAAGACCATGAGAGTTGGTTTTGGAAGCAAGTTCCTATCCCTCTCTACTTGCACATATACCTACCTGTCTGAAATTACTGAATTTGTGAACTGTCAACTCAAGAGTGGACCAAAAACACACACCCCAATGCACCGACTTCAAACGACGGTATGACAATATTGTGAGTGTGGTGTGAGACATAAGGTTGCGGTGTGACCATTTGAACAGGGCATTTAGTGTAGGGTACACTAAATGCCTGTGGAGTGAGGCATTCCTGAATTGAGTGCCCGCTTGAGACTGAGGTTTAGGGTTTGCATTACCTGGTGTAAAGACCTATGAGAATTTTTTTTTGGGGACTTTAAAATAAAAAAAACCTGTTGGGTATAACAGGGAAATTGAAAAAAGGATGTGGGCATTTCAAAAAGCTTGCCTTTTGTGGACTGTATGCTTCAGATTGTATCCTCCAAATACACTAAGAAATTTCTTGTAGGTCTTTACAACAATGGTTAATTGCACAATAGCTTTTATAACAATGTCTATAGTCTATTGCATATCTTTGATAGTTATTAGTATCTGAGTGCATGGATTGTTTTCAAACTTATAAAAACATGGTGGCATGTAATTTTTGTGTGGACATGATAGGGAACAACCCATAATTGAAAGGTCTTGTCCAATGTTGGGCGGTTCTCGAATCCTACTCAATTGTTGCTTTGGTTCTCAGACTAATTCTCATAGTGAGAACCAGTCAACATGGTTGATTGTGAAAACTAGATGGAGAACCAACCTCAGGTTTTCACATGAATGAGAGTTGGTTGTGAGAACCAGTTCTTTTTATTTTTTATTTTGGAGAACTAGACAAGTTTTCTCATAGAATTTGCATTCGGTTCTCAGTAGTTTCAAGTTTAGGGTTCCTAAACAGTTGTTGCCACCTAGGGAGGTAGAGGTGTTATTTAGGGTTAGGGATAAAGAAAGTGTATAAAAATGAAGCCTAGGCTTCATTTTTGGTCATAGTAATTATTTTTTTTGGTCTTCAAGTGCTCTTGTTATGTTCATTTCATGCTTGTTTGGTTGGTGTCCTTGGTTTGTGTTGTCATTGCTAGATCTTAATTTTTAGTTTTTAGTTTTTTATTTCAGATTGCTCCTTTTACGTTGCTCTTCTCACGCTATTCTTCACATTGTTGCTCCTGACATTGTTCCTTTCGTGTTGTTCTTTTCATGCCACCATTCTTCACACGTTGTTGCTCTTCTCTCATTGTTATTCTTCTCGCACTACAACTCTCACACTACTCCTCTCATGTTGTAGCTCTCACATCATTCCTTTCACGCTATAACTCCTCTCTTGCCACCATTCCTTTCATGCTACTACTCCTCTCACGTTGCTATTCTTATTCTTTCGTTCTTTTCACATTGTCGTTCCCCTCGCGTTGTTCTTTTCACACGGTTGCACATTTCGGGTGCTTATTAGCCTATCTTCTATTACTCTTATTGTGCTGTTGTTGTTACTCCTTTCACACTACTACTCTATTTTGTTTAGTTAGTATGGTACTTCCCCTGCCCTTGCCATGTGCAGGTTAGAGTTCAAAGCTTCGACACCAATTCAAACACCAAAGGTAAATTCCTTTGCATAATTTCCATTTCTTTTTTCCTTTTATGGTTGTTGATTCATTTTTTGTTATTGTTACTACACTTGCGTTTTTGCTCATCTGTCTTTTTCGCTATTCATCAAAGCAATAATTCTTAATCACAAATCAAAATAATAATGGAACAATCTTTTGAAAACAAAAATACATGTGATGTGTTTATGCATGAAACAAGGATATAAGATGAAAATTTGTTAGAATTTGAAAAAATGGGCAATCTTCAAATAGAAGGACATAAGAATCCATGAATGAATGAAAATAATTTTAAAAAGTTACATGCACAAAGAACATTTTGGAGAAGAAATAACATAAATGCATTGTGTTGGGCATTTTATTGCGTTAATGATGACAAAGAAGTTAATGTAATAACTTCTCAAATTATGTGTTGTATTCTTTGCCACAATAATCCAATATTGAATGTAAATCCAAAAACGCAAGCTAAGAAAGGATTAATCATATATACTAATCATACAACTAATGGCATAATTACATTGAAAAAACATGTCAATTAAGATCATTTTAATATTTTAAAAAAAATTGAAGAAAAATTTAATTGTCTTTGAGGGAAGATGAAGAAAAACCTTTCAAAAATAGATTAAATGTTTCTTCTAATTCCATATCTAATTTTTTTGATGCAAAAAAACCTTTTAAAAAAGGTGATGTGCAACAAAAACAAATTTTGGAAATTTTTTCTTTTAATTGTCAAAAACCATCTTCCTCTATAATTTGTAGAAAATAGTTGGTTAAAAAGATTTAGTATGCATTTGTGTCCCATAATTTTTTTTCCTTTCAAATTTTTTTTTGTTAATGAAATATTACTTAGATTGTTAGAAAAAACTAAACAATTATATGTTTTACTAGTTTTAGTAGAATGTCATTCTACAACTGCAAGCTTTGATCTATGGATGTCAAAAGTTAAACATGATATTTTGCATTGGTGATGAATTTTTTAAGAGATGATTGGTAACCAAAACACATCACCCTTGGTCTTTTTGAGTCAACAAACACTATTGGACAAACTTTGGCTAAAAAGATTATAGAATTGTTGGACAATTATGCATTGAGAAAAAAAAAATATTGCTTATGTCAAGGATGAGGAATCTAATATGAACATTATGACTATAGCCCTAAAATCAATTATAAGTTGTGATATGTTCAGTTTGGAGGAAAGTTTTTAAGGCACTTGTTTTGGGCATGCATTTTCTAAAGTTTACCAATATGCTACAATAGAAGAAAAAGTTTGCAAAGACTTACGATATGTGTCAATCAAATCTATTCAAGGAAATTTGCAAAAATGCATGACTTAACCAAAAAAATCTAAAAAAGGTAGGGAAGAATGGGAAAAGGCATGTGTAAATTTAGGTTTTCCCCTTTGAAAATTGAATACTCCAATGAAAACAAGATAAATTGTTTTTTTAGACTTTTTTATGTGCACCTAATTTTTACTTTGCATAACATTTTCTTCACTTTTTTCAACTATTATTGTGCATAATCTAACATTTTCTTTTATTGTTGTAGATTTGCTAACAAAGTTTCCTTTTATAGGAAGCTTTGCAATTCAAAGAAACAATTATATTATGTTACAATAGGCATAATTATGTGAGAATGAATGCGACAATATCACCTCCTTTGACATGGCACATTTGTCACATCATTGTTGATTTTCTTAACCCCGTTGTGTCTACTTGTATTTTGAATTAGTCTAAGGGTTATTGGGTGTTAAGGGATGCATTAAATTTTTCCATATTCATGAGTCTAAAACTCATGAATGAAACTGATTATGTAACCTTTGACAACTTAATGGAAGAAGATGGAAATTTTGTTTATGAATTGTCATGTTTGGCCTCCAACATAAAGAGGGAAATTATTCAAGTTTTAGATTCTTTTCTTTCCTTCTTAAAAAAAAATGAGGAAACATAGCCCCATAATATGCTTTCTTTAATGTTGGACCTTAGGTTTTAAATGTTTTGTTTTATGTCTTCACTTATTGGTCATGAACAAGGTAAAATAATTGTTGAAAAATATGACAAAAATTCTTTATTTTTTATGTTTTTAAAATGTTATTATCATTTGCATCCAGTAGTTGAATCTAAAAGGGGTGTTGTTGATCAAAGGGTTTAAAAGGACATGAGTTTGGATATCTTTGAGATGACAACCAACACAAATGAACCAACAATGGAATTTGTCAATAAAGAGTTTTTGATTTTCAGGCGTTATCAAGTGGATGTTAAAGACATCAAATGTCCATTAGTGGAAAACCATGAGAGCATGTTTCTTATAATTGGTTTTTATGCTAAACAAATCTTAGGAATATTTGGATCTCAAATTGAGATAGAAAGAATATTTTCATTAGTTGGAATTCTTATTAGTTTAAAAAAATGTTGTTTATGATTAGAAAATTTGGATAAATTGATTTTTGTGAACAAAAATTGGCCCAATGAATCTAGGATAGGTTGTAAATCCCTTTCTAGTTTGGGAGATTGTATTGAGAGTGATCTTAATTTAGAAAAAGAGATGGAAGAGTTTGAAAGAGCTTTTGAAAGGGTTGAAGTTGTGGTGTTATAAGTTTTGAATATTTTTTTTTCAAATTTCCATGTATTTAAAAGTAGTTTTAAATTTTTTTTAAATTTTTAATAAATAAATTATTATTAAATTAAATATTAATTTCCAAAAAGAGAACCGGGTTGTGAGAACCGGACGAGAGAAACCAATTATTATCATATATTTGAGAACCGGGTGAACTTGGGAAAAATAAAAATCTTGAGAACCTGGTCTGTTCTCACCGGCCCAAATATACATATATTAGAGAACCGATCAGGTTCTCATAACATAATGTAAGAACCGGAACTAGTCAGTTCTCACAAAAAAAAAAGTGAGAAC
>Ga0209611_10000340_pt1 | contig 65747 bp, 50 predicted proteins | sample S1TSphgellanicum_3_FD_187693 | JGI IMG/M metagenome (GOLD analysis project Ga0209611, IMG submission 187693) | Host-associated microbial communities from peat moss isolated from Minnesota, USA - S1T2_Fc - Sphagnum magellanicum MG (SPAdes) (version 2) | ecosystem: Host-associated > Plants > Peat...
GAGGGAGGAAGATCAGCTAATCTTAGGAGATTTAGGAGGCAGAAGAGGAATTAGAGAGAGGAGGAGAAGCTCCGTCAGCGAGCATAGCTTGGCTGAATGCTAGAACTTTCCGTTGCGCCTAGTAGTCGGTCGAGCTAGTGCAGAGGAATTGGAGAGAGAGAGAGACTAGACAGCACTGGGAATCTGGTGTTTTTGTGAACATTTGATGGAAAAGCAAGCTTGTGTTTTCGGGGAATGTACATAGTCTGTAATGTAATGAAAGAGTTTCCTTCACTGGCATCAGTGTGAATAGGCGAGGCAGGAGATGGATATTGTAAAACCTGCTATGTTGTTGTGTGGAATGCAAGACACTTGTACGTCTTTGATCTTGTGATGTTTGTCTGCAAGTATCAGTAGGCAGTTAGTATGTTGTGTGAGATCGAAGGTCTGAACTGTGTGGAGTAGATCAGGAGAACATGGACGCCTAGGTTCGTTGAAGGCAGGCAGTGTGATGTGTGTTTTCGGACCCTCTCTTTTTTGGTTACAAAGTGACTGCCAAAACTTTATAAACACTATAATTTTATTAGACTTATTTTTTTGGTACCATTTTAATGTCATGTTAATCGTGGAATCTAGTGCTAAATGAGTAATATGAATGTTGAAAAATTCAAAAGGAAAATTTAAAAATATGCATTTTGGGTTTTGGACCTTTGAACTTGAACAATAGTTGCAACAAAAGTAATTGATTTTGTAAAAACCTAAGATAAAGACTCTCTTTATAAAAAAAAATTTGATGAGAAAAAAAATTGAGATGATGTTCATTAATTATCCACAATGAAAAAGAACTCACAATTTGAAAGTTATGAAATTTTAAAATTTTAAAAATTAAAAATCTATTGAACATAATTTTAAAATTTCAAAAGTTCTTTACCACATGTAAATGGGGTGTAATGTACATGACATCTAAAAACAATTTGAAGTTTATGAAACAATAAAATAAAAAATTAAATAAAAGGCATATTTCATACAATTTGAAATTAAGATAATTTTTAAAAACGAAGTGTAAAATTTGGTAGAATTTGTACACTTTTTTTAAAAAATCAATTATTCATGAAAAGTTAATATGAAAAATGTGATTTATTGAAAAAAATATATGTATTTTAAATAACATATTGCAAAAGATTTCATCCCAAAAGTCTTTTTTATGAGAAAGTGAAAATGACCACAAAAAGGACTACAATCCTTGAGTCCTTTGTCATTGTTGGTTCATTTGATTATGATTGCACCCATTGGGAATGGTAAACAAGATGTTTGCCTTCTCATTACTGATATTTGGAAAAATATTCAAGAAAGGAGCAATGAGATGGGGGAAAATTTTGCATACTTGTTATGTTTGTAAAATTATTTGTGTTATATTTGTTTGCTTGTTTCTTATTGATGCAAAAAAAGTTTTGTAACTTTTTTTTGTCTAAACTTTTTTTTTTTTCCTTATGTGAATTGTAGATTAACAAGGAGTTAAATATTGATGAGGCATCTCAATCTTCTGTGAGCTGAGGAGAAAATACCATCTCAATGTTGATGTGTGAAAAAGAGGTTCAACCTTTGCAAAATGCATTGTATGTGAATCTTTGAAAGACTTAATATCCAAAGTTGAAAAATACAATGCTAGTGGAAAGGAGCATGAATTGAAATTGAAAAGGCATAATAAGCATAAAAATTTATGTAAATGAGTGGCTGTAAGGTAGGGTGGCTCACTTTTTGCATCACAAATCCAATTTTTTGCAAGGTGCTACGCATTTACATGCTATTAACATGGTATAAAAACAATAATTTTCCAAATTTGTGGCTAGATTTAGATTTTCAACTTGAAAAAGAAGACATATATAAAAAAAATTGCAACATATATACACCAAATATATAGTAATGGACTTTTGAAGTAGAAAATATGGACTAGTTTACTGTTTATGCCTTTACATACATGCATTTTTGTGTATGAATTTTATTTGGGATATATTATAGGGATTCAATATATGATGTGTTAAAAAATTAAAAATTAAATGTGTGAAGTAATTGCTAAAAAAAATTAACCAAAAAAAAAGTTATGGACTTTTGAATTGCCTAAAATGAGCCATATTTTCATAAGTCCATATCATAATCATTTTTGGGTGGATTTTAATTTTTTAAAAAATATATATACATTAAAAAATAATTATAATGGCTTATTTTCATATGGGATTTTTAATTCATTAATCACCATGCAATTCCCCATTAAATTAATGATATCAAAATAAATTGTCATTTTAATACTACCATATGGACTTTTAAAGAGTGGAGCATCTATAAAAAATGAACCACCTTAGAGTGCATACACCCATATGTTTTTACCATAGTTGGAAAGTGGAGTCCATTTGACAAAGGAAGATTTTTTTGTGCATCATTCATGATAAGATGGATCATTCAAAAACTACATTACCAAAGCTATAAGTGAAAAACAAAATGGTTATTGGGCTTGGTTAGTTGCTAATAACATTGACTAAAATGATTGTTCATGGGCATGGTGATGAAGCATTTGTTTAATATTCAAATGAATTGTGGCCCACTGACCCTAATTTCATGATTGGATCCCTTTTGCATCCACTACAACCTTTGGAGAAAGAACCCGTTCGTGAATCACAAAGGTTGTTTAGTCATGAACTACAAAATGAATTCTTTGAATAGTTAATACAAGGGAATTCGTAGTCACTGATAGAAAATGGCCATTTTGTAACTGGTCCTTGTGACTAATTTTTAGTTGCAAGTGGCATTTGTAACTAAAATCTTAATAGTCACATTAGACAAGTCGCATTGACATTAGTTGTAAACAACAACGAATTTTAGATGAAAGAAAAAGTCAACAAAATATGCCTTCATCCTTTGACTTGCCATATACATATTGTTGCTCATAACTAAAATGCGATTTTTTTGGTGAGCAATGGGAACAAGTTATGTGTTGCCACGTGTCCCAACTTTTAATAATAAATAATATTTTATTATTGTTTTGAAATAATTTAATACAATTAATTTTTATGTTTGGATGGTTTATATTGTGACACGTGGTGCAATAGAAATTTGCCACATGGCATATTAATTGAATATGTCTACATTAAATTTAAATCAATATTTAGGTATGTAGGTTGAATTAGGTACTTACCTACCTATATACCTACTTACCCATCTAGGCTACACATTTATCTAAATAGGACCTATTTATCTACCTAGGCCAAATACCTATTTAGGTAGGTAGGTAGGTAGAAAAGTAGGTAGGTAAGTTAGCGAAGTAGGTAATTAGGTGTAAGTACATGAATATTTATATTTTATTTTGGGTCAAATTGCTTTTATTGGTTCATCACATATGTCTATGTTTTTAAATATGAAAATGTAAAGACAAAACACCTTGTTTATATACTTTTCCAAATGAGAAAAAAAGCCAAAACATATGGGATAAACTTTTTAGTTGCAAGGCATTTGCTACTAAAAAGTTTATCCCATATGTTTTGGCTTTCATTCTCATTTTGAAAAGTATATAATGAAATAGGTAAATGACAACTAACTAGATAACTAATTAATTAACTAATTAAATAATTAACCAATAAATTGATAATTATTTAATGAATAAAATGTAGATAAATAAACTAATAAGCTTGCTAATTAATTAATTAACAACCAAACTAAAAACTAATTAATTCACTTTATAAATTATACGACTAACTAATTATTTATAATAATAATAATCATCAATATATTATGATTACTCAATTAATTATATTATTAGTTATTACTTAATTTATTAGCTAGATAAACAATAATAATATTTAGTTTTAATTATATATGAACTATAATGATCTATCAACCAATTTCATTAACTAGTAATTGGTTAAACTTGAAATAATTAGCTAATTATTAATAACTAATTAATTATTAGTTCATAACCAAATAAATTAATATAATAACTGAAATATTCAATAATTAATAATTAATAAAATTGAATACTAGTTTTTTTAATCTAATAATATAATTAAACTCTAGCCTAAGCTAACTACTTTATTATAATTATTCCCATTATTATTTTCATTTTTTCAATTCATAATAAATATAAATGTAAATATTTAATAGTAAGAATAACATTAATTGAATTATTATTCTAGTTAGTTCGTAAAAAGGTTAACTATTTTATTCTTATTATTCATATTATTAATTCACTCATTATAGCTATTTGGGAACTATTACAATAAATATTTCATATTTTTAATAAGTATATTTTTCCTTCAAAAATAATTTTTGCATTTGTATATTAATTTATTTGATTTCCATTCTAACTATTACAGTAATTATTATAAAATAATAAAATAATATAACTGAAAATCAAAATTATATATCAATAATTTATTATAATCATTGAATAATTAATAATACTTCATAATTCATTACTTATAATAATAATTTTAAGAAGTGCATTAATCATTTGAAAATAATTTAATAATAATATAATGATATATTAGATTTTTAGTAATTATTTCAGTAATTATATAATTATTTTTCCTATCATTTTAATATCATCATCATCATTATCATCATCATCATCATCATTATGATGATTATGTAATAAAATATTACTATTTTAAAAAGATTAGTGAAAGATAATATTGAAATATTACTATTTTTTATTACATGTAATTAATATTAATATAATTAATAATAAATGTCATTTGTAATAATTTTTAAAAATACAATAAGATGGTTTGGATAAACTTGTAATTTGGGCACAATATATTTAGTAAATATTTTACATAAAATCTTAATATATTCAAAATAAACACTAATTAGTGTAACCAAAATATTGAGGCCATTAATGCTAATAATAATACTTGAATACACATGTAGTATGGTTGTTCATATACATTCAAAATATACATTTATAAATCTTAATGCACCCAACTATATTCCTTAAAATTCACAAAATACACCTTTGTATATTGATAAGGTTACAACTAAATTGGTCATAGTTGCAACTAATGGGACATAAATTGATATTATTGGATGAAAACCAAACTAAATGTTGTTCACATGGAAGGATGAACACCAAAATAGTCACAAACTAGTTGTAATGTAGTTGCAAATATGACCAACACAAGAAATAATTACAAAAATGTCCAAATGTAATTGCAAATAACTAATAGTCGCATGTAGTCACAAATAGAGTGGTTACATTTTGGTCAATTTCTACTAATGAGTGTTTGAAGGCCTTGAAGGTGCCTGAACAAGTGGTTGCTACGAAACCATTATTTAAAAAGTTATTATTTAAAATGGATAATTATGTAAAAGACAATAAAAATTAACACTCGCGTTTTTTTGTCATTTTTAACAACAAAGGAGGTCTTTGAAGAAATCCAATTGGGATTTCTTGTCATTGGTCATACATATGAGGACATTGATGGAAATTTGGCTATTAGTCAAAGAAATTGAGAAAACAAAATAATTGTGTAAATAGATTTGATGAAAGTGTTTATGGTTTCATAAGAACGGCCATTCATTCCCCAACTAATTCAAGAAATCCCATATTTCAAATCTAGAGTTCAAGGATATTTGAAAGATGGACCTATGGCATTAGTTGGACACACAAACATGCATCTGTTTTGATTTTTTGTGGATTCTTCTGGGTGGCTAATGATGTAGTATAAGGTGTCTCCAACAAATTCAATATGGAAAAGATAACCTACAATTTGTGGAAGTCGAATGATCAAAGTCATCCCAAGTTTCCTAGTGGAATTCCAAAAGTTGTTCCTTTCTGTCTTATTTGGGGGAATGGTGTTTCAAAGTCAATAGAGAAAGAAAAATTCATCAATAGTGGAATCTTGATGTATTTAGAGTTTTGGAAGCTCAATATTTGAAAGATGAGATGTATGCAAGAGTCATGAAGCCATATATTGAATATTGGGAGGGTATTTTGAAGTGCTTGTTAAAATTAATTCCTCAACAAAGTCCTATATTGTTAAAGGGCTTTTGGCCAATTAATAATTGGAAAATTAATCATGTGAGATTTTTTATTCCACTTGTTCCTATCTTTGATGATATGGAAGATCCAACTATCCCTTCATATTGTGGGCCTAAACACATGAAGTTGTCCTTGAGTGCAACAACTTACACTCCTTTTAAGGATTTACATGAAAGGGATTTTCTTCTTGCACATCCATGTGAACTTGAAGTGTATCTAGTATAGATGGGAAGAGTGCATAGTGATGTGGTCAAGGATGGGAATGATGAGCATTATCGAATGGTGCATGTTCAATGGCAAGTGTCTTTCCAGAAAGGAAGATGCAACGATGCAAAGTTGTATTGAAATTGTTGGGAAGGAAAATGGAGATGCAACTTAACAAACCTAATGCAATGGGTGGATATTGATTATTTGTTTTTTCATTTCCTACTAAGAAAAATACAACCATGAACAACATGATAATGATTAATGATGTGCATGCTAGTCAAGCTAGAACGAACATTAATGTGACAAATGATGTAAACTATATGTAACCAGATTAAAATTGTGATGATTAAAACAATTGGTTTTTCAATAAATTTGTTATGTGAGCTCAATGTGGAATATATTGTTGAAATTTATGTTACTATTAAGTTAATAGATAATTTTTAATAATTTTGAATACATTTATGTAATAGTAGCATTTAATGGCCACCCAATCTTGGTTTAATTTGGTAATGACTACATGTTAAATTACATAATATGATTAAAAATGAAAGTTTAATAATAATATTAATCTAGTTGAATGTTTCAATCTCTTTGTAAAAATATTATTATAATATTAGCATATCGTGGCCAATAGATACTCCAAGTGTTATAATTTGATGAATTAGGTACCATTTTTTCTTAATTTAAAACTAAGTTAAATAATTCAATATCTTTGAAATAATAATAATAATAATTATTATTATATATATATATATCATATATTTAGCATATGGTAGCCACTAGATGTTCCAAGTATTATAATTTGATGACTTAGGTACCATTCTTTTAAGAAACTAAGTTAAGTATTTTGATGAAATATTGTAAGACAATGTTAATTTTGGTCAAATTTTGTGGTTTAACATCCAATTTGAAAATATTAAGTTAAGAAAAAATGGAAATAAAAAATAATTTTGTGTCAATCATATGAAATTCAACGGTTTTGGGCCACCAAACAAGTTGAGTTAAGTCCAAAAGTAACATTTAAGTCCAAAATTAATTAAATATATGTTAAATGCCCATTTGATAGGATAGTCAAAAAGGTCACCTCGACTAGTGTGACTAGTCAATAAGGCCATTTCAATCAACATGACTAATCAAAATGATAGGTTCATCACACTAAAAAAAAAACTATCATTTGCAATCAATTTTTTAAACCAAAAAAAGTCATTTGTAATTAATTTTTAGTTGTAAAAATTGGTTATAAATGACAATCTTTCTTTTAATGTCAACTTCCCATTCTTCTTATCAAGTTGCACCTTTGGGCTAGCCAAGATAGACAACCCAATCAAGTTGAACATTTTGATAAACCATGATTTGTAATAGTGAAGTAATGTTAAACAAACAAACCAAGATTTGCACCCAAGGCACCTTCTTTCAAAATCTTTCAAAATGTGACTAAATTAAAAATTAATATAAGCAATAAGAAAATGAAATCACCAAATCTTAATTTGAAATTAGAAAGAATTTCCAAGACAAGTTGGTGTGGCTTTTCCAATTAAATAGTTTAAACTATTGGATTGTGAAAGGATTAAAAAAACACTTGAATGAAAGAAGACTTAGTAAACTAGGAACACTTAATCATCTTAAGTATGAGATTAATCAAATAAATTATGAGACAAAACAAAAGCACCTTTAGCATGTAAGGATCATAATGGAAATAACATAGCTTATAAGATCTATAATGAATTGCATAGCAGAAACTAAATACTAAAATGATATTTTAACGTTTTATACACATGAGGAGGTCAACAATCATTATGGGAAAACTTCCTTTCAACAATCCATTCATCTTCATGAAAGTGTTATTTCACCTTTCTAATAATAACAAGTCACCATTGAATTGGGATACATTTGATTAATTGGTCCAACACTTTGGCTATTATGACATCGCATTTAATTCAATTTGGATGTGGTTTCTAGTGTTGACCTTGTAACATCTAAAATAAAAAAAGGCTAGAGTTGAACACAATTTTGTCATGTGTTGGATAATGACCATAAGATTGGTCAGTTATTTTATTGCAAGCTTTTTAATTTCATTTCAATGTTATCAATAATTACAATGATCTGGACAGTTGTTAATTAGAATTGATAATGTCTAAGAGGATGAAGAATATTCTAGTGTTGTTTATGCTCTTATAGTACTAAGGGACCATCAAAGATTTATTTCTAATGAATTATTAAATATTTTTCTTCCAAAACCCCTTCTTGAGAAGTCTTTTATTGCTAGTGATTGGAATTTCATCCTAAATTCAAATGCATCAAATGGCTAGTTAGGAAGTTCAAATTTTACAAATTTTGTTGAAGTTCATGATTTGTCTAATCTTTTCAACCATTATTATCCTTATACAAAAGCCTTTTCTCTTTCCCTACACAACATAATATGTCCACAAGACTTGACCATTGTTATGTGACAAAGTATGCCTTAACTTTCATTTATGGCTATAAACATATTCATTTATAATTTTATATCTCTAATCATGATGAAGTTGGAATTTTGTCACTATTTGCACCATCAATGCCACTAAAAAGGGTTTTAACTATTGGAAGTTAAATGTTTCACTACTTGAGAGATGTCCTAATGTCAAAAAATTGCAGAAAGGACCATTTAGGACTTTTCAAATGTGTTAAACATGCTTATCTAGATTTAAAAAGTTGGTGGGAAAGTTTAAAATATGCAATTGAACTTGTCTTTGATCCATATGCCAAGGAACAAGCTCAAAGAAGGATCAAGACTTTTGAAAAGTAAGTTTTACAAGCTAATGAAGATCTTTGTTTGAAACCAAATTGTGTAAAATTACTTGTGAAAAAATAAATCTTTAATTTTTATTAATTATTGTAATGACATCCACATTGTAGAAAAAATGGAAGCTAGAACAAAGCACACAATAAAAAACCCATTTCTTATTTTTCTTCTCTCTTAAAAGTTAGAACTCAATTAAAAATTCCTCATCATTACTCAAAACTAGCTTTAGATATAGTGTGGTCATTAATATTCAAAATATTATGCATGAGGTCACTATTTTTTATTCACATTTGTATTAGGTTAAACCCTTAAACCAATGTGAGAAACAAGACTCCATTCTTAGTTTATGAATGCAAGGTTCATCAATGAAGACAAAGAGGTCTATGATAGGAAAGTTGAAAAAACGGTGTGAATTTTTTTTAAAAAAGTGTAATAACAAGGCACCTAATATTGAACATTTGTTAGGTGAATTTTACAAAGCTTTATGTTCTAGCATTAGAAATGTTTATATGCATTTGCTAGATGAGTGTCTTCAAAACAAAAAGTTGCCATTATTGATGCACACCAACATCATCACATTCATTTATTAAAAAACTAATAGAAAGAAAATTTTAAATTATTGACCAATTTAGCTTTTGTGTGTAAACTACAAAATTATTGCCAAATAATGGTCAAAAGAATGAAAAATGTTATGGGCAAAATTGTTTTGGATCATCAAACTAGTTTTGTTCTTGGTCAAAACATCAATGAAAATATAACCAAACTTTTGGAGGCCAAAAATTGCACATGCATAATTTTCAAAAGCTTACATTTTCTTTTTTTTAATTTTGGAAAAAAAATTGATTTTATTTGTAAAAACATTTTACAAAATTCTCTCAAAAAATTGAATCTAGATCCTATTTTATTTCTTAATTTCTCACATTTCACAACAAATCAATTGCAAAGTCAATTATAAATGGTTTCTTTATGATGATTTTAATATCTATAGTAGAATTAGACAAGGTTGTCCATGAGTTCCTTTGGTTTTTTTAGTTGAAATTGAACCTTCTGCTTGCAACATAAGAAACTTTCAAATTAATCTTTGGGTTTTTTTTTATAGAAAATACCTATAAAAATTATGCAAATGACATGTGTTGTTATGTTTTTTATTTATCATAGATTAAAAGAATGTTTATGATCTTCGAATTTTATAAATAAGTTTATGGTCTAAAATTGAATGAGAATAAATAATCCATAATTGCCTTGACCACTCATACAAGAACAGCTCAACCTCTTGACATTTCTTGCAAGTGGCTCATACCTAGTGACCATAAAACAATCTTAAGAATACAAGTGGACAACCTTACAATGATATTTTTTCTTTCAATAACAAGAAAAAGTTTTCCAAGTTTATAAATTAGTGGATTCCAAAACATCTAACAATATATGTTGGATTTGTGCTCCAAAGAGTTATGTGACAAGCAAAAGTTGGTATTTGGCCTTCATAATTTTTGCCCAAAGCAAATGTGGTTTCACAAAATCAATGCCCCATTGTGCAATTTTATTCAAAACAATTGATGCCTTGACAAAGATGCCATCACTAATCAATACTTCTCGCATTGAAGTGAAGTGCTCAGATGTCAAGGCAACTTGATGTCCTAGAGGGTTTAAATGTTTAACAATATGATTTCCAAATAGTTACCATGCATTTAAAATAGATTGTTCACCTATTGTTCCCTCAACATTGATTTCTTGGAAAAGTCTTCCATTTAACAATTTAATGCAACTAAGGTTAAGACCAGCGTGTGGTGAGTATTTGTTTTGTCCGGAGTATTAATTGGGTTATGTATATATGCCCACAAGGTCTTACTTTTTCAAAAACCTGGACCCCCCCTTCCTACCCAACAATGTTTCGAAAGTTAACACATGTCCCCACCTCATAACCGTTGATTTTAAAGTTTGAAGTATCCATAACCGGATCCTACCTAGGGAGAATAACATGGTAGGGTGTCTCTGAAAAACCTAGATCAATAACTAGATATCATTTCATACCTGGATTGTGCTACCTTCAGATTGAAAGAAAAAAAAATTCTTCAAGTTCTCTTAGTTGTTAGAAATAATCAATATGCATTCTCAATTGTAATTGGTGCTTGTACATTCAAGTAACACATGTGCTCAAGCTTGCAAAACATTAATGTTGTTTTAGACTGTCAAAAGTTGGCCTTGTAAGCTTAAGAGTTTTAAGACTGTTTGGCAAAGCCTCAAAGACTTGGCAAAGACGCAACTTTGTAGGGCATTGTTGAAGACCTTGCACATGTTTTGAAGGGGTCTTCCAAAAACCCTGATAAAAGAATCTTTTTATTCTTGTTCGGGTCTCTGTTAAAAAATCAAGCTTTATACCCAGTTAATCACATACCCTAACCCTCACCCCCACCTCATAATCGCCTCTCTTTGAGTTTCTAAGATCTGGACCTGACCAATTCTGGACTCAAACGATTCTTTGAATTTTTAATTTTCAAATACCCACCCCACACTGGTTAGGACTCTCTTTTGATTGTTGACAAGTGAATACTGACCTTAGAAATCCAGTCCTTATAGATGGAAGTGGAAGTTCTACCTTATAAGTTGGTTCATTGCTGGACTTTGTGTTGCTCCGCCACCTCTGATTTCTAACAACTACTAAATAATCTTTATGGTTCAATCAACGTTATTAAATAATGAATCCAAAGTAGAACTGCACATGAGGAATGTCAGTCAGTTTTGGGATGCTTAAGCAACATGATTGCTGCCAAGACAATCAAGTGTGGTAATCAACAGTAAATATGGCACTTCCGAATACAACAATCAGGTGTGTGAACTGGACCGTCAACATGCATTTCTTACGACATGCATTTCTTGCACTTATTATCTCTGCAGTACACTTGATAACAATCAATAAAATTTTGTGGGCGGGACTGTTATGTGTCAAAAGTGATGGTAACATATTGTGTTATACACAAGTCTTCTGTCTGCCTTGGGTTTGTTGCCCATCACATGTGGAAACCGTCCTGGCATGTGGGATATGAAATTGTCTGGGGAGTTTGGTGCCGTTTTTATGGCTAAGGACATTGAACTGTCTCTCCCACACACCCAACCAAATAAACCATAATTGTTGTCACTGATGATGATGGTAAGGCTTTCCAATTGTGGGAGCTGTCACCATGGTATTGTAAACATGTCATGCAGACCTCAACAAGCCTAAATAGAAAGGGAGACTTGTTTGGCATTATGGAAGGGGCTTAGTTGCTGCAAAAGAAGTCCATGAAAGTTGAAATTTCAACGACACAACAAGAGGGTCACCCTGGAAAATTTTCTCTTGCTTTGATGCATTGGTCATGGCAGACCATGGGAAGCTAGCTATAGCTAAGGTATTCGACCTAAGTTACTTGCTCTCACCCCAAGCTCTATCACCATCTCTCACTACATAGTCCTTGGGCAAGCAAGGTATATGGAATAAAAATGTGGGTTATTGGGAACAACATGGGGACACATGGAAATTTATACAACAGCTGACTTTATGTCACCATGTGGCCAACTTGTTTGAAACCCAAGTCACCAAATGAGTGACTTAGCCAAATTGAGAAGAAAAAGCCAGGAACTTCAACTTCTCTAGTACCCCAAAATTTGCAAAATGGAGTGATTATCAGCCTAGTTCTGTTAATACAATTAGCCAGATCCTGATTGATGCTCATGTCAAAGTGAAATATACCTACATTGTCAAATTGAAACCAATCAGGTATTGAAGGGTGATAAATATCCAAAAACCATGTACAGCAACACTAGTACTGTCTTCCAAAAGGAAAAAAAGAAAAAGGCCTAATATAGTCATCCCATTCAATCTTCTTTTGGTCAATTTTGTGATGTAGACAAAGTGGGGATCATCCAAGGAAGGTTTAGCCAAATTTGGCTGCAAGATATATATGAAAGTAATAATTTTGAAGCATCCTTCCATATCTTTGGTTACCTACTTGAACCATGTAGTGAAATCTGGCCCAAAATAAAGACAAAAAAAAGTTGGTCAAATTCTGGTTATTGAAAATCACAAAAAAGCACTCAATTTTAGCACTTTTATTTTTATTTCTCTTTTCGGCTATATATAGTCAGAAAAGAAAGGGCTTGTCCTACTGATGCCCAATTTGGTAACCGTTTAGGGATAGGTAAATCATTTACTTTCCAAGAACTGCTTTCTTCAAGCACAAGTGCCACAACCTGTACTGTGCAGTATATGATGGTATGGACCATGGACAATATGTGTGCAATGTACTAAAGACCAGCACAATCTGCTGGGAAAAAAAGTAAAAACAAGTTGTCAACTTGACCAGAAGTATAGGCTACTCATAGATGGATCATTTTGATGTGGTGACATTTCAAATGTGGTGACACCTTTCGTGCCCTTTTAAGTTTTTTTTCCCTTTCAGAGAATACAAAAAAACAGACTTGTTTTCAGGAAGAATAGAGGCCTACAATCAAATGCCCCTATGGGGCAAAGCCTAGCCAATCAATAGATGCTCAAGATCCTTGCAGTGTTCAACAAAATGCCTATGATTGAACACCTAGTCTAAAAACATGGTGTTTGGTTTGATGAAAAATTCAAACATGGATTTTTTTTGGTTTGTTAATGTGTATGAATGTTGGTTAGTATAAAAATCACACTATAGTTCTTTTGTGTGATGGTGTTTGGTAATGGGATGTGAATTATCACATTCTTCTATTTACAACTAATCATAAATAGGAGGGAACATACTGGGCTATTATTTTGGGTGTTTGGATATGGCTGTGATTTAAGGCCAAGTTCCAAAAAAACATTACTATGAAGAGCAAAGGTGGTGTTTGGCCATGGGGTAAATTTTTAAAATTTCACCAACAAATGCAAAGGCATAGTTTGGTGATGGGGTGATTTCATATGTTGAAGAATATAATGAAAAAAGAACAACAAAGAGAATTAAATGTAGCAATAAATAGCCCCAACATAATAGGATCTTTGAATCATGTAACTAAGGACATTCATTACCAAGGGAAAGGAACAAACCAATGTTGGACAAGTCTCAAATTTCACCTGGTTCTCAATACGGTTTTCAATCTGATTAATTGGTTGACATAATTACATGTGAGAATCGGGTTGTGAACCAACCTTTAATTCTCACATGAACAAGAATCAATCATGAGAATTATTATTTTTTTCTTTTTTTTTGAAAATCGAACAAGTTCTCTCAAAGAACCTCCATCTGGTTTTCCAATTTAGGGTTCCTAAATAGGAACCATTGCCTAGGTAGGCAGAGGCGTTATTTAAGGTTAGGGATATTGAATAAAAATGAAGCCTGAGCTTTGTTTTACTTCACAATGATGTTTTTTTTTGTTTTATAATTTTTTTTTTTGTTGGTTATGCATTGTGATCTTGTTTTCTTATTGGTTTTGCTTTCCTCTTGATGGTTGTGCATTACCTTTTCTTTTTTTTTGTGTTGTTGTGTTATTGTTCTTTGTGCCATTGTTTTTTTCATGTTGCTACGTTGTTCTCTTCGTGTTTGTGCTACCTCATTGTTTTGCTCACATTGCTATGTTGCTCTTTTCATGTTGTTCCATTTTAATTTTTTTCGCATTGTTACATTGTTTTTCTCGCCCCTACCTCAATGTTCTTTTTGCACTACCTTGCTACGCCTTTCATGCTACCTCACTCCTGCTCTCATGTTGTCTCACTCTTCTTGTGTTAATATGGTGTTCTTCTCACATTATTGCTTTGCTCTTCTCATGTTGTTTCTTTACTCTTCTCCCGATGTTACATTGTTTTTCTTGCATTGCCCTTGCTATTCGTTTTGCACTACCCTTGCTGTTTTTTTCGTGTTGCATGTTGTGTCGTTGTTCTCCTCACATTAACGTTCCTCTGGTGTTAGTGTTCAACCTTCAAGTACCTACTAGGCCAACTCCTAATGTTGCTATGCTCACAACATTGTTGTTATTCTTCTTGTGTTACTATTGTTCTTGTTTCCTTGGTATGGTACTTCCACTCCCCTTCTTGCCATGTGCAAGTTGGAGCTATGACACCAAGCTTTCAAGCACCAAAGGTGAGTTTTTTTTCCATTTTTTTTTGCATACTTTTGTTTTTGAGTTTTTTTCACTTCATTTTATGTTGTTTCTTTTAATAATGTGCTAACTTTCTAATTTGTTTGCTTTGTTGTTTATTTTTGTAAGAGTTTTTGAACTTCATAATAAACCCCATAACTTTTTCTGAAAATTTTAAACATATATTGATTTTCTTTTTGAAAATGTTTAGAAGGTAGATTACATTTTGTAAATGTTTTTAAATGTCAATTTTATTTTTTTTTATTGTAAATGTTAGTTTTTAGTTTTTGATACATCATAGGATTGTTTTGTTTTTGGTTTTTGATAGATTAGAGAATTGTTTAGTTTTTTTCGTTATTCATCAAGACAATAATTTTTAATCTCAAATCAAACATGGAACAATCTTTTAAAAATGAAAATGCATGTGATATATTTATGAATGAAGTAAAGATGGAAGATGAACCTTTGTTGGAACCACAAGAAAATGGAAGTGCTCAAACACAAGGAAGTAGGAATCCATATATGAATGAAGATAAAATGAAAGATAATTTAAAGAAGTTGCATGCTCAAAGATCATTTTGGAGAGCAAATAACATATCACAATAATCCAATATTGAATTTAAATCCAAAAACTCAAACTAGGAAAGGATTAATCATATATAACACAACTAATGGTATAGCTACATCGAGGAAACATGTCAATTCATATCATTGTACAATGTTTTAAAAAAATTTGAAGAAGTTAATTGTCCTTTGAGGGAAAATGAAAGACTTTCCAAAGAGAAACCAAATATTTCTTCTAACTCCATATATAGTTTTTTTCTTGCAACAAAACCTTTCAAGAAAGATGATGTGCATCAAAAACAAATTTGGAAGACTTGGGTCTTTTAATTATCAAAAACCATCTTCCTTCATAATTTGTGGAGAATGGTTAGTTGAAAAGGTTTAGTATGAATTTGTGTCCAAGAATTATTTTTCCTTCTAGAAAACAATTTTTTTATGAATTTGTTAAAGCTAGAAATTTTTCTAGGCCAATTTTGAGGAGTTGTAATTTTGAACTAAAAATCATGTTTTACCAATTTTGAGACAATATTGATTTTGAGACAAAACTAAAAATTGTAGTTTACTAATTTTGGAATTTTAAAAATTTATATAACCAAAAAATTAGCTCCAGTTCAAAATTAGCTCCAGTTCCAAATTCTAAATGTAGGATAAGGTTGGGTCACATGGAGTTTAGGAAAAAATTTAGGGATTTTCATTTTTTTAGGATCCCCACATTTTCTTACAGGCTTTGAAGTCTTTTCTTCAGGAACCTCAAAAGGTCTTTTTCTGATCTTTGTTTTTTATGCAACTATAATGTATTTTTTGCATTTTGAAGTTCTTGTAATGAAAGTTAGTTCTATTTTAGCTCAAAATTTTGTTTTGTAAGTTTTGTTGAAATTGTTTTATCCATTTGTTGTTATGCCTACTAACTTGGAGATGTTATAGAACCTCTCATTGCAAGTTATTTACTTTGTTTAAGAGGAAGTGGTAAGCTATTTGCCTAATTGTCTTCCCCATGTTTTAAAATGACTATTTGTCATTAACCATCAACAAACTTAAGGTGTTCAAGTTTGTACCGATTTTCAATCAAATACCCAAAAACACCCAAGAATTCATCAAATGGGCTTAACATTTGGTGACCATTCCATGGATATAGAACCATAATTTCTGGTTTAGTAGCTCTCTTGTTGAAAGATTCAATAAAAGTTATTTGTCTTCACTAGAAAAGTGGGTATTATTTCTTTCAAAGTTTTGTTGTTTTTGTAATTCATTCTTTTGTTAAAAACATAAAAAAACAATCTTTATTGTACTTGTTAGCCACTTTTGTTTGTGAAAGATGATAATTGTGTTGACAAGGAATATGAGGAAGTAAATGAATGAGGCATTGCAACGAGAAGGTGGGGATGTACCTTATGATGGTATGTGAAGACAATTTCACATGATGGATTGGGAAGGCCTTGCTACTCTGCATATTGTAGAATAGCAGGATATTGAAATCAAGATTGAAAGAGGAGAATCATAAATACAAATTGACACCAAAATTCACTCAATGGAATGGTTGGTCGCAACTACGGATGCGAAACCTTTGTGGGGCCATGTTTGGACCCCTACCAAAAATGATGTTCTTTGGTACCAGGAGACTGTTGTACCCAATACCTAAGCCTAGGAAATTAAAAACTTTCAACTCCAAAGGACAATTAAGGATCTAGCAAAGTCTCCAAAAAAGGTTGCTTCTAAAACTAATGGTAGTGACCACTTTTCAATGATGAATCTTTATGGGGAGCATGATTCATGTCAAATAATTTACTATTGATTCCACAACCACTAGCCAGAGTTGTTCTTTTTGTAAAGGTCCTGAACATGTAATTGGAAATTGCTTTTACAAATCCAGCTAAGTATTGATTTTTGTGACAAAAACAATTTTCGATACCACCCAACTTGCCATTTTAATTAGCTCCCAAATTCCAATTACTCATGTTCCTGTGGTACCTAAACATACCTCTTTTTTCACAGTTCCCCCTAGTCACCTCATTACTCAAATGTTGAACAACTAGTACCTAGAAATGAATCCTACTGAAAATAATATTTTACCCAACATACCTTGGGAACTATGGACCGTCTTATGCTAGCAAAACAATATTCCCAACCCATGGACAATGACTCCTAATCCTTATTACCCAAGAACCCTCCACTTACTTTCCCTAACACGCCTAGACCTACGACATACCTTTTTTCGAATGTGGTGTCTATTGGAATTGTTACAACTAGAGGAAGTCAAGGTGTCCAAGTGTATGTGATGCCTCCCAAATACTACTCCCATTAGCAAATTTTCTACCGAAAATCTAGTGCCCTATTTCCAACTACCCACATGAAACCCACCATTGGGATTCGATAATTATGGGGGTGGGATACCTATAAGAAGCAATGGAAGTCCTCTTCATGGGAGTGGAGGACCACCAGGAGGGGGAAACAAACCTTTGAAAGGAGGTTGTGGACCTCCAAGCAGAGGTGGACCCCCAAGCGGTGGAGTACCCCTAGGAGGTGGATGTGAATTTCTAGTTGGAGGCATAAATGTGGCTTTTGGTGCTCCTTGCCTAGGTTCCCTTTGGAACCCATGGTACCCAATGTGCATTACTACAAAATGTGGGTGCAATTCACTAGTCCCCATTCAATAGACCAACAAATTCACTACTTTCCAACTAATCCCCATTTTCTAAAACTAGTGAATTCATTGAAAATCTAATGAAATCACTTGGCATATAGGGACACCTTTTGTTGTACTAGTGGTATCCACCACCGGCATCCACTACCCCTATGGCTCCTTCATCAAGGAAATTGTTACTGTACCCAATTTACTTTGTTGAGATAGATCCAAATGTTCATGTTCGAATGTTTCAAAAAGCCATTCAGGCTAATGGTGAGGAGTAGGACGCTAATATAATGAACTTGTTTTATTTCACCTTAAAGGATGTAATTTTGGAATGGGGCAAAAAATTTATGCAATCTCACCCAGGTTACATTTTTTTGGAGTTGGAAGCTACATTCTATAAGTGATATTGCATCATTCAAAACGACGAACATGTTTACATGGCTCTTAGAGTCATTAAGCAGGGCAATGATGAAAGGGTTGAAGTTTACTATGAATGAATCCTCAAACTTGCCAATTGCCTTTAGCATAAGGTGGATGACAACTTATTGATAACCTTTTTTCGAGCAAGATTGGTCCCCTACTTGCGAATTACAATTGCAAGAATGAAGTGAAATACATTATTCGAGCACAAAACATTTGCGGTCACCTATGAGGAGATTATGGCGAATGCAAAAGAGTACCAAAAATTGTTAGATATGCTTGAAAAACTAAAGAAAGCACCAACCAACACTTGGACTAAAAGGGTGTGGGGTTTTTGACATAATCTGGTAATTGCTTCACATTCCCCACATACAAAAAAATGAAATCAAAGAAGGTGAGAAACAATTTTAATGCAACACCTTGGCCAACAATTAAACTAGTCATTTCTAGCCCTTGGGAGTGTGTAGTATACATGGAAACCAACTTAATTTTCAAGGCAGGTTCCAAAGTTCTTGAATTTGAAAAATCTAGCCAAAATCATAACCAGGAGGTCTAGAAATTTGAAAAGCTAGATTAAAACCTACCAAAACTTTCTTTAATTATCAAAACTGAGACCAAATGTTCTCCATATATATATATTTTTAAAGGAAGAAGCACGCAACATGAGTCTAAAAAAAATGTTTGTTAAATCAACTCTATTTTTTTTACATGGTTGAACAATTATACCATCCAAAAAAGTGTCAAGAGGGTTAGTCATAACCAATGTGGGTAGGTTTAGGGTATTGGGTGAGGTTTAAGTACTCTAAGTTCTATGGTACTTTTTGGGGTATCTAGACTAAAGGTTCAAAATTTTGCTGAAATAAAATTTGGATTTGGATTGTGAAATCACCTCTTATTAAAATCGAAATCCAAACCTAAATTGGAAGTTGTCTCTTTTAAAATAGGTTTAGGTTCTTTAGTAATATTAGTACAAGGTTTTTTAAAAATGGCATCATCTAAGTCCTTTTTTTAATGTAAGGACAATTGAACTTTGGGCAAACTGTATGAGATAAATCATGGTGCTATTGGGTGCATGTTGCATCACCAAAAAGGAAGAAGAAAGAGATTGTGTCACCACATTTTGGTTCAATTACCAGATAAAATTGAACTTGTTTTGTAATTTTAATATAGTGAAATTGAACTGGTATTCAGGTGGTTGCCAACTTATTAGTTCCACCCTGAACTGGCTGTCAATTCGCTTGTCATTGCATGAAAATGTTGTGTACAGGCACCCCCAAGGGTGATGGCTCAATGGTACGTCCCCTAGTTGGTACCATAGAGGTATTGGATTCAAACCAACAAGTGAGTGGGTGAACGTACCATGTCCTCTACTACCATTGGGCCTAAACTGGTGTACTAGCAACAACTTATTAGTTGGGTCTGTTGTTGTGTTCCAACCAAAAACAAGCAACAATAACGTAGTGCCCTCTGATTCAGTTGGATTAGGCATTCAAAGGCAAAACTAACCGCAACTGTTTCAATTTAGGAACACTCTTGCAATTGTTTCATGAAGGGTGTCAGTCAGTCAGCATTATATCAAGCCATTCTTCTGTTGCCCATGTGTATGCATGATGATTTGTGAGGTCAGTTACATATGACTATTGTAGTAGCCTAGCAGGTTTGGCACTCTGATGTTGAATATTGAATATATTTTCTTCTAAAATTCTTTCATAATCATTAAGAAATTATTAAAGTGTATTTTTATTTATTAAATACACCTTAATAATTTCTCCAAAGTCTTGAATATTTTTTCTCATTATTAATTAGTGTTGAAATTGCTAAGTTATTATGGTGTTGTTGTACATGTTTTTCCCAGTGAAGATAGCCACAATCTCTTGCATTGCACTCCTAATCTCATTAGTTACATCAGTTGCAATAGTCTTTTTTTGTAAGGCATAACAAAATCTCAATTTTATGGAGTGAAATTTGGGGTCTTTTTGTGACCAGATTTTGAATTTTTTTTTAAACCTAATTTTTATGTTATTTTGTAGTAGGGGGAAAATAATATAAAATGATGCTTTGACTTTTTTCCTCTCCTAAAGCACTTGGAGAAAATTATTTGTGTACCTTATATTCATGAATAGCTTGTATAAAAGATGTTGGATATCATCAGACCTACTCTTTAAGAATGGGAGGAAAATTATGCATACTTATAAGCGTCAGATTCCTCCCACTCATGAGGTGTATAAGTGAAAACTCTCCCCCTCTTAAGCCTCATGATCTACATATGTTTAAATTCATACTGATTTCGCATTGTGTTTTACAATGGGTGAAGCCCATGGGTGAGGGGGCACTCCCAAAATGTAGAGCTGAACTCAACTATCTCCTCATCCTAGGCCCTTTATTTGAAAATGCTGCCACCCTTGGGCTTTATCCTACACATGCTTCATTTATAGCCAAATTTGACTCAACATTTTTCTGGATGATTGCCCACTTAGCCCATCACAAAATTGTTAAAACATCAAGTTCCAACCTGCAACATGACAATAAAAGGAAGTTACAAGTAGAATAATAATGAAATTCTATAACCATTGTTCATCAATTCATATGTCTATGTGTGATGCAGTACTACGATGTACTAATTTGATCCAATGAAACATACATTCTATGAAGTATAGTCCAATGCAACATTATTACATACTGTGGTGTCACATATCTGTTCTTTCACAAACCATCCAGCCCCAACTGCACATAGTGCTTTACTGAACTTCTATTTCTCTGGGCCACAAAATTATTTAATTGTCCCTGAAGCCAACTTGTCCTGAACTTCTATTTCTCCGGGCCACAAAATTCTTCACTTGTCCATGAAGCCAAGATGTGGGCAACATAGGGTTGATTTGTGGAGGGTAAAGCCCCCAGACAGGGGCATTCCCAAAATAATTGTCCCCCCAGCCCAAAGGCTGAGGGCTGGTTATTTTGGAATGCCCCTGCCCGAGGGCTTTACCTAGCGTAATAATTGCTGCAGAGATTTTTACTGTGATACCCGGTGGGTACCCTATGGGTATCACAGTAAAAATAAAATGTTTATACCCGGTGGATATCCTTCTGGTAGCCAGAACATCACAGTAAAAAAGTTTTAAAAATTTAACACGGGCATCTGGAAAACAAAGTGCCTGCCCCCCAAATGGAAAGTGTCTCCTCTCAGCAGAGGACTTATTATGCTTGGTAATGTGCCCTCCCAATACACTAGGAAATTTGTGCCAGGATTTTACAAAAGGGATTACCATGGGTGACTACATTCCACAATCCAAGGCAAGGCATTGACAAAAGAAAACTATAGCTTGTCGATTGGCAACCTCAACAAGCACCTTCTTATGTTACACCTCCCTCTTGTGGGGCAAATGTGTCCATGCATATTTCTCCTAATTTCACACATAATACACTACCCAAAAGACACAACCTCTTCATTTAAAATTACACACATTAGGGAAGGTTATGTAACATAAATATCTAGACAGGGAAGATTTTGCTGTTGTGTTGACATGACATCTTTGACTCTTAGGTATCTTATTCAATGGCTAGAAAACAAAACACACATAAGTTTAGTAATCTAAATGGATGAAACTTCATGGGTTACAAGTTACAATATTCCATAATAATAGTTGAATTAAATACTTACCACATTGTCTTTCCCACTTGAATCACTTGACAATCTCAATGTCTATAGTAGATTTTCCTTCTAGCTTCTATTAGACAATGGCGATGGAATGTGGACAAGTTTAGGGTTTACAAACCAACTTACACAATGACAATACATGATGAAAACAAGTGTGAATTCATTTTTTTATTGAAACCTTTGCTTCCTTCCACTTACGGCCTCCTCCCCCCCCTCAACTCAGTCTTTGAGGTCTTCAAATCAGCTGACCTCTCAATGTCCTCAGCAAGATTTCCTTCTAAAATCTGTTACGCAATAATGACCATGCATGATGAATAAAAAATAGGGCTTGGTGGCGGATTTGCACAATGGCCATGCGTGATGAATGCTTGAAACAAAAAAAGTGCGTACCTTCGCTTACCTCTGTTTGTTGCCTTTTCCCGTGCACCTCAGCTGATGGTTGAATGTTCATCGGAAGATCTCCTTGTGACTTCTATAGGACGTGAAAGCCAGTTCACACAATGTTATACATCAGAAACTGAAGGAAACACTTGAATTAGACTAAGGTCAATGAAAACCTAGTGGTGGCATACATGGAAAGCCTTCTTCTTTAACTCCCGGTTGACCTCTACATAACTAGGGTATAATCTCCATGGACCTTCTGGAAACTTCTTCCTATGACCATTCAGTCGATTTTTTAATGTCATGAGGAGTTTGCAATGCAAACAAACCCACTTGCCTTGTCCAATGCACACCTGCCCTTGTGGAGGAGATCGTTGTACTTTATCATACAAGTCCTTCATCTCCTATAACATTGAATACTTTTCAGGGATTTACATGCAAGTCAATCTTCACATTTGTGGTGATGGGCGGGCCAACTTTGTCCATTGCAAGGAACACTGTTCTGCAAATACAAGTTGTGCCAAGATCTAAAGTATCAAGATAGTCTACTTGTTAAACTTCATTTTGTTCATAAATAAACTACGTTAACCCTATCGAGGTTCAGGAATATACTCCATACTTTGCATTACAGGGCATCAAAACTTTGAAAAAGAAATTTGCTCAGGTCTGAATAAACTTCGAATTTGTTGGCAATATTGTATGCTAGATCTCAAGTCATCATTCAAGACGTGCACTGTTGGGTTCTAACTTGGAGGAAGAAACTTAGGTTCAAAGTCCAAAGATCTACACTCTTCTCCACTTGTCTTGACTTGCACCAAAACTCAAAGAGACTCTCTCCTGAACCCACTCCCTGCCTGACCTATTTGAAAACAAGAATGTGGAAAGTTTCAAACTTTTTCCGTAGGGTTTTTCCTTATGCAAGGTATTGTAGAAAGAAACCCATAGCAATTTAATTTGAACAGAAAGCATTGTAACACTAATACTTCAAAATGCAAAAGTTTACTTGTCATAATTGGTCTGTTGCTACAATTTTAAGAGCAGCTAGCTTAACGTCCACTCTGCAAGCTCAAGCTACTCTATTGTAATTAAGGTGCTGAGGTTCAATTGCTTCAATTACTTTGTTTCATTTATCAAAGTTGCCCTCCGAGATGCCTCTATATTGCCTGCAACTCCATGTAACCAAGGGGGTGTGCCTCACAAATTTCTAATGGAGAACAACATTATATTGAATGTACTCAATCCTACTGTAAATCCCAAATCATTTAAACATGTTTAGTCCATATCCAACTATCGTTGTCGATTGTTGGGTGGTTATTAGAAACTGCACCGAACCCCTGCCGGGTATCAGGGCCATTCTTAGGTTGAACAGGTCAAAAAATGAAAAGACCCAGTTCTGATATTTAATCACAGTTATCAAAAAGTTAAATACCTTGCCTGATACATAATCAGAGTGATCAAAAAGTCAAATACCCTGTCTGATATATAACCATGGTTCTCTTTTTTTATAAAATTCAAATGACCGCCCTGAAATCATCTGTTCTTTGCTGGTTCTTTCATGAAACTCGACAGTTCTTTGAGGGTTTTGAAATACCAGAACCAATGGTTCTTTGATTCTGGTTTTTTTCAAATACCAGGAACCGATGGTTATTAAAAATGAAATAAGCACCCAACACTTGGGCCAGAGTGAACCAGCACCCACCAGTACACCAACGTGGATGGATGGTGCACTGATAGGATTCTCTTTTCTATCCCTGTACCATCCCAGGTTGAGTTTTTTTGTTTGCCCTTTCTCAGCCCTGATCTCAGTTTTTTTTTGCAACTTTATTTTCTCCCCGGCCTCCACCCTGTTTCTTTTCTTTTTTTTTTTTCTTTTGAAACTTTTCCCATTCACCCACCTACTACCCCCTCACTATCCCCCACCAACCTACTCACCTATATATTTAAATTAAAAGTAGACTCTTCCCCATCTACCTACTCACCTATAAGTTTAAAATGTGCTTCTCTCATCCGCACTCACCTACCCACCCTACCACCAACCTACCTACCAACACTTTAAGAAGGTACCTACCAAACCCCACCTACATGGCTACACCTACCTACATAGTTACCACTACAATAGACTCCAACAATCGACAACGATGAGGAAAGAATAAAATGAAGGTATTGCATGGAACTTGCTCTTGTTCATTCAAACAAATAAGTAAGGGGACGATTAAAATATTTAACACCCTATATAAGCGTATTGCAAACCAAGTGGATAATCAAAGCGATATGAAGCTTTAGTTTAATTTAGACACATTTAATGCATGTTATACTCAGGTTCATAAAGTAAAATACTCAATGAACATGCAATACCCCATTCTAAGTACCCCTGAAATAGTTTGGGCTCCATATCATATTTTTCAACAATTTGAGGGGTATTGCATAACCCTTCCAAAACTTAGAAGGAATGCAATACCCTCATGGGCTAAATTGTAATACCCTCATTGGGTTACACTGCAACACCCTCATTGGGCCACATGACAATACCCCTCTCAAGGTATCCCAAAAATACATTGGGCTCCATAACATATATTTTGACACATGAAGGGGTAACGCATAACCTTACCAAAACCTAAAAGGATCTCAATACCCTCATTGTGCTACACTGTAAACATCATGGGTTGACTTATTTTGGTCTAGGTTATTGGAGGGGTATTGCTCATGCCCAAAACTATTTAATACACTTGTAATACCCTTTTTGAGGTATCCCAAAAATACATTGGGTTCCATAACATATTTTTTGACACATGACAAGATATTGTGTAACTTTACCAAAACTTATAAAGAAACCAATACCCTCATTAGGGTATTATGTAATTAAACACCATGGGTTTACGTCACTTTTAGAGGGGTGTTGCTCATGCTCAAAACTATTCAATACAATTGCAGTACCCCTCATAATGAATCCCATAAATACATAGGGCTCCATAACATATCTTTTGAAATTTAGAATAGTATTGCATAGCCCTACTTAAAACTTAGAAAGAATGCAATACCCTCATTAGGCTACACTGTAGACACCATGGGCTAAATTATTTTGGTCTAAGCTATTAAAGGGGTATTGGTCATGCTCAAAAAGACTCAATGAACATGCATTACCCCTCTACATGTATACCAAAAATACATTGGACTCCATAACATATCATTTAATACATGGAAAGGTATTGCATAACCCTACCAAAACCTACAAGGAAACAAAAATGAATACCCTCATTAGGGTATTCTGTAATTAAACACCATGAATCTATACTATTGGAAGGGTAATGCTCAACCTCAAAACTACACAATACACCTACAATACCCTTCATAGTTTGTCCCAAAAATACATTGGGCTCCATAATTTGAAATGTGGAGGGGTATTGCATAGTCTTACAAACAAAGCAATACCTTGCTTGGGGTATTCAACAAACACGACGGGTTAAATTATTTTAGTCTAGACTATTAAAGGGGTATTGTTTATGGCAAGGAATACTTAATGCACATGCATCGCCCTTTTATAAGGTATCCCATAAATACATTGGGTTCCAAAACATATCTTTTAAAACTTGCAAGGGTATTGCATGGTCATACAAGGTAACCAATACCATCATTAAGGTATTCAATAATTAAACACCATGGGTCTACATTATTGGAGGGGTATTGTTCATGCTCAAAACTACACAATACACATGCATTACCCTTTATATGTTATCCTACAAATACATTGGGTCCATAACATATTTTTCCAAACTTGAAGGGGTTTTGCATAGCCCTACCAACATGGGTTAAATTATTTTGGTCTGGACTACCAAAGTAATATCGCTCATGCATAGGAATATTCAATGCATATGCATTACCCCTTTCATGGTATTCCAAAAATCATTTGGGTTCTATAACATATTTTTTGAAACTTACAAGGGTATTGCATACCCATACCAAAACCTAGAAAGAAAATAATATTTACATCATATTGTAATAATATTTTAAACCATGAAACAAAAAGATTTTTTTAAAATATTTTATTCCATGTTCAATATAACGTGCCCTACATATTGATTCAAGTAAATGAAAATATTGCAAAGTTTTTCACATTGATGGTAAAAGGTCATTGAACAAAGTTATGAAGTTTAAATGCAATACCTGCATCATCGTGGGATATTTGCATTCACCATGAAACATAAGAATATTTTTTAAATACTTGATTCCCCACCAATATATCATGAAAGTTATACTTTCAAAATTATTTATTCACCTTACAATATGATTTAAATATATATATAAATGAACATAATGGAATATTGGTCACATTGATGGTACAAAAGTTTAGACTTTAATGTAAAATTTACTAATTAATGTTAAAATTCAATGGTGTACATACTTATGTTTGTCCTTAAAGTTGTAAATTTATTTCAAAAAATAGATATAAAAATTCTCTAATAAAATAAGATTTTAATGCATATTTTAAAATGTTAATTAAAGCATATGAATTTTTACTTTTTTGATCACTAATTGTCACACTTCAATCTGTATTCCTTTTTGTATTAAAATATGTATTTTTTTCATCTTTTATTAAACCTACAACATTTGAATAAATGAATGGTTTTTTATTATTCAAAAAATATGTATGGTGCATAATCTATCAATTTTTAGTTTTGAAAATATTTTAATTGAAATCATGATATAATTAATTAATTAATATGTGATTTTTATTTTTATTTTGCATTTCTAGAAATATAATGTTTGCCCAATTATTTGAACTTGATAATATTTTAATTAAACATTATAGTTTAAAGTCGCTTTCAACATCATAAACAACAATAATTCACTAATGGACCAATGCAAATTGGAATGAAGGTATAGTGAAAAGACATTTTCAAACTCATAAATGGACAAATGCAAAATCATTGGTATATGTACATGAGGGTATTCCAATATTGGGCACATTGATGATATAAGGTTTATTCAACAAAATTTTGATGTGTACCTACAGTACCTTCATTTTTGTGATAGTTTTATTATGTTTTACCATCAATGTGACAAACTTAACAATACCTTCATTTGTATCATGGTTTAAGACATTGTCACAATATGGTTCATGTATTGTATTATTTTTAAGTTTTGGTAGGGCTATGCAATACCCATCCACGTTTCATGGTGAATGCAAATATCCCAAAATGATGCAAGTATTACATTTAAACTCCATAACTTTGTTCAAATAGTCCACTCTACCATCAATGTGAAGAACTTTGCAATACCTTCATTTATTTAAATCAATATGTTTGGCATGATATAGTGAACATGGAATAAGTTTTTTTTTTTTTAAACTTTTGTTTCATGGTTTATGATATTATCACAAATGACGACAATGAATGTTGCTACATTCATTGTCGTCGTTTGTGGTCATCATCCTTAAACGACATTTTAGAAAAAAAAATTAACAAAGACGATGAGTGCACATTCATCATCATCATCTCCCTAATGGAAGCAACGCTTAATAATTAAAAAAAGGTGATGACAATGAGTTTGCAGTCATCATTATCGTCTCCTTGGTGGAGGTAATAGTTGACATAAAAAAAAGATGACAACGATGAACTTAATTCATCGTCATCATCTCCTTGGTGTAGACACCATAACTTTAAAAAAATGACGATGACCACAAGTTGTGTTCATGGTCATCATCTCCTTAGAGATAGGAGATGAACATTGGAAAGAAAAACAATGACGACGAGTGCAGTTCATCATTATTGTCCTCCTAGAATAATAACGAAGTTCAAAGAAATGATGACGACCACGAGATGGTGCTCATAGTCGTCATCTTTTTAGAGGTAGCAAATGAGCATTGAAAAAAAAAACCACGACAATGAGCATAGTTCATCATTGTTGTCTTGCTAAATTAACAACTAAGTTCAAAGAAATGACGATGACCATGAGTTACTCATGGTTGTTGTCACCCTTGAGGTTGTAGACGAGCGCTAAAAAAAAGACGACAATGATGAGCACAACTAATCATTGTCATTTTGCTAAAACAATAACTAAGTTCAAAGAAATGACGACAACCAGGAACTATGCTCGTGTTTGTTGTGTCCTTAGAGGCAGTAGATGAACATTAAAAAAAAAGACGACGATGATGAAGTTCATTCGTCATCGTTGTCTTACTAAAACAACAACTAAGTTCAAAGAAATGACAAGGTTGTGCTCATGGTCGTCATTTCCCCCTAGAGGTAGCAAATGATTGCTGAAAAAAAAGACGACGATGAGTTACCCTCATCATCATCATCATGCTAAAGCAACAACTAAGTTCAAAGAAATGACGACGACCTGTGGTCATGGTTGTTGTTTCCTTGGAGGCAACATATGAGTGCTAATAAAAAGACAATGACGATATTGTCATCGTCCTAGAGCAACAACTGGGTTCAAAGAAATGACGACAACCACGAGCTATGGTGAAACAACTCACTTAACATGGCCTCACACCAAGACTCCCCATAATGGGGCACCATGGTGATGTGAGATGGTACCAAGCCGATGGACTGAGGTTCGACTCCTTAATTCATCAAATGGGTTTGTGCCGAAATGCCACAAATATGGATCAAAGGGGTTCCTGAGTGGAGCCCTAGGTGAGCTAAGTGTTCATCCATTTTGTGAGGGTGTGGATAAAGGGTTTTTCTTGGCCCATGCCTTAGAGGCAAAAAGAGGGTTAACTTGGAGTTCACCTTTCATTTTGCCTCAAGTTCCTGATGTTTGCCCAAGGGGAACAACTTGGTGTTGTTCTCAAGTGGGCTAGGTTGGGAGAGTGTGGGTGGTTAACTACTTAAGTAATGTGTTAGAGGTTTTAGGTTTTTTAGTGGGACTTGGCTCTACCAACTAATGTTGTGTGTCTTGGATGCACATGTAAATTGGTGTTAGAAATGAGGAATTAGGAGTGGGTCTTGGAGTTTAGAAACATGATGCACCAATCCAAACAAAGGGGTGCAACATCTGGTATCAAAGCAAGTTTTTGTGTCGACGCAATTTGGAAGGATGGTGGGGGCAAGGGATCGACCCGAAACCATAAAAAGGAAGTCCAAGAAGGAGAAGGGCAAGGCACCGATGGAGCTAGAGCTTGCCCCTCCAAGTGGCAAGAAGTCCAAAAGGGCGCACTACACAAAGTTTCAAATGGTGATGGATGCCTTGGTGAAAGTAGTAGAACTCTCCTTAAAGGTAGGCTACACCCCTTTTCAAAAACTTCTGAAGTTCACAAGAGTAATCCCAGAAGAGGAAGAAAAGGTGGCAATGGGGATGGATACCCCAACAACCCAAATTACGATGAAAAGGAAAGCCCTCATGAAGAGGAACCTTTTTATGAGGAGGGGCCATCAGAATTGGGAGTTAAAACTCCTCATATTGTGTTTTCTATAACTTCCAATACTACTCCCCCCCAAGAGGCAAACAAAGAGGAGGAAGGGGGAGATGAAGAAAAGGAGGAGGTGGCCATGGATGAGGCCAATGAAGAGGAATGAGAGGAAGGTGAAGCTAGGCGTGAAAGATCTTGCTCAAAGCGCCTTACACCCAAAAGAAAAGGTACCTCCAAACGTTCCCCAAAAAAATTACACAATGAAAGAAAGTGTGAAGAGGAAAGGCAAAGCAAAAGGGACTTAGCCAAATTAGAACGTGGTTAAGAGGAACCAAAGCTGGAAAAGGAGGAGATGGCCAAAATGGCCCAAACCATCAAGGAATCCACTTTCAAAGATTCACTTGTAGCATGCGTGGGGGAAATTATAACCACCATGCAAAAGATGGCAATGATTCAAGGCAAGGTTAATGAAAACCTTATCAAAACCATTGCTAGGATTGTGAGATCCCCGTTGGAAAAACCTCATCAAGAGGCCACAAAGGTGCCCAAGGCCATAAAAACCTTTATGTAGGAACCTTTCTCGGGAAAGGAAAGTAAATTCAAGAGAATGAAGGAATGGTTTCCCTTACTTGAGGCTTACTTTGAAATGTAGGCCATCGCCTTGGATAGTGAAAAACCCAATCCCTCTTCCGAGATCATGCCTTAAAATTGTGGGGCACATTTAAGGAAGAAAACCAGTAGGCAATTTCGACCATTAAGTGGGTAGGGTTCAAGGCGAAACTCAATGCGAGATTCACGCCTAGCAACCAAGTCCAAAAAGATGGGTTGGAGTTATTAGCCTTGAGGCAAGGGGAAAGGTTGGGTTTGTTGGCAAAACACGTCCAAAATTTTAGTGCCTTGTTATGCTTAATCCCCATGAAGGAAAAATACACCCAAAAGGTGGCTTTCTTTAACAGCTTGTAGCCTTAGGTTCGTAAGCAAATCCTCTAAGGGCACGAGGTGTTGAAAACATGCCAAAAGTTGTTGAAGGTGGCGAAGTGCATGGAAAAATATTCTGCTTACCCCAAAAACAATCTCACATCAATGGGGAATTCCAAGGGAGGGAATTCCTAAGGCAAGGGAGGATTCTACAAGGAAAGGAAAAGAAAGTGGGAAAAGCCTCTCCACAACAAAAAGGGAAAGGAGTTCCCTTAAAAAAAGAAACCGAGAGCTAAAGCTAGTAGCAAGAAGTCTTACAACTATGGATCAATTGGTCACCTTACTAAGGCATGTACTAAGCCTAGCAAAGTAAGTCCTCACTTAAAAGACGATGGGTTTATTGCGAAGGTTAGTTTGACTAAGGAAGGTACTAACCTCATTATGTTGCATTGTGTTGTGAAATTTAATGAATTTATGTGTTTATTGGACTCAGGAACCACGCACTCATTCATGAATCCCAAAGCAACATTACAGTTGGGTTTGAAGGCCACCAAGGTGGCCAAACCAATCGAAGTCCAATTAGTGCAAGGAGATGCGACCCCAGCAGAAGAGGTAACATTTGGAATCAAGCTACTTTGTGATGGAACGGAGTTTAAAGAGGACCTCATGATTATAGCCTTAAATGGTTTTGATGCAATCTTAGGCAATACTTTCCTAGATGTTTATTTCATAGACATTTTGAGAGGTGGCTCTAAGTTGAAAGTCATAACTAGGTTAGTTGATAAGTCAATTAGTTTAGAAGTTGATTACCAATCTAGTTTATTAGTTGTAGGAATCAACCTAATCTCTATGAAGATATGCAAGAGACCACATTTTGAGTTTTGATGCATATGGACAAGCATGGTGATGCGACCAAAATTGAAAGGGCTAACCATACCCATTTTGTATTTCAAAACTTATTAATAAATTTTTGGATGTCCTAACAGATGACCTTGCTGCAATTTTGATTCCCAATAGAAATGTAGATCATAAAATTGGAGTGCATCTAGGATCTACCACACCCATTAAAACACCATATAGGTTAAACCAAAAAGAGTTGGAAGAACTCAAAAAACAAATCAATGACCTCATGCAAAGAGGCTACATTCGCCCGAGTAAGTCACTTTATGTTGTTCATGGGTAAAAAGGGCAGGAAATTAAGAATGTGACTTGGCTACTAGGCCTTAAACAAAATTACCATAAAAAACAACTATCCCTTGCCTAGAATAGATGATTTATTTGACAAGTTGAATGGGGCCCGATACTTCAATCGGATTGACTTGAAGTCGAGGTATTACGAAATTCACATAATGGATGGGGATGTGGAAAAGACAACGATGAAGACGCACTATGGGTCTTATGAATTCTTAGTGATGTTGTTCGGGCTATGTAATGCCCCTTCCACATTTACTGCACTTATGAACTTGGTCTTCCATGATAAGTTGGATGAGTTCTTGATCATCTATATTGATGACATTCTCATATATTCCAAGTCGGTAGAAGAACATGTTGGACATTTGGAGTATGTCCTGCAGAAATTAAAGGAGAACAACCTTTATGCTAACAAGGCAAAAAGTGAATTTGCCCAAGTGGAGATGGATTTTTGGGACATGTGTTGTCCCCAAAAGGCCGGATCTGAAAAAGGTCCAAGCCATCAAGGAATAGCAAAGTTCGGTGACGACTAAAGGAGTCCAATCCTTTTTAGGATTGGCAAACTTCTATTGGGAGTTCATAACAGCCAAACCCCTCATCAACCTCCTCAAGAAGGAGATGGCATTCAAATGGCGAGAGGAGCAAGAAAAGGCGTGTAAGGTGTTAAAAAAAAACCTTCTACCTCGCATGTTTTTAAGTTTCTAGACTTTACCAAACCATTTGAGGTACACACTGATGCAAATGGGTTTACAATAGGAGGTGTGTTGATGCAAGAAGGGCATCTTATTGCCTTTTAGAATTAAAAATTGGCTGGAACCTAGTTGAGATGACCAACTCACAAAAAAGTTGTTCATCGTGGAAAGTTGCCTCAAATGTTGGCAACATTACTTAGGATCACATAAAACCAAGGTCTTTTATAAACAATGTCTCCTTAAGGTATTTCAAAATGCCACCAAAGGCCACTAGAAAATAATTGCGATGGCATGACACTTTGGCACTTATGGATTTTGAATTAATCCACAAACTAGGTGAAGATAATGTTGTACCCAATGCGTTAAATAAAAAAGAAGAGTACTAAGATGAAAGGGTCATAAATGTAACCCAGGCCTTAAAAGTCATGTTCATTCGGGAAAGTGACCTCAGTAGGAGACTAAGGGAAGGCTATGTCAATGACCACCTTGCCCAACACTATTTTGACGAACTAAGGTAGGAACATAAGATGAAAGGTATTTATCTCAAAGACAAATGGCTCAAATGGAAACAATCCTGAATGTATGTGCCAATGGGCAAATTGTCTACTAAAGTACTAGAGGAAGCTCACGATGTTCTAATGGTGGGACATCAAGGTGAAAAGACCACTTGCACAGAGTTAAGTAAAAGTTTTTACTAGCCCGAGATGAAGGAAGATGTGGAACATTACATTCACACATGCATGAAATGCCAAGGCACGAAGTTAATAATAAGAAGAAGTATGGATTATATTAACATCTGCCTATTCCAAATGGTCCATTTGAAAGTATTTCAATGGACTTTATGATGTGTCTCCTTTTGGGGGAAGAGAAAGATGTTATTTTAGTGGTGGTAGATAGGTTCTCGAAATTGGCCATGTTTGGGACAACCAAAACAACGGCCACCATAGTAAAAACATCAACACTATTTTTTGACATGTGGGTAAGACATCATGGCATGCCCGAAGTCATTGTAAGTGATCGAGATGCCAAGTTTGCGTTAGAATTTCGAACACTTCTTATGAAAAAAGCTAGGACCAAACTTAAGTTTGGTACACCTTGCCACCTGCAAACCAATGGCCAAACTAATGGGTCAATGAGATATCAGTTGAACCAATATATTAGAAATTATGTGGCCACCTATCGTAAAGATTGGGGCCATAAGCTCAATTTAGCAGAATTTTGTTATAACTCCACTACACACTTAGCGACCCAGATGAGTCCATTCAAATTAGCGTTGGGAATGAAGGTTAAACAACCTTTGGACCTAGTTGTCCCTTATACGATGGGATATCATAAAAATGGTGGCAAAAATGCCAAAATCATGGTGAAAGAGCACAAGGGGTTGAACACTCATGCTAAGAAGTTCTTGGAGGAAGCCCAAACAAGGTATGAAAAATAGGCTAATAAGTTTAAAAAGAGAAATTCAATTTGAAATTGGTGACCTTGTGATGTTAAACATCCACAACTTTAAAAATGCTTGAAGCCTTAGCAGCTTGTTTCATTCCCAAATATGCAAGACCTTATAGGGTCATGCATAAACCCCATCTAGATGTGTATACATTGTTGTTGCCAACAACTTTCATGGCACATCTTACATTCCATGTGTCTAAGTTAAAATTGTTTAAAATGGATGATAAAAAACCAGAAAGGAAACAAAAATATCACAAAGGGTTTAATCTCATGGAACATCAACTCACGGCAAAAATTGAATGCATCTTAGGTGCAAAACAAACCCAAAAATGTGGTAAGCAATACCTCATAAAATGGAAAGGGTGCCACCCCAAGGCGGCACAATGGGTTAGTTTGTCTCATTTAAACCATTTGCCTAAAATGATTAAGAAGTTTGAAACGGAGAAGGGACATGAATTAGGACATAAAAAGTCCCATAAGAAACAAATGATTGGGATAAGCATACCCTGGAAAACCTGAGTGTTGATAGGGGCCTCAACCTCCAAAGGTGGAGGTGAAGAGCTTAAAGAATCGTAAGTTGCATGCAAAGAGGGGAAACACACAACCCAATTGAGGAAGAAACCAAGTTAAGATCTTGTTGTGCATTAGGTCCAAAGAAACGAAATGTGGTTGGGAAGCTTTGGCAATGGTAGCCTACGAAAATGGACCTTGGGGGTTGAACTCATTGCAAAAAACCCTCAGTGGGCTTTGTCAAGCAAGATTGGGGTTGTAATGCGTGCGAACTAAATGGAAGGCCTTTCAAGTGAAATGTATTCCACTACATGAAGTCGCAACCCATGTCCTCTTAAGGTGAAGGAGGTTTGAATTATAGAAACCCGGTTCAACATAATTTATTAGTTCATTAGTAAACTCAAGTTCAATGTGGTAGTCAAGATTGCCGAGTAGGACCTTAGACGCAAATCTGAAAAACAAAGGAAGGCCTTAAGTCTAATCCCATGTGTTGGGATTGCCCAAGGGAAGGTAACATTGAGTGTGTGGAAAGTCACCACAAATGATGGCACAAACAGACACAAATGATGTTTAAGACTTTTCCTACATTAAGCCTAAATAGCTAAGTGTAAAATCCAAACCAAAGGTTGGGGAGGTAACTAACCCTGCAAATACTTGTTGATAAACAACTTGCATGGTCATGGGAGGGCGTTGGTCCACTAACCTTTAATGAAGAAGTTAACCTCTTCAAAATGGAGGTGAATGACATGTCGTTCTCAACAAAGCAACTTGCTTGAACGTGGCTTCACACTAGGACCACCCATGGTGGGGCACCATGGTGATGATAAATGGTGCCAAGCCAACAAACTGGAGTTTGACTCCTTGGTTTCTCAAATGGGTTAGGGTCGGGAGGCCAAGAATATGGATCATAAGGGTTCCTAAGTGGAGCCCCGAATGAGTCAAGTGCTCATCCACTCTATGAAGGCATGGGCAAAGGGTTTTCCCTAGCCCATGCCTTAGAGGCAAAAAGAAGGTGAACTTGGAATTCACCCTGCACCCCACCTCAAGCTCTGGGTGTCTGCCCAAGGGGAGCAATTTGGTGTTATTCTTGGGTGGGCTAGGATGGGAGAGTGTGGGTAGCTAACTACTTAGGTAATGTGTTAGAGGTTTTAGGTTCCTTAATGGGACTTGGTTCTAGCAATTAATGTTTTGTGTCTTGGATGTGCAAGTAAATAGGTGTTAAAAGCGAAGAGTTAGGAGTGGGTCTTGGAGTTTGGAGGCACGAGGCACCAATTCAAGTAAAGGGGTGCAATATCTGGTATCAAAGTTGTTTATGTTTGTGGTTGTCATCTCCTTGGAAGCAACAAATGAATGTTGAAAAAAAAAAACAACAATAATGAGCACAACTCATTGTCGTTGTCTTGTTAGAACAACAACTAAATTCAAAGAAATGATGATGACCATGAGTTATGTTCATGGTCATTATCTCTGTAAAAGCAACACTTGAGGTGAAAAAAAGACATCACACCCTAAACCCTTTCATGCAACAACACAATTCCAAAAAAAAAACTAGAAAATGTTTTTTGTTGACCTCCTAGGTTTTCATCTCTACACGCATTCAAAGTCATTGCCTTTGCATGCTTTGCAAGCTCCTTGCCTCTCCATACTTTTAAAAGTTCCTTTTACAAGCCAAAAGTTGTGGAAACTCAAAGCCTTGTGAACTAAACCCTAATGCAAGTTCAAATTGTCCATGTTTCTCAAACATTGGGTATGGAGGTGAGTGGAAAAGGAGGGAATGAAGCAAAGAGAAGCAAAAGGAAGGAGGTAGATCGGTTGGAAGGAGGAAGGGTAAAAGGTAGGCTAGAGGGGTAGGTAGGAGTTGCCAAAAAATAATATGGGGTTAAGGGTGGCCCCAAAAAAATTGAATGGGAGGCCCAAAAGAAAAAATAGTGAGTTGGGAAATATATATATATATGAGGAAAAAGAAAGGCCTAGAAGAAAATAAAAACTACTAACCATGTAAATTGCCCCCTTGGGGATAGTTTCATCCCATCCACGAAATCTTAAAACGAGGTTTTTTGGATGGTGCACTGGTGGGTGCTAGCTCATTCAAGTCCCCAACACTGTAAAAGACCTTTGATCTTAATCATTACAGTGACAACACATCACACATCACAAGAAGCTTTCTACCTTGAAAATTGATTGCACATAATGAAAAAGAAAAGAACACAACTAAAGAAATTTGGGTTTTGGTTACATAAACCCCAAACCCTACACTATGTAACCCATTATAGATGGCCATGTTGCATGCCAAGAGATGGGTGGCTGAGTGAGTGGGTAGGAAGGCCAAGCTTGGGGGATGGGTGGGTTGTCACATGGGAGTAGGGTAACACGGAAGGAGTAGGGTGATCCCAAAATAAATGCCCCTAAGGTGGAGTTGAAGGGCATTTATTTTAGGAACACCATGCTTCGAAATCATTACCCAATGTAAATGGCCATGACAGAATATTTTTACTTTTATTTTCTTGTGATACCAAATAGATATTTGCCTAGTATCATGAAAAAAAAATGGAAAAAAATGACATGAGGCATTTTGGAAAAATAAAATGCCCATTGTTTGGGTGTTATTGGGAAAAACAAAGGATGACACATGGCATTTCAAAAAATGAAATGCCTACTCTTGTGAGCATTTTGGTTTCTAAAATGCCTTGCAAATTTTTAATTGCAAATACATTAAAATTTTCTATCCAAATCTTTACAACTTGGGGATTAGGGTTGGGGTGGGGAGTTCAATAAACAATTAAGGGAAAAATAAAAGGGTTTTTAAATCTCTCTCAAGTGAAAAAAAAAGTGTAAGGAAAAACCCAAGGGCGAAGGCATTCTCAAAACAAGGAGCCTAGTCTTGAGGCAATAAGGTAATGTGGCCAGTGATTGAACATTTGATGTATTAGTCACCTCCTTCTCACTTAGTCCACCTCCTTTCCATATGGGGTCTGAAGATAAAGTGTAAAGGATTAGAAGGTGCACGCCTTTTAAATCGCTCTAAACAAATGAAAATAAAAAATATATGCCCCTATAAAGTTTGTGTGGTAAAAAATGAAAAAGACAAATCTTTCATACACATTGTTGCCCATGGCACCTTAAACTTTGGCAACCTAAAACCAATCAATCATATGTTGGCTAATGGATTCTACCTATTTTCATCACCAAGATGGATGAAGAAAAAAACAACAAATATTTTCAAAATAACGATTCATTTTTAAACATATGACTGAAATCTAATCTAATTTAGGGCTTGGAAATCAATGGCAATGGACATTAAATCATCCTATTCACCAAACCTTTGTGCAAGCTTTTCAAAATTTGTGGCCACAAAGTGCTTCATTATCTTTACCAACTATGTTAGGGGTTTTGAATTAGGTGCATTCCCAAGCTTGGAACATTCCAAATACTACACCTCCCACCCATAAGTTTTTGCCCCCATAATCACTATGGTCTAGGGGTTCCTCCTAATTGCAATGTTTTTATGTTCTTTTCGATCAATGTGGTCCTACATTCTTTTTAATTGTTGTGGTCTTTGTGTTCCATGTAGTCATCATGATCTTGTGTTCTTCTTTATCAATGTGATCTTGGTGTTTCTTCTAGTCCTTGTGATTTGGTGTTCCTTTTAATTATTGTGGTTTTGAAGTTCCTTATGGTGGCCATGGTCTTGGTGTTATGTTCTTCTTGATCAATGTGGTTTTTTGTTCTTCCTAATTGTTGTTGTCTTAGTGTTTCTTCTAGTCGTCATGGTGTTCCTTTCAATCAATGTGGTCTTGGTGTTCCTTCTAGTCCTTGTGACTTAATGTTCCTTCTAATTATTGTGGTCTTAATCTTCCTCTTGGTGGCCATGGTTTTTGTGTTCCTTCTAGCCCCTATGGTTTGGTGTTCCTTCTAATTATTGTGGTTTTATGTTCTTCCTAATTGTTATAGTTTTGATGTCCTCTTGGTTGATGTGGTCTTGGTGTTCTTAATCCCTATCGTCCAATGTTTTTCATTATCGCCATGGTCTTATGTTCTTCCTAATTGTTGTGGTATTGATGTTCCTCCTAGTTGCTATGGTTTTGGTGTTCTTCCTAATCCATGATGTGTTTCAATGTTCCTCCTGATCGTCATGATCTTGTGTTCCTCCTAATTCTTGTGGTCTTGATGTTCCTCTTGGTCAATATGGTATTGGTGTTCCTCCTAGCCCTAATGGTCTAATGTTCCTCCTAATCACCATGGTCTTGTGTTCTTCCTAGTCACCATGGTTTTGTGCTTTACAACTTTTTAAATTGCATTCATCTTTTACTCACTTGAGGTTCTACTACCCTACTTGTTTTCAATGTGTTTAGTCATTAAAAGGTAACAACCTTGTTATACAACACCTTTGTGCCCACTATCTAGTTTGTGCTTGTTGTTTAACCTTTTATCGAAACCATGTTGTGCAACTAAATTATATTTGCATGGATCTACTCACAAGCTTCTTGAAAGTTTTAGTTTATCAGCCACCTCCCATATAGTCACCAAAGTTTAGGTTGCAACAAATTTTGCTCTAATACATTTTTTAGCAATTCTATGAACTACTCAATTTGTTGTAGTCCCTATATCTATTACTCTTTTCAATCACTTGTCTTCCTTTTCCTTTCACCTTCTTTCTTTAATTTCTTTTGTAACTACCTTGTCCATTGTTTTCTTCCTAAGGATATCTAAGTATTTAGCAAATGCCACAACATGTGATTGGGAGTAATTAATTAATGTTTCTTTTCCTTTTGTATGTCTTGTAAGTAAATGAAGTAACGAAAGTAATTATGTGAACACATGGATTCTTGGGTCAAATTTGGAAGATGTTAAATTTCTCATAACATTTAAAGATTATTTTCATTTAGATTTACAAGATTGATTTATTTTGGCTACTCTTCAATCATTGTAAGTTTCTAAGGCATGTTTAGATAATAATGTTGGTCACTATTTAACCTACCAATAGGTAGATCTTTAATTGTTATTTGATGAATTATTTTAGCTACATGTAAAAGTTCTACAACAATAAATTCTTGCCCACAAATTTGATTGTGATTAGTTTTTTTAATGTATTGTGTAATCGTTTTCACTTCCTTGGTCATTGATACTTGGTGTAGTGTATATATCAAAAGGTCAAGTTTTGCTATTGTTGCCTTGGGGGTTGAAAGGTCATATACTTGTAGCCTTGAATCCAAGTTTAATGTTTGCTTGTGAGTGATTGTTTGAAAGCTTGATTTACCCATTCAACTCGGGTTATTTTGACCTTTCTAAATATTATTTTAAATGGTTTGAAATAAGATACATCTAATGGTTATAGAGCATGTGACATGTGAGATAGTAAGGTGATTATGTCTAACCCAAATTCTTGTGCTTATTTGATTATTTCAAGATAACATGGGTGCTTTTTAAAGTTTAGAGTTTATTTATGAATAGTTGCATACCTTTTACTGTAACAAACAAACCCCCATAACCAAAAATTGATGATGAATCCAGAAATGGTCCAGTACTTGTGTCAGGACAAACGTCAGTTACATTACTCGTTCTCATTATAACACAGATCGGGACTTCAACCCAGTCAACAGAAGTACAGCATCAACAGAACTACTCCCTCAAAATTCTAAATACCAAACTGAACTTCACAAACTTGGGCTCCTCGCATATTTCTACCATCAACTTAATATCAACACTCCTCTTGTAATGGCATTTGTACAAATAGTTTTGCAAGAACCAAACCAAGAATAACCAGATTCTGCAAATAAAGTGCATATCAAAATACAAGGTGGCCCAATGCCCTCACGTGCTAGTGCATGTGAGGAAATTGGGCAAATATGTTATAGTGATCCATGCATTTAGGAGAGTCATACCATCATATGATTGTGGTAGGTATACAATGTTTTTTCAATAAAGGGCATGAGTGCTTCCAGGGAAACAAGCAGCTGTTAACCAAATCTAGTCAACACAAATCAACGGTATGTATGGTGAATGCAGAGCCAACAGGCACATGGGAAAGTCAGGTGCAACATGAGAGGCAGACTCAAAGTTGCAATTTATCTTCATCTTCATATCTGTGTTGATCAAATTGATACAATCTGTGGAACTTGGTCTTGATTGAGATGCTGTTGTACAAGGGAAGGTCAAGGGATGAGGCCTATATCCTTGAAGTACTCATGGTCCAATGCATTCCTTGCTGTTATCCGCTGGCTTGGCTCCAAAATCAATGTTTTCTGTTCAATCCTCCCCACACCCAAGCATATTAGAATTGGAACTCAGCTGATAAATTTAGGCCTAATCAATCACTTTTCTTTTTGTGTGGGTCATCCACAAGATTCTATAGCTTGATACTTCCAACAGTCTCACAACCAGACACAGAAAAGTTCAATGGATTAAAGGTGCTTTGAGGAGTTCTGACCGAGAGCAAATCAACCCCTGCAGGCTCAAGTCCTGGGACAATGGACGCCAGATGCTGCAGCAGACAGCAATTCCAGTGACTTGCTCATCAAGAAGTAGATTCCAGATGAGACCCTATAGACAAAAAGTAATAGGGGGATCCACGGGAAAAAGCTTGAAGCTTAAATTAAATCCAAACACATCCAGAAGAATAATACAGTAATACAACCTTCCTTCAAAAATTCAAGAGACTGACAGAACTTCAGGGCCGACCAACCTTAGGTGGCCATTTTGGAAAAGCAGACTTAAAGTCTGGTAATGAGGTCACTCCAGGCCAGGTCTCCTCGTTTGGAGTCCCTAGAGTCCTGCATTCCCAATAGGTCACTCCACAAGGTACTGATTACTGCTGTCCAGATGTGCCTATATGTCCACTTCCATCTACTGTTTCTCACTCGCAGACTGTACATGCATGCCCTAGACTGGATGACAGAGAATATCATGGCAACCTGTGAAAGCATCCCAATTTAAGCATGCTTTGAAGCATGAAAGGTATCCATTATTGGTCTGTCTTAGGAGTGACTTTGTCATACCACTGATCATAGACTGATTATTTAGTAATATCAAGGACAATTCAAGACCACTGTCTCTACATCACTTACAGCAGCAGAACAAAACCATATGATCAAAATTAGAAGAACAACATCTGTTTTGAGTGATCAAGATGCACCTGAATATCTTGAAAAGTTCATCAATCTCTGAGTCTCCAGGGAAGAGCGGTCGCTGGTTCACCATCTCAGCAAAAATACATCCAACAGACCACACATCTACTGGAGTCGAATAGTGGCGGGAGCCAAGTAGTATTTCTGGTGCTCGATACCACAATGTGACCACCTGACACCCCCAGCCCAACTGATGTGTCAGTCAATCAAGAGCCATATAACATTAAAATGCTTACATCAAAGCAGGACATACTGACACATGGGCTTCACACTGCAAGAATACTTCCTTGACATTTAAGCAACCTCCATCTCAGTTTGTTGACTGAAAATACTGCAGTTCACAACTTACAACAGGCATTCCATATTAAGACCCTGATTACCTCATGAGTGAAGGTCCTGACAGGAATACCAAATGCTCGTGCCAGTCCAAAGTCAGCAAGCTTCAATGCATTCGTGCGTCTGTCAATCAGTAGGTTTTGTGGCTTTAGATCCCGATGTAGAACCCTATGTGAATGGCAGTAAGCAACACCCCGCAGGATTTGATACAAGTAGGTCTGCAGTCCACACTCAAGCTTTAGTCCTACATTTCTCTCTGCAGCACCCATAATTATGAACATCAGCTATTCAATAACATCAGATATACAGAGGAAATCTCAAAAAATGGCAACACATCCTGCCACATGCATTATCTTTGGACATCTGAAAAATTCCAATAGATACTAACACTCAAAACTCCTCCTCTCAAAACAGGAACCTCATAATTGTGCCTACTTGAGAGAAGAGACATGGACAAAAACCTCACCATACTTTGATCAGACGAGGATCTTTAGCAAGATCAGGGCAGGTGTCCATGTGCTTTTTCAGGTCCAGATCCAAGTATTCAAATACCAAATACAGCCTCTTTTCACTATGCACAACATCTTGCAGCCTGAACTCATCCACAAGATTGAATATGCTCAGTCCATGAAATGGATCCTGTTATCAGGATTTTTCTCCCCAGACTGGCGAGGGTCTCTGAGGGTGTTCAATGACTTTTCCAAAACAACAGTCAAATATACTCCAACCCAAAAACTACTCAGAGCCTAAGACATGTCATAATCAAGTGGAAACAAGATACACTTAGGACTATAAAACCAGAATCAACCACCACTTTTAGAAGTATATGAGAGCAGCAGCTGCAGTCACCCCTGCTCACACTAAAATTATGTTTCCCAAGATGCTGAATACATACTAAAGTACTAGATGTCAGAAAAGGGGGAAAGAAGTTTGTCCCAGCATGTACAATAGAAAGCTAAACACAGATTCAATGCACTCTACTACAGGAAATTGATTGAAGAGTCTACCCACTTCACAAGACATGAGACTTCAAAACAGTAGAACAATCGCGGCTTCTGTTTCTTTTTATCTAGATGATAGTCCAGCTGATGGTGTTGAATTTGGGAGCCCTCCTTTAATAGTAGTAGGAGACTACCAATTTTTCATCTCACTGCTATAGTCTGCATTTCTCGGCATGAAACTCCTCTGCCTGTGCTCTCTTTGCATCAATGTAAGACATGATACTGCAGAACCAGGGGAGTGAAAAGCACAACAAGACAAAGGACGCACAGCACTCTCAGTCTCCTGCCCAAAAACCAATATTGATGCATCTCGGAACAGCAACTAGTCGTACTCTAATATGAGATACGTATTGGTCAGAAAGAAAGAAAAAACGGCGAAAGGAAAGTAGCTCACCGGACAATATTTCCGTGTTGCATTTCCTTGAGGAGTGAAATTTCTCGGATGGCTGTGCTGGGAACGCCTTCATCTTCTTGCTCCAACCGTATCTTCTTCAACGCAACAGTCTCGTTTGTCACCCGGTCCCGAGCCCGGTAGACCACTCCATACGTTCCCTCTCCTATTTTCTCCACCTTCTCATACTGTCCACTCAAACACCGTGAACACCAGCAGCCGCAAAATGAGATGAGATGATAGAACAAACAAGACCGCGACGAGATTCTGAAGGCACAAAAACATCGTAAGCACGACATCCGCTGGTAGCACACACTTCTCCTCACTGGTCAATCAGAATAAAAGATAAATGCTTCACGATGCTACTACCATAGCCTGCATCCCCCTCGATCATCATTTTGGCGCTATTCTTCACACTCTAATAATTTTGTTGCGAAACTCACCTGGTCCATTCAGAATTCGTAAGAAGCTGGCGGTGGCAGCCGTCGATCGTATACACACACGAGTCTCCTTCTTTCCCCGAGTGGTTTGCCAACGAGTTAACAACGGTATGCGCGATGATGTCGTATCCCCCGAAAACACAGGATCCTAAGACGTAAATGAAGCTGAACAGAAACTGATCATTCTTGCAGACCAGATGATGTCACAGATCACAAGGTGTGGTACCCAGTCAGCCAGCCAGCCAGCCAGCAACCGGCCGGCCTGACACAACAGGAGCACTTGCTTGCTAGCTTCAGCGACAAACCTGTCTGCTAAGTGAACAGCGCTGCTGCGGCCGCCTAGATCCGCAGAATTCCGAACCACCGTGTCTGTCACAGGAGTCGGTGCGCAAGAAGCTCACCGGGAAAAAAAAAGGGGGGAGAAGAAAAGAAAAGAAGAGAAGGACTAAATGTAAAACCGAGGTGCAAAAGGATGATGAAAAAACAGACGAAGGGAAGGCAGGAAGAAATTAAGAGACCGGCAACAGAAACCTAAAACAGCAGGAAGGCGAAACAGGCGGAATTGGAGGGAAAACAGGCGCGGGAGGTGGTGGCAAGCAGCAGCTGAGCAGCAGTGATCGGTACGACGACGAGCGCCTGCTGCACGGGACCGCCATAGCCGCCGCATCAGCGGTCCTGCATTTGTGGATCGTCCTCAGCGGCGTTGAGTTCCGTCGAGTCCAACGCTCTGCGATTTTTATAAACCCTATATACTTACGGGGTTTGTGAACTAGGCTTGTTTTTGCCACAGTGAAGCAGCAGCACCCACCAGTGCACCACGAAGGATGGATGGTAAGTGGTCGTGAAACAGTTTTCTGTCGGGTTCCAGTTCCCTAGCTAGCTAACCATGGTCGTTAGCTCAGTTGCTATTTTATTACTACCTACCTACTTACAACCCACACAGAAAGCAGGTTGTTAGTAAGTAGGTAGTAAAAACAAGAAACCATCTCCTTGCCTAGTAATTACCTATATGAGACCTATTTCTTACAGAATTGATTACCAAGGTGAAACCAAACTAACTCAGTTGAGGTTCATCCACAACCGAGTAATAACAGGCATCCAGTGGATGGTGCACTGGTGGGCGCTGGTTTACTGTGGCTGGCTTGTTTGTAGGCCATCCCTACAATGAGCTGGCTGGTTATCAGCCTGGGTATATATCCACTTCTGCCCATTCTCATCATTCACAGGACCGATTTCAGTAAGTAACCGTGGATTCCAGAACAATTGAAAATGTCAAAGACCCCGCCAGAGAACCGTCATCAATCCTTTAAAGCTTTTGAAACAACCGATGATTCTTTGATTCTGGAATTTTTAAAGAACTGGAACCACCGGTTCATCAAAAATTCAAAGAACTGCCCAACACTCGTTTGTATCTAGGGTGCAACCAAGAACAAACAGCCTTAATAGGCAATGAGATTCTTAGAATGGGAGGTTTGAAAGAGGTTTCGAGGAGTTTTGTACTGACAAATATTTATGCCGTGAAGTGGAGCGTTCTCTTAAGTAAAGTAAAGTGGCACTTAAATGTTGTAAATAGATAGTCTCTTAGGCCTCAAGTACTTAAGTGTGAAAAGAAAAATTGTGTGACCTTTGTGGTGTGAAAAGAAAAGTTGCACAACCTTTCTGGTGTGTAAAGAAAAATTGTGTGACCTTCGTTTGTTTAACTTGGTGTCTTGAATTGTTTGAAGAGGTTTTGAGGAGTTTTCATACGTAAAGTAAACTGGCATTTATTTGCCCTAAATCATAGACTTGTGCCTACTAGTAAGTGTGAGAAAATACATTTGTAGCTGATGATGTCGTTCAATTGATGCCATGAATTGTTTAGAAGAGATCTTTGAGAAGATTTCTTAAGTAAACTAATACTTCCATCTTGTAAATAACCTCATAGGCTCATGTCTAAGTGTGAAGGGAAAAATATTTGTGGCCAATAATATTTTGATCAAATTGGTGCCTTGAATTGTTTCGAGGAGATTTGTGTTGAGTTTTCATAAGTATAGTAAATTGGTAGTTAAATGTTTTAAATAACCTCATATGATTGTACTTTTAAGTGTGAAAGGAAAAAAATTTGTGATTGATGAGATTGTTCAAATTGGTGCCTTGAATTGTCATGGAGAGTTGCCTTACTGAACTTGTGTAATAAAATGTACCAATTTTGTATTTATTTTTGCATGTGACCCACACAAAACAACATGCAAATTATAACAAGCTTTTAACAAAAATTTCAAACATTTAACAAGTGTTTTTCTAATTTTATAGAAGGGGTGCACAAACCCTAACACTTTGCATACAATTTCAACCTTGCAACCTTGTTCTAATATCAATAGAGAAGGTATACATTGTTATTATGGCACAATACTTGTTTGTATGATGGTTTTGTCAAAGAGAGCAAGTATCAACCCTTTGGAACATAAAATTTTGGCTTGAACTTGACCCAGTGTGTGAATGATATTTAGAATATTATGTGCACATGATGAATAGGCTTATTCCACAAAAGTGCATGCATCTACATGAAAAGTTCTAAATCCAATAAGGGAATTTATTTGCTTTAACCTACTATAAATGATGAATTATTATGCAATGAGCTACTTATCTTAGAAACACTTGATTTTGTAACATGGAAAATTACCCCAAAAAGGACTGCAATGAGGGGGGATTAAAGACAAGGGACTTTCTTACACATCTACATTTAAGAAGAATATAAAAACTATGACAAAATAGAAAAAGTATATATTCATTGAAAACAAGATTAACTGAAACATATAATAGTTCAACCCTAATTAACCCAAGCTCCAAATACATGAAAAAACAACCTCAACAAAGATTCACTTCATTGTTTAAGGACCTCAACAACAGAGAATTTCTTGTTCCAAGTGGGCACAAAGGTCTGATGTGTAATATCTCCTCTAAAATATGTGCCTAACTATCAATCTCAAATGATCTTAGCCTTACAACCCATTGAACTCATTGGTTCTTACACTAAGGCCGACTTTAGACAAGGGTCCAGGGACCAGTGAATCCAAGCAATTTTATTGGTCAAAAGCTTTAAATTGGTTCCGAGGCCTTTAGACAAGGAGAAGTGGCAAATTGAGGCTAAACCTACATGGCACTTGTTTTGGAGGGAAAATCACTTGGTTTGGACCAAAAAACAGTGCTAAAAGGAGAGCTCCTGATTAAGAGAACCAAGAATCAGGCTAGGGACAAAAGTACAGTCCAATTCAAGGATTAAATTTGCTTCAAATCAGTCCAAATTGGTTCCCAGGAAATTGGACCCTGGACCCTTGTCTAAAGAGGGCCTAAGAAGGCCCTATTCTCATGGAATTACACCCTGAACCTAAAATTCAACCCTTTACCTTGATATGTAAAGGGTTCGCCAAAATAAACCCAACCCAAACAACCCAGAGTCACCCAAAAGTATCCTTTTACCCACCACCTGGAACACAAACACCATGGCAAGGTGAGGTGCTGACTGCTCAACATGATTGTGAGTGCCCCCAGTATACTCCTGGGATACCACATCAAAGATCCATGAAGTTGCAGAGAAATCTCCACAACAACAATTAAAGGTAACACAACAATGAGTGCAGTCATAACCTCATGAGAGTCACTCACAAAGTGACAGACCATCACCTTCATCACGAACGGCAGTGACGAGCTGCCATGACTACCCACTGAGTTCATCAGCTCCCAACAGTGGGTGTAGATAAGCATATAATAATCTTCCCAAAAACTTGGGCAAACCATTATACACAATCTGTGTCCTGAGTTTCTGTTGCCTTTCCGGGATACTGCATCAAAGTTAAGGGCCATGACATTTTATCGCAGGATCATAATGTTTGACCTTCAATGTTGTCACAAGATTTCAGTTTAGAACATCTGCCAAAGGTCCTCATAACTAATATTTGCCATATCTTAACTTCACATGGACATTGGATGAGCTGCACTGTGATGCAAACACATTCAAAGTTAGTATAATTTAATAGTGTGTTATTAGCAATGGAAACAATCCCATGCAATGCAAAAGGGGAAAGACCATTCACCCCATAGTTATCAAATACCCCGCTTCTGCCTGGAATTCCAGACTCTCAAGAATCCAGTTCAGGGTTTGATTAAAATCCACATACCACCTATGGAGTTTGATAATTTCTGCTTTGCACCTTCAAACAAAGGCTTGTTCCGCTGCAGAGGATCTCCACTGCATCATCACCACTACACATTGAACCAGCCTCAGGAGCAGTCTAGTGAAAAATAGAGCCACAACATCCTTCTAGATGCATTTTGTGACTTCCATAACCTCAAACCATATAATAGCATGCAAAAATGTGCTCCATGTTGACATTTGCAAGTTGAGGGGCCACAAACCTCTCATGCATCACACCAACAGAGCACAAAAGAAATGCTACAGATTCCTGATGTACATTCCCACCAACCTTGGTAAATAAACACCATGCTCCAATCTACACACCTTCTAAAACAATAAATGACCCAGTGATCAGACACTGACTTGATGTACCACAGAAGCCAATGTACTCCATCAATCTTGGGGACAATTCTAAGTCATCACAGAAGTACAATACCATTGATCTCACAAGGTGACAGATGAAAAAGCAAAATTAACATTACTTCTTAAAGCTAGAAGAAGAAAAGTGGCAGCCTCCATGATAACTGCATGATTTCCCAATGGTGAGCACTAGTCATGGTGATCACATGATGAGTACAGAGAATTCCTCAATGTTCATGATTAAAGTTGACTTGAAAGGAATTGAGAAATTACCCCAGAGTAAGGTTTGGATTTTCCAGAACTGACAACATAATAGCAACTGACACAACAAGCATGAAAAAAAGGAAACCAACTCCAAAGAATAGAAAAAACAATGCCCAAAAAAAAGGTGGGGCAGCTAAAACAATAACAGGGGTCATATGCATATTTAGAGATCTTTGAAAGCAAAATGTATTGATCAACTAACACTGCATCCTACTGACTTCATCAGTTCCCAAGAATGTGTAGGTTATTGCAGGCCTTAAACACCATACTAAGTTCTCATTTTTAGTAGGTGTCATAAGACAGGCAATAACTGGAAATTCCAACCATGATGCAAGCCAGATCAACCAAACCTTATGAGAGAGGGAGAGGTCCAAAAAACCCAAGAAGAAAGAGGGAACATAAATATAAAGAGAAAGAGAAGCAGAAAACAGCAAGAAACGGAGGAAAATAAAGATATGATGAAGGAAACAGAAAGAAACATTGGAGAAATTTGAAAGCAAAACTATGGGGACCATTATTGGGCTTGGCTTAGAAATGCTCCCCACTTCTACAGACCTAAAGAAGAACAGAAAGAAAAACAACTCAACCAAAGAAGCCCATAAGAAGGGCAAGGGGGGCCACATGAAAAGGGAATAACCACCAACTTCACAAACTTAAGCCAAAGCTGCCATACAAACATTCAACATACTACTGTGGCTGCTCTATTGCAGGTAACAGTCAAAGACTCATGACCCTCAAACTGAACAAAAAGAGTATTGACTTCCTTTACACTTTTACATGTGCCACAAACTTCAAAGACCTAAGTCCTTCACTTTGTAAATTCCAATCCAACATGTCAGCTTCATAATAATTATAAGGTAATGTAAACTCTTCGGTAAGTTCATGAAACAACTCTCCATAAACCCAATACCATCTTGGGGGGAAAAAAAACATCATGATGTGAATAAGCAACATGCGCCTCAAACCAGCAACCAGAAAAAAATGCACAGATGTTGTAAACATGGAAAATTGCTTCAAGCTCAAGACACATATGTGTTGGACTGCAACTGCAACTGCAACTTATCAAACAACAACAACATATCTAGTATTGGCTAGCTACCACAATACCCCCTCTGACTTCAACAGTACCCAGCAATGGGTGGAGGTCAACATGAATTAACAAACATACTAAGTTTTAGTCACAACACCTGCAGTAATAGGAAGACTCAATCACAATGTTGGTTAGCCAAATAAATCCTTAATGGGAAGGAGAAAATGCAGGAAATCAAGAAGAAAGAGGAATAAAACATATAAAGAAAAAGGAAAAAATAAGAAAAGAAAAGAGGAAGATAGAAATGAGACAGAATTGTAACATGATCTTTTGAGACAAAATGAGCTTTTAAAAACTCCCCACTTAAAATAAGAAGCCCTTGAAACAGTTATTTTAAAGATTCCAAAGGCTGAAACACCAAACAAAATCCTTCTATGAAAGGTGACCTTTTGGTTATACCTTAAAGTTGATTGAATGAGCAACATCACACCAAGCGAAGCCCTTTCAACTGTCCCTTCAATTACAAATGTAAAATCACAAACATAAGATATGACAATGATTGGGAAACCATGACCTATAGCAAAACTGCAAGCAAGACTATTCATCAAAACTCCAACTAGCCATACATCAAGGTCTCCACACATACACAAAATGCTGAAATCCTACCAAATTAGTGAAGGTCGAATGAAATAAAAATCACACTGGGATAATGGCCAATGAGAAACTGCTAACACCAACCCTCAACACAATTGGCACATCAGCTACACCTGTAATAACTATGCTACAACAGCAATGACAAGCTCTCTCAAGGGTCTTTTCATATCAAACACATAAGTGTGACTTAGGGGTTCCATGGTGGAAATACAACACAGCAGAGGAATTGACAACCATGATTCCTGTCATTTATGATGACAGGATAGAGGAATAAACAATGCAATGGATCTTTGATACTTTGGTGCCCACTGGTGTAAGTTCTCTTTTTGATACAGATGCTACCACTGCAGAATGACAGCGATTGCATGCACATTTTGCAATTGTTGAGGTTGATTAGAAAGAAAAACATCAAGACAAAACAATGACTTTCAACATCATGTAAGAACTAAAATTGCCAGATTCAGGCATGCTCAAGATTCAGATTTCCTATAGCTGCAAATATGGTTATCCTATGCATGAAATAAAAACATTAGGCCAAGAGATGCATAACCTACCAGTCCTTGCAAGATTTGCATTGCACCATAAGGTCATCAGGGATGTATGGCATTTCACATTTACAATATCTGCAACAGTGCCAGCACTTGATCAAAACCATGCAAAGAATATATACTAGCAACTAGGACTGTTAGCGGACATGGTTGTCCTGAGCCATCAGATCATGGTGATAGAGGGCCTAGATCGAACCATCCTACAATAACAGGGCTAAAGGTTGTTATCATCTATATGCATTTGCTTAAGAAAGACAAGAGATAGATATAAGGCAGAAACTGCTAAAGATGGTCACTTTGGTGACCCATAGCAAATCATATTCCTATCTATATGCACCCTCATTGTAGATAGATTGGCCCACAAATCTGGACCAGCTCCTGACCTGGAAACATCATGTGGTGAGAACTAGACCATGTTAATGAAGCAAATACAAAGAAATGATGAGGAAGCAAGCCAGATCCAATGCTCGCACATATGTTAAGGATTTAATTACTATTTGGCAAGGACCGTAATGGAAACTTGCAAGCTCATTATCTCATATGACCAAACTGATCTTCCATTCAACGTCAAATGATTGCAAGTTCAATCTTCAGCATGGATTCCAACAGCATCGACTTAACAAGAGAGCTGAAGAATGGAGGTGTTGGCAAAGATACCCACCAAAATCTCCACAAATACTTCCAAGAGAAAAGAAATAGTGCTAATGTAGTATCTAATGATGACAATGATGAGGAGGAAATTTTGGGTGCTGACCTTGACACTTGCAGTACACATGCTATCTGTGATGCTAGTTGCACTCCTGATCACCTCAAGATATTGCACTTTTGTTCTGCAGTAAGAACACCCAAATTAACCAATAGTATGCATGGATTTTTGGCATTTGGACCCACTTGGTTTTGATAAAGTGCAGACATAGAAAACACACCTTGATGCTTGATGGAAACTAGTGTAGATCCTAGAAACTACATCATTGAACCCATGATGGATACCGCCCAAATCATCAAAACTACATATTTGTCTGTTAAGATCATGAGAATGCCAAGTTGGAAGTGGAGACTCATCCATTCCCCCAGAAGAGATTTGCTCCAGCTGGAGATGTTGTCAAAACTATTACAATTCTTGCTACTATGCAAACAAGTTGAAATCAAATCCATTTCCAATTAACAAGCTGCAACTATTGCAGATCCTGCTTATTGAGGTATAGCAACAACAACTAGCGGCTACAACTGTAAGCCTGTGAATCCCAAGAAAAAAAACACACAAGGTACAAGGCTCTCACTCTATTGCATTCCCAACACTAAAATCCACAACACTTTTGTGCACCCCCCATACAACTCCTACTATAAAACTCATGACAGCATCAGCAAAAGCTCCTCTTGCTCTAGAACTCACGCAACAACAACAAAAATTCCTGTAGCAAAGACATGTGGAAAAGACTTACAACGTAGCGGTTCGCCACTTCCAGCCAGAGCTCGCTCATGTAATTCCAATGAAGCTTGTTGTTGTTGTTGTTATAGGTCGAGGCTCTACAATGCTTGCAGCTGTTACAAAAACTCATTCCTTCACTTCAGGCCAGTTCACGAGTTCTCAAACGAGGGTTTTGCAGAAGAACCTTGCAACAAACAAGAATATGGTGTTTTGAAATAACATTGCCCAAAGCAACGCTGATTGTAACGCACACCCAGAACAAAGAACAAAGGAAGGATATGTCCTATACAGAATGCAGCTAAAGGAAACAATTTTAATAGCAGCATTGAATATAGCCAATGCAAAACCTAAGGTAGTCTCAGTGAAGTTGCTCAGGTCATCCACTATTTAGGTCATCCACCCACATCATCCGAGTGCAAGTGTGTCCTTGAGATAACCCCGTAAGCCCAAACACCTAAACAAGAGAAGCAAACAACAGGAAAAAAACTACTAATTAGCAAGACAGTGGATGACAGACCGTATGAAAAGCAAAGCTCTAAACCCTTGCTATCTCTACAATGACGGTGGTGGGCATTCTTTGGAAGGGCGGCGTGCATTAACAGACTGGAAGAAGAACCCTCCTAGATAATCGGTCCATATTTGCAAACCGTGCCCTCCAAATAACCTCGTACCTTCGCTAGTTTCACATTAAATAAATTATTTTCAGAAATGTTGAAATTTTCAAAAGTTATTTCTTCCAAATTGCAAAAATATTGTCAAGGGAAAATTTGAATCTTTAGGAGGTTTTTCAATTGTTGAAATGGAATATTTTTAAATTATTTATTTATTTGAGGAACATGTGTTCAAATGGCCAAGACACTCCTGCACTGTACTCCGAATTTCTGTGAGGAAAAAAGGTGGCAACTAGTACATACTCGGGTATGGTCTTTACTGGTATGGTCAATGGTGATTTTTTTGTTGGCGATTGCGGTTGAGGAAAAGAAAATAGTGTAAATTTGTTTTTAAAAAAGCCCAATAAATGAGAAAACATCACAAACGAAATAGGAAAAGAAAAACACACTTGATGATCTTTGAGTTATTTTCATTTACAGATCCAACACCACAATCAATGGTTTTTTTTTGTGCGAAATTTTGCACTATTGCAAAATCTGAATATGACCTGCAACTTCCTCAAAGGGATTTTTTATTCATATTTTTAAAAAATCGCCAAAAAGTTAGGGGAAAAAGATTGAGTTCACCACATTTAGACTCTATGCTCCTCTCCAACACATAGCTAAAAAATAGGAGGATGCTAAAAAAAGTTTACCTTCATGTTCATCCTGTAGCCAAACCTGGCTAATTCCTCATGTTGATGGTTGCCAATGTGGTTACATCACCCAAAAAAAAATATTAAACAATGACCACAATTAATGAAGTTCAAAATCAAAAACATCAACTCAATATTAATGATCAAATTTCTAGAATGGTTTTACACAACTCATCATTTCATGTTTCTTTTTGTTTCTTTTTTCTTGGGTCAGCGTGTGTCAACCTTTGATTGAGGTGCTCATTTTTGTCATGCAAAAGCACTTTAAGAGGTTCTTATAATGTGCAACTACCTATGTTTTGTTGCTTGCTCACAATTTGTTTTTCTTCTTCCTTCCACCCTAGTTAACACATTGGGATCCTCATTTCCATGTACCTATTCTTTTGCCCTTGAATAATTCACTTGCCTCCTACCAAGTTTTTAACCTCCAAATGAACAGAAATGCCAAAGAAAAAGTGGCTTCTACTTCACCAAGCTACATTATAATTGCACTAACTCACTCATTGGAATCCCAGCTTGGGCCACCATTGCATATTAAATAGCCACTAGATGGACGTGCATGTGCCAAGCTCTTTTGCAAAACCCCTAACAGCCCAAGCATGTTGTAAAGAATTCACTTTCACTTCATACCCATGCACCACATGTTTAAAATAGGGAGGTTAGTAAACTATTTTATTTATAGATAACATGGCCATGAAATGGAACATGTTAATTTGTCAATTGATATCCATGCAAGTGGGTAGTGAAAAAGCAATGAGATAGTTAAGTTTGACTTTTTTTAAAGCAAACAAACGATATTGAAGATTCAACTCTTGATATAATTCCAAATATAAACTATATCTTAGGGTATTTCCAATCAAGTAAATGATCAATTGTAGGCAAAGAAACCCATAACAAATAACATCACCTATATGGTAGTTGTGTTTGTCCTACTTTTTCCCCGACATATCTCTTTTCATTTGTTCTTTGTATATTTATTCCAAATACCACAACACTCCAAACAAATGGGTACATTCGAAAACAGTGATGGATGAGCAGACCCTAAAATCACACATTGACATCCATTGGTTTGGGGAAAAATATAAGGTCACATCTGGAAGCCAATACTTATGCAAGTACCCTTTCGTTAAGAAAGCCACAACAAACCCTAATGATGCCATCATCCTAACCATGTTGAGCATGTTTACCAATGCTATAACTTGGAGCTTATATGTAACACTTGATATGACCATGTAAGTAAGAAATATAAATGAGGACACCAAATGAATGATTAGGGGGGGGTAAAACAAAAGATAAGTTCAAAGATGAATGTGTGCATCCATCAAACAATGAATGAACGTATTTCATTTCATCCTCTTTCTAAATGAAACCATAAATTTATTGTTTGTCAAGAATTTTTAGGGCAAAATTAAACATATTGCAAATACACATGATTTCACATTCCTCAAATAATATAATTATTATAACAATGTGGAAGATTGTCTCACATTAGAAAAAATATTATCTTTTGTGCAACTAGTCAATTTGCAACAAAATGGAGTGACTTGTCACATGCAACCATGATGGAATAATCTAACACACATTTTTTAATTGCCATGTCATGTTTTATTAACTCTCTAGTTATGTATGCAACTCGATTACAACTAATGGTGTATGCTAATGTCCAATTAACTATGATTCCTTGATTATTTTCACCCAAATGTATGTCCTAAATCCCCATTGATCACATGTATGACCAACTAATCATCATGAAGATGATGTGGACAAATTAGTGGATCATTAATTACAACATATGACAATGAGACTAAATTTAGGAATGCATTGCCAATTGGAACACGATTTTTTTTTTTAAAATTGGCAATGAATATTATTGTCTCAAATTTGTCACATTGAAATTTGAATCCAACATTAAAACATGTTTGCCAACTAAAATAGTTTGGAATGGAATCCAAATGGAAACCACAAAATGAAATAAATAGATATAAAACATTAGATTTGTATTCACTATTGTCAAGGGGACATTTAATCAAGATGTAGTTCATGTTTTAACTATTAAAATAATTTGCAATATTAAAATTTTCTTTGGATACATCAACCAATAATTTATGAATATAAATATCATTTCATCAACAAAATCAACATTTATTTTAGGGAAATTTATAACATTGTTAAACATTTTAGAAACACATTGTTAGATTAAAAAATATTCAAATTTAATTGAACTAGCATAATTCTTATTTTAATCCATTTAAGTTTGACCATTCTTTACTTTGTTGTGTTTTCTTTGTTGTTAAAAGACTCCATGTGTTAACTTCACATCAATGGGTGTCTTTTTGTGATATCTAATGAGAGATTAAAAATTTATGCGACAATGATCCCAAAAAACTACAATTTGCAACTATTTAATTACATAACATAAGTAGGGTGCATTACACATAATTTTAGTTTCAAAGGTGGTCCAAAAGTTTTTAAAATAAGATTGCAAATGTAAACAAAATTAATTGTAGGTTAAGTAATAAATTTACCCACTTAAACTTATATAGGTTCATGTTGTTTGATTTTTATTTTTTTTGAAAAAACCTTTGGTCATGGTTTTGAAACTTTTAAAAAAATTGACTAGTTCTAGAGTATATGTGTTGAACCCAATTCTTCAAATTTCTAACTTGGGTGCATTCACGATTCAAATACCCTAAAAACTAAATAAATCAAGATACTACAATAGAACAAATATATATTACATTATTATAACTTTAGTGGATTGTTGCATGCCAATACAAAAAAAGACATCTTGTGACATTAATAAAAATGTACATGTTACCCTCCCATAGTGTCACTTATGTCATGCATTTGCTAGAAACAAATGTTTCTAAAAATAGACTTCATGTAAGATTCCCAAAAAAAATTATGATCAATGGATTTTTTCAAAAAATACAAAAATTCAATTTTTACCCTCAATCATTCTTCAAAGTGTGGGAGTGCCATGCATGTAATGCCTTGACATTGTTGATGTGGTATTTGTGGCAACATGAATTTTAACACATAATAATGTGCAATCTTTCATACAACAGTGGACACTTTTTGTTTTTATAACGGCATGCCCAATGGGATGGAAAAACCTAATTCACGTGTCATGGAAAACCCTTACAAAGAAATGATAGAACTTGCTACACAATAGGCTTTCAAGGGAGGGTGCTCTGAAAATTAGGGCCTTGCACAACTTTGTTGCATAAAAATTTATTGTTATTTTGATAACCTTAGGGCCTTATTTACCACATATTATAAGCATGTAATCTATGACTAATCTTGAAGATGTGTGGTAGGGTGAAAGAAGGTGTTTGGTGAACCATTTGCTTCGCCAATCACTAGCTAAGGAGTTACCTAAAATTTTCCATTAAAGTTGAATTCATTATGAGAATTGACCCTATCTATATTGGCCATTTTTCAATGTTTTGCCTATCAATAGTGTACATGTTGAATTCAATTGTTTATAACTTGTAAGGATGAATTGATAGTGTAAAACTTCCAATGATAATTCAATGGTCTACACATAACATCTATTAGAATGGTGTACTTGACTAATGAACAACACAAAAGCACACCACATCAGCACCAATCATATAATTACTTATTCAATTGTGCACTTGGAGCAAACAAAACCTCCAAATTGCGCAAGTAGAAGGTAATATTTGTGTTCATTAGGTCCCACCCCTTGTTTTCTTCTTTGTGGGTTTCTGTATTGGCCTTCTCCAAAGCAATCTTTTCCACTATATGGTTGATCATGTTTCTCCAAGCAACATTTAGCATTTTCAACTTTTAAAATATTCAAAATGAACCCATTTATCAATTTCTACATCATGTTTCACCCAAAACGGAAGAGATTTTGTTGTTTTATACTTTGGCGATACAAAATACAACACATTTAAAAAGATGTGTTCAATAACAATGTTGTCTGAAAGAATGAAAATAAGTGATCCTGACATATTTGAATACCCTATACAAAGTTTTCCAACTGAAAACAAAGGATTGACTAACTAATGATAATGTGCTAGAGTTCTAAAATTCATTTGGTTCAATAAGCACAATAATTAATTTGTGTCAAATATCATGAATCATAGGTAAGATATATTATAATATACAGAAAGAAAGCCAAGTGTGTGCCCTAGTTGTAATTAAAATTGAACTATTGTGCTAGAACTCTTAATTTGAAACCCATCACAAAACCCATAAAAAACAAAATGAACAAATATTATGTTGGAACTTTGTTGAGGTTGGAACCCATCAACAACAAAGTGCATTTACGTTATGCTAAAACTTGGTCTAAAAATAATAGAGAGCCATTGATTGTTACTTCATTTAAATTAACACAAAAAGAACTTGAATAACCCCCTTGCCTGAAAAACACTTCTGGGCTTGCACACAACCCTATTATGCTAAACATTGAAAAACAATGATCCCTTTCAAGCATTTCTATTGATCCTTTGAAATTCTCATGAACTTACCAAACATTATTATACATTTCACTATTAGTTCAATCAGAATAACTAAAGGAAAACATTGAAACCATTGAGTCGAACACTTTCAACAACCATATCATTTCTAAAACACAAGCCAGTTGAACACCCTTTGTATATTAGTACACTAATATCCTAACCCTTGTTTGTATACAAACATGATTTAGAATATCTATGTAAGGGTTTTCAAAATTCAAAATATTTTATAAAGTATTTTTAAAACTCTCAACATGTGATTTACTCTCAACATTTCTACCAACTTATCAACATTATTATTATTTTCAAAATATTTTTTTTCTAATTTCATTTCCCCATAAAATCATTTTTTAAAAATTTTCTGGGTGTAAAGTTACTATGTTTCAACATATTGTTCAACCAAGTAGCTAGGATATTTGTGGATTTTAATAAAATTATATTATTCTAATTCCTTTATACTCAAATGCGGTTAAATTTTAGTAGGGGTGATCATTTACATTGATTTTTTCTTTAGTTCTCCAATATTGTCATATTGGTGGACATTTAAACACATAATCTAACCATAACTAATGCAAATCTCATAGAAGTTTTTCTCCTCAAAAATTATCTATTATTGCATGTGGCTTACTTAAATGTTAAGTGTAAATTGTAAGTTATAATAACTTAAAGCTACCTGCATAGGAATTGAGACTTTCATCAATACTAATAAAAAATGTACCAAAATTAATTTTTGATAGAATATAAGGACAAGATTCCTAGGAACTATTAAAAAGCACGCAATACTAGTATGAAGCAAGTATGAACGTTTAGAAGGTACCCAATGCCAAGATGAGGTTAGAAAATGGATATCATACAACTTTGGAATTTTGAGGAAATATGAGAGACTTTGCATAGGTCATCCTAAGAGAATTGATTGGGCATGATCCTTTGTATGGTTGTCCCTAAACAATTCTAGAAACAATTCACACCTATTTCATTTCCTAACCTAACTGTCTCATTGTTTTTTTAATAACTAGTTCATTCCTTTTCCCTACCATGCAACATGGATATGAAAAAGCAAATTAACGTGTCTATTCATCTCCATGATATTTATATTAATTCAAATTGGATTTGACATTGCATTTACTTCTTTCTTATGGTAGTTTCTATTATTTTTTGAGGTTACTATTACAAGATTATTTTAAAATTACCACTAAAGTTTTGAAATTCACATGAATCAAATTTCCTCATCCAGTTAAATTACACTAATTAAATTATTGATATCTATTTATTTTAACAAAAGTAGTTTGTTTGTTTGGTTTGTCACATTGAAATTTCCCAATCCATGGTGCCCCCTACCATGCTCTTGGTACCATTGGTGAGTATGGGTGCAATGACGTGATTTGTAATGTTTAGACCTATGGAACAATAATACGAAAGTTATTGAATAAATTTATCAATAAAAAATCAATTAGATATTTTCTTAAAAATTAGGAAAATTGAAGCATGCTTTTGATATTGAGTAAAGTAAAGTAGAATTTTATGAAGGTAATTTAATTAATTTTACACTTAAAATGCAAAAGATACAAAATTTTGAACAATTTTTATCATTGTAAATTCAATAACAATTCAGAATTCAAATTAAAGTAGTTGGGTAATAAGTTCACACATTGGGGCCAACATCACATGCCACTAAGTCTATCTATTAAATAAGGTAATTTGACATTTGGTTTGTTTTATTTGTCACATTGAAATTTTCCAAACTATGGTGTCTTGTTACACAATTGGTATTATTGGAAAGTCTTCAATGAATAGGGTTGCACTTATAGTAGGTTGGTTTTGTAATGTTTAGGCCTACACTGCAATTAGAATTATTGAATATTGAACAATTTTATCATTGAAAATTTAATAAAATCAACATTGAGGCATGTTTTTGGTATTGGTGGAAAGTGATTAGTGAGTAGAATTTAGTGGAAGTTATTTCATTATTTTAAAACCTAAGGTGCAAGGGACATTGAACTTTGAATTTTTTTGTCATTAGAAATTCAATATAAATTCAAAATTAAAATTCACTCAGTTGGGTAAGGAGTACACACTTGGGCCAATGGCACATGCCACACCATCATATGTTATGTGATGGTAAACATTAGGTTAATGAGATGTAAAAGGAATTTGTTATGTCGATATGATCGTGGACCAAATTACATTAAGATAATATATTATATAGATGGATAGTCTCATTACATTTTAAAATGGAAAATAATGATGAAACAAATGTCAAGCTATAAACTACATATATAGGAAGAAGTTTTATATGATGGGAGGATATATATCAATTTTATTTTTTTGATTCTAAGGTTTTAATTTGAAAACAAATTACAAACATGAAATTTAAAGAGTTAAGATTGTTAGAAAGTTGATTAAGAAGTAAGCTATACAAGGGGATATATATGTAAGAAGACTATTTAAAGAAAATTTGTAAATTAATCATGGGTTTAATGTTACATATAAACATGATACATATTTTTTAAAAATTGGATGACATATTGAGGTTCAAATTTAACTCAAATTTGTATGATTAAGGAAAATTATTGTGTATGAAAACATAATGTTAATGGACTACATGTGGTTTATTATAATCATACAACCTAATAAACATTTCATTTTCATACCAAATGCCTATGGATTTAGAAGTTATTTACTTCACATCCATTTGTGTTTTTTTTTCCAAATTTGTGATGGAACCAAAGTGGTAATCATCTTGAAAAATCCGTTGTATAGGTCATTCAATTAGATTATTCAAGTCGAAATTTGGTGACAATTCAAAAACAATGCATCCATCTTATAAAACAATGAGTCAAAAAGGAAATCTTACCTTGAAACTCGAGAATTTCGACAGCTTGCAAACAAGCATTCCTTATTTGATCTGTAATCCTAGAACAGCACCCAAATTGTACAACATGAGATGAACCACATTTGTGTTGTTGACATGGTGGTGGTTGTTATTGCCCCATCATTCACCTTCATCCTAAGATCAACCCAACAATCACAAAACTACTGCAAAGATGAAGAAATTCATCAAGGTTTTGAGTAAGAGCACAAGATCATGGGATGTATAATCCCATAGCTAATAATCAGCACACATGCTTACCGGACATTTTGAAACCGCCCAGAATGGCCAAAACCCTATCCAAACACGGGTTATATACAAGCAAGCCTTTTCCTGCAGCAACAGAAAAATAAGAAGAAATTTCACATATATTTCAAGTCATGCATTCAGTTCCCTTCTCTGGCTTTCTCCAGAGATGTTGTAAGAAGCAAGACCGGCAATAAGAATGGCTGCGCCCACAAAAAGCCTTGGAGGGAGAGATGCCGGTGTTCCTAATAATGGTAAGGGAAGGGTAAAGGACCAGATGGTGAGAGGCACAGCTAGTGTCCCACAGAGGGAGGAAACTACAGCTGATGATTGCTTCAGCAAACTAAGATTGCAGATATTGAATGCCAAGTTTGTCAAAATGTACAGCAATGGTACAAGTGGTGCCCCCTCGCATTCGTTCCCTACTACACCTTCTTTATTCAGAAAACATGCCGCACCTTCCCAGAGATATGTCGGCAGTTGCTGAAAGGGGATCCCTTTCAAATTTGAGAGCAAAGGAAGTAACAAAAGCACAAACAGTGCCTGAAATGATGATCCTAAAGAATTCACCACAAAAATGTCAACTGTCCCTCCTTGTAACCTCTTGGCTGCATCTTGGAAAATGAACTCTTTCAGAATTGATGCTCCTGCAGTGCAAGCAGTTGAGAAGATCATAATAAGAGGCCATATAAGGCTGGACTGCTGCAGTGAATGAGGATTGACTCTGTCAACTCTGCTTGTGACCACGACAAGCACTCCCAAAATTACTAGCAAACATCCCAGAATTTGTCCTCGTGCATATCGCTTCCGCAGAATTGTGGCAGATAGTAGAAGTTGCCATACCAAGAACAGCTGCACTACCCAGAAAAAAGAGCAAAAGCATCAAATGATGTACAAGGACAAAACAGCAAGGTTCTCTGACAATGCATATATCTACAAAGAAATTCTGCATGGTGTTTCCATGGACAGCATTGATACCCTTTGCTCCTAAATTTTCCTCGTCATCATCAGACTCCCTTCATTCACAACACTCACAAACAAGATAATCAAGAACCAATTGTCAATTGTTTTCCAAGAGAACAAAACAAAATCATGAAGGGAGGGAGGGGAGGTGAAACAACAAATTCTCTACCTGATGCAAGATAGGAATGGATGCTCCAGCAATATTAGCTGCAGCTGCCATGCCGGAAGCAATCCCTAAAGCTTCAAGAGCACCCAAGGCAATGAATTGAAGCTTGGGCAAAGCCAACATCTCCTTGGTGACAATACCTGCTTGACAGCGAATGAACAGAATGGTGGAGTACGCGATCACGTACCCAAACGTGTTGACCTGAGCCAAGAAGAAAGGGTACTTGTTCAATGGAACCAAAGCCATTTTGTACAAGACCTTGTTTGCCACTGATAATCCTATTGCAGCTAAAGCTGTGGTTGCTACTCCCAGATCCCTTTTGCTAATCTCCCTCCCCAACACTACTTCAAAATGGTCTCCTCCCTCGGAGTGATTTGCTGATGATGATGCTGATGATGATACCTCAGATGATGATGAAGCCCTCACAACAACAAGAGGCTCCTCCTCCTGTTTTCTTCTTCTTCTTCCATGTTTTTGGGGATCTCCCAATTGTGACCTCAAAACCCTAGATGCGTAGTAGTCGTCTTTGCTGCAGTAGCAGACAACTCCAGTCAAAGGCCATTTTCTTGTGGAACCCTTCGTGGAGGGCGAAGAAGAAGACGCAATCAGGCAATTGGGTGGTAGTGCTGGTGCTGGTGGTGTCAGGGGACTTTGGAGCGTGCAAGAAGGAGAAGAGAGTGAGGAGACGGAAACACTCCTCAAACTACCCATGAAAAACTCTCCCCTGAACAGGGTGCATGCATGGTGAGATTGTCCCAACAAAGCCATAGCTTCTTCAACTCCCCTCTCCTTCACTTAAACAAAAAAACCCCCTTCTTCTTCTTCTTCAGAGCTATCGTTCTTCCAAAGCAAGCTCTTGTTCTTCCAATCTCCAAATTCCCAAAACTTCCCGATCTTAAGCTTTCCCACTCAGATCGTTTTCAAATTGAATTCTTAGACTCATAAAATACACACACAAAAAAACCGTCAAACAGAAACAAAATTCAGTGAGCTTTCCCCAAACAAAACAAACCCACCCAAAAAAGAAAAAAACAAAACCTTGTAATAGAACTATACCCACTGCCACCAGATATGAGAAAACAACATTTCCAAGGAAATTCCCAACTCCCAAAAAAAACCTAAACTAAACAACCTGCTGAATGCCGCCGATCCGTCACAACAATGTCCGGGAAAAACCAAACCTGGGCTTCAAGCATCATCGCCCACCACTACGACTACTAGTAGGTACTACTTACACGGGACACACATGAGCGAAAACCGTCTTCGCAATTTGTCACCGGCTGACGTTTTTGTTTGTTTGTTTGTTTTCTTCGATTTTTTGAAAAAAAATTCCGTCGTTCTTTGCGATATTTCGGTTGCGTAGAATCGCCGAAGTCCTTCGCCTCTCGCGTACGACAAGACACTGCGTGGGCTCGAGTCTCCTCGTCTCGCCCACTTCGCTCCCCGTCGACAAATCACACTTCTCGCCCACTTGCCTCCTTTCATCATCGATTCTGTGCACACCAGTGGGTACGCAATAAATGGACCCCACTGACTATTACCGGGCCCCCCCACTCATATTGCTTTAGAGCTGATTCCATCAAAGTGGGGTTCAAAGTGGACCGATACCCCACCGACCAGTGCGCGCGCCCCATGACACTTTTGGATGGTGGGTATAATTAGTGTGTTGGAAATGGAACACTTCTTTTTGTGCCACAGTTAGGCTAACCCTGATTCCAATCATTTACCTAAGCTTAGAGCATGCACAGTGGTAGCAGTAAACTTGACTGGCCTTTCTAAGTGTATTTTGGATGAAGTATTTGTTATACATCAAATCAAATAGTGTAAAACGGTTTTGGGGTTTGGTATCTACGGCCACGTTGGCAATGCCTTGCATTGTGAACAATGCCTGTAAAAAGAAAATAATTGTTTTCCGTTGGTTGTAACGATTGGCCCAGCTGATAAGATTTAGAAGGTCTATCATTTTATTCAATTTTATAAGTGAACTTTTTGTCAAAGAAATTGACACTGCACCTTGGATGTGTTAAATGTTCATAGATGCTCAATCAGGATTGTTGTTTTGTACTGAAATGATTATTTTCAATTAGTTAATTGTATTGATTGGTCCAAGTGATGAGATTTAAATGATGTATCACTTTATTGAGTTCATTTTTCAAACTTTATAAATGAGAATGTGGGAAGAATTGACATTTCATCTTGGATATGTGTTAAATATTGATAGAGGCCCAAAGGGGACTGCTTTTAGACCATCTTTACTGGTGGTCAGCCCCAACATAAAATGATCATCAGGTTTTGATGGCAAGTGCTTACATTAATACCTCTTTGAAGTTAGGGGTATCCTGCCCAAGAGTGAAAATGTGTGCATGTGAATGAAAGCAAGATAATTGTTAATAAAATCATTTTTTACCTAATAATAAATATTTCAAAAAATATTGATTTTTTTTTATAAATTTTGTTGTATATTGAAATGACAATGTATCAATGCATCATATTCCATCATGCATTATGTCATCATGCATCATATTATATCATCAACATAAATCTTATGGTACATATGTATTGTGTAAAAAAGGGTGGGGAAATTTTCAAAATGATTACGTGCATAAAAAAATTTATAGGTGAACATTTAAATGTTTGTTTTTTATATTATAATTGTTAATGTATCAAAAAATATCAATACATTAAATTTTGAAAATACATGGATAAGTTATATCATATTTCCAAGTTTATGGGTAAGGTAAAGTAATTGTTAATTTAGTACCAAATCACCAATTTCCTATTGACAAATGGTGTGAACAATATATTGAATGTATTACTAATATTTCACATTGGATAAATAAATGGGTACATATGAAAACTAACACTGGGCATACATTTAACACCATTTTTTGATCATAACTAATTATAATTGACCATTTTTTTATACACCAAGGATTTATTGATACATTAAAAAATATTCAGCCCATCTAAACATAGAAAGAACAATAATTTTCTTAAAATAAATGGACAAGAGGTGGTCACATTTCCAAGTTTATAGGTCAAGTAAAATAAATGTTAATTTAGTAAAAAACCCATAATCTACTATCAAAATGTGGTGTAAGCAATACAATGAATATATTATA
>Ga0209611_10000342_pt1 | contig 65589 bp, 54 predicted proteins | sample S1TSphgellanicum_3_FD_187693 | JGI IMG/M metagenome (GOLD analysis project Ga0209611, IMG submission 187693) | Host-associated microbial communities from peat moss isolated from Minnesota, USA - S1T2_Fc - Sphagnum magellanicum MG (SPAdes) (version 2) | ecosystem: Host-associated > Plants > Peat...
TCATGGTTGTCCATCTAGTCTTCATAAATGTCCCCATTCATTGGTGGATGTTCCTCAACCTCTGGAAACTTAGTATCATGCTCCCTCTTGATCTTTTGTCATTGCTCCTTCATCTGTCTCTCTTGCGGAGATGACGTCTATGGTACTTCAACACTCTATCTACTTCCTTGTACCAATGTTGGCACTATAGATGGTGCCACTCTCCCTTTCATCATTTTTTGAACCCTTGCCTTTGTGCTCTCTTGCTCTTTCTTAACCCCTAATCCTAAGGCTCCACCTTCCTCAACTCTAATCTTCCTCTTGAAAGCACCCCTTGGAGATTTTGCTGCAATTTTTCTAATGTTCTCCAATGTTGCCTACATTTCTTCTTTAGTTCTTTTGACCTTGGTCTATGGTTTCTATGGATTCTCCTTTTTGTGAACAAACAAATACTTGCAAATTTTTGCTAAGATCAAAGCTGACTAACATGTGTCCTTTTTATCCCCCTTATTCTCCTTGATATACATGTACCACCGATCTAGCTCACTACACAAACTATTGTATATAATTTGCACTCAATCTACCTTCTCCCCTTTCTTTACTCTCATCAATGTGATGGCATTCTTATTGTTAAAATAAGTCACCTTCTCTCTCTAATAAATCATAAATGTGATTATAAGGTATCTCATCGAGTATGGCAAACCCAAACTCTTTACATTCCATTGATCTCCTATAGAATTTGTGGGTGTAATTCTACAACCCTATAAAGCTTGTATTGTTATTATCTTACTGACTTGCCCTTTTAGGTCTTCTACATACCCTTCTACACAGACTCTAAAGACATTTACAATCAACTGCTTACTAATCACATACACCTTTTCTTGATAACCAAAATAGATATTTGTGCCCTTGATGACAAAGTGTTCAGAAATTCCAACATGATATCTACAATCGGTGCTCCCAATTCAGCAAAAACAAAATGAAAGGCCTTGCATTATCAGCCCATTTTTCCTTTTCATTGACATCTTTCTAATTTTCCATCCTTTCAACATGCTTGTCATAATTTTGTTTTGTCTATATCCACATAAATCTATTAGGATCCGGAATGCGAATACCTTTGTCCAGAAGTGTTATTCTGTCCATGATGGTTGTTCGTATCCTCACCTATGTAGCCCCTGTAGTCATGTTGATCTCCATCGCACTTGGTTACACTTATGTTTATGGTTGCACTCCCACCTCAGATACGTATTCCTTTTCTTCGTCCTTTTACACTACTTGTTCTTCCAAAGATCACTATTCCACACCTTTGTCTTTGTCTGATTCTTCAATGTACACTAGATCCATTGGTGTAGCTCTCCTACTTGCCCATTTGAACTCCAACCTCTTTTACACTTTTGCAAAAACTCCACTACAAGTGTTCTTGATCTATATATATCTTGAATTATTGAATGCACAAATTGCATTTTTACATGGTATTGTTTTCCTTCCTCACACTTTGAATATGATAATGAATACAACAGTGATTTCATTGCCAATGGCTAAATGTTTAGCACTCCAGCAATCTTTATTCGTCTCAAGTCTTCTTCTATTTCTTTTTTTTTCAACATTTCTGCTTCCTCCTCTTGTCTCTATCTGTGCTCACTTCTCTGTGCTTCATTCTCCTTTGCTACTTTCTATAATTTTTCAATTGTGTTCTTCACATTCATGCTTCCATGAACTTTAGAACTTCGAAAAAACACATAACTTTTTATAGCAAACAAAAACAACTTTCAATGGTTACTCCATTTACTTTCGTTCTTGAACTTCCTGCCTATTTCATTCATTTTTTAGCATTCTCATCATTTTTTAATCAATGCCTCATCCTTGAAATTATGATAGCCCATCACTACCATTTTTTGTGTCCCTTGTACAACTATGTGGAAGCACGTCACTTCATCATTGTGAATTAACGCCTTAAATTTCATCGTCTAACTATTCTACATCCATAGTTTTCCTAATTAATTGTGCTAACTCCATGTCATTCTCCTTATATGCCTTCTACTAACTATGTTAATACATCTATTACTTGTGTTAATACATTTCGCTAACTATATCGATACTTTTATTGATTGTGCCAATAAATCTATTGACTATGCCCAACATTTGATGACTGTGCAAATACATCTACTAAATAAACCAATACCACCAATACACCAACTCTATATCACAAATTTTTCATTCTATACTTCATAGTCCATCTTATTAGAAAACACCAATTCCTCGCTTCTATAGTTTTCTTTTAACAATTTGTTGATCATCTAAAGTTCTGAAGTCAATATTGTTTTGACCTCAAGATCTGCCATCCATTCTTCTTCATTGCCCCACATCTGTGGTTTTTGTGTTACACATTCTTCATCTTCCACATTTGTATCAAAATCCTCCTCCATAAATCCACCTCCATTCTATTCCCAACATATGGGCCTCTATGGTTCTTGTTTTCAAACTTTGGATTCCATATATTTCTATGGTTTTAGTTTATTCACATTGACTAACATAGGATTAGTCTCAAATTTTTCAATTGTCACCAATAACACAGTTTTATTTAACAACACATACTATACTATGTATAGTCCAAACCATTTCTTAGTAAACTTCCTTAGGTGTGACTTATTTCCCTTTGGAAACCACAGAATATAATCACCAAAATTGGACTACTTTTATGGATTCCTTTGCTAACTCCATAATGTTATATTCCATTATTGAATGCTAGTAGTTTTTACAACCTACATCCTAGCCTCTTGCAACTTCTCCAACTTTGAAACTCTATTAGTTATAACTCTCACTCTGAAGTATTGTCTTTTTGATTGCCATTGACACCTAGCACTATGTACTTTATGGACATCAATGGATGTAATCCATACATTAATTGATATGGTGTGTACCATGTTGTTACTTTGTATGCAATTTTGTATGAAGAGAAAATTGTTAACAAATGTTCATCCCAATTTATTTTATTCTCACTAATTAACTTGGTCAATAGTGTCCCAAATACCTTGTTAATAGACCTAGCTTGCCCATTCCCTTGAAGATAATAGGTTGTCACATGTTTCAATAGAAAATTATTTGTCAAATACTTGATAGCATCATTAATGAAATGAATTCCTTGATTTATGATTATAGTTAAAGGACATCCAAACTTGGTTAATATGCATTCATTTAGAAATTTTGTTATTATTATTGCAATATTAATTCTTAATGCTCTTGCTTCCACCCACTTGGTAGCATAATCTATGGCTATAAAAATGTATTTGTTTCCTATATCTCTGCATGTTGGCTTAATTAACCCCACAAAATCAAGTCCCCATTTCATAAATGGTTCTTTTGGAAGGCTAATGACCAACTTTGCAAGACTTTGAGTCACCAACCTCTTGTTCTTTGGCATGCATCACAATATCTGCAATAGTCATTCACATCTTTGTACATAATTGGCCACCAATATCTCACATCTAATATCTTCCTTTGCGTGATTTCTATTGCAAAATGACCTCTTAATGATCCTTCATGCAATTCTCTCATCACCATTTGTGTTTTTGTAGTTATCAAACATCTTGACAATTTGTTGTCTTGGCCCATTCTATACAATTCACCATTTTTCAATGTGAAAGGTTTTATTCTCCTAACCAGTCTTTGCTTTTGTTGTACAGATAATGTTCCCTCAATTTGCCCTATTCTCAAAAAATCTTTAACATCATTCAACTATTTAGGCTCTATGTAAAATAGACTTGCATATGTGGTTTGATCATGCACACCTATGGGTTTTGTAATGTTTGGTAGTCTTGACAATGCATCTATAATTACATGAATTCTACTTGGCTTATATACTACTATGAAGTAATATCCTAGGAACAATAACAACCATCTAATTATTCTCGTTGAAACTTGTGCTTTGTTGATCAAATAAACCAATGTCACATGATATACATAAAAGACAAATTTATTACCTAGCAAATAATGTCTAAACTTGTGCAAAGCAAAAACCATTGCTAAAGCCCCTTTCTCTATTGTGTTATAATTCTACTATGCTCTATTCCAAAGTCTAAAAGCATACACTACCAATTGATCACTCTTCCCTATCAAATTTTGAAATGACAAAACTTTTACATTTAATAATGATGCATATGTATGAACATGAAACTCCACCTACTAGTTTGGTGATATCAACATCAGTGCTTCAATATATTTCCATTTGATCAACTCCCAAGCCTTTTGACATTCGTTTGTCCAAAGAAAAGTCTTTGTCTTTCTAGTTAATTTGATAATAAGAACTAAATTTTTTATGAAGCATCTATAAAATTGTGCCATTCCATTAAATATTTGAATCTACTATGGATTATTAGGTGGTGGCATGTTTACTATTGCTTGTGTTTTATTTTATTTTGGTAGTTTACCTTTTTTAGAAACAATAAAACCCAATATCATCCTTGAAAGTACCATAAATGCACATCTATCTGGATTCAAACTAATGCCATATTCTCTACACTTTTGAAAACATAATTTGAACTTCTATAGATGACTGTCCATGTCACTATATACAATAAAGTCATCCAAAAATATCTTCATAAAATTGTCCAAATATTCTTTAAATGCTTTAATAACAGCTCTTTAATATGTTGGAGGTTCATTTTAAACTCTAAATGGCATTACCTTCCATATGAAAGCTCCTTAGTCTATAATAAATGCAATCTTGTATCTATCCTTAATAACTATAAAAATTTGATGATATCTTGAATACCCATTTAAAAAGGAATATGTTTCATACTTTGTTATTGTGTTCAAAACTTCATTTATAAAAGGTAATGGGTACAAATCCTTATTTGTGCGGGTATTTAGTTTTTTGAAATCTATACAAATTTTTAGTTATCCATTCCTTTTGGGTACTATTATTATGGGTGACAACCATGTAGCCTCCTCTATAAATTGAATGAATCCAATTGCTAACAATTTATCACTATCTTATTTGATTAATGTAACATAATTTGGATTTAATTTATACCTGGCTTGATGTGCTGATGGTATAATAGTATCCAATTCAATTTTGTGTTGTGCCAACTCTAATGGGATCCCTTTTAGATCTTTGTATGTCCATGCAAAAAATCTTTGAATTCTTTCAACAGTTATTCTGCTTCCAACATTTTGCTTGTTTCCAGTTGTGCATTAATCTCCACTAGTTGTGGTTTTGCATCAATTCCCAGGTTGAGCTTCATCAATTGTTGGTCTTCAATTAACCTCCATCCAACTATTTATAATTTTTGTGTTTTGATTTTTGTTAAAGTTTTGTTCCCACAACATTCCTTGGCTAATGATTATAGTATGTCTTAAGATACACCTTATCCTCGAGAGCTACTTCTGGCTCATATCTGTCACTAGTTATTTTTTGTTTTGTGATTTGTACCATTGATTCTTATTTTGAGTTATTAGTCTTCACACTAATATCCATGATCTCCACATCTATGGTTTTCACAGACTAAAATTGTTTCAAGTAAACTTATTATTCCTATTAAGAACAACTTTGGTTTTGTAGCAAAGATCATATCTTCTTCTTCATCTATGATACCATTTTGATAGTCGTAACATAGTAACACTTCTGGTTTTCTTACTTCACCTCCCAAACACTTGGTGATAGTAATTGTTTTAATTATCCCATTCCCTTCTATGGTAATAATGTTATTCCCCCAATCATGTGCCACTTTAGCATCCCTCAACCATGGTCTTCCCAACAACATGGAATAACTAGAATCTACCACATTGTTCTAAAGTACACTAAACATAGTTATGTAAAGAATGTCACGAAAATATATCTTCACATCTCTAATTAAACCCACTGGTTTTGTGGTTGTTTGATTTGCCATCCTTAATTATTTGGTGCAAGTTTAGGCTTCAAAAGCCCCAACTTTAACTTCAATTGTTCTGTGATGATATTAATTCTAGAACCACCATCTAGCAACACATCTTCGATTGTATTTTTCTTAATCTATACTTGGATAACTGCCATATGATTATCTATCCCTACTTTTGGTACTAAAGAATTAACTTGTTTTTTGTGGTTATTTTGCACAAATTTTGAATTTTCTTTGGTTTTAATTTTTGCCAAATATACATCTTTAACTCAAGAGCTATTATAAGCAATTGTCCCAAGTTTAAAATATATATTTTTTCTAGCATTTGCTTACTAATGTCTTGAAAAATCTTTTCTATTATAATCAAATTTTCTTGTGAATTGACTACCTCTTGAAATTTATGTGCTTTTATAAGAATAATATTTAGCATACCCAGCCAAGTTATGTTCCATCCCTCCATAGATGTGGATGGCCCTTCTATCAGGGTCTATGTTTTCTACATTCGTTGAATTGTCTCCACCATTAATTTCTTCAACCATTCTTCTTCTTCCTAGTTAGTAATAATTTTTGCTTTCTTTAAATCTCTATCCTTGAACAATTGTTCTTCAATTGCCTTATTTCTTGTTGCAAGATTAACATCCACCACGTTCACATTTGTAATGATTGTTTGTATCTCAACAACAGGTTGAACTTTTGGTATTGTCACAAATTTCCCATGAAACATCTTCTACATTTCAATAAACTTCAAACAATTTGTCATTTTATGTCCATTCAAACCACATGTGGCATGCATATGAAGATGTATTTTGTGGTTTTTGATTTTGTTGTGTTGCCTCTATGGTTGCCGCTATGGTTTGTTCTTTCTTCTTTTTGCATGTCTCCACATTGTGATTAGTCATTCCACAACTTGTGCAATACTTGTCAATCTTTCTTGTATTATTCTTTGTTTTTGGTGGTGCTGCTTATTTAGTATTGTGTGGTACTAAAAGTGCGCTCCTTGCTTCTATAATAGTCATGCCTTCTTCACACAACATCACCACCTCCTTATTTTGTTATAGTGTAGACCTCTTCATTCCTAAAGTCACAATTCTAAAGTATGATTACAAGCTTGCCCTAAACATAGTAATTAAAAAATTGTCTATGGTTGGTACTTGTAAACCATGAACCAACTTCTGAATCGTCTCATATTAAACCTCCACCCTCTCAATCTCCTCCTACTTCATGTTCTTCAACTCCATGTATATTTGCTCATCATTTTGAGTCTTTCGATGACATTTGTAAAATGCTTGTGTAAACTCTTAAAAAATACAATTAGGAAATTCTGACATGTAATTGTGGCACTAGTCCGATGTTGTATCTCTTAGTGTATAATTGAACGCATTGATGATAAACTTTTCAAAAGTTTCTACATTATCCTTCACTACAAAATTGAATACTCTGACATGAGCATTTGGAAAAACATCTTTTTTGAAATCCAGGTACTTAAGAACTACCCTATTTGGCCTTACATAATGGCCATTTCTATAGTTACAATGGATGGTTCTCAATATCCTTCTCTTGGATTTTCAACATCTGTACTTTTGTACCTTCTAATAGTTATTGAGCTCATTGATGGTCAATATGTAGTCATGTTCACATGAATAGTCATTATCGAATTAGTAAACACCATCTGGGGTGTCCCAACATCTCCAATAGTTGTTGCTGGTAGTGTGAAACTTCTATTCAAATTCCTTCCCATCAAAACCCCTCCTGATCCACGACCCAAGTCCATTGCAAATCCAGTTAGTATTCCACCTCTAACAAAATTTGTGTTGGGTGCAACAATAGTTTCCATTCTTGTGATTGGTATGATAACATTAAACGATTGAATAACCTCTATTTCATCAGGTTGTCTCTGAATTTCAACAATTACCATTTCTGACACTCTTGGTGAAGCTAAGTTTACTTGAGTTTGACGATGCCCCATCCTATGGTTACCCATTGGTATCCTCTATGGTGCAAAATGAAGATATGGATACACTTCTAGTACTCTATTCCTGAATTGAATGGAAGGATGAATTTGTCAACTATGTGGTCCCAATTGACCTCCCAGCTCCATGCCTTTTAATTTGTTCTAGACTATAGGAATTCCTAGTTCTTGCTCATGTGATTGATCCATTAATGTTCTTGCCATATTTTGTAATTCCACATGTCTAGTAATGCTCACTCCAATGTGAAAAGGCACAAAAGGACAATCCACAATTATATGTCCTTCTTCCTCACAGAATGCAAAATTTTTAAAAATAATTTGGCTACCCCCAAATCCACAAAATCATGATCCTTGATTTTGGCTATGTACCTTGTTTGATCCAACTTTAGATTTCTTTAATGTGAATATGACTATGGTACTTCATCCAACACATTCACCTATGCCTTTGCATATTCAAATGATCTTGGGTAGTTTTCCTTAGTCTCTTCAAGCACATCGATATTGATGTTTTCTTCCACTTCATAATCTTCCACTAGTTCATAAAAATATGGATATGTAGACTGGTACACAACCTAGATTGTATACCTCTTGTATTATCCCTTCCTCAGTGAATCACCGATTCTGGACTTGAAATTTCCTATAGCTAATCAAATACTATAGAAGTCCCTATTCCGTTTTGATTTCTACAATTTTGAACCACAAATTGCAACTAAGAAATATATTGCACCCACTCATTTAAGTGAATATTCGACTACATCTCTTTCCACGGAAATCATTGTTTATAATAATGCCTTCTTTGAATACCACTAGTCCATATTTCACGCCTTACCACTTCTTGTGGTAAAAACAACTTGTGTCTTGTAGGTCTTTTTTCTATTTTCAAAACTTGTTTCTCCAACATTAGATTTTGATATGGGGTTTTTGGGATGTGCCCATACTTCCTTCCATTTTCATTATTGTGTTGTTTGTCCTTCAAGACTTGATGATTTGCATCTAAATCCAATTGCCGCTTAAACTCCAAATCACCATTTGATTCATCTTATTTCACAATCCTTTTTTCTTTAAAGTTTATAGAGTGCTCTACAGTCCTTATGGCCTTAACTACTTAAACCTTTAGTGCTTTCTAACATACCCCCTCAAAATCTGAATTGAAAATTAAACTACTCTTCTGAACACCTTCATCTATAGTATAAACAATGGAAAATGCAGAAAACCCTCTTGTTCTTGTAAAAAAAATAGAAAACATTCCCCAAAAAGATGGTTGCCAAATGGTAGATGTGGATTAAATCCTTTCAAAACTACTCCACATTTACTAAAACAACATATTTGCACTAAAATATTCACACATTCCCAATTTCTACACTGATTCTAAACACACATGTCTATGTGGTCCATTAAAACACTAGATTGATGGTTATTTCAAGTAACCAAAATCTGTACTTTAGAATTCAATGCAAGAAAACCAAAAATAGAATTACAATTCATGATACTACAGATAATTCACACAATAATATGAATATGGAAATTATTGCAGAAGTATGTACTTCCTTTGTTTACTAAAAACTTCAATAAAAATATAGCAAAAAATTCCATGTTCTGTTGAAACGTAATCAAATAGCAAGATTAAATTTGTGGTATACAGAAACAAAATTTGTAGTTTCTACGACAAAGTACCTACATCTATTTCCCTTACTCCAAAACTATGTGTTTAAAAATGAATTTTATTTCCCTAGAACTCCCACCTTTAGGTAGTCCCAAGTCACCATCAACATGATTCAAAACTAAACAAGAATTCAAAATTTAAAACTCTAATGTTCAACGATTAATCCCTATCCATAATGCCTTGTACATCCAAAAACAATGTCATATGCCTACTACCTTAACACATGTGTCTTTCTAACTAGTTCAATGTTGGAAACAAATCAAACTTCAAAAGGATGGAACACACATCTACAAGTGAATTAAAAAAAGGTATGTGTTTTATTTAATTATGTTTGTTTTTTGTTTTGCACTTTTCACTTTGCACCTTGTGTCTGTGCTTGGTAGTGTAATGTTTCTTTGCGCTTTGCACCTTGTGTTGTGTTCGAATGTTTGTTGTGCATTGTAGGAGGTGCGTTGAATGTTTAGGATTTGTGACGCAATGAAGATTGGGGGGGGGGGACCTTCGACAAATAACATGTTTTTCACCTCTTTTGAAGTTTTTCATTTTGAAAGCATGTTGCCTCTGAATAAGCCAATAACATTGTTCACCTTTCCTTTGCACTTCATCCTTTAGTTCAAGTGAAAAGTTGCACAAGTGGCGAAAAACTTTGAAAAAATAATTGGTGCTTTGTTTCCATCATCAATCTAAATTTTTAAACTCATATAAATCTCTAAACTATCACATTTAATTGGCATTGAATTCAAGGTTAAAGGTTGGGAGTTGATGGCTTCTTTTTCAAATCCAAATTTGAGTGCTCATGGTATCAATTCTACTAAAAATATCCTTTTAACATGTGCAAGATATGATAGTAGCTACCATATTGACAATGTGCAACTTGTGCATGAAGGTGGGGATCTAGAAATTTTTAATTATGTTGTTATCAATGAACAACAACAACAAAATCAAATTTTTGTTGATGAACAAATTATTGTCAGAATGCATTTGGAAAAAAATTTGTGGATAAAGTGGCTTAGAAGCCACACTACCATAATTTCACCTACTTGGGCATTTTAAAAGGTGAATAATAACCAACCCATGGACCTTTCTCAAAATCAAATCATGCAATGTGTTATTTGTCATAATGATACAACTCCACTTGAAATATTGTCCATGCACACCAAATGCAAGAAGGGTCTCATAGCATACCATAAATCTAATGTTATAACAACCAAGAAAAAACATGTTAAAATTAACCATTTTATTTAATTGACATTTAAAAAAAAGATACAACAACCATCACCCCACGATGTTCACAATCCCAATAAAAAGAGGGCAAATTTATCTCCAACTACAATATTTGGTTTTTTTCTATTGCCTACAAGAAAAATGATGCAACACAAGTGGGTTTTGTGGATGATCTAATGTTATTTGTAGTTAAAGGGCTATTATTTATGGGGATTATTGAGTTTATTTGGCTATAAAGTATGGCATACATGATGTGTCCATGAGTTGTTTTCCCATTGAAGAACACATTTGTTAAAAATATTTTGTTGGGTTTGGTTGAAAAAACCATGAGTACATATGTGCAACCTACATTGCTAATTGTTTATTAATTGTTTGCAAATTTGACCTATGGGATGCATAATGTTTTTGTCATTGTTAATTTCATTTCAAGTGATTGGGAGGCAAAACATGTCACAATTAGGTTGTTTAGGTGACAAATATAACTGGTGCAACTATGGTTGCTAAATTGTAGAAGCTACTAGATAAATTTTCTTTGATTAAGAAAATTATTGCCTATGTTAAAGATGAAAGGTGAAACTTGCAAACATGTGCAAGTGCCTTGATTTTTATTGTATCATGCAATATTTTGGCCTTGCTAAAGCCATTTAATGATTTTTGTTTGGGGCACACACTTTTAAAGGTATGCCAATACACTACTGCAAATGAAAAAATGGTTACTTTTTTGCCTTTTACATCTATGAAAGGTTGCTCAATCTAACATCCACAAATGTATTACATGATAGAAAAAGTCTAATAAGGGTAAGTAAACATGGACCAAATTTGCATTGAATTTAGTTGAGGCCTAGAAAATTCAACATGCTTGTGAAAACAAGGTGAAAGTTTTTTATCACTTTCTAATTATTTTTTGATTTTTATGATTTTATTCATTTTGTGGTTTCATAATCTTTCTAATTTTTTTATTCTTGTGGTTTGATCATAAATTTGCTAATCAAGTGTTGTTGTGCCAAAACGCACTAACTTTTCAAAACACCATTACACTATGTTATAGTTGACAACATGTGGTGTTATAGGTTCATGTACCATCTCCACAAATTTGGGTCGTATGTGAAGATGTGGTACAAATTTTATCCCCAATTGTTAGTGGTTGTGTTTTGAACCAAAGTCATGAACATTGATTGTTATTGGATGTTTTGCAATTTATAATATCAACTTGTCGAGATATTTAAAAAAAAAGTTGGCATTCCAAATTGTTCTTAATAGCCTTGTTGAGAATGATTTTTGTGACCATGAGTTGAAAGAACTCATGGTGTACATGAAGAAATAAATTTTAAAGGTTTTTCTACCTTTTCTTTCTTTCTTGCATGCATTTGATAGGAAGTGGGGCCATCATATGTTGGTTTTGATACTTGATCCACGATGTAAAAACATGCAATTGGTCATCACATATTTAGGTCATGAAAATGTTGTTGCTATTGTTGTTGAATATGATGAAGAACTATTGTTGCCTTTATTGATAAAGGTTGTCAAGTTGTTGATGCCTATTAATGCTATAGAAGTTGTAGATCTTTAATCTCAAGTGAACTATAAAGATTTGTTTCACACTATAACAACAAACGCATACACTTACAAGGACCTGGTGTTAAGACAACTTGTTGGATTCAATCAATATTTTATTGATGTAGAAATTTTCAAATTTACCTTCTATAGGTGATGCAAAGAACAAAACAAGTTTCCAACCATTGTTATAATAACACGTCATTGGCATATTATTGGCATCCCAACTAGGCCAAATTGAAACATAATGTTTTTTTTTTTGTTATGGGCATTTTGAGTGCATTTCATAAATGTTATCTCTAAACAAACACGGACAAATTGATATTTATCAATAAAAATTGGCCATCTAATCCACAAATTGGTTGATTGAAACCCACCAACTTTGCATTTGCATGTGAGATCAAATCTAAGTTGATGGCATAGCTAGAGGCAAAGTTTGAAGATGAAATCAAAGATGAAAATTTTAGACTTGCATGATTTTATATAATTTCCCATTTTTCTTATGTGGAATTGGTTGTCCATGTTCCAAATGTTAGGTTGAAGATGAATTGAAAAATTTGTCAATTAGGTGATAAGTTTTGAACAACTCTTTTTGAATTTTGCACCATTTATTTTTTGCTTGTAATATTGGTCTTAGGCTTGGTGTTGTGTGTTATTGCTTGCAAATTTGTTGTTGTACTCTTTGTTTGTCTTTTGTGTTTTTAGTGGTTGTGTTTGTCTTTTGTGGCTTAATGTCTATGTGTATGTTTGTTTGAATATGTGTCTTTTGTGTCTATGTTTATGTTTGTTTGAATATGTGTCTTTTGTGTCTATGTTTGTGTCTGTGTCTATTTGAGTTTGTGGTTGTGTCTATGTGTGTTTATTGTGTGTGTTCATTCAAGTATGGTTTGTCTTGAAAGTTTGGTGTGACTATTGTATTTTCTATGTTGATATTGTTTTGAATGGTTTATGCATCATGTGTATTATGTTTATGTTTGCTATGGTTTGTGTGTCATATGTTTGTGTCCATGTCTTCTATCTCCATTTATAATTTGTTGGTAGGTTTTTAAAAGTGTTTATTGAAAGCCAAATGAAAGATTAAACCATGGAAGAGTTGCCTAAAATTGAGAACCATCAAACATGATATGAAAAACTTTCATTCCAATTCATTAATTGGTTAGCCCTTTAAATTTCAAGTAATATTTATGTAGTTTAGTTTCATCATCATTGTGACCTTGAGGTTTGTTATTTTCTATCACTTGCAGAGTTTACTCTGTAGTTTGTAATAAAAAATTTGAAAACTTATAAAACTACTTTGCGTCTTGCCTTGTAAATGCAAAGAACCTACTTACAACCTACAACTCAAACTTTATAAAGATAACAAAGACTCAAAAATTGTTTGTGAAAGAGGGTTTCAAATACCTTGGTTATAGAACCTATGTAGCCTGGTATCTATGACTTTGAGATGACAAATTAAACATGTTTTCCTTCCTTGTAGTCATGGTTACCTTTTATAAAAAAATTTATCAAGTAGGTCTAACTGGGAGATGTAGTGTACTTTCTAGTTTGCGTAATGAAAATGGTGGAAGCAATTATTGATTAGTACATGTTTGATAATATTTGCTACAACTGTTGTTGGATCAACCTATGATGTATAATAATATGTTATTGAATTTACAAGTTTTCAAATTCAACATTGGTGTCCTACATTGACAGAATGAAATCCATGGTTAAAAACAAAGTATTTGAATGCCACAATTGAACCCCAATTGTTTAAAAGATGTCCAGGCTTGTACATGATAAATCACATATCCAAACTGTTGCCCTCACCTCATATTCGCCCATTATTAGGTTTTAAAAACCCGGGCCCACGCAATTCTCTAAATAAAAATAAAATAAAATAGTCAGACCCAAGTGATTTTTTCAATTTGTTTTTTTTCTAAAACCCGGACCTGACCAATATTAGAGAAAACAAATACCCACCCCCACACTAGTTACAAGTTGCTGTCACCAAAGAAGGGGGATAACCTAAACAGGTAATCCTTTTTTTATTATTTGGATCATAGTATCAACATCAACTCTGCAGCAGTGGCTGCATCAAGCTCATTATCTTAACAGTAAACACCAAACTTCCTCTATTCCTTTTCTCAACTATGTTCAGACCATAACTAAAAACTTTAGGGGATCAAAACTCTCCTTGGATTCCTTTCAGAAAGCCCGTCAGTCCGGTGGATGTTCATAGATAAACATTAACTTCTTGCACCCATGCCCTTTCCACCAAAATCACTCAGCAAAGGAGTTGGATAGAAAAATAAATTGGATCCTAGAAACTTAGTTCTTCACTTGGCACCCATAAGAGACCTGAAACCCTTTTCTCTCCAAAGCTCCCACAATTCAGCTAGTTCTCTCTTTCCCAAACTTAGTCAAATTGGTAGGTTTTTTTAGGATTCCCAATCGACACCCAACCCATAAACACTCCACATGGACCACTCTGAAATCGCTTGACATTGTCATCACCTTCCCTAACTTAGTCCCTACATCTAACATAGATTAATCTTCTATTTTCATGAAGATTATAATGCAGCAGAAAGTGATAGTTTCAGGCTAGAAAAAAAAACACAAAATAAAAAGGCATTCTTCCTTTTCTGTCCAAAATACACTCAAACACACATTTTTGCTTTCTAATATCAATTCTCCAAGGAAAACTTAGTTGTTTTTTATGACTTTAGCTCCTTCATTTACCGTTCCTCCCACTTTCTTTTGCCTCCATCACCTTCCCAACACCAACCAATCTTGTGCAACGTGATCTGCATGGTTCATTGAAGAGCCACCCTAGTGATAGCAGTAAACCCACTCCATCACCAAAGGCAAGTCGGAAACTTATCTCCATTGAATTGCAAATTTTAAACACCATAAACTTGCAAACAGACAAAACACACCAAAACACAAAAATAAACAATGTACATCAGACTTTCGACGCCCTCAAAATTCATGATGACCAACAATCCAATATTTTGATATCTTGTGTCATCATGAATTAGAGTTGCTTCTCTGCTTTCATCCACATCCACAGAAAATGTTTTGACACTAGCTTTGCATCACATTACAACCAAACCTGAATGGAGAGCCATTTACCATATGCAAGAAGTTATGCTTGCTCAGGATGGCAGACCATGGCATTGAAATCTAATTTAGTTTCTCTATTACTATTTTTTCAGCACTTAGCGTATGATTGATCTGACAGAGCTCTCCAACGATGGAACCTTTTACAGGGTCCCCTGCAGTGTCCTTAAATAGATTGATTTATTTTTTTCAATTTTGTGATGTAGGTAAAATGGTGATCATCAACAACAAGAGCCAAAATTTGTCTATAGATGAGATATGGAAAAAAATTTAAACGAATCCTTTTATATTTTGGCTACCTGCTGGAATCTGTTGTAAGAATTTGGCGACCGAAGGCCATTGTCAAAAAAAAACAAAAATCCTTTGTAATATGTACTTTTTAGCACAAATCGATGGCAAAATCATAAAATTCAGGTCATAAAATATCGGAAATTTCGCCCAAAGAAAAGACTGGTCCCCCTGAATTGTATTGCAAATTAATAAAAATATTTTGGCCAATACGTTTAGACACACACCCATCAGGTTGTAAGGGGTATCCAAGAGCACCATTATTTTCCATTAAATCCCCAGTACTATTGTGCCAGCACCCGTTGCCTCAGATTCATTATTAACTTACACCCCCCGTCTCCACTGTCCACTTAGAACTACGCCACGCCTTCTTTCATTAAAAGCCCACATGAACTATGTGGTTTGCCTCGCGATTCCCCATCAACAGCCCACTTACCAATCCAACGGGTTCCACGTTCCACATTTGGTTAGGACCTACTGGCCCCCCATGTGGGGGCGTTGGGTTTTTGGGGGCTAGCGGGGTTTCCTTTCTCTGGGGGTTTAAAAAAATCTCGTATTATACATCTAGGTAGGTAGGTGGTAGATAGGTGGGTACGTAACCTACCTATTACCCAGGCTATAGCCAGTGGGATTTGATCACGTGTTGTGTGGCATTTGGAGAGTTTCGAAAAAAGCTCAGTTGGAAATGCAGCGTGAGAAGCGTGAAAGATGGAAGTCTAGGTGTCGGAGGAAAAGATAATGCCAGGGGAAGAGTAAAAGATGGAAAGGCTAGAGGAGCCAAGGAAAATGGTAAGACCAGGAGAAGAGTGAAGGATGGAAAGGCTAAAGGAGTCAGGGAAAAAGGATAAGGCTACGAGAAGAGTAAAAGTTATAAGAAGGCTACAGGAGTGGGGGAAAAGGATACAGTCAATAGAAGAGTAAAAGATAGAATGGCAAGATGATCCGGGGAAAAAAACGGGCCAGGAGAAGAGGGAAAGATGGAGAGGCTAGGGGAGTCGGGGACGAAGATAAGGGCAAGGAGAAGAGTAAAAGATGGAAAGACTAGAGGAGTCGGGGATAAAGATAAAGGCCAGGAGAAGAGTAAAAGCTGGAAAGACTTGAGGAGGGGGGGGGGGCGGGGAAAGGAAAGGTAAGGCCAGGAGAAAAGTAAAAGATGGAAGACTGGAGGAGTCCGGCACAGAGAGAAGGGCCAGGAGAAGAGTAAAAGATGAGTAGTTGTGCTCAGGTTTGGGGTGCACGCTAAGGAGGAGCGAGGAGCGTCTTCCCTCGGGAGTAGTGTGCATCTTGTGTGGGCCACCACGAGCTGGCACGGAGAGAAAATGTCGACAAGAGTAGTGCACATTCATCCCCTGTTGTCCGTTGTCATAATGACACATTTTTCTGCCTTTTTGCCATCGATTTGTGCTAAAAAATAGGAAGGGCCCGGGACTGCGGAGCCCGTCAAAAGTCGAGCCTGCTGCATTGTTGTTGTCGTTTTGCAATTTGCGCCATATCTGCTGCAGCAGCAGGTTCTGCAGATCTCCTCTTTGCTGCACTATTTAGTCAATGGATATACGATAAAGACGCGGCAAAGAAAGCCCAGAAAGACAGAGAAAGAGTAGAATAGCGGGATTTGCAGCTCCTGTCCATAAGGTTCGCCTTCGTTTTAGGATTTGACTGTGTGTCGTCGACTTGTTCCATTTAGAGATAGGCGGTTTAGAGAGGAAGAAGCGCGCGCGCGCGCGAAGTTAGTACACTGGCGGTCGTCTCTATGGGCTCAGGTGTGTAACCTGCAGAGCTCTCTGTAGTGCCGCGGTCTTTGACGCCTGCGGGAAGAGCATGACACTAAATAGAAAGGCGCAGGAATCCTCTTCAAGAGTGCGAGAACTGGAGAGAGGGGAGCAGCAGCAGCAGCTGGTTGCAGTGGCGAATGATGTCGAAAACTGTTTCGAGTTGGTTCGCTCGTGCGGGAAGTAGCAAGTCTTTGCCTAAAGAATCCACGCTTGTGAAGTTCAGTACAGTGCATCCAGCTATAGAGGATGCGAAGGAACACGGACGACTGGGCGGAAACACAAACAATAGTCAAGGACTTCGAAACGAAGAAATCGGCAATGGTAATAGCATTGACCAGCTGAAAGCCTCTCAGAAATTATTACCTGAGGCTGCTGTTCCAGCAGCCACCGACGCCCTACTCTCGGCCTTCGAGTACTCCGATGCAGATGAAGATCAAGAGGAGGAAGAAGCAGCGAACGAGGAGTTTCTCCAACTGCGACTGCCGGAGCTTGGACCTCAAGTACCCCTCAAGGAGCAGCTGGAGAAGGACAAGGAGGATGAAAGTCTGAGGAGATGGAAAGAACAGCTGCTAGGAGGAGCAGCAGCAGCAAGTCTGGAAGAAGCAGCAGCTGGTGGATTAGACGGGTGTTTGAATCCTGAGGTGAAGGTGCTCAGGTTAGGAATCAGAGCGAAAGGGAGAGAAGAGCTTGACCTACTGCAGCTGTTACCCCTGAGCACCACAGCAAACGCGCCCCCACAATCAACAGCAGGCGGCGGTCGCGTGACAAGCAGCTTCTGTCTCAAAGAAGGCTGTCAATACCAGCTCAAGTTTGTGTTCACTGTAAGGAACAACATCGTCCCCGGTCTCACTTGCATCAACACCGTTTGGAAAGCTGGCTTCACTGTCGACCAGACACGTTCCATGTTGGGTACCTTCGCTCCTCAACAGGAGCCTTATGTACACTTGTTGCCAGAACAGGTCACTCCTTGTGGTCTGTTGGCAAGAGGCTGTTACACTGCCAGGAAAAGGTTTGTTGACGATGATGGAACTGTTTATCTGGATGTTAACTATTCCTTTGAAATTCGCAAGGACTGGTAGCTAAGTTAGTTAGTTATCTTCACCAAAGTTCTAGCAAGCCATCCTTCATCTCAAGCTCGAGCTGCAAAATTTGATGCAGCTCAATTCATTGAGCTGAATTCAAGCTGCAATATTTGATGATGCAAATTCATGAGCTGCCATGAATTGAAGCATACAGGGGAAATGGCTTAGTAGAGGGGAGCAATCTGCTTCTTGTAGCTTGGAAATTGAAGGTATGAGGAATCATGGAGGTTTTATCTCAATGGACATAGTTTTTTTGAGGAAGCTTTTGATGCTGCTGTTCACTCTCTCTCTCTCTCTCTCTCTCTCTCTCTCTCTCTCTCCCATCTAACATATAGTACACCGATTTGCAATTTGCAGTAGAAGAATTTGATGCTCTGTGCATACCCAATTTGTGATTTGCAGCAGGAAGAAAATGATGCTCTGTGACATGCTATTTTATATCAATCTTGCATACAAGCTTATAGTAGTTTGATTACTTTCTACAAATTGAAGTTCTTGACAATGATTTTGTGTAGGTTGTGGACTTTTTCCCATTCTTCAGACTGGTCCTCTGGATTCCCCAAGTACAATTGAGTTGTTCCAACTTAATTCAGTACTTCAGATGTAGGTTTTTTCTGAACAGATGCAGGTTCTGAGCTGAAGTTTGAAATTTACAGGAAACATGTCCAGAAATATAGAAGCAATTCAGATGATTTGAAACTCAATAATAACAGGAATACCAATGGAATCCATAGAGGCTATACTTATTTATTATTTTTACAGATGTGTGAAAGCTCTCTCTTCTCTTTTCCGGTTGGGAATCTTGTATAGTCATGATTCTCCAGGCCAACTGGAAGTGTTGTTCACCAGCCATATATGTAAAAAATCTAAGGCATCTATGCACATTTTGCACACATCTCAGGCCTTTTTCTCTCATCTTTGTTTATGTCCATTTCAGCAAGTTAAGTGGGAGGGACTTCAAAAAGAACTTGCGGGGTTAGTGAGGTGGCTCTCCAGATTTTACTGGCCATTCTTGGTTCTCCTAAAATTTGTAGCAAATTTTGGCTTGGTGGGTAATACAAATATGCTTCTCAGCTGTGAAAGTCTAATAGATAAGAATCAGTGAAAAAGTTCACAAATATTGATCCTTTTTGGTCCTTTTGGGAAAAGTATCTGGATATATGGATATTGAATGATTTAAGGGTGTCACCCTTTGGTTAAGCTATGCTCTTTCCGAGCAAAACCACCCCTCCCACCCTGTAAGCAACCTGAACAAAGTTCCTGGAAATGGCCAGAAAATTTAATTTGGTAGAACTGACACAGTGAAGTCTGTATGGGCATGATTTGGAACATGCTCAGGTGCTGCGGTTCAGTAACAAACTCCTAACATTTCAAATGTTTTTATTTAATAGCTCAAGCCGTTATGGAGGAGGAGGGTTTTTTTATTCAATTTTGTGGTTTCTAAAGTTTCGTGATTTTTTTCATTTAAAACAAAAATTAGTCGAATTCACACTAAAGAATTGAAAATTTCCAAATTTTCCCAAATTTCTTGTCACCAAGTGTTGAGAATGCAACACATAAAAACCGTGCTTGTGGGTCTGTGAAAAGAGTATGGCCTTTGGTGTGTACTTATACTTCCTAGTTGAGATCTTAAAGGAGATCCTAATTGTCTGGTAATCAACATCCTAAATGAGCAAAAGGATGCCTAATTGAGATCTTAACCAAGATATAAATGTCCAGTAATTGATATCCTAAAATGAGATCTTAGACAATATCCAACATCCTAAATGAGGACAAGGAAGCATTTGTGACATCCAAGTTGTTGCCTCTGTCTATATAGGAGAGACCAAGGAAATGATGTAATTTTCATTTGGTCTCACATCTTGTAGACTCTTCACCAGGTATGACTTTGTGAACTGTGAGTTCATTTTATTGAACCTCATGGAACATTTCCTATTTTATCTCTAGCTGGTTTTAAGTTTGAAGTTGCCATAAGGGCCAGAGCCATTACTTCACCCACTCGTGGCCAAAGAAAGAGGTCTTTGGGGGTTCTTGAGGAGGTTGGTTTGATTATTGTTCTAACTAGTTTGGTTTCACCTATCTTGTTATTATATATGCTCATTTGATTCTCCTTTTGTTTGCATGTCTGCCCCTTTCTTAGCAACTTTTGGGCTTTGACAATGCCACATCAACTAGTAAGGGCCCATGCCTTACCTATATTCTACAAGGCCAACTTCAACATGGGTATGTTGAACAATTATTTACATAAATTTTTTACATTTTTACAAATATAATAAATAGTGTTGAAGCTGCCAATGTATGTTGGGTTTTTTTCCCGCTAGGCTTCATGAGAGATGTTTCCAGCTTGTTCAAAAATTGGATTACTCTTTCAGCTTTTGTTGACTGGAATGTACTGGTGAAGAAGCTTCAAGGGTGTATGGTGGATATACCCAAGTAACTTGGCAGCTTCAACAGTAATTATGTTCTTTTTAGAAACGTTGAAATTTTCAAATAAATAAATAAATTCCAAAGAAGAGAATTCATTGAAGGAAAATGAACAGCATTTTTCAATATGGAATATTTGAAGTAAAATAATTAATCAACACTGAAATGCTGAACTTGCCAAGTACTAAGATATCTTAAGGTCTAGCAACCTCACCCAATTGGAATTTTGTATTGTCATTGTTTAAGTTGGGTTATTCTGGTAAGTTACATGTGTTTTTTACTAGACGTTTCCAAAAGCTTACTCGTTAGCCTAGACGTGCCATTATTGAATGTAGCAAAGTTATAGAAATGGCCATTTATTTCCACAAACTATATTTAGAAGATGTGAAAGCGTGCATGAAATATGGGATGAAAAAGTTCAAGTGGGCAATGAGACATGGGTTGCAATGGTGTCTTGGTCATAAATAGCTTGATGCTGGTAAGGTTGATTGGTGCCAATTCATTTATGAAATGGATTCAAACTAATTGGGAACATGGCCAATCTTTTATACGTGAATGGGCATATAAATATGGTAACTTGTAAAGCTCTACATTGAGGGCATTGTGGTTGTAAGGTTGAGGCTTACCCTTCATAAAAACCTATTGAAACGAGCAAAAAACAGGAAAATCCAGCTGTCAAGTTGCCTTGGAGTTGTAATAAGTGTAATGCACACCCCCCATGGGCAGTGCTCAAAACTGAGCAAAAGTTTTGCCCCTCAACCAATCAAAGGCAAAGCATGAATATGTTTTTACACATAGTCATTACCATCATCCAAACTAGAGATGGCTCTAGATGGGAACCAAGACTTTGGGTATTGTGTTTTTAGCATGGATGCAGATATTGCTGTTTTTCACAGTTATTAAATCTTTGCAGGTTGTGGTAGCAACCAATGTTTTCTTACCAGCAAAATTAAAAAGGACTTTTTTTTTTGGGGCAGCCTCTGGCCTCCGGAGGCTGTTATTTCAGGAATGCCCAAGCCTGACGGTATTACCCCAATGTAAAATTCAATGCATTTTTACTTTTTAAATTTGGTTTTTTAGTGGGTATCACTGTAAATAAAAAAAGAGTAAAACTTTACATGAGCATTTTGCTTGGATTCTGGTGGATAAGGCATCCTCCACTAACACTGTTGCAAATCACAGAGTGTTTTATGAATCATTAGAACTTTGCAGGTTGTGGTAGCAACCAGTGTTTTCTTACCAGCAAAATTAAAAGCAGAAAATTCAAAAAAATGGTTTTTGGGGTTTTTGATTGGCATGCTTCGAGAAAAAAGAAGAAGAAATAGACAGATTTCTTTATTAGGTCCCAATAGGTACCCGAGAATACAGAAGGATGATGTTACTACATTTGTACCTCATTTATAGCCAAATTTGGCTAAATTTTCTTTGTGTGGATGATTCGCTGAATTACATGCTGTATTTGTATGTAGAATATGCAGTTTCATCAGATTCTCAGCACAATTGAATTAAAAATGCATGATTTTGTATGCATAAAAAGTTGGGGTTAGCAGATTGCAATTTGCAAATTTTCCCTTGTGGCCTGAAAAGGCTCTGATGCTATATATCCCAAATCAAATAGCGAGAAGCTGTACAATTTATGGGAGCACACATAATACTGGAATAGCATATTGGATATGGGGCCTACTATATCTCATTCATAGAGCGGTTTGTGGTAGAGTCCAAAAACTAGTGTTGTTTGGTTTTAAACATAAATTTTTGGAAGCCTTCCAGCTATAAGAAATGCTTTAGCCTAATGGTCTATATTGTACAAGAGAATGGGCAGGGTTTGGCTGATTCTGGCTCCTAGCAAGCTTGTGGCTGAGCTCTAGAATGGGCACCCATGCTGTTCGACCAATTCCACATGAGAATCAAGAGCTAATACGGGTTAATTCTCTCTTTCCTTATTACCCCTATTTGTCTTAATTTGCGGTTAAACAAGTATTATAGTTAATTCTATGCATTTTAGCTCTTTCCAAACTAGGTGGCCTGAAATTTTTGGGACCTGAAATCCCATTTAAACCCTCAATAGAATTTTGGCCATCCCCAAAGGTAGCCCCTATAGGTGCACATACATATATAATGCATCCATCTCTGTTAAATGCACTTCACACATTGAGTCCTAAGCAAAGATGTAGCCCTAGGTGAAATCTACTTACACCCAAAAGTTGCATATCAATTTGCAGTAAAAGTGTGCCTGTAGAATGTGACCATTGGAGCTTTTTGAGCCCCCAAAAGCATAAAGGACGTGTGTGAGTCGTCTCAATGGTAAGTCAATTGAGTTCAGAAAAATTTGTACAACTCATAAAGCCCAAAAGAACTGATACTTGTGTCTACAAACTTATAACTTCAGCTCCTGGTGGAGGGTAAAGGTGATTGAAATTTTGCTTGGCTGGAATATTAAGAAATTCTTTGAATTTTGCTGAGGAGGTGAAAGGGCAGTTGGCATGGTGACATTGGTTGCAATATTATTGGTGATGTTGGCCACATGATTGGGGCTAACATTGATGGGCTGAAAATCCCAACCTGGGTTAGCAAGACAACATGATACAATATGGCACACAGTTGCTGAAGGTTGAACATGAGAAGTCAAGGAAATTTAGAAAGGCCCACCTAAAGGAATACAAAATGTACCATGGAATGGGCCCTGCAGGGCCTGTTCCATCTAGGAACAAAGTGAACTGGGTAGGGTGAGCTGTTGTTTGTTAGGTGGTAATGGGTTCTACCAGGGCCGGTTCCACATCCTAACTGTTTAAAATTTCAGATGTATATTGCTGTTGTTGTTCATTCATTAAAATTACCTTTGACAGCAAAACAAGTGGAGCCAACAGGTAGCTACCTTTTCTGCCAAGGAAAAATGTTTTAATAGTGCTTAAATAGGACACAGAAACCCATTGCGTCTCAGGCACAAAAATGATCAGGTTATGACAAACCTCAATAGAATTGGTCAGAACATAGTTCAACTTCCACATGGTCTTGAATCACAGACACAAAGTATGCCAAAAAAAAATTTAACCAAATGAAATATTCATAACATAAAAAAGTGTGCAACATGAAATGAGGTGAACAAGGCTATGGGCAAGTTGTACTTTAATATTGATGTTGGACAAATTGAAAGTAATTTTTAAATGTTTTCATGCAAGCTTCCCTAGGGATCAACATCCATGGAACCCTTTTGAACATCTTAATTATTTATTATGATTTTAAAATGGACAATGATAAATTTCATCCACAAAAGATGAATAAACTACATGAACTATCATATTTGTGATAATTATTTTTAAAATCTAATATATGTTTTATGGCCTAGTTAAGGTTAATTACTAAATGTCATCCATAAAATGTAGAAAGACTGTCAAATTGGGTGGGGGGACGGAGGGATTGGAGCTGCTATTTCAAAAGAGGGGAGGGCCTTTGAAAAAGTTGAGGGGAAGGGGTAGAGGGAAAAGTCCATAATCCTCTGCTTGAAAGGGCCTTTGGTTGAATGGAGGAGGCAAGGCCAAGGGATGTGAATCAAGCCCACGGTATTGGGGAATGTCAATGTACTCACTCCTTTTTTAACCCTCTAGCAAAGTTGAAGGGGGCATTTCATAGTTTGCAAAGGCCATCTAAAGTGCAGTCAGGGGGTCCTGATGAGTGGGTCCTGATGAGTGAGTTGAGGGGGGTCTGGCGCACTAAGGAGCTTGCTTGCAATTTAGATTTCCTTTAGCAAATGGTGTTTGCTTTTGCAAGTAATTTGCAACAAGATACCCTTATTGGCTCTGTCCTACAGAGTCATTGTGGGAACACCTTCTGAGCGGGTATAGGGGTCAGAGAATCAAAAGTTGGCTGAATGGATAAGGTTATAGGTTTGGCTGTAAGTTTTTAATTGGCCCAAGCTAATGGATGGGCATGTGTAGTTTTGGGTGCAGCCATCCAATTGATGGGTTGTTTTGAAATCTACCCATCTATTTGTTGGGTTTCTTCTCAAAATATGAATGTTGGATATCTGATTTAACCATGTCTCTATATCATTTTATTCTTTTGGGTGAGGAAGGGAGGATGGGGTAATTCTACCCCTTTCCAAAGGAGGATTTTTTTAAGGTGTTGGCATAGGTGAAATTTTTTTGAGATGGGAATAACTCAAAGGGTTGTTTCTTGGGTGGCATGGGAGGGAAAAGTTTTGTTGTTTTCTGAAGCAAGAAGGTGGGATTTTTTTAATTTTCCAAAGAATTATTATTTTGGTGGTGTGAGATGGGGTGTTTGGAGAAAGTGGATGGGCATTTTTTTTTTGGTCTTTTTTTCTTTTGTGATCTAGTGACTTAATGAAAAAAAAATCAAGAAAATATTTTATAAAAATTAAGATCTTTATTTGGGGAATGGACAATTTTCAACACAAAATTTAATATTAAAAACTTAACTAAAAGGACAAAAAATATTTTGTTTAAAATTGAACAATTAATGCATTTAAGCAAAAAAAGAAAAAAATCAATTTTGATTTTTTTGTGTGTTTAAATTCTTTTATGTACATGATAAAAAAATTGATGTTTAACAAGTAATAATAATATATTTGAGTGAAGTGCAAATAATGGTTAAATAGTGAAAAAAAATTTAAGGTTTATGTATTAATATCTTTCAAATATAGGTTGAAATGTTTAAAGTTTCAATGTAAACATGAGGTGCATAATTCAAATTCATAAGATGCCAAGGGTATTGATGTTTTGTTCACTATTAAACCACAATACAACTATTAAACCATGGCTCATCAATATCCATGGTTAATGATAGATATCTACTATAATCAAAGTTATTAAAAGCCAATAACTAAAATTTATTAGATGTCAAGAGTATTGATGTCTTATTCATTATTAGACTATAATGTAGCCGCTAAACCATGGATATGATCTTTTATTGTTAAGTTGAAATCAACCATAATCAAAATTACTTAACATTAATATAAAATAGAAAAAGGTTTAGGGTTGGGTTTAGAATTAAGTTTAGGGTTTAAATTAAGTCTTTTGTCCCATATAAAGATAACATTATATGTTTGTTATCTTTCTTTTTTCAAGCAAAAACAATGTGTTTAGTTTAAGTTTTCACCAATTGTTAACTGTTTTTTTGCTTCCTTTGCAATTCTATGTTTTTGCAAGTGTATGTTTTATTGTGTGTTTTTGCAACTTTTAGTTTTGCCAAATGCTACTTCATTTGCTTGTTGTCAAATTCATTTTGGTAAATTCTTCTTTCTTTTTTTTACACAATGGCTACTATTCCAATGAAAGAAGTTAGATTAGTTACTGTGGTGGATGATTTAAATCTTAAGATTAAAGATGTTGCATTTGAGGCAAAGGTGCTCAATAAGTATGGCACCTTTGATCAAATTGCAAATAAGAACATGGAAGATCCATGATATGCATATTTGCATTGTGATTTGTTAAATAGGGCAGCTCTAACCACAATCACTTTGAAGGTGAAATTGCCTTATATAAAAATGCATGAACAACATTTACAAAAAAACATGTTTGTGAAGGTGGAAAATTTTTGCATTGAATCAAAGTCTAAAAGAAGATTTGAAAAGGGTGACATGCATGTTATCATCACAATTGAGTCAACAACCATTGTGTGACTAATTCTTGCATTTCAACCTTAATTAATTCCCATGTTTTTCCACATGGATTCCATTAAAGAATTTAAAAGTTATATTCAAAGTTGGAGGTCTACTACCAATATTGCATTGTCATTAGTGTAAGGGGAATAGGGGATAGCAAAGGTGAACAACAATTATTAATTGTAGATGGAAAAGGTGAATTTGACCAAGGCGTTCTTACTCTTGGTAACAATTTCAAAATAGAATATGAACAACTTCGAGGCATACAATGTAGGCCATTGTGCAATGGTTTTAATAAAAAATGTGACAACAACAACAAAAGGAGATCGATATTTGAAAGCACAACATTACACAATTTTAACAAGGGTTGTTGACAAAGCTATTCAAGCTCACTTTCTAGTTCCATAACAAATTATCAAATGTTCAATCTACATTCAAAAAGGTAAATTCCTGTCCTTTCCTTTGCATCATTTAATTTTTTTCAAATTTACACATAAAACATCAAACAGAACCTAATGTTCATTTTGTGATCAACTATATTAGAAAAAATAATGAAAAATACAAAAATAATGTAATGAAAAACAAATTTTCAAATTGTTCTTTTTTAATGTCAAAGAAAATAGGTGTTTGCTTAATTTTTTGAAGTGGTCCATCAAATGGTCCTTAACAATCCAGGATGCCAAACATCTAGTGGCCTCCATGTGCTTGTTTGTAGTTCCCTTTACAATCCAAGATCAAGACAACCTGGTGGCCACTAAGTCCTTTTTTTTTCCCCCCACATGGAGCCCTAATGGCCACCAAGTCATCCCTTGTAGTCTAGCATCAAATAATTTCGTGGCCACCAAGTCTCTAATCGAATCTAATGGCCACTAGGTCTCTATGCAAAAGGAAAAAAAAATTGATCTGATGGCCATTAGGTCATCCCTCATAGTTTAGCTTGGAACAATTAGAAGCCACCAAGCTTCCAAACAATTAAATAAATAAATGACCTAGTGGCCACCATGTCTCCAAGTGGAAAATAATTTTAAAAATCAACATGGTGGCCACCAAGTTGTCCCTTGCAGTAAGAGACCCGAATCTAATGTGAAATAATACAAAAGCAATCATTTGATTCTTTCCTCCTTGATGAAGAAAGAACCGGGTGATCACATAATTTCCATTAAAATGACCTATAGAAAATAAAACTACATTGAGGAAACTTTTCTTTATTAGAATTATCTAAAGAACAAAAATTTGCATTCTATTGCATAGTAGACATAGAGTACAATGTTGTTATTAAGAGTAAAAACGTTGTATTTATACAATTTAGTGGAATTCCTTTTTGGGTAAAAAATATGGGATAAAAAATTTGGAATGTGTTTGTACAAAAAAAATGTTGTAATTTTAATATTTTTAAATAGACAAGTATGTGAAAAATCTTTGTAAATAAAGTTTTATAAGTTTCTTTACATTGGTCGATAACCTTTGAACATTCAAATGATTTTGTAGCCCATTTCTTGGTGCATGTAATGTCACAAAAATCACTAGAATTGATTTTTAAATGAACAAGATATAGCTTATGGAAATGAAGGAGGTGAAAATGTAAGGTTTTAAAGATAAAAACCTAGGTTTTTGTTTTAAAACTTTATATATATATGTCGGTCTAATGTTTTTACATTTCGAAGATCATTTGTAAAGCTTTAAATTTCACACCCATAGCTTTTTAAATCACTTAAAAGGAATAACAAAAAAAAAAAGATATATGAATTGAAAGAAGGGGGTATAATGTTTTCTTTCATGCTTGAATGACTTTTTTTTTTAATATTTCTTTTGTTGTTATTGATTTTTTATCTTAGTTTTTGTCTTTTCTTTAGGTATTAACTTTTTTAATTATTATGTTGAATCAAAATCAATTTCTAAACAAACACCCTTTTAGACATTAAGGTTATTGATAGTTTTTATGTGACCTTTCTATAGTTACTTTTAGTATATGAATAAATTATATATGTGGAAACTCCTTATGTCAAAATTTTGGTTTAAATAGCTCATATTATATAATCATTTTCATAGTTTTTTTCTAGAGGAAAATGAAAGTTCTCATACATTAATTTCCATCAAATGCCGAAAAAAAATTTACATGTAACATTTTGTATGTGAAACATTTTTTCAATAAAAGGAGTTTTTCAATGAAAACATGCTTTTCAATGCAAACAATTTCTTCAATGTAAGCAGTTTTTCAATGAAAATAATTTTTCAATGCAAGAATTTTTTTCAATGAAAGTAGTTTTTCTAATGAAAGCAATTTTTCAATGTAAGCAATTTTTTCAATGAAAGTAGTTTTTTTCATGAAAGCAATTTTTCAATTTATGTAATTTTTTTCAATGAATTTTTTTCTTTCATGAAAGTAATTTTTCAATGTAAGCAATTTTCAATGCAAACATTTTTTTTCATGAAAAGAGATTTTCAATTCAAATGATTTTCCAATACAAATAGTTTTTCAATGTAAGTCGTTTTTCAATGAAATTGTTTTTTCAATACATGAAAAAAATTTAATATAAATATTTTCTGATTTAATTTTTTTTCAATGCTAGTAATTTTTCAATTTAAGAAAATTTTCCATTTAAATAATTTTCCAATATAAAAAGGTTTTCAATGTAAAAAAAATTTAATATAAATATTTTCTGATTTAATTTTTTTTCAATGCTAGTAATTTTTCAATTTAAGAAAATTTTCCATTTAAATAATTTTCCAATATAAAAAGGTTTTCAATGTAAAAATAATTTTCAAAAATAAATTAAAAATAAATAATCTTGAATGAATCATTGATTTATTTTTTTGGAATGTATTTATGTGGGAACCATGCTTTTGTTTATATAGATATCCATTAAATTGAAATTAATAATAATGGAAACACCTATATTAAATCTTGTTGATTCATCATTTGAACATGTATTGCATTCATATGGCCTTCATGTAATTTCAACATACAAATATGAAATAAACAATTGTCTTTTTTATTTTATATCTTATTTATTGGATAATCATTTATCATTTCTTGAATTGATGCAAAATAACATGGCATATATATTTTGTATGTGGTATAAAGTTCATTCGTGTTCAATTTTTACATTCCTAAACAATCTTCAAACTATAATTCAATAATCTCCTAAACATTGTCCAATCATCACTATGGGAGATTTTAATGTTAACATTCTAAAAGACAATAACCATCCAAAAAATAAACAAGAACTATTTATTTCATGGATAAATTCCAATTAACATCACAATTTAATGAAAGCACCATAAAAGTTGGATCTTAATTAGACCATATATGGGCAAGTGTCTTTAGAAATGAATGCAAATCTGATGTAATAAGGCATATTGGTCAAATTTTCACAAACTAATTTATATTGCATTCAAATTACCAAACACACTTCCAATGTATAACAAAAAATCATTAATGTCTTCATTTATTTAAAGTATAGCATTTGTGAAAATATGCATGTAAATGTTGCATTTTCCACCTAATTAATTACTCCCAAAATGTTGGCACCTTGCGGCTTGAATTTGCATTTTTTTTTTTTTTTTTCATGGACCATGTGCAAAAAAAAAACATAAATATCAATACCAAAACAAAACAAAATTGAACAATTGTTCTATCCACACATACACCCATCAAACATCATAACACCTTTCATAAAAAACCTAAACCCAAAATGTGACAAAAACAAATAGAAATGTCAAATTCTCAAACTTCAAAATCAAAATGAGACCAAAAATAAAAATATTTCCATGTAAATTATATTCATTCAATATTCATGTTTGTTTCAAACATCGAAATACCTCATGCACATTGCTAAAAAATTTCTACATTATCCAAGTTTGAAAAACTTGGATTTTCTTAAACGATATAATTATTTACAACTTTATATTTATTTGTATGATTAAAGAAAAGATAATGGAACTATGGTTTCAATTTGTAAACATGTACAATGAATTCTAAGATGGTTAGAAAACTTTAGTTTTTAGTACAAATGTGAAAAATATATATATGATCTTTCATAAAGCCAACAAACTTTCATCCAATATAACTTGAGTTCATAGTAGAACATTAAATGTAATACCTTATTTTCAGGACAGAGCCTCTCGTGGCAGAGCCGCTTGTTGATTACCATGTAGTGTGTTGAACAACCACATGATGAATACAAGGGAATCATGCCATGACATGGGTGATTTTACAAGCCCCCATTTGTGCTTTGGTTTTGGGTGCTGTCTCTTTGTTGGACATTGGTCCTTTTTCTATTTCCTCCTTGAAGCGAGAAAAGTGACACTTGCTGGAAATGAAATCACTTACTAGAAGGCAAAGTTTGGATGCACACCAAAATAAAATCATGCACCAGTTGCAAACACAGAATAAAGGAACACAAAGCTCTCCCTCTAAGCAAAAACATGATGAAGCTCAAAACATAGAAAATATGATTCTACAATGTACATTACCTTGAAGAAAACAACCACAATGTGATGATTGGAGTGAAAGCTTTATTTTGGGCAGGAATTAGCACAAGGAACTTCTGGTGCCTAAAGCATCTATTGCAGTTGTAGAGACATATTAGAAAACACTAGAATACAATCCACTGATGCTGCTGCAGAGTGAAGGTAGCACAAGATGATGGGTCAGATGGAAAGACCTTACAGCACTGAGTTGATGCGCCAAGATTTATATCCAGACAAACAGAGGCAATTGCAAACAAATGGAATGGCACTCCAAAATTCACAAACGGGGAAAAGAGTACAGCAGTGCAAGTGAGACTCAGAAATCAGAGAATGTGGGAGTGGATCAAGAAAGAAAATGGGCTGAAAGGAATCTCTATCTGGTGCCTGATAATCGAAACTCTCAAAGACAAATGCGAAGACTGCCAAGGAGAACACAGACACAAGCTCACACAAAAACAAGCATAAAATAGCTAACCAAGATCTCAACCAATTATGTGCAAAATGTGTATTCCACATTAAAGCATATAATCAATGACACATGCTGGCCAAGCTTCAACAATAGTAAATAGCCTGGATATAAACACCCATTATGCAAATCCATTTCGAAACATTTTTATTTGGTAAAATATCATCCTCTAAACACAAAAACGCTCTCGCTCAGAAAATCTGCTGACTCCAAAACACAAGGCTTGTCTAACTTTGTGCACTCTTCCAATGTAATTCTCCTGTTTGCATTCAATTGTCTGAATTTTGGCTTTTTCTAATGTTGGGTTTCCATCATCAACCGCTAAGAGCTCAGCTCTCAGACACCATGATGTCTGGAGTGAGTGAGTTATGAACAACAAAATAGAAGCCTTGGAATGGACCATTATTAACCCTAAACAAAAATCATTTGTGCCAAATTTTCAGTGAAAGAAAGTAGAGCAACCAGGCTTGTTGTTTGGAAGCTTGAAATCATGAGATAAAGAGAGAGAGAACTTGTTGAGATCTTTTTGAATAATGCTCTTGGAATTGCAAATCTGATGGGTACACATCACACATCTCCTTCTTCTGATGATGATTCTGAGATTGTGAGAGAGACTTGACAACAAGTGAGGATCCATTCTGTACAGCAATGCAGCAGAGATGGTAAAACTCTGGAATGTATGAGGAGGAGAGACAATTGAGCTTGAAAGCTCAAAAGAGAGAGGGTTGCTGCTTTGACCTCTTTTGGCTTTGAGCATGGCTCTAAAGAAGAAGAAGAAGAAGAAGAAGGGAATGGTAGAGTGGAATTGCCTACCAATCCTTGCGAATTTCGAAGGAGTAATGGACATCGAGAAAAACAGTGCCATCATCGTCAATGAACCTTGTCCTTGCACTGTAAGGGCCTCTTGCCAAAGCTCCAGAGGGGGTCTCCTGCTCTGCCATGATGTGAAGGTAGGGTTCCTGTTGAGGAGCGAAGGTGCCGAGCATGGAGCGTGTCTGGTCGACCATGATTCCGGCTTTCCAAACCGCGTTGATGCAAGAGAGACCGGAGACGATGTTGTTGCGAACGGTGAAGAGGAACTTGAGCTGGTAGTGGGAGCCTTCTTTGAGCGAGAAAGTGTGTCCCCGGGCGTTGGTGGTGAGCGGAAGTGGCATGTCAAGCTCTTCCCTTCCTCTCACCTGAATCCCTAACCTCAACACCTTCACTTCAGGATCCGAGTCGAATCCGTCTCCTCCTCCTACGGCGTCCAGCAAGCTTGCGGAGGATCCTAGTAGCTGCTCCTTCCATCTCCTCAGGCTTTCGTCTTCCTTGTCTTTCTCCAGTTGCTCCTTGAGCGGCACCTGAGGTCCTAATTCCAAATGGACAAACTCTTCGTTTGCAGCTTCCTCTTCCTGATTTTCTTCTTCCTCCTCCTCAGAATCACAGGGGCTGACGACGTTGTCCTCATCAGGAACAGCAACAACAATCTCAGATTTCTGTGCACAGGATTTCACATTATTGTCATTGTCATTTTCGTTGCTGATTCCGTCGCTGTTTGTGTTTCCTAGTGGCGCATTCTCTTTCGTTGTCCGATGCACACTACTGCACCTCACAAGTGTCGGTTCTTTTGGTAGCGATTTGCTTCCTGTTCGCGCAAACCAGTTTGTCACCGTCTTCGACATTTTCCCCCCCCCTCTTGCTGCAGTGCTTCCCGCACCAACTGCTTCCCAGTTTCTCAGCTTCTCACGATAAATGCAGTTCTCTATCGATTCTCATACTTCTCACACACAAGTACTTGACTCCGTCGCTGTTGCTGTAGCACTCCAGAGCTCTGAGTCAAACCTCCAGCTTTGCGCTCCTTGGTCCTGTCTCATTCCGTGTATCTCTCTGTCTGTCTTTCTGCGTGTCCTTCCTCAACAAACAACTACCGCCATACCGCCTGTCGGTCTGGCTTCCTTCTAACACCAAGCCTTCCTTGAAATGCAAACTGTCCGTTCTCTCTCTCTCTCTCTCTCTCTCTCTCTCTCTCTCTCTCAATCAGACATTGATCTCCTTCTGAAGTTCTGAAATTCTAAAGAGCTCAGATTGGTACTCGAGAAAAGAAAACAACTCAGGGATCTAGAGATCTGGAGAAGGAAAGCTGCGCGCGAGAGAGAGAGAGAGAGAGAGAATGCAGGCGCAATTTTGTCACGGGTGGTTTAGTTTTTCCCTCACCAGCTGCTTGCTTGCTTGTTTTCTTTCTTTGATGCTGCTGAATGCACTTGAGATGATGCTTTTTCTCATTCAAAGAGGCGGAGCGCAGGCAACACCTAGAGTTGCGTTTCCCTTTCTTTATTTGGAGTGTTTGTGTTTTTTTTCGTCAACTGCTGTGATGGTGCGAGCTGTGAGAACCGAGATGTGCGTGGCGTGGAAAGTGGTAGGACCAGCCCACGACCACCACGACGAGCAGCACCACCTGCAACAACAGCATCTTCTTCCTCGCTCTTCGTCCGCCATCGCCACGCTGCTGCCGCCCCAACGCTCATTCTCGTCGCGATCTGTGTCTTCCTCTTCCTTCATCCGTTCACCCATTCATCCAAATTCCTTGTCTGTCCTTCGGTTTTTACCTACCTACCTAACCAAAATTGCAGTTTTGTTGGGACTAGTCAAATATTCTAGACATTATTATTAACCCTCTCTGTATGCAGACGAGGGTTTTACAGTAGTCTTATTAGTGTACTAATGTACAGAGGGTGTTGAATAGGCTTGTGTCTCTAGGTGTAAGAAAAAAATGTTATGGCCAATGAATGTTATTTCCTGGATTTGTAGGTCTGATTTTAGTTCTTAGTATTCTTGAGTGAATTACTAGTTACATGTTTAATAGGGTTTCATAGGTTTGTGAGAATTTCAACGGAAATGGTAGAAAGGGACCATTATTTTCAATGTTTAGTAGAATAAGTTTTGAAGATTTTTTTTCCAGGCCAATGGGATTGCTGGATTTGTTGATCTGAATTCGGTTTTTTAGTTATCTTGAGTGAATTAAGAGTTCAACGAGCTACTTACAGACTTAGTTTTCTAGTACATTACTTGTGTACTTTGTTATTACTTATAATGCAAGTTTCCATCCTTTCCAAATATGAAAAAACTTAGAATTGAAGCCCTCAGGCAAGAGCATTATTGCAATCAGGCTTGGGCTTGACTCTTGCCTTGCACACCCTTATTTTGGTGATGTCCTCACCTCAAGCTTTGCCCTACACATTGAGTACTGCCAGAAAAATTCTTCTATATCTTGAGGGCACGTTACCCAGTGAAATTTTTTATCTGTAAGTGTGGGGTAGGGGGGAGGGGCGGGTGGGGTGCATTTTGAAAAGTGAATTGTCGGCTTTGGCAAGCATCTTGCTTTTGTAAAAAATTCTGTTACACCCACCAGGTATTGAAGGAAGAACCTTTTTAATGGACTTTTGCCAATGGTTTATGTGAGGTAATGCCCTCAGAAGCAAGTTGCTCCCAAAATATTTTGAGAACACCGCACTCAAGGCTGTTACCCTACACTGCAAACACTTAAGCCACATTTTTTTACAAAAACTCAATGGTTACCCCATGGCCTTTTTGCCTCTTTTTAGTCCTCACTGCATAAGGCACAATGGACAGCTCTTCTTGTGTCAACCTGACCTAATCACAACCTAACCATTGTTCAAAATCCCTGTGCTCATTCTGTAAATCCACATGCCCCTTGCCCTAATCCACATGGCCATTGCACAAATCATGAATTCCATTACATTATCAAAGATGCCAGGTACATGCCGTTGTGCCCAATAGGGTATGTATCTATGAGGAATCGGTGAGCTGTGGGTATTGTACGCAGGATTCAATAAAATCTGCAGATGGTTACTTCTCTGTAGATGCTGTATTTACACCTATCCGAAATGGAGCCCCTTAGGGCCAGCCAACATTTCTGAACAGGCAGCAAAATGGGCTCAATGGCCTGTACCTGAGAGGTTCTATAATATGTGATGTAGTTGGAGGTAATGTATTGAGTACCATGCATGGGGGGAGGTATTCCTGAATAGAATCTGTTGGGTTAGGCATGGAGTAGTTTACATTACCTTGAGCCAGTGTAAAACTCTGGATTATGTGAACCAGCACCCACCAGTGCACCATCCATTGAAAACGCATCATGACTTAGTTGTGGTTCATAGTTCATACCACAACTGAGTTACCAAGGTAACCTAGCATCTATACTCTTCAACTTCCCCCTCACACTACCTACACAACTACCTATCTAAGTGGGAAACTATCATAGGTAAGTAGGTAAAGAATGTAAGTGGTTACTATGTCGGTAGGTAAGTAGGTAAGGCAATTGATTGCTAGTAGGTAGGTAGATGCATGTGGAAGGTTCATAAATAGTACATATCTGTCACAACATGGTTAGCTATGGGACAGAAATACAATGAAAAAATATTTCCTGTTCACACACCATCCATCCACTGGTGGATGCTGGCTCACTCTGGCCTAAAATCTTTGCTTTAAACTCTTTTTGTTGGCCTTGCCTACCACGGCAAGGATATTGAATTTAGATTCATTATAGAATATAGTAGCTTAAGGATTTTGGCCCCTAGGTAATAATAGGTCTATTTTTATATGAGGATTCTTGAAAGATGATATTTTGGCTTGTGTTGAAAGTTGAGATTAGTTATATAGAGTTATGATATCTTGAAGGATTTTGGTTTCTCTTAGAGGATTTTTTTTGAAGATTATATATTTTTTTTGCCTAGTGAAATATTTGAGTTTCCATAATTCTTCTTTTGCCTTCAGATACTTTTAAATGTAAAATGGCAAGGCCAAAGTGTGACACGCCCCTTGTTTTTTAGTATTTGGAGGTTTGCTAAAGTTTTTGAGGAATTAGGTGATGCTGGAGACTGCAATGAATTGTTTGTTTGTGGGTTGTAAGATGTGGGTGATAATTGATGCCAAAGGTAAAGTAGAGGCTTGAACAGGGGAAGCTGACCTGCAGATTATTGTCAAGATGCCACAACTGATGGATGTCCACTGAATCTTCTTCTGTTAGCTACTCCCCAACTGTCCACAGAGAAGGCAACATAATAAGTGGCTAGAATATAATAGCTACCCCTGAAAAAGGCCATAATAGCTAGTCAAACCAGATTATGTGATTGAGAGGCTCGTCCCTAGCCAGTAGGTCTTGCCATAATTGTGATACTTGCGTGGTTGTGGTCCTATTACAGGGTTTTAAGATTTATACCCTGGGAGTTCATCCATTTGATGTAAACTTGGTGAAGTTCATTGCACACAAAACACAAAAGAGGGGTAAAAAATATATAGAGAAGAGTAAGCAAAGAAACTTAAGACATAGGCCAATTACAGGGGTTTTTCTTGAATTGATGACACCAATTAACAAATCCCTTGGCAGAATGAAAGGTTGAACCTGAGCAATTGTGAGAATTTGTTTTTTCTGAAAACCAAACCCAACATCATGCGTGAGAATGGGAAGTGGTTCTAGACCAGTGTGAGGCGGGTATTTGTTTTTTTTAATAATAGTTGGGTCTGGTTTTCAGAAAAAAGATATACTCAGAATTGCTCAGGTTCAATTATTTTCAATTTTTAAGAACCACCTGGATCTGGGTTTTAAGAAATTTCAATAGGACGGATATAAGGTGAGCCCCGGGGGTTTGGAGATTATGACAACTGGGTATATTTCATGGTTATTTGGCAAAACGTTTTTACACATATCACCTATATTTTAAGATTTTTTGGGGTTCTTTGACAAATATCAGTGTGGGGTGTGTCTCTGAATATTTGGAGTTTTCTTTTTAATTGAGCCCTAGTTCTTTGAGGTTTTATAATAGAATTTTGGAGTTTTTTTTTTAATAGAACCTTGATACTAGTTTCAAACTATCAAAATGTCTACACCCTACCACCTGCCAGCATCTAGAAATGCAAGATGAGAGAAGAGCAAAAAGAGCAAAGCAAAGGTTTAAATATCAACATATTTAAAACCACAAATACAATAAATATTTCAGTTTTGCTCCATTAATTTCTAAAGAGGTAAGTGGTTGAAATTCTCACGATGCCCCACTTTTTGAGTTTTTTTAAAACCAAAATATTATGCTATTTAGATTAGCAAGACTTGGATAACTCTAGAACTTAGTATGTGTCATCATTTTTTTAATCCATTTTTTTATTAATGAACATTACAATTGGTATTACTTGTGATACTTGGATAACTCTAGAACTTAGTATTTGTCATCATTTTTTTAATCCATTTTTTTATTAATGAACATTACAATTGGTATTACTTGCTATAGCTAAACATGTTGTTCAATGAGAAGCTTAACATTGCATAGTGGAAAAAAATGGATACAACAAACCCATGATGACTATCCATTAGAGTCATCACAAAAATCACATGATATTAGTACCAATCACATGATCACACCAATGCCAAAAACTATTATAGCAAACAAATTCAGGTTCCACTTCAAGTTCAAATTCAGCATCCAATTCTTATGTTAGAATTGTTTATACCTCACATGCGGATGGAAGATTCCAAAACTTTGGGCACCGAACACTACCATGTGGGTCAAAAGGCCAATTCTTGTTGACAAATATCAACTTGTCGAGATTTTCTATTTAAAGGCAACATTTGCAAAGTGCTATGAGAATGTTGGCAATCGAAAAAATCCATTCAATTTCAATTTGGTTGGCTGGGATGCTTAATATTTGTCTTGCCAAGCTAATAATTGTTGGAAACTTGTGTTCTTTGATCTGCCACCAAATCAAAACACATTTGCAAATGTTTGCATCAAAATGATATTGACAATAGCCATAAAGTTCTCTTCCAACAATCTTTATCCATGTGTTTCTAGTTGTGTTAGTGGTGTGAAACAAATCTCTAGAACTACCACCATCTAGGGATTCAAATGTTTGAGGTTCATCAACAAGTGGTAATGATGACTTGTAGACCTTCATTAGCAAAGTAACAACATAGGTTCATCATATGTAGCAACCAAAATTGTTGCATTTTCATAACTTGCATAAATGTTCATCAAACACATTGACTTAAATATGGGATTTAACATTATTGCCAATCAATATATTGTGACCTTTCTTTTTCTCAACTACACGTAAAAAAAGAAAGGAAAGGGTCTAGGACATCCAACACCTATTATTTGATGCGATGAACAAGTACTTCTAATTATTGATTTTTTTAAAATCTTTTATGTTCACCAAAATATTAGGAACAATCACAAATGCAAGGTCTTTGTGAAGGACGTCACAACAAGTAGAAATGATGTAATGTAGGGCATTTCCAAGAAATTAATGCCCCCAACTCTAATTCAGAACACAACTAGTCATAATAGAATTCAAAAACCTTCACAACAACTTCATAAATTGCCCAAGTATTTGGAGAAGGTATCTAGCTTCATAAAACCACTATTTGTTGACTATAACATAGGGCAATAGCACCCCATAACATCAATGCATCTTAGAAGAATAAGACTTGGCTTGCAAACTTGCAAACACAAAAAAAAAAAACACATAACCCCCTTGCCACAAGTCCAAGATACAAAAAAATTAGAAAAAAAAACAAAGAAATTAAAATATATATGAAGTAGAGGCAAGAAGGAAGTCACATACCTAGTTTTCATGGGCATGTTTAATTTTTTGGGCCTTAATCTAAAATCTATGCATGCTTATTCCCAAGCTTGCCTTCCTTTGTTGGATTTTTTCAACCATGTAATACACTTTTGGAAATTAGTTTGTACACCCTTTATAGATGCACTAATTAGTCCTTGAATCATTTTTTCATTTATTGTTTCATATTAACAGATCTTGGATACGGCATGCTTGAAAGAAAACTTACAAAATGGTTCCAACATGCCCAAAGTCCTACACAACACCACACAAGTAAGAGTTGTTGCACATGATTGGAAATTAACCCCCTCATCCTTCACATATGCAAGAATCTTATTATGAAAGAAAACTTGTCAATAAGTTCTCGTAGTTTAGGAGCCATGGTTGCATTACTAGTGGTGGTGGTTTCAAATAAACCAATTGTCACATGCTTAGGCTCCCAATTGCTAAATAAAAAGTTGACAACCACAACAAATACATCATATGCTCCTATAAACACCCACAGATCAAAAGTGCATATGGTAAACATGCAATTGACTAATGCAAGTTACACATATGTACCAAGGTCTTTTCCACCAAGGTTAGCATAACCTCTTCCACAAAAACTTTTTTGATAAGAAGACCACCCTTGGGCATAACTTGTAAGGCATATGATGTAACCAAACAAATTCAACCATCCTCATGGGCAAAAAACTTTTAATGACATACAACATTACATCTTCCAAGAATCCAACCTATGTATAATTGTCTTTTCTAAACTAGTTTGTGAATGAAAAAAATCTAGAGATTACATTCAAGGCAATACATGGGTGTTTAGTTGTTAGATGATGTTCAAATGCAAGTCTAGGCCAGTTGCTAACTTCTTCCACATACATTTTCAACAAGGCATTATGTTCTATTTCAACATGGTAGTTATGCCATTGGATTTGTGGTAAGTTATGCACCATTTTCAACTTTTAATGCGTAAGGGTAAAATTTCAAGGCCTATTATTTGATGGTGATAAATAATACATCACATGATTTGGTTTGGGTAAGATTGATAGGTTGGATGTTGTTCACTTAATAGAAATTTAAGGTGATCAAATTGCAATTGTGTAGTTTCCATGTTACACCTTGTTTTTTCAAATCAATCAATCACTTTTCCAAAGCACAACACTTTTCAATTACATGTTCTTCAACCTTTGTAGTTTCACCTTCAATGTTATTGTTGGTAGAACCTAGAAAAACATGTGGAAGATTGAAAATAAGATCCCAACTAGATCATTTAGAGATTCCATGTAAGCCAAGAAAGGAATATTGCTGCACAAAAACAAGTGTTTTGGAATTTTAGAAGGTGCAGGGTTTAGGGAAGCTAAGGAGAAGCCCTAATGAACTTGTTGTCTAACATGCAACCCAACAATGACCTTCCTCAAAAACCAAGCTCAAAAAAAGGTGAATAAAAGTTTGTTCAAGAATCGATCTCAAGGTGAGATCACAAGCTTGTTGAAAATTGAGCTCGAGAATGAAACCTCAATATCAAAAGTCAAAATAGAAGGCTTAAGGTCAAGCAAAAAAACTTTGAAGAAACCCAAAGTTCTAATGAACTTGTTACAACTTGTAGTTTTGCTTGATGAACTTACTACAACTTCTACAACAATTGATAAAAAACATGAACACACAACACATAAAGTTGAACTTGAAGCTTGCTCAAGAATCAAGTTTTGGAATAAACGAAAACAAAAATTTGAGAATCAAAATCTAGACTTAAATTAAAGCATTTGATGAAGAATGTTCAAGAATGAATAATGAATTGCAAAGAACTTGAAAGGGGTAACACAAAACATAAAACTTGGAAACTTGTGTACTTTTGATGACCTTAAAATAAAAACAACCTCAAAATGCATAATCTTAGACCTCAAAATGTATCATCCTCGAACCTCAATACTCAAAACACAAGCATCTATGTGTTTTGTGTTAACTCACTTTCATTTTCTTGAATGTTACTTGCAGCTTGCAAAAAGATGGACTCCAACATTGATTGTCATCAATAATGCCATTGAATGTTGTCATTTGTGCTCATTGATGTGACAATCGGCAACAATGCACTCAACATTCATTAAAATAATATTTTAAAAAACCTCATGAATCTTGAAGCTTTCAAGTGTTTCTTACTTCTCATCCTCAAACTTTAAACCTAAAAACTAAAACCTTAAATTCATATTCATGCTAGGGTATTAATCAAAATTAAACTGGTTGTTGCACAAAAAATTGACATTGTACTTTATCACATGTGTAAGTACAATTATGGTAATGACCCAGTTACCCCTGTCCATGCATTTTTTTGTGGCTCGGTTACAATTATCATTATTAGAAATTTATATGTGCCAAATGTGGTGGCGGGGGTAGGTTCATGAATCCTAATATAACTAGGTATCAGGTTTTTGCCAAGTTCACCTCTGATTTATATGTGTGTGTGTGTGTGTGCGTGTGCGTGCGTGTGTGCCCATTCAAACACCTAGTGGGTTTTCATGTCCAAACATCATACCCACCCCGCACTAGTTATACCATTGTTGGGTGGTTTTTTTGAGTTTTTAAAAATTATAGTTCAAGTTTTTTGAAAATCCATATTAGGCACATTTAGATATATCCCTTGTTTCTTTTTGTTTTATTTATTTTTTGTTATAATTATTTCATATTTTGTCTCATGATCTAAAAATGGATAACTATATATGGTGGTTTTCTAGTCTAATGAACCATGACACGAATCCTAATTGTTAACTAATTTTTTAATATTTATGATCTATAACAATTGTTGACAAAATTATGTGTGTACATCAATGACATAATAAATATGCAACTTCACAAATGTTACAAGAGAAAAATTGAAATTTCATGAATGAGGGGAGTAGAAAATTTTCATGAATATAGGGTAATGTAATAGTATAAGGATGTAAATTGTAAACAACAAATTATTGTCTAGGTGTGATATGGAAATGGTGATTTTTTTAATAGAAGTGGGAACAATTATGTAAAGATGGAAATCTAAACTAATGGATGAAAAGACAAAGGAGACAATTACATGAATAAAGTTGTAAACCATAGAAGGGTGTAAGGATCAAAAGGAATGGAAGGATCAAAGGATCACAATTCATCTTCTTTGGTTTTTTCTTTCATTTGGCATTTGTATGTTTTGTTTGTTTACATGTGAATGTTAAATGACAAAGTGATGGGATTGTTTTCTATGTTTTTTGTGTTAATGACACACCCTCTAGCTCCTTGATGGATTCAACTACGAGTCCAATGGTGAAGATAACATAAAGAAAAGGAGTTGCGGCATGCTTCTTGGCTCACAACACTTTGGGGGTAGAGGGGTGTGTTGGAGCTCCGAGATGGGACTAAGAAGAGTGACAAGCAATTCAATTACTCACATGGATGTGCACAAACCAAACAACAAGTTGGTTAATGCATAGTTGGAACACTTTTGGTGCACGGACGAACCAAGGGCAAACACGAATTCACAAGATTCACCACGGCTTGGACTTGGGGGAAGCTACCACCTTCCCCCTTATAGTATTCTCTATGCATGGCCATGGGGCTAGCACCCAAATGTCATTTTGTCTCAAGACTCCCAACTGGGAGTCCCGAAATTCCCAAAATTAGGACTCCCATGACTTTGGAGGTGCATAACTTTATGTGCAAACCTCCAATTAAAGTGAGGTCTAAAGCAAACTTGTAGCCCTTGTTGAGAGCTTTTCACCGATATGTGACACATCACTTTCACACAAGGAAATCAGGGTGATTTTTGACTTTTAGTGGTCGGGAGTCAAATTGGCAATTTGACTCCCGACCTTTCTTTTGGCCATAATTTGTGTTTTAAGTACTCAAATGGGTCATGCAAGACCATTTTAAACATTTACGTTCCAAGATCTTTCCAATGATATAAGAAACTTTTCAATCCAATGAATTTTTACCCCTGCAATTGCCCTCTGAAAATTCAGGAGTCCATTGGGACTCGAATTCCCAAAGTGGGAATTCATTTGAGATTGTGGGGGTTCTTTCCCTCACACTCTCTTGCACTCCCGAGAGTATGAAATGTGACTCCTGGATTCACTTTTGGCCCATAACTTTGCAAGCCCTTGCCTTGGTCGCAAACCCAAGGCTAAGGTTACGATAGTTCTTCAATGCATTGTGGCCATTATGTTTTGATGATAATTGATTTAATAGTTTTGTTGTAACATTTTTCATACAATTTGATGATGGATGAAGTGGTCATTTGTTGTCTACGAATTATGAAAAGAACAAGCTTCTAGTGATAAAAGGAAGCAATGTGATGAAGATAGGGCAACAACAAAGAAATTATGTCATACTATTTAAAGGTTCTAGGAGGTAGTGTTTGTTTTTTGGACAAATAGATATGTTGTGCATGGCAAATATGAAGGGATTCCAAGTCCTAGTCTTCCAAACTTTCTAGCATGATGTAAGATTAGGGATAAACCATTGATTTTTGTTTTTAAATGTTTAGGTTAAAAGCATGTGTATGAGATGATGAAGATCCCTAGGGGATTCTAGAAATAGTTTGTGGTGGCACATTCACTTAGGTTTAATATATTTGAGTGGTAACAAAGGAAGGGTTTCTTTTGGGAAATCTAGATGTGTGATTGGGAAATGAATATTTATTGTCATGGGAGCTCTAAACGGGGTTTATGTCCATACCATGAGAATTTTATAATTGTAGCCAAGATTTTTCTTTCTACTATTAAAATTGTAACCAAAACATGGGTGGGTTGTGCTTCACTTGTAAAGACTATTAATTAGCATTTTGAGAATACATTCTTCATGGGTGGTTGGGGCTATTATTTATGATCATTTGATAGGAAGGGCATAAGTTGATTCCTTGGATTTTTTCTTTACAATAAGTATGATATGAACATGTTTTTTAGTTATTGATAAATTGCAACATATCAATGTTTTCATTCTTGATTTAGACATTTATATGTGTTGTGTTTTGTGTAATGAGGCCATGAGGAAAACCAAATAGTTTCAAAGAGAGAATTCAAAATGATGGTCCTACACATGCCAATAGATTATATGAAGTCAATACTTGTGATTAGCTATCATAAGAAGATGTTGGAGATGTTGGGTTTGTCGCAAACCCAAGGCTAAGGTTACCCTTTGTTGTAGAAAAAATGATGTCTTATGAAGTTTGCATATACTATCAATCTACAAAAAATGTTCTTTTGAATTTTAACCTTGCATACCACAAAATATTCTAAATTTTGTTACATATTTTTTCACTTGTTACATGCTTTAGAGGTTCATTCAAAGGATTATTTGGTTAGCCAAAGTGGACAAACCAAAAAAACATTTGTTGCTTCAAGCTCCACCCAAAGCCAAAAGGCATGTCTTGAGTCTTTGGTCATTTTATGTCCTATAAAACATTTGGCCATTAAAATAATGCATATTTCTTTCACAAATTTGCATTCCAAGAAATAAATACCATGGGAAGGTTAATCTAGAACAACACTTGCTTCTAATAGAGAAAAGGGAAATGGGTAGAAAAACATTAGGATGTGGTATCGGAAAGTCCATTTTGAAAGTCCATATCTAGTGTATTTGAAATACTTAAAATATGAACATGCAAAACCTTTGAGAGACTTAACTTGAAATTTTTTTAAACGGGTACTAATTGAATGTGAGTCAAAAAAGGAATGTAAACCCTATTCCCAGACCAAAATCATGGAGTTTCATGACATCATAAAATCTAATCAAGAAACAAAAAATGATATGGGAAAATTTGGATCAAAATTTTTGTGTCCAAATTTTATTACATTATAATTAAGTTTTGTAGATCCATAGTCCATAATTTGGATCGACCTTTAAGAAATCTTAAAAGTACAAATAAGTTCACAAAAAACATGTTCTAGCATTAGCCTTATAGTTGAAACCCCAATCTATTCTTAAACTTTTTGGTCAAGGCTTCAAATCCTTGAAATACATAACAACATTTTTTCTATCATCGTCATTCATAAGTTATGAATGTAGTTCCCAAATGTCCATTCATTATATCCTTCATTGCATTTGGTACCAACACAACAAATTCCTCACCCTTGATTGTATTGAATCCTTTCTATTTTGGCTAAAAATCAAAAATAGAATTGAAGAGAAATCCATCCCAATGTTGGATCCTCAATTTTTTGATCCAAACCAATCCATAAAAAATCTAGTCCTCGATGAAGATTGAAAATATTGCAAAACTTGTTTATAACTTTAATAATAGAATAAATTCATTTTTTCTATCTATAAAAGAAATTTGACTTTCAAACATTGATATTTCAAATAATAATTTTTCACAATAGACATATAAATATCAATATATTCACACACAAAACATTTGTACAAAAGATACCAAATTTCAATACATGTAAACAACAAACTTGTGTGCAATAGGCATAAAGCATTTTTACATAGTTTGGGTAACAAAATTTTGTGCAAAAGATAATGGCATATAATAATCAATAACCATTACCACCGAATGCTTGTGTGTAGATAGTTCTCAAGTGGATGTTAGGCATCACTCCTACTTTTCAATGCACATGCACTTGAAACACAAACTTGATTACATTACCTATCTAATTGTGTTTCAAAAGAATCAATTCAAATATGCATGAGAAGATTTTCTTTTACAAGCATACACAAAACATAATGTTAATATGGAATTACATTCAACTACAATCCTACAATCTTTTTATTAATAGGTTGTTGGAGTAGTGGGCAGGTCATGATGTTACTTATTTCTTCAAAAACATTTAGAGTTCAAGATTAAAATGCCTAGTCTAGTCTTTACATGTCACTATGAGAAATTTAATCCGTCGGAACCACATTGCCTTGCAACTAGAGCTCAGAAACAAGTAATATATCACACATTACAATTAAAACATGGAAATACAAGCAATTAATAAATAAAATACCACATTAAAAAATCAAGGAATTGTATGATAGTTGCAACTTAGTTGCAAATTGGACACATATATGGTGTAATGTATGCATCATACATTAAAAATGTAGTCTATCATGTTTGATTTTTTTGCGAATTGCACTTTAATTGTGTGTGATAAATACATTACAATAGTGTAAATGTAACACCTAATTGACAACTATGTTGCAACTAGTGTACGATGTTGACACATATGACCATGCCATGTATATGCATTTGCAATTAATTGTCAACAATGATTCTTATTGATACAACTACTTTATCACTATGTTGCCATTATAAAATATTATTTTTCCATTATTTTATGATTAATATTCAAATGTTAATAAGTTGATAATTTTAAAAATTAGTGTTTAATCCTTAATATTTAATAGTTAATCTGAATTAATCAATCTAATTAAGATATTTAGTTTGTAAACTGACTCAAAATAATTAGTTTATAGATAATTAAGTAACTAACTGATATTTTAAATGAAATTGATTCATAAAAATATAAAGTTCAAAAAATGAATTATCAATTCAAAAATTCAGACAATCAATTATTTGGTAACTATGTATTTCACCAAAATTTTATTTTTATTTTTAAAAATCATTTAAAAGCAATTTTATAAACTATAAGCTATTAATTAATACATAATTATTTAATTAAATAATGAAATATTAATATGAATTAATCAATCTTGTTCAAATAATTAATTATCTAATATAACTTTTTAAAAAATTATATGAATTGAAATTATTAGTTCAAATAATTAGTCAGTGATTTAATTCAAATATTTGAATTAATTATCTAAGTTTTAACTTATTTATCATAAGAATGAGAATAATTATTCTAAATAATTAGGTTAGATTATTAATTGAATTATTTAATTATCAAATAATCCATTTTGGGGTTCCATATGATTAATTATTTTTAAATTAATTAAATAAATATTTAAATTAGACTAATTAATTCAAAAAATTCAAATTAATATTTTAGATAATTAATTCAATAATTAATTTTTTAAATTTAAAATAATTAAAATAATTATTATTTTGGGAAAACCTTTTTCTTGTTGCTACCCAATTTGCAACTAATGTGCAATTCAATGATTTAACCCATAAGTTTTGTTCTTGAATTTCATTTTTGAAATTATATAAAAAAGGTTTTTTTTTTTTTTGTGTTCACATAAAAATACATGTGTCAATTTGGGATAAGTTGAAAAGAACTTAACCCTAAAGCCAAAACATAAAATAAAATAAAAATATTTCTTCTTTTTAGTTCACCTATCTTTCTACCTTCCTACCTACTTGCCTACCTAGTTAAATAAGTACCTAGTCTTATTTTTTGACCTACCTATTTAAGTAGGTAAGTAGGTATGTAGTGTAGGTAGGTATGTAACATATGTATGTAGGTGTGTCCTAATTACCTAATTTACCTACCTACTTACCAACCTACCTATGCATATGTATTGACCTACCTAGCTACTTGAATTTATTTATTTTTTCATTTGTTAAAATTCAATTAATATGCCATGTGACAACTTTTAGTCATGTCACATGTCACAATCTAAAACCATATAAATTAATAATCATAATGGATGGTGGAGATCAATATTTCAAAAAAAAAAAATTCACCCAAAATTCCACATAGCACTATGTGTCAAATTTTGATTAATGTATGAAAAATGATGTTACAATGGTACTTACAAATTAATTGCATTAAAATTACACAATAGTTGTTCTTACATAGTTATAATTGAGTTGCACGAGTTGCATCCATTGTAATTCATGCAATTTGTTCAATAGCATCACACCCCAAAAAGTACGTTGAATTGCAAATGAGTTGCAAATGTTCATTACAACTCAAAAATCAATTGCAAGCCTAGTTGTAAATCACCCCATTTTTTCATGGTGTGTTTTCTCATGGGTGTGATGCCATTAGTCTTGAAATAAGTGATGCACCCCTTTTGACATTGCATTCATTGAACAAGGATAATAAGACAAGCTTGTTTATTGTAGCAAACAATGCAACACATGAGTTGAACATTGATTAGTTTTATAAACCTACCATCACTAACACAAAAAAAATTCCCATAATGAAATATGTGTGGTTGTAAGACTTCCATTAGTTCTCACCATTTGTATTTGATAAAGTTGGTGCCCTTATGGAGACAATGCAATTTTTTCTTTCTACGCTTTCAAGCACATTCCAAGATAAACTATTAAATATATTTGGCATTAGGCATCCAATGTCATTGAAGTCCATTTCAACAAAATGTGTTTCACATTTTAATGCAAACAACCAATGACAACAAGATGATACCACAAATAGAGTTTCCTATAAACTATAGATGTTATTGATGACAACAAAATGACACAAAATATAGCTTTTTACAAATTACAAATGATTTGCGCTTTGCAAGTTTTACAATGTTTGGGGTTTGAAGTTTGGGCTCAATTGGGTTATAGGGTGTTTGGGGTCTTTGGTTTCGGCTATTTGCATTACAAACAACAACAATTGTGCATTGTGCAATATGCAACCTCTCAAAATGTGCATTGCACCTCTCACCAATTAAATTGCACCCTATTTGCTAAGCAAACAACAAAGGAATTACACAACAAAAAAGGAGATGCAAATAATTTTTGTACATGTTTTGTGGTGCATTGTGCCGCCTCATTTCAATGCTACAAGTAACATTTAATTTTCAATCATTTACTATCCTAAAGTGAAAGCACAAAATAATAATAATTATGCTACCAAATCCCACCCTAAGCACATGATCTAAAAAAATTAGACCCAAAATTTAGCAAATCTAATATGAGCTTAGAAAAGATGCATGAATTGTCCATCATTAATTATTTCACCTTCAAGGTTCTTTTAAACCTTTCACCTTTAAAAATTCCTAGGACTTCCAATTCTTTAAATTTTTTATATTCACTAGGTAAGTGGGTCTATACCCATTTGTAGAATAAATGGGTATCTATCCTTCTTTCCAAAACCCACCCAACATTAGTTTAATCTTTGGACAAGGAGTGAAAGTTGAATGTAATTAACCCTATTTTGATTATTTAACTTTCAAATGGATTAGGCTTTTATTCCCAAATTAGATAAACTTTAAAGTTTAGATGGGATGCATGTGCGATCCTTGATTTGAAACAACACTTACATTTTAGTCTTTCTAACCTAACTATTTTGTCCTCACTTTTAACAATTTCTTAGTTAACTTTTTTGATGTCTTTCATTTATGGATAACAAAAATGTGTTTTTCCAACTCATAACATCACTCATATTAATTGACATTTTTAGACTGACTTTTAAAATCCAAAACAAGATGGGAGGTGCACCATATGCATCCAAACAACTGTTATTGTAGATCACAAGCGGGTTTAAAATTGAAATTATGTATGTTTATTACAAAGCTATGGAAATCTATATTCTTGTTTGCATAAATATGTTCTCACCTTTCTAATATATATGTATAACTAGTATGCCACACCATTCTCCTACCATAACCTTCACTGTTACACCAAAACCTTTCAAAACAAAAATCTTGATTCCCTTCACAATTTTATTCCATGAAACTTTACATTCATACAACAAATTTATTTCTATCAAATGGAGGTGTTTTCAAAAGTCACAAACACCCATTTATATATTAACCAAAAGAAAATTAAACAAGAAATTTCCTAATGTCTACAAATCACATGACTCTCCATATGATTTCACATGCATAATAAAGTGTAAAGACTTTTCACATGACTTTCACATAAATTATTATGTGAAAGTCAATGCATCTTAATGTGCCAAAGATTTTTCATATGACTTTCACATAAATTTTTATGTGAAAGTCAAACACTATGACCAAATCATAATTAAACTATGAAATCCTATTAACAAGTAAATCACCAAACTTGTCGTTAGATAATTACATAGATAATAATTTAACTACATCAAATTAAACTATCACCAATAGGGTGCTTTTCGTAGTGGATTCTCATTTTCCGTCATTTCACCTATTTTTCACCAAATTGTTGTTGTTATGAATTTTTGTTCATCATGTTCTTGTTGTCATTCATATAACTATTTTTTATTTGTGACCTACCCAAGTGAGTTCAATCCTTATGCAAACTCTTCACATGCTCTACTTGTCGTATTCACCCCCATGCTTTGCTCAACGATCATCTTCTGGGTGGGTATGTTCATTTCTTTCAGTTCTACTATCCATTGGTGCATCATAAGGGTTGGTTTGTAGTTACCCTACATAGTTTTTCCCAGTGTTGGCTGGTTATTGCTTTAAAAAATAATTGTTTGGTAGGTTATATAAAATCTTTGGGTAATATATAAAGGTATATTATCAAATAATTGGTTGATAACTATCTATTATCTTGTTGGCTATTAGTTGATTATAAGGTTTAAAAAATAAAAAATAAAAAATATAGTTTTCTGTTTTTAAATTTTTTGTATTAGTGTTTAAAGATTTATAACCTACCTGGATGATAATCAGGTCATCTGAGTAGGTTAGTAGATTTTTGAAAATCCAATATCAGGTGGTTATAATTTAACTGATTGTCAGACAAACCAATAACCGACTGATAGGTTATTAATAATAGGGTCCAAACTCAAACATTGGTCAACATTTGAAATATCTTTTCCAGTGTTGCCCAGTTCTAGATTTAGAAGAGGACTCGGTCTGGTTCCTTCTTCTATTTTGTTGCTTAGTTTTCCAATTGATATGACATCATGAACCTAAAGGTTCCACATTTCAAATTCATGGACTTCCAACTTTGGTTTTGGCTCAATTGTTCAAAAACATTTAAAACTGAGCTGAATCTGGAATCCTATTCCACTAGTACATACACAACATATTGCCTGAGATTGGAGATTGTTATAAGTACCACACTGCGGGATAAGAACCTTCTGTGCTGTACAAGTGCAGAAGGTGGTGACCTGAGTAATATGTATCACTTCCTTGACCAATCCCAAAAGTACAACATAGGAACTGCCCAGTTGAAAGGACTCCAAACAAGAGGTGGGTTTGGTTTTCAACCATGGTTTCAAATTTTGGTGTACATTCCAGTTTGGCTCACAAAGTAGAGTGTCTCTACCCACACCTCCTATATGTGGAATATTTCATACCCGTAGGTGGGTATTTCCTATAGACACTTTATGCGGTATGGGTTTCTATATGTTCTACCTACACTGTATACCATTTCCTGTAGAAACCCTATAGTGTATGGGTAGAGTGTCTCTACTAGCCCACTCTACTAGTATATACCATGTTAGTTATTTCCTCATTGGCATGCCTAAACATGCAAAATTGGAATGGTATAAAATAAAAAATTATTTAAATTCCAACACATGGATCAATCGTTATGATGAGGCCAATCAAAGTTGCCATTTAAAAAATTTGCCCTTTTGAAGTCAATTAATTGTATGCTGTGCAAATTTACAAGTTCAAGCTCAGTTTCCAGCTATTTAAAACTTGGCTGCCGACCCAAGTACCATGCTGTGTGTACAGCTTGCTCATTTTGGGGCTGGCTGGTGATGGAAATGCTTTTAAATCCTATTTCAAACTTTGGGTTCAAGTGACAAGAACCAAAATGGCTTTTGGAGGTATGACATCAATTATTTTATGATGGGTGTTGATACAACAATGAGTTTTTGGATTTGTGTAGAAGTTTGATGAATCAAAGGTGTGGAATAATTCTTCATGCTATGGTTTTTTACACATGTTCTGGGTTTTTAGATAATATTATTTCTTTGGATGAATCAAAGGTGTGGACTAATTCTTTGTGCTACTACAGTCTTTTACACGTGTTCCGGATTTTTAGATAATGAATTAATATTTCTTTGAAAGGTAACACAATATGATGTACCTTTAGTCAAGTGGCTAGTTCAAATTCATTGTACAATAATGGTTGTATGCAATCTTTGATCTATGTGCACTTAAGGTACAACCAGGCTAATTTGTGATTCTTTTCGGAAGCATTGAAACCCAAAGGTAAAGAGTTTAAGAGAATGCTGTTTAGAAACAACCGTGCTCTGCTCCAGAGTGGATGTTAATCAAATGAAAAAAAAATAGCCAAATTGGAATTGGAGGTTCCCTTCAAATTGAAAACCTTGGTGGAACTGGATCAAAGTGCTATTCATTCATGACTAAGAAACGGACACCATTACCTATCTATCTGGCTGCCCTTGCAAAAATACTACACACCTTTCTTGATCCCACATGGGTTTACATGTCTGATCCCAAGCCCACATAAGCAAGTCATGTCCACATTGCACATTGACATACGTTAAGCCTTTTATCTGTAGTGTTTTGCCATGCCTATTTTTGTACTACAAAGAAGGCTTGTGCTAGGTAAGCCCTTGGTGGCAGGGCACACCCAGGCAGGTTTATCTGGCATGAACCTTTCATGGCCGTCAAAAGCCAAATTAATGAACATACATGTCATACTCAAGTTAATTGTTCAAAGGTTGAAAAAATGGATGGCCATTGGGTATTTATGGCCTGTGGTTTTTTTTTTTCAATTTTGTGATGTGGCTGAAGTGGTGATCATCCATAAGAGGATTTTTTTAGCCAAATCTGGCTGGTAACAAAATACAAAAGTACGAAATTTGAAGCACACTTCTATTTTCTGGTTAGTTAAGAGAATTTCACATAGAATCTGGTGATTTTTGAAATATAGGCTTTGAAAGATTGTTGGCTAGAAAACCCAAAGAGAACTTTGTTTTTCCAGTTTGATTTTTTTTGTGCCGGCTGGCTAACCTTCGCCAGAGAAAAGACACTATGAAATCATGGGATGTTGCTTAAACCTCGCATGTATTATGTGATGGCCATTAGGAGGACCAACACCACAGCTGGTGGCTGCCAGTGTTTTATTTTTGTTCTAGTGAACTGGGACAAAATTTTGCTCTCCACTGAGAAGGCGCAACCACCAGAACAGGACTTTTGAGCTCCAATTCACCAGACATTACTCTTGGATGAGCTTTAGGGTGCCAGTGACAAAGGAATTTTCGCCAGATTTTTATTGTGTAGGGTAGTTTTTTTGGCTTGTTTTCTACTGTTTTGACATTTTTTCTCAAATCTTTTTGCCATTAAAATTAAATCAGCTGTTGGATCATCACCACTCATGATAAATCTCTAGTGGGATTATTGCCACCCATGCCACATCACAAAAACGTGCAAAAAAAACACTGGTGGTTGCAAGCTGTGGTTGGGACAATGGCATTACCTGATGTAATGGGCATTTAGAAGGAAGATTCTTCTTACATCATTAAGGACTGCGTAACCTGCAAGAGGCCACTGGTTATGGGAAATAGCCTCACAACTCCTATGCTATTGTTTGCCCTTGACTCAGTTACCTGACATAACCAGCATCCTTTGCATCCATAACCTGCTTAGCAGGTGCATGTGGATCCCCTTTCATCCATGCACATAATGGAAATGGATTATTTTTCATCCACACACTAAATCGTATACAGGCAGCTTTCTACTTTAATACATAACACAACTACCACACGAATGTCCAATCAGGAACAGACATGTCAGCGATTAAGCCCCTAAAGCTGGTATTGAATTTTGTAAAACTATTTAAAATGATGAAACCTTACAAAACTTTATTTATAAACACACCATAGATTTGGAAAATGTACAAAGGAATTAAAAAAAGGATAATGGAAAAGTTATAGGATGTCAAGTTACTTCAAACTAGATATCAAAATTTCTTCATGTCAAAAATTGACTGCCTATAATAAGTCGGTTGTATTTCTTCATGTCAAAAATCACTTGCTTGCAATAGGTCAATTTTGGTGGTGATGGGAGGTGTGTCTTGAAAAATTGGAAATCAGGAAGTAGCTAAACCAATGGCTACCACCCAATTTTAGATGGAGGATGCTTGCATCCTTTGCAACATGATTGAAACTTTTTGACGAAGAAAAGATGAAGGCCTTATGGCCCTTTCAAGCTCCAAATGGCATTGGCACAATCGTGTAAAAACATGTCAACTTATTTGTTTAAACATCCAAATACATTAATTGCTAAAAAGAGGAATTGATTAGTGGGGTGTTAATTTTGATAGCTCTTTTTTTTAGCTTGAGCAACATCAAAGGCAACAAATCTTTGAATTGCACAAGATCAGGGAAATAAATTTGCTTATGTTGCATTGGCAAAGACAACATCAATTAGAGTGTGAGTGCCATCTTTAATGAGCACAATGTCGATTCGTCAACAAGTTGAGTTGAACATGGTTGAAGGAAGCACTTGTAGTTGTTTTCATCCCATGTGGAAGCTAACATTTCGCATAATGATAGCAAAGGTGTCACAAATTGTATCATGAGTTCCTGTGAGTTCGTTGCCATGAGCACAATATAAAAGATAGATACTCATAACATCAATGGGATGTGTGCACATGCATCAAAGGATACCTGCAATTGGGGGATGGGATAGTTCAAATCACATTTGAAATGTTGTGAAAAAAATTGTAATAGATAATTGAAAGGTTGGGAAGACTAGTCAAGCTTTGAACAAAATGCTCACCCTTAAATTAAAACATTATAAAATTCAAGCACAATGGAATTCAAATATTCTATTGGAGAGCATGCTGCAAAAGGTATGATGGTGCAGATGCTTCGAAATAAAATTTTAAAGTCGAACCATTTGTTATTCGATGAATTGTTCAAACAAAAAAAAACACTCGTGAGCTGGGGGTGATAGAAGTATCAACATGCTGCTTTGAAATGTTGCTAGAAATGGAACGCACGTGCATTTGAAAGTTGTTGACCTTAACAAGCTTAGGTTGAAGGGCATAACCTCTCGTTGGTGACTATTACAGATGAGAGGAAATCCACTATGAGTATGTTGGAATTGTTCGCTGTTGTGGCATTACCTCCAATGGTGAATCTGGCCAATGACAAGAGCCATATTTGTCGGTTGGGTAAGGCATATATTTACCTTGTACATAACCGTGGGTATATGAGGGTAACAGGTTTACCTACTCACCCAACACTGGTTTCTTCAGTGTGGTACTAGTGTAGGTGCTGGGTCACGCAAGGCTCTGGAGACTGAATGTCTGACCACTTGTTGTTCAACTACTGTTCTCGTTGACTGGGTCCAGGAGTGAAAATGAAACCAGAGGCTTTGTGACATGCCACATATCACATTGTTTTCTTTGACAGCCAATGACTCTATCTTTCCACTCCCGCAATGACTTAGGAGCAGGGCAGTACAACATGCTTGGTTGGGTGGTTGTGGCCCACCAAAGAAATCTCTCAATAGGTCCCGTTGCAAATAAGCTGAGACCATGGATGATATGAAATTTCAGTGTTTTTTAAAAATAAAATTTATTTATTTATTTATTTATTTATCAATTTTGTGTAACCCAGGTTGTGATCATCCATAAGCCAATTTACTCAAATTTTCAAAAAAATTAAGCCAATTTAGTCATAAGTTTAAATATCTTTATATTCTTGGCTACCTGGTTGAAGCATGTATAGAAATCTGGAGATGTTTAAAAAATCAAGATTTGGGGAATATTTTTGGGGGAATTATTGAATTGGCGACAAAAATTCTGCACAACAAAATAAAGGCTGATGTGAATTGCTGGACAGTTTTGACAACTTTCTTTGTGACAAAATGTGTTCATTGCCGACAAAATTGACCACTGCCTAGTTCTTGAAGACCGTTCACACCTTTGCCCAACTTACCTTTTGTTGGCATCTGTCTTTGTTAGTCTTTAAATGGACCAATTTGGTTCGCCCCTTCCTCATACTCCTAGTTGGGAGCAGTGGTTTCAAAATTTAACACGCATGGGTTGTAGCTAGCACATTATTGGGTAATGTCCACCCTTTTATACTCCTAGTAGGGAAACATTGGTTTCAAAATCTGGCAAGCATGAGTTTCAGCTATCACATCATTGAGTAAGACCCATCTTTTTGTGCTCTTAGTTACAAGGGTTGGTTTCAAAATTTGACACACATGAGTTGAAGTTATCATGTCTTAGAGTAAGGTCCACCCTATTGATGATAGTTCCTTACCTCTGGTTATCTGTTACAAGATTTTTTTGTGAGTTGCCTAGCATGATAGAAAGCTTTATGTAGTGCAACATGGATGTGAAAGTTGGGAGAAGTTTTGTTGCCCATTGTTTTCATCATTTTGAAGACAAAAGCTGAATCAAATGATAGAGTGTCATTTGTGATCATAATCCCAAATTGTTCAAGATTTTGGTTTGTCTCAAAAAGGATGAAATCAATATTTTTTCCTAGACTTTTCTTGGATGGTCAACTTTTGTCCTTTCATTCGGACAATTTTCTTCACATGATTCACATGTACACCTTCTATTCACCACCCAAATTTGTATGATAAATGGAGCATAACATCTTGGTCCAAGTCTCCCAAAACTTGCAATTTTCAAAATTGCATAAAATTTAAAAGTCTAAATTTTCAATGATGGCAATGTTCCATTTCTCATCTAATTTTTTTTCTTTTATTGGAAGATTCAGCTTGAAGTCCTCTACTACAACTCCATAGAATCAAGTTTTGAAAATTCCAATACATTGCATGACTTTTCTAGGTGAATTTGTGGGGGGTTGGTCCAATTTTAGGATTGGGATTGGTTTGGTCAAATGCCAATTCAAGGTTAAGAAAGCATTCAGAGTCCTGTTGGTAAGAAATGGGATGAGCACCAGTTTCTTCCATAGAATCTTCATGTATTCAATGTCCAATGCTTTATTGAAGGGTCCCAAAAGCTTGTGGTGATTGGGTGATGTAGGAGCTTTCATTTCTCAATTGACTCCTTTGGGTATTTTTAGTACTATGGTACCTACCAATCTGGTGAGCCTGTTACGCAAGTGGCACGAATGGTTAATAATATATACTAAATATGAAGTATGGACCAGTCTGTCACTTCCAAGACATCGGCTACAAAAAGAAGTACCCATCAGTCTGGAACCAGCTAGTTGTAGTACTTAGCATGCACTCATGTTGGCCTGGTGTTGCCTTTACAAATAGTTTGAGTAATATCCTACAAGTCTGGCAGGTGGTTCAAAATTTGTTATCTAATACTTTTAACATTATGTTGTGAGAAAAACCTAGGTCTGAAAACTTTTTCATTCTTAAACATTAAACTTTGAATTGCAGGATGCACGCAACAACAAAACAATGGGTGTGACTCTTTTAATGAGCAGAGTGGAAATCCAGGTTTGGTAGGGTGGTTGTACCAGCAGTTTCAAAGGCTCCTTATGCTTGTATGTCATTCAATGAAATTTGAAAATAATGTTAGTGTGTAATGTGTTTTTAAATGCCATTTCAGTTTACTAGTATTGATAAATGTCGTGACATGGGTTTTTTCCTCCTATTGATACTAGTACAACATCACACCAATCGTGAAGTATTAATACCACCATGCTATTAAATAGCAAAATTTTGCCAGTAACAGTTCTTCCCTGTTCTTGAATTTTTCTGAGAGCCTCTATACCAGTTGCAATCTGCTATATACAATATATATGATACAATCTGACAATGGTTGATTCCTAGTAGTACACTTGTTTCTCCCCATACCACGGCCCTGTTTTCTTTGAAAAAACGGTTTCACAAAACTAGCATTTTATAGCTGAAAAAACATAATTTTCCCAGTTTTTTTCAAGAACATCTCACAAAACAACAAAAAATGGCAAGTAGAAACCAAGATAAGCATAACAGAATAACCACCATCCACCCCACATATGGCAAAACTTGAGAAGTGTAAGGTAATGCCCTGGCAGCACAGCATTACAACATGTGAATGAAGGGTGGAGCCCAAAGTCCAGCGGGTCTTAACCCAATGTAATGAACAAGGTATCCCAGTACAGTGGGTCCCGCTCCTACAACAGGAAATTACATTTTGTAGCATCCTATTCTTGTTGTATAAATGCAAGTTCCCACCATATGAGCAGGATGGTCCACCATACTTGTCCACTTGAGGGGGGGTGTTTTGCAAGATGCAAGGTGTTCTTGGGAGTTCATAATATACACAAACAATACTGATAGCTGGCTTAGAAATTGGAACTAGTTGCCATACAATGAACCTCCAAGAATGAATCAGGCCTGACAACTCAGGTTGTAAAATACAGAACTATATTTCCTCTGTACTTGGCCCACCAATTATTACTGATGTAGTCTTGGGATATCGGCCTTCAAATCTTGTTACAAAATTCAGATATGTTAAGACGTGCAGAATATGCGACTTCATTCTGGTATTCCTCTCTAATGAATCTCTGTCTGATATTCCTGGATTTTTTTACACCATGCCCATTAAGACCACAACTCATCATCTATACACTAAGTATAACCCGCAGAACCACATGCAATGAGTGCAGTCTGGAGTCTGGACTAGATGATTTGCCACCTTTTTTCCCCTTCTTTTCAATTTTGAATCAGCCAGCCAACCACATCATGCTGCATGCTAAAATGCAGTAATAAAAGGCCTAAGTGTATACATAATCAAACCAATGGAATGGCACAGTCTATTCAAATACTAACGTTTGTGGATTTGTTGTTTCATGTCTGTTGGTGGAATTGTTTCATTTTCACATTAATGGTAACAATCATTATAGAAATTGGCAAGAATATAAAATTCTCAATATTTGGCACAAGGTTGGCTGAGGATGTCATCTACTATCAATGTCACCTATTATCTCATCAAATGGCATCAGTGATCCTATCCAGCATCACTCTGCTTGCATTGAAAGAAAAGCTAGCATTGTTGCCTCAAGTATCTTTTGGGATTTCTAAGTACTCACTACACCTAGAATTCAATGCTCAAACTTCAGGAATGCAACATTGAATTCTGAAAGGAAAAATCTTTACTTTCCTTGTTTATTTTTCAGCCTCTTTTTCCTGTAATTCCCTACTCAAGCTTTGGGCAAGTTTCTCACACCAAACTGGTTACATAAATAGGTCTAAGGCCCTGGACTAATTACCAAGCACTGTTTCCATATTTTGGCATTCTACAAAAGTTTATTGATTGCAGCTACATGGTGAGCAGCTCTACAAGGTTTGGAACTTGCATGTTTTGTAGGGCCAGGGACCAACCTTGACATTGGGTTTCCGTAGAGTAAGTGGAACTGGATGACCTGGTTCTAAACCAGATTAGGTTTGACATTATTTCCCAAAAAAACCAGAACTGAAGGTTGAATAATAATTTCAACAACCTGTTTCAAAACCACAGGGAGATCCCTCTAACTTTTTAAAAATCAGCTAGAACTAGAATTGGAGGTTCCTTAGTAAAAAAGAAGCAGAACTGAAGGTGCTGAATAAAATACTGTTTAAAAACAAGAACTGGACAACATTGGTCTCAAGCCACATTTTGATCAGTTAAAATTTTTGCTTAAGCCCAAGACCAAGCAAAGGAAGACACTGGTCTAAACCCATCAACCAGTCTGGCATCTTCAACTTCAGAAGTTAGTACTGTAAGGTACTGGTTTGTGTTAATACATTGAGAGTTTAATTAAGCATCCCCATATTCTATCTGATCATCTTCTTGGATTATCCCAATCCATAGATAAGCACTTTGGAGTGCCTACTTAACCACATAAATTAGAAGAGTAGAACTTGGGCAAAGCTTACAGGGGAAACACTGGGGCTACTACAAAACACCATAAGGAACTTGGAACTTCAATTTGTAACTGGGTTCAGTCCCACATTTTGTCAAGGCAAAGTGCAAGGGCCTGAGTGTAAGGTAGTTACTAGTTAGTCATCAAAAAGCCAATTAGAATGCAATCAACCAATTTCAGAAGATATAAATAAATCTGAAATTACTATAAACACATCTATGACCTGACAAATAATGCCTATCCACGTCAAATTTCATACCAGAGGAAGCACTGTGCCTGAAACTTCCCACAAATTAGCCCTAATTTGGAGCAGGTGACAATGAAGGATTGAATAGAGTGCTGAACAGAAACATTAAATCACTTCATCTTGGCACATCCCACTAACCTTTCAATATCATGCCAAGGGAGAACTGTCAGGTTGATCAGGAACATCAGGCTAGATAAATAAGGACAGCATTAGCGTTCTTTTTCCAAACCTACTTATATTAGGGGTGACTATCCTACACATTCTGATTCATGCAGTTGTTAGGCAGTCCACAGCAACACATATCCAAGGCTACACTGTTATCAAATGACTATTTGTCTACACTCCAAACATAAGAACCATCATCAAATACTTATTTGCTCCAGATCATGGAATTGGTGATGTTGAAGGGAAAGTTCTTTAACAGCATTTACAAATCATTTTAGTGCATTTTCCATCATACATGCAGGGGCAAATGTCACCAACTGAGGATGCCACAGTCAGGATCATTGATGAAGAAATTAAGAAGGTCAAAGTTTCAAGCCTACTTGGATTATGATAGTATATGGGTTTTTGGGGCCATATCAACAGTGAATACAGGGCATTCTTGCCTGGATGAAACCAGAGGCACAAAATACTCGAATGCCAGCTTTGTAGTCATCTTGCAATGAGATATTCATGCAATCAAGTCCATGGATAAAACATCAGCACACATTTGATGAACTAATGTTGACCCTCCACATGCAGACTAGAGTTGGGATAAACAATAGAACTTCACAAGTACCAAAAATATCTTGATACACATGACTTAAGTCATCTAGAAAAGAATTGAGATATGACACAATAAGGTTTATATCAGACAACATGACAATGTCAACAATCATGAAAAAGAGGACAGCAACCCCAAATAAAAGAGAAAACAAGAGCAAAAATAAAAGCGAGGAGCAGTTTGACCAAGACTGTCAGCCACATGTATGTTCAGGGACCTTTGACATCAACATGTATGGTGTTCACCACCTACCATAACATCCTATATGACTTCATCAGTTCCTGAAAATGGGTGGGGAAAATGTCTGACACTAACCAATGTAGAGAGTTTCTGTAACAAAACTTGCAGAAAGGGGAAAACTAAAAAACCAAAAAGAGAAGGATAAGAGCAAAACCCCAAAAAGAAGGGGACTACTGGTATGTCAGTTCCCACCAAACCAAAACAAACATGACAAGAATTAGTAAGAAACAAGACAATCCCTGTGAATTGGAGGCAGGCCTACAAATAGGTAATAAATGCATCTCAACACTCTTGGGTCTCCAACTGATTCCCACAATCCATTTCCCAATCTTTGGTTAACTGTTTACCAGCTTCACAATCACCAACAAAAATGACATTTTAGACCTACAGAGACCAATGGAGCCACCATCTAAATCACACTCTCTCACTAAACGGCAACAATGTCAGAAAATGGTAAACTGACAGCAACCAACCAAAGCTGTGGAGTGATACTCTATGCCATACGCTGGGATGCTTCCTTGGCAATAATACGCTCTCTTGCTTTAGTCTTAGCTTGTGACTTGACTCCCATGATGCCCCCACCCCATTGCCTCCGGAACTCATCAAACCGGTCATTGAAGTTGGCCTGCACACAATCACAACCAATATCATGTTTCATAATAACTATCTCCAGCATTGACAGAAAATCCTCCTAATATCATGTTGCACCAGTAGGATAGTACCATTGTGTGAAACCATACAGCTAGAGGTGGCTGTCTCAATAATGTACTGTCATGCCAGGGTGGTGATGCAGTGAAATCAAAACAGAATGCAAACTTTGAACTTCCACATTTTCATCCTACTGAATTTTTCTGTCATTGTCCACAGGAGGAAGCACAGCTGTTCTGGGCACATAATACAAACTAAAAGAGTTCATAAACCAGGTATCTTCAAAGATGAAACAGAAACCATTGCAGAAAGAGCGAGCATGGGATATCATTAATGAACCTTAACAGCCTCCACAATCTTTGAAAAGTCATGTTTGTCTTCATTCTTCACTGAGGTCAGACACAATGCTGTTGCAGTTCTGCTATGCACAATCTGCAGCAATGGAAAACTAACCACAGTCAGACCACACTCTGCTTGAAAACCACATCCCCCAATGTAATATTCCAGTATTGCTCAGAGCGAGTAGCAAATCTTGCCTTGGCATTTGCTGCCTGATCATCAACTAGTAGCAAAGAAAAAGGGAAGAGTTTGGCTAGCTTACAGATCCAAGGCGTGACTTGCCCTTTACAATGGCATAAGGAACTCCCATCTTGCGGCAGAGAGCTGGAAGCCAAACGACAAGCTCAATTGGGTCTACATCATGGGCAATCACAACCAACTGTGCCTTTCCCTGTTCATGGACATCCAACCTTTCCCCTCCCATCAGTACATTTTGCTCTGCAATTGCACTGAAAAAACAACTACCTGCAAATCCGACCTAAATTCTGTACAGAATCTAAACCCAGGATTTCAAACCCCCATTGCAAAAGTCCGAACAACATGTGCAGTCACAACAGGGCACAAACCTGTTCAATCAGGTATGTGACATGATTCAGTCCATACTTGACAACAATGGGCTTCTTGCTCTCCACTGTCTTACCCTCAGCCTCAGCTTTTGCCTTGTTGAGAAGGCGTTCCTTCTTGGCGGCCTTGTCCTCTGGCCGGTATTTCAACAGCAACTTGAACAAGCTGGTTGCTGCATCAACATTCGGTCCCTTGCTCTCATTAAATGGTGACCATATGAAGAGGAAGAAGATAGCTCATAAAACCCTAAATCCTATTCACCCCATTCTGCTGACAACATACAGAACTGGCGAAGAGCGCCAGACAGTGCTTCAGGGAAAGGGAACACTCACCGAGATTTTTGTCCAGGGTTTTGGTGAATTGGTTGAGCGCAGGAGGAACCTTGAGGCGCTGGTTTAGCACCCGCCGCTGTCTCTGTATCCTCACATATTTGGGCCATTTTACGAATCTGTGCAGATCCCTCTTCGGAGGCAGAGCACCTCCAATCCCGAACTGTTTGGGCCGCTTCTCGAACAAGGGATTAGCTACCTTCGCCGCCTTCTCGGGAGCCTGCGACAAGTCACTTAACGAATCACACAAACGAAAGAACCTTGAGATCAAAAAAGCCTCCGACTTCCGTTACCAAAAACACCGCTGAAAGTCGAAATGACCAGATGCCCGTTTTCAGAACCATATCCACAAAAGACACGCACCTTTTTCTTCTCCACTGGTGCCGGAACTGCGGTCTTGAGAGTACCCCTCTTGGGAGCCTGCAAACAGGAAGAGGGAATCACATCATACCCTCGTTATACATAACCTTTTGAAATCAATACACGAATATGGGGGAAAAATTATATGGACAACGAAAGTGAGTAAAAAGTGCCCAACGCGTTTACCATGACCACAAGTTAGTATCCGCAACCAAAGAGGTCGAGCTCTGCGCAAAGTCGCACGAGAAAAAAGAGAGATAGTGCAGCCGCCCTCCTTGTCACGAACTCTCACCTGACGCTCCCTGCCTTGCCCTCCCACCCCAAAACCCTAATTTCTGAACCCTAACTGAATCACACCTATTCTATTATACCCGTTCAGAGTCCCAGTTGCCCAGTTCCGGGTCTTTAGTCGGTTCCGGTCAGGTTCCTAAACATGACCGCAGATTCTATATGCCGGAGACGAACTGTGAACCAAACCCCGGATCTAGCCTACGCTGAACGTCATAAAGTGCACGTTCCAGCTGAACTTTGTTACAAGAATGAGGTAATGCCTCAGTAGTGACGCATTCCTGAAATTATATATTGTAAAGGACGTTGTGAAGCATCATTTCATCCATCTGTTTTGTCATCCATCCGTCCATCCATCCGGTCATCCATTCGTCTTGTCATGGTTTGTTTATTCTGATGAGGTGGAGAAAAAGTGGAATACAAACGCGGAACAACAGAAAAAACAATAGGAAGAGATGGCACACATGTCAAAGCCCTGCAATCATAAGCATCCATCAAAAACTGAGCCAACTACAAAAGGAACTCACCCCATTTTCTGTGGCCTTCTTGCTTTTTTTGCCTTTCCACTTCTTAGCTTCTGCAAGGAGAGCTCTTGCTTCGTCAAGCTCCGTTTCTTCAATCTTCTTTCAAATCCTTGCTTCCTCTCGCTTTGCTGACTCATTTGCAAGTCTATTGGCCTCAGCCTCTTCTGTCAGACACTACTACTTCAATCTTTTTGACTCCTCTTCTTTTTCCTACATCCATGAAATGCAATCAACTCACCTGTAAGGCATGTTCAAGGACAGACATGCGTTGGAAACTTGCATCACCTTAACAAAAAACACTAGAACCACATAGGATGACAAGGGAATGACTTTCCACCCACCATTTCGAGCATTTGCCTTTCCTATTCTTCCTTTCTCCTTTCAATCAGACCTTGCATGCCAATAGTTTCTTATGATCTTTTTCAACAATGACTTCAAACTCAGAAAATGGCTAACTCTGTCTAGAGGGCCTGTCATGTGTAGGTGGTTGAATCATGCTGATAGCACATGGATTTAACTAAGAATCACCATCCCTGTAATTTGAGTTGTGAAGTGTCGCAACCCCACTTTGGGATAAGTGTGAGGATGAAACTAACATTCCCAAAAGTGGGAAGTTGGAGTCCGCCAGGACTCCCAAAAATTCAGAGCTCGAATTCAAGAGTCAAAACACCTCACATTGAAGTGTTCTTTATATGAATGGAAAGGTCTTGAAATGTAGATGCCCAAAATGACCTCGTATGTGCCATTTGGACATCTGTAGCCCAAGTTATGAGCAAAAGAAGGGTCGGGAGTCAAACTGCCAATTTGACTCCTGACCATAAAAAGTCGGGAATCGACCTCTTCCCAACATCGCCTGAAGGAGTGCGACATGGCGTTGGAAAGATCTCGAGGAGAGCTACAACTTTGGTTTAGACCTCGTCCCGATCCAAGTTTGGGGTGAGAAATTATGAGCGTCCAAAGTCCCGGGACTTCAACTCGGGATAATTTCGAGACTCCTCCTTGGGAGTCCCGGGAAAAAGAGCCATTTGAATGTAGCCTCTGCGGTGAGACGCAGAGAATACTATATGGGGGAAGGTGGTGGCTTCCCCCGAGTCCAAGCCGTGGTGAGTCTTGTGTGTCAAAGTGCCTGTGGTTTGTCCCAACACCCAAGGGTGTTCCTGAATGCTAACTAACCTTCTTGTGGTTGGTTTTGGATGCAGATTCAAGCTTGATAATCTAGTCCCTCTTCCTAGTTTAATCCCAGGACTTCTATCACGCCCCTCTACCCCCTTTTAGTGTTGGAAGTCGAGAGCGGCCCCCAAGTCCCAACTTTTCGCAACTCTACATAGTTGGACCCTCAAGTGGGTTCAACAAGGGACTTAGGAGCACGTCAAAAGCTTTGCTGCTTAATTTCTAGAGCATCTGTTATTAGGTGCTATTGAACAAGGATCTCTCACAATGTTATTGCAATGAACCAAACTCTCCAAACTTTCCATCAACTATATGTTGTTATCTCACGGGTCAAAAGTAGTGCAAACATCAAGATTTTCAGCGGCCAAGGTCCCGATGGATACATGTGGAATGTCGTATATAAAGAGGTTTTGGAAATGTAGTTTGTAATTGTAATTTTGTAATATGTACCATCAAATACACACA
>Ga0209611_10000343_pt1 | contig 65581 bp, 48 predicted proteins | sample S1TSphgellanicum_3_FD_187693 | JGI IMG/M metagenome (GOLD analysis project Ga0209611, IMG submission 187693) | Host-associated microbial communities from peat moss isolated from Minnesota, USA - S1T2_Fc - Sphagnum magellanicum MG (SPAdes) (version 2) | ecosystem: Host-associated > Plants > Peat...
TGGGCGCCGGCACGATCGCGGAGATTCTGCGCGCGGCGGGTCTTTTCCGCCTGCAGCAAAAAGCGCGTCGCTGGTTCTGGCGCGGCAAGATCGCGGGACCGGAGCAGGCTGTCATTCGGAAAAAAAGTCGGTTCAAAACTCTCGGCAAGTCAGTTCAAACGCCGTAAAGCTTTGATTAGAGCTTACTTGGCCATTTGCTCCTCTCACGCGGTTTAATCTAGAATGTGCGCAGGCAAAATCGAACTCGGACAGCCCTCTCCACCCGGCCTTAAGTCGGTTCAAAACTCGATAACTCCTTTCCTGCGATCCGTTTGATGCTACACCGAAAAGGTGCTGCCGTGCTCTCTCGGTCTTCAACGCGAAGAAAGCCTTTTTAGTGGTCTCTGCCGAGTCAAAAAGAAAATCGGTTTTCCTGCCGACGTTTTTCTGTCTCTCCTTGGGATTACGAGAAAGATGCGCCTCATTCCTTCCGTCCCGGTCTCCATTAATTCGTTGGTCCGAGCACTACCTGCACCGCGTCCTGACGAGGCAGAGCGTCTGCTTGCTAACCATACGCTGTATCCCTTCTATGAACCCCTCTTTACCCCGAAACTAGCCCAGGCGTTAAAGACCAGATTTCTAAATGGAAGGCATTCAGCTAAGGAAAGGAAGGTTCTTCGGGAAGAACGGAGCGTGAAGTTTTGTCCTATATGTGCAGGCACCGATAAGCTCCCTTTCCTTCGCAGGAAGCATCAACTGATGGGATACACAGCCTGCATTGAGCATGAGGTTCGTCTGGTCACCATTCAATTACCACGCGAGGCAAAATTGTTTTTCATCGATCTCGACGCCGCCATTGAACAGACGCAAGCAAAACCCCGTCCCTGCACCGCAACCGAACTCGACCTCGCAAGAAGACTCAACGGCTTACCAGCCACCATCCACGGAGAAAATCCCGCTCAGGTTCTAGAAGCATTGGCACAACGGTATGCCTCCCTACATGGCAAACGCGACAACACCAAGCGATTCGATGAATTTTACCGCTCCCTTTCGATAGAGCCGAAGACGTTCAAACTACATAAACATTGGTCACTCAAAACTTGCACGATCTTTGCTGGCGTGCGCCTTTTCAGAACCATTGCCCTCTTTCACTACTGCGAAAACACGAATCCGAGCCCGCTAAAGGGTCATAGTCATTTTGATCCGCTCAACCCGCGGTCAGAAGAGCTTAAACCCGTACCCATCGCCCGACCGAACGGTCGCTTCTCATGCCGAAATCCGACCTGTTCACTCTACGGCAAAAATAAGGCCGTTATCATTGGCCAAGGATCAAACTTTTGGAAATGGATCTTCAAGTGCAAGGCGTGCGGTTACACTTATGAAGCAAGGGTGCTCAAGGGAACGCTCATGGCCGTTACATTTGTGTCGGCGGGGCCTATGCTTGAAAAACTTGTCTCCAATCTGTGGCCCACCCATACATGGCAGGCAATAATGAGGAAAACGGGGCTCCCTGACCCTGAACTTGTGATGATAGGGCGAAAGCTTGGTTTGCCTTTTGAGGGCAGACCCAAACGTATTCTTCGGGCTCTCAATTATCCCCACCGGGAGCCGAAAAGACATGGACACGCCGAACGTTGCAAACGAGATCTACTAAGCTTTTTCGCTACCAATCCGGGCTATCATGAACTGAAGAAAGACAGGCATTTGTATTCCTGTTACTCGAATCTACGGTACTGGGATGCCCCGTGGATCTTCGCAAATATCTCACCGAACCTGCGCCCGTATTTGAAGCAGAGTCCGCGAAGTAAGCGGGAGCCGGGGATGAATGTTCACCAGGGAAATTCCGAGCGCCCGTCCGACGGCTGAATAATTCACGGGTTTCCCCTTACGCAAAAGTTCAGAAACGATCTTCGGGGCTCGACGGGCATACTCCTCATCCCGGACCTCCCAATCAATGCCAGGAGATCCGCCTTTGCGAGTCTCGACGTTGCGGTGTCCCTTAAGCCATTCCTGATCGTGCTTCTGCAGCCACCGCAACCCCGGCTTTCCGGCTCGAATCAAATCAGTCTGGCTCATGGCCGGATACCGACACCGATAATCGAGAAATGCTTTCCGGTGCCCATCCCGTATGGAAACGACGTCCCGGGGCACCGGCTCCGCAAACTTCGACCAGGTATTGCCCAATAATCCCTTGCGAGGAAACGAAAGCCCAGTCCGCGAGGCGAATAACGTCACCGTTCCTGGCGCAACTCCCAGGCGGCGCCCCATCTCGGTTACGCTCACCTTTGGATCGTTCCACCAGGCTTCAATTTCCGAGGCACGCAACCGACACACCGATGGCGGCTTCGGAACCCTGGCCTTGACCGGTTGCTTCTGAACCCGGCCAAGGGTCATCTCCAGCAGGCTGGGTTTTGCCATGGCGGCAAAAAAGTTCTCCGCGGTATGGCCAAGCGCACTCATGAGCAATAGATGCTGGAGCGGAGAGTAGCAGGTCCGGCTGGAGCGCGAGGGTAGCAACATCTGCTGCGGCCAGTCCTTGGCCCAGCCTAGCGAGCGACTGGCGGTCTTCATCATGGCAGGACCGACCTTCCGGGAGACGAAGTCTCCAAACTCCGGGCATATCCTTCCGCTGGGCCTCACCAAATCATGCTCGCGGAGGGCTGTACGGTAAGCTCCCGTCAATCGCACTGGACCAGGACACTTCTCATTGACGTTTAACAGCCAACGGCAGCTCTTTGCCACGTTCAGACAAACCTGGACATCCCGATCGCGGACCGGAATCCTTCGCCCCCTGCCCTCCCTTACTTGCGCGGCCGGAACAAACTCTTGGACCCGCTCCCTGCTCGCCCACGACGCATCGCTGTAAAATAGAGCACGTTCATGCCACGGACAGACAAACGCCCCCGGGCACTGATGGGTGCGGCGCCAATACCGCTCAATTTCTCTTTTATCGTCTCGCTTCCAGCACTCTGGGCAATACCGCAGGCTTGGCGGCGTCCGTAGGCGAAGCGAGGTCAGCCCTTTCACCTTGCTGCCTTTGCCGGCCTCACGGGTCGTCATGGCCTCAGCCACCTCCTGACGCCGTTCTAAAGGAACGAAGGGTGCGTAAAGAGGAAATAGGGTGGCCTTCCACAAGACGTTTTGGGCGTCGCCAAGAATCCCCTCGGCCTGGTCGGCCACGATCCCCAAGCGCACCGGTAGGTCCACCGACGACCGGTGATGGTCATCGCCCCAAATGAGCTGAACCAAATCTTGTCGATAACGCAAATAAGCTCTCACCCCAACCCTTGCCACCCAGGAATAGAGCAATTCGTCTGCGTGGAGCGGAGGAATCCTTGCCAACACGCTACGTTACCTCCCGCGTTTTGCCCATTTTCTGGTACCCAGCGTAGGTAGGATGGTCTCCCTTGTGCCTCGGCTTGTGGCAATCGCTCATCCGCCGGGGTGTGACCTTTCCCGCCCGCAGCCTTGCCCTGCGCTTTTTCTTCGGCTCATCTTTCTGAGGCTCGGACGGGGCTGCTTCCCCGTTTTCCTCGGGCTGACCGCTACCCTCCTCAGTCCTGTTTTCCTGAAAGAGATTTTTCAGATGGCCCATTTGAAGATCGGCGGGAGGAACCCATTTCTTATCGTCGTTGTGGAGCCCAAGCAGAGTCTCTTCGATAGTCTTGGCGTTCTGGCGGGCCGCCTCCTCGATAAGCTCGGGAGTAATGACCTCGCTGCCACCCATCTCCCCCTTCGTAATGGCCAGGCGCTGGACCCACACGTAGAGCCGCATGGTGATCTTGATGAACCCTTGGGAATGACGGTACATGGCCACAATCAGTTCCTCGGTGAGCGGAGTCTCCACGTTGGTGAACTGGACCGGCCACAGTTCCTCCAGGAAGAACCTCCATTGCCCGCAGCCATCGAGCGGCAATTTATCGTAAATCACGGTGGTCATGCCGCACATGCGGTGCTGTAACTTGAAGGACTCGTTGAATAAATCCCTGGCATCGGGATTGCCAATCAACACCATGGGAATCCGGCAGTTCATCAGGAGGAGCCAGAAATTGCGCAGGCTTTCATCACCACGGGAAAAAGCTGCCCTTATCATCTCGACTTCGTCGATAATGACGGCCGAGACGTTGTACACGAACATGTAGTTAATCAGTTCCGTCAGGGCGAAATCCTCAATGTTTTCCCGCGAATACTTTTTAATTTTACTCGTCAGATCCAGCCCCACAATTGTTCCCAACTGTGTAAGCAAGGCAGTGACCGCCTGCTTGGCTGATGTTGCCACGGTATTGTGGAGGTACAGATAAGGGACGTGCTTAAAGGTCTCACCATCGGCACGCTTATGGACGATGAGACGATCGGGGTACAGGGTCTGAAGCAATTTCAAGATAATGCCGGACTTGCCGCTGGCCGGAGGCCCCCAAATGCTCATCGACGGCGATTCTTCACAAGTCAGGTGTGAAACCAGATGGCTGACGCCACACTTCAACTCCGAGATCTTGTGCTCTTCGCCGAGGGTACGCAGCAAGGCGATAATCTTTTTTCGCCACTCCCAGAAGGCTTCGTCGTTGGGATTGCGGCTCAAGTTGCTCGACTTCATCAGGATTTGAAACGCCTCGGCGGTGTCCAGTGATTGGAGAAAGACAATGAAGGCAGTACGGACCAGCTCACAGATCAGCTTTCGCACTGCATGCGGAAGCTTTCGGTGGGCACTGCTGCACTTAGGAGAGTAGGTCAGCAGCCTCCCCAACTCGGCCCGGTCATGTAGCGGCATCGAGGCACAGATGAGATTCTGATCCCACTCCGGAACTCCGATTTCAGTGTAGACGGCGTCTTTGGGCTTAAGGTTTCCAATGGGTATATTCATAATTTTTTCCGGCGGAGGCTGCGTAAGAATTCGATATTGGGATCGGCGGGTTTGGGAGGACTCGGCTTTGCGGCGGGTGCAGGCTGCCCACTCTTTTTGTTGGTCGCGCCAGGCTCGGGCAGGAGACGCAATTTGGGCACGGGCGAGGTAGGCTTTTCGGCAGGACCTTTTTGCCCACCCGGGGCAATGATGACTGCCGCCGCCTTCTTGTGGGCTTTTCGGACCAATGCCGCTTGAAGCTGTTGGGCCTGCACGGCGGTCTCGCCAAAGCTGTAGGCCACGGGAGAATTAAGATGTTTCGCACGATCCTCCTCCTCGGCGACAATTAGGTTGATGAGTGCTCGGTGGTCCGAGTCGATTTGCAGCTTTTGGCGACGCCGGTATTCGATTTTGCCCTTTGCTTTTTTCTCGAAGATTAGGTCCATGTCAGCGAAGGAGAGCCGTTGTTCGCCGTACATCGCCATCTCCTTCTGCGCGAGCTGGAGACGGTACACTTTTCCATTCTCAACAACGTAGATGTAGTCGATCAAATTGGGCTCATAAGCGACCATGACCCATTCCGAATTGCGTCTGCGCTTTGAAAAGAAAGACAGCCCGTTGAGTTCCCTGCTCACGTAATGGAGCTTCTTGAAGTTGAGCCCATTGCCCTTGATGCGAGCATGAAGGGTTGGAAGTGTAGAGAAGCTCAGGATTTTCTTGTCAGGCACCTCCCTGAGCAACCCTAAGCCGCGTGCCTTCGACCACTGCCACAATCCCAACGCCGAAGGTGCTATTTCCTTCCGAATGGCATCCGTCGGCATGAACTTGTCATAATTCTCCTCCTTGAGACGCTTAAGCACGGCGAGAATGAAGATCTGCTGCATTGCTTCAGGTGAAATCTTGCCGTCGAGAGGACATTTCGGGTCACCGAATTGCCGTTCACCGCGGGTGTTGCCGGGAAGCATCTTGATCTCATGCTCTTCGAGGACGCCAAAATATCGCTCCACTGTTCCCTTGTCGGTCGGGTTGTACGCACGCTCATTTTCCAGCGCGATATGGTATCGCCCGAAGAATTGCCCGGCGCGCCGCGTGCCTAGTTCGCCGTTATCAGCGAAAGCCCTGGAGCAGAGTCCATGCACCGGCCACTGCTCTTCCTGAATCTCAACCCCGTAAAGTTCGCAATATGGGACCTTCGGCAGAAAAGCGGATTGCATCAGCAATAAAGCTTCCTGGGTTGAGGAATGGGCCATGGAGAACCGACTCCCGGCAATCATTGGAGAGGCGACATCGTGGACAGCACCCAGGCTTCCCCGGCCAATCTTGACCGGGTAGTAAGGATGACGAAGCTCGATGTCAGGAACGTGAAAATCAATCTGGTAACATGCTCCCGGCATCTGGGCTCGGGCGCCCTCACTGCCGAGAATCTCTCGAAACCTGTTTGTCCACTCGCGTTCTCCATAAAGGGCGATCATCTTCTCCTGATAATCGACGTCGTGATAATGCTTCTCGAAGATTTCAATGGTTGGCCGTTCGGACTGTGGCTTGAAATTGAATAGGATTTCGCCATTTGGTCCGATGGTCTTGCCGTCGATACACTCGGTCTCGGAGAACTCCTGGAACAACTCAGGCACTTCGGCACCAGTCTTCATTTTGGCCGCAATGAAGTTATTCATCTTCTCAGCCAGCTCGGGAGTGATGTTGCAGCCTCCACCGTCTCCGAGAATTGATGGAGCGCCGCGCTTTGCCTCACCGATGGCCTTGTGCTTACCTTTGCCCCCACAAGCATCAAACCGTGGCACCAAGGCATCGGGCGTCATCCCGAGGGTGAGGAACAGCCCAAGCCATTTGCCCAAGATCTGGCGGGAAGTTCCGTGTCGCTTGGCGACATCGGCCAAGGCTTGGGATTTTGATTTTCCCAACAGTATGTCCAATCCAAGCGCTATGACGTCTGAGACCGCCCGGTGTCGCCTGTCTCGAATTCTTAGCGCGTCTTCCGTCCGTAACATCTCCCCCTTGTCTTCGATGATAATTACTCGTTTTTTAACGACCGTTATTTTCGTCGGAATAAGCCGCTCCGGTTGATGCGTGGCGGGATGATAAGCATGCTCTTCGAGGATCACCATTTTCCCGGCTTCTAGCCACCGGTTCACTTCTTCAAGTTTATGCGCTCGCAAGCGTAGTTTACGGCATTGCGAATACGGGTCGGAATGAAGCGTGAAGAAAATTACCTGGTCATTTCCCTGCCAGACCGCGCGAAAGCACTGGTTGCTGGTGGTGTCCCGGATGACGGCGTTAAGCAGCAACTGCGACATACTGTGTGCCCTCCGAGTTGAGAATTCGCGTCTTGCGGCATTCGCCGTACCGGCCCATGTCAAGTTTCTGCGACAGGTCAATCTGCCACCGCCCCGAGGCGATGAAGTGCCAGTAGGTCTGCATGACGGTGCCTTCTGGCAGGCCGAGCATGTGACGGCATGACTCGGCCATGTCCGCAAACGAAGTAGCCTCGTGCATCACGCCTTCACTCCAGAACCGGACCCTCTCGACGTCATCGGGAGAAAGAGTCAGGTACTGCGGATCGGCGTGAGCACGGATGATTAAGAGATTCTCCGCCTTGCGGTGGTTAATTTGATGCTCGGTGACGACTCCCCAATCCCAGCCCCTGGATTTGTAGACTGCTTCCTCGATCTCGAATTTCTCTCCCACCCGCTTGTCGTCCAAATCCTGGGCGTACTTCATAGTCCGCCCGCAAATGTTGCCGTCGAGATACCGGATAAGTAGATCGGTTACCACGGGGACCAAGCAGCCTTGGAAAGTCGGGTGTTGCAGTTTTAACTTATTGGCAGCAGCGACCGATTCCTCGATGGAGCAAGGCACGTACTGTTCGAGTATGTCCTCGACGGTCTGGTCGTGGTCGAAGAGGACAAGCGACTTTGCCTCCAAGAGGCTTAAGGTGTGGTGATCCCGGCCCGAGCGAAACCCCCGGATCCAGTTTCGCTTGCCAGTGTCCTTTTTGAATTCCGGCACCTCAGTCCAAGGTCGGTAGGTCGGCCCACAGCCCCGCCCGCGGCCCTGAGCCAGCTTTTTGGCCGCGTCCGGATGAATCGGGAGATTGTTATCGAAGGTACGCCGTTTCATTTACTTCGATTGCCTTCAAGTTGAGGAAGTTCAACACCCCCCATTTCCTCCCTGTCGGAAACCATTCTCACGAGAGACACAGCGGGCCAATCTTCGCTCGCCTTGACTTTCAACTTCGAGTTCGCCCCGGTTCCGGCGCCCCGCCCTTCCTTGATCCAGCGCACGTGGAGCGGAATCATCAGCGCAGCCAATTCCTTGGAAATTACCATGCATGGCTCAGGTTTCATGAAGTATGGATGAGGTAGCCGCGGCCTTCGGCAATCTTCCTGGCCGCCTCAGGATGGACTGGAAGATTATTATTCATTATCTCCCGCAAGGTTGTGGACGAACCTGGCTACGCTGGCCGACTTGAATTCTCCATTATCGGCAACAATCTGAGCAGGGAGCGCGCGCTGTGGGAGAATTTCCGCAGCAAGTATCTGCTTCACTGCATCGGCAGGAGGACGCCAATTGGGATGGATACCAAATTTTAAAATACAGGACTCGATAACGCCGCGATGATCTGCTCGACATGGCGGACGCTGAATGGGTTTTTTATGCGACTTCAATGTCGCGAAGAGCTGCGCCGGGGATGTTCCAGCGCCTTCGACGGTGAGTAGAGGCTGCTTTTGGTTTTTCATAGATTTTCCTTTCGGTTGGTCGAAGAAACGATGCTTTTTTCCCTCCGTCGCTGGACAAGGTTTGGGGGCAAGAGTCTGGGGCGCTTCGGTTTATCGTCGCTTACGGCGACGATAAGGTCGCGGGGTTGACCACAAACCCTGTTGTATCCCCACTTGGTAATCTCCACTGGCGTCGGATGGATGTGCGCGGAGCGCGCGTCCGACGGTACCAAACGATACTTCAACGCTTGCCCGTTCCAACGGATGACACTCAACACCAGCACTCGCATGGCGTCTTTGAAGGGCAGACCGACCAAAGCCTTGGAAAAAAGATGGAGCGCTCGTTCGACCGCCCTCATTTTCATTCGCACCTTGTGACACGGCTGCATTACCACCGTTCCAACGCCCAAATCTGCCGCGACACCGAAGACGTGGTCCCCAACGATGATGCATGGCAGACCTGTTTCTGCCCAATCTTCCCCGCGGTACTCGATCCCATTCTCTGAGCAAAGAAACTCTTTGTTATACAACGAGTTAAGGGTAGCAAGATCATCGTGACCCCGCCCGGGAGTCAGGGAGAATGCTGCGATGTGTGGTACCCAAGCATCCATCATTACTGAAAGCCTCGTTGGGGATTTTCTCGGATTTTGGCAACCGAGAGGGACGAGAATGCTGCTCATTAAATGCACCTGAGCAGGGCAAAATGTCTTGAGGCAATCGGGATGCAGGTAATTGGCTTTCCGAAAAGCTACAGAAGTAGTCATAGTTCGCTTTAAGATCTTATGCTTGTCGCACGGAGGTGGCATGGGATCGTCGCTATGCCCTGCTTCGGCGCTCATAACAGCTTTGCTTTCAGGCGTTTCATCCTGGGGGCGTACCCCGCCTTAGTGCTTTGGATACCGCGATGGTTATTTCCAGTCCGAGCGACTTCTGGAGGTCGATTCCTCCACATTGAAGTATCGACAATGACGAAAGATCGGAGCAGCGATAGACGCTTTGCCCTCGTGAGGTCTGGCGAAATGGCCAAATCGGACATTTTCGGCTCGTCCGGTTGGGAAGCAAACGCAAGATCTTTGTTGTGGTCCATGTTATAATATAGGTGATTTAGTCGCAGAATATGTCGCATTGTGACATTTCGGATGTTCGGGACAAAATTTGGTAGTCAGCTTGGTCATGATTGACAAGAGAGCCGCATTCAGTCACAGTATATGTCGCACACTATGTTCGACCTCAGTATCAGCGCTGCCGCCCGCAAATATAAAATCAGTCGGAGGACCATTCAGCGCTGGATCAAGGCGCGTAAACTCCACCCGTTGGACGGCAAGGTGATGGACTCCGAGATCGAGTCAGTCATTAGGGAACACAATGAAGACGCCGAGTATCGGCCGGGAAGACGACTGGGAGCCCGGTGGATCAACACTACCCCGAAGTTACTGAGGATTAGGCAAGAACGAATGTCTTATGCTCGGGCGCAGTCACATCTTGTGCCCCGACTGGAGGAATACCTGACTGCTCTGAGTGACGAGAATTTTTACTGGTTCATGGGGCAAGTTGCCCAGCATGCAAAAAGGCGCGAAGGCGTGAAAGTACACCCCTATCTCGTATCCTACGTGAATAGCTCGCAATCGTAGTCGCGCTCTGAACTACCGGCGCCTTTGGGAACGGCCTCAACCAATCAGTTAATACCCAAGGAAGCGCGTGGATTCTCCGGTGTTAGAACGTCTTGGCGCGCCGTGTTTTACGAGATGTCGCGGTTCCTTGGAGCGCGTAGATCGCCGGTATAAGGTAGTCTTCTGCCAAGTGCCTGCGGGGCACCAGCCACAATGCGGAAATTTCCCATGGTCTTTGCCGCAAAAGTAGCTTCGACACAACGTGAGCGACGCTATCAAAAAACATGCGCTCTTATGCGGCACGCAGATGCTGTCCGATTGCGTCCGTCAGAATCAGGTAATACTTGTCCGCCGCTTCAACATCCTTGGCGTGAAAATACCAGCCTCCACCCAAGCCGACGCCGAGCCCGATCGCGAACCCTACGGCTGTACCGATAGGGCCCATGGAAGTTCCGAGCGTCGCCCCCTTCGCGCTCAAGCCGGCGACCTTGGCTCCAATAATTGCCACAGCCTTGCTCACGACGACCTTGGTGCCAATAATCTGGGACCTGCGAGCGATCATGGAATACGTTCTGCCCCTCGTAACATCCGAGTTTGCGAGAAGGACCTCACCCGCCGCGTAAAGCACAGATAAGCCGCCATACAACTCCAAGTTGTGCCCCTCCAGTAGGCCGTGCCCGGTCGAGTCACCCGGACCCACACCAGGAAGGAAATCAATCATGCCTTCGCTGCCGAACACAAACGCCTGTTGGGCTCCAACACGGGCTAGATTGCTGCCAAGGCCATCGAAGCTGTGATTTCGGGCGTAACCTGAGACCAACACGCTTACGATCGCCAAACCCTCTGTCGCAACAACCTCGTCCACGAACCAGAGCGGATGAAGTTCAGCATCTCTCGCTTCCGAGATGTCGCGGCCCAGGCTCTTGTTATCCACGCCCATGCTTAGTTCATGGCTGGCGGGATGGACATTGGGATGATCCGAAAGGAAATCTTTGTGGGTACTCTGCAACCAACGGTAGAAGTCGTCTGTCACCGTGAACTGATGCGCCTGATGGTCATCCACGATCTTGCTTTGGAAATTGTTCCAGCTATGTCCGGCATAATCCTGGTAGGTTTGGCCATCCAGCCCTATACGGTCGATGAAGCGGTGGTTTAGCGGTCCCGGACTCGTTGCATTCGAGTAATAGGGGAACATGTGCTCGAAGAAAAACCCGCCAAAGGAATTATTGTGGTTGAGACTGGATGCAGGGTGATCGTTGAGATAAGAGTGAATCCCACCAGCGGCGGCCACGGCGTTGCCACGATTGTCCAACAACGTCGCCTCTAAGATGGACTTGTCATGCTCGACGTGGAAAAGATCGTAGTTGGCGTATTGGAAGTCCGCCGAGTCTACGGAGTCAAAGTAGCTCCGTGATCGCTGTGTCGCCGTGGTGCTCATCGAAATGCTAATTGTTCACCGTGTAAATCGTGACCTTCTGACTAAAAATCTGATCGTTGATTAATTTGCGAACGGTCTCGTAGTCCTTTTTAACCAAATCAATCAATTTTCCATGCAGTTCGTAAAACAGGCGGCTGACACCAGGATTCAGCAGGTTCTCGTCAACACGATTGAACACCTTGGGAAATAAGTCCGCAACCAGGTCCTTGTAGTTATAGAGAGGGTTAAATGATGGCTCCCTCTCCTTAAGCTCAGCTTTAGTCTTGGTTATCAGCCAAAGCGCCCACGAGTTGTAGGCCCGATGCTGTTTGTCGCCAGCAAGGTACTTCAATTCCAGAAAATCCTTGTGGGAAATGGCGTGGCAAGCGTCATCAAATACGGTGGTACTCAGCTCGGCAGCAACAGAAAAATAGAACGCGCAAATACCCATGGCTTTGTCGATTTCCTCAAACAGATGGCCATGGAGGATTTCCTGCGAGAGATCTTTGCGCACCGAACCGATTCTATCGAACGCCTCTTTTATCCCGGCTTCCGTGAGCTTGCCCCCGGTCAACCTTGCTTGGAACTGGTATCTTACCCTTGCCGCGCGCACGGCATCGGACGCCTTCTGAAGGTCAGATAAGCCGCTCGATTCGGAAGCAGTGGAGAGCAAATGCGCCAAGCGAATTTCCAATCGTTGCAGTTCCAGGTTCGATTCAGACTTTGCAGGATCAACTCGTGATGCCGCTTGTGTAATCTCGTCGCATGACCGACGTAACTGGGTTACCAGTTTCTTTTGGCGGAACCTCTCCTCCGCATCACGAAGATCCTCCGCCGGAAAAGTCAGCACGAGCAGACGCCTGGGAATGTTGCCTTCAACGGCCTCATCGACATTCATTCGAGAGCGGATGCCTGCGGTGGCCGCGCGATCAGCTTCCGCTATAACCTGGCGAACGCGCTGGTATATCTTTGGCAATTCAAGCCAAGGACACGTCAAAAGGTATTTTTCCAGCAGGGTGTGCAGTCTCGCCAAGATACTTTCACTCCTTTGGTAATCGTTGCCCTGAAGAGCATCAGTTACTCCTTGGCGGGCCTCTTCGATGAGCTGTGAAAGCGTTGCCGCAACGAATTTGGGCCTCGACAGCCTCGCCTCGGTAATTATCGAAATGGGAACACTCCCTTCGAGGTCTTGACTGTCCTGGGCGTAAGAGATCAATTCCTGATCGTCGCGCTCTTCTTGGGTTTTCCAATCCCTCTGGCCTACGGCCCAGTCACTCAGTCCGTGAAGATCGCCCGCCATGCCCTCAATTTTTTTACTAGCCTGTGAGACTTCCTCCGCTTTGCTTCCCAAGACCTGCGCCTGCTCCCCGATCATGAACTGTAAATCCTGGCGAGCGTCAGCAAACCTCTTGGCAAACCAAAGTAATATGCAAACGGCAAGACCTTGGAGCACGAGTCCGATGGCTAGAATAATTGTCATATTCACAATGGAGAGTTAGCTGGCTTTACCCACGAGGCCAGTTTTCCATCGAATTCCGCGATGAGAGGAGTTCCGCTGCCCCCTCGCGGCAGAAACGGTCGATTTTCCGGGCCTTTTTCTTCTCAACCTCGTCAGCTACCATCTCCGCGGCCTGATCCGGATGAGTGAATACACCATCGTGGATGGCCTTCACACCGTCTTCCGGCAGATGTTTTAACCCGGACAAGCCGACCCAGTCCATGAACTCGCCAACGGGCTTCGCGTATCCCAGAATCGCTTTCTTATTCTCTTTGTGCCAACGCCTGATTTCCGCAACCTTCTCTGCCTTCTTTCTCTCGTACTTCTGGATGATTGGCTCGCAACCAGGCGCAAAAAGGCGGTCGTAAACAGACGGCGTAAATTCAATCCGGGCAAGACGGGGCGCCACCACGTAGGATTCCAGAATATGGGCGGCCGATGAGCAGAGGTCTCCGCGTAAGACGGTGATGTAGGACAAGCCATGATGGCTCCACCCCAAGAGGTCTTTCGCGCTATGGCCGTTGAAATCGGTTTCGGGGTCGATCCCCAGCATCTGCCGAAAATTCCATTCGGCTTGCTCCAAGCATCTCTCCCTGGTCTGCTGATGAGTGGTGGCACCTGCGTCTCGAACCGCGATAAAACCCGCGCGAATATCTTTTAACGTCAGTTCCTTCACCGAGTGTTGGAGGTCGTCGAGCTTCCGCGAAACCTCGTCGAGCTTTGATGCAAGGCTACTGAAACACATGAATTGAGCCTGCTCGGAATCGACGAAACCTGCTTGGAATAGCAGGATTGCCCAATCGGTATCGTTCACGTCATTCCCCATACCAGAATTCACTTGCGATGGCATCGTTTTTTAGACGTTCACCACGCAGGAGTGTGGTGGACAGGGGCGTAAGGCCTTCTAAGGCTCGCGGATTATTGAGGACTAGGGCTGCCTAAGCTTGTTGCTAACTTGGTCAGGTCATAAATCGACACATTAGTAGCAGCTTTGTCTCCGGCGATACTGAAATCGCCACCTACCATCAACTGATTGCCATTGAGGGCAAGGTCAGTTACAGCGTTATCGCAACCGGAACCGAGATTTTTCCAAGTTTTCCCGTCGAAGACAGCGACGTTTTTGACAGGGACGCCATCAACATTCTTAAAGTCTCCGCCCACGATCAAAAACCCATTCCAAGCGACGGCCTTTGTGACATTGCAATCCTTTGCGACCACCGTCCAGGTTGTTCCATTCCAGGCCGCGACTGACACCTTTTCGGCCTGATCTTTCCATGTCATATTTCCGCAAGCGTAAAGGGTACCTTTTGAATCCACGCATAACGTCTTCACTGTACCTTTGAATCCATCGCCCAGTGTTGTCCACTGATTCCCGTCCCATTGCGCGATGCCTTGGGCAACCACCCCCCCGGCATGCTGAAAATCACCGCCAACGTAAAGCTTGTCGCCCGACGTTGCCAAGGCAAGACCGCTCCCATCAGTCAAACCACGGCCCATGGGCGACCAGGTATTTCCCGCTAAGACCGCGATATTTGCTAAGGGTTGGTCGCCCAGCCCTGGTTCTCCTGCGCCTCGGAAATCACCCGTTGCAACCAACTGACCCTTAAACTCCGCAAAGGCCTTAATTTGAAATTTCATTTGTTGGCCCAAGGGCGCCCAGGCATCGTTCACATAGGTCGCCACTCCCCAGAAATTCGGCATCGAAGGCCCTTCAAATAGGGCGGAGGCAACAATGTTACCCTGGTATGTGGAAAGACTCTCCACGCCGCTCGCTGCATTTTCACCAAACGCTTTAAACTGCGGGTCGGTTGGGTGCCATGTAGCGCCATCGTAATAAATTACGCCTCCCGATCGAGCATTGCCTGCCGTGACATCGCTGGATTTGGTGGCAAGACAAAACCCTTTGCCATAAGCCGCAAGACGAACTATCGCCGTCCCCCCCCTTCCTGCGTCAACTAATCCTTCGCCTTCGCCCATCGGGACAATCGCATTATTCCTGATTTGCAGTATTCCCTCCGGAAAAATGGGCAATGCCTTAACGTCGTCCATCTGCTGGCTGTAGACTTCACCTCCTACGACTCCGGAGCGCACCGTGACTACAGATGTTGCGCCTGCAAAATCCTCGCCGCTCACAACCAACCCGCCAGGGGTTGAAACTAACTTCGATACCCGACCTCCCGAGGTTAGGGCATTAATTGGGCTCATCGACTGGCCATCCCACCTCCAAAGAAGAGGATCGATGAATGTCGTAAAGTGATTTGCCCTGACTGGCTCAACCGCAACAACCCAGCCATTCCCATCGGCTGCAATCGCCGTCGGCTTCCTCGCCTGCCGGTACATCGACAACCTGTAGTTCTCGTTACCCGAAGCATAGGGATCCGATAAGAAATCCACGGGGGTCCAGGCATTGCCGTCGTATTGCATCATCAAGATGTCTTGGGGGCTGGTTTTCCCATTCCTAACAACTGGAACCTGTTTGAAGAATCCGCCCATCAGGAGCTTGTTTCCTGAAGACGAGAGAAGATTCACAGTAGCATCTGTTCCAGGTAGCGAGGCCGGAAAGGCAGACCAATCGCCATTTTGCCACACAGCGAGAGAGCGGGCCTCCACTTTCCCCGCCGAGGTGAATGATCCACCCGCCAAGACTCCATTTCCGTAAGGCGTTATACAATTAACGGTCGCGGCACCACCAAAAATACCATCGCCTAAAGGTTGAAAATTAGTTCCATCATAAAAAGCAACCCGACTCGCAGGGACAGAATTTATTTTGGTGAAACTGCCCGCGAGATACAATCCATCACTTGTTACAGCAAAGGCGGATACTCCTCCGTCGATCGGAATGTCAACCTGCGCACCATTTTGGGCAATCCGACAAAGACCGAAGGACGCTCCAATAAAAATTTGATCTTTATATTTGGCGACGCATGTCGGAATCGAATTAAGCGCGAGCCCACGACCGACTGGAAACCAGTTCTTACCGTCCCACCGAGCGATCCTGTTACACGCAACTCCGCCAGCCGTTGTAAAATCCCCGACGATGATTAAGTCCTTACCATCCTGCCAGACATCCGCTACTTTCCCGTTTGTGGAGGTGGTAAAAAACGAGCTACTCCAACCTTCGTTCTGGACAGCCACCAGAGGATCGGCGCTCTTTACCCAAGGATCAGTCGGATTAGAAAGATGTCCGTCAAGACTCGCTTGCAGCGCCTTGTTTAAGGGGTCTTCCACTTTGGAGGGATTCACGGATGTCTTGAAATACTCCTGTAGCAAAGCAACCCTATCGTAATCAGGGTGATTTCGTTTGTAGCTACTAACGAAATCGGCAAAGAAGGCGGCGGTGGATTGATATTTCAGACCCCGAATTTCGTCGTTAAGACGTTGCTCAACTTTGTAATAAGCCTCATTGGCTTTCACAAGATCGCTTCCGGCCTTTGACGAGTCCGATGTGGTGTATTCTACTCTCGCTCGATATGCATACGCCCGCGCGCTATTAGGGTCTATGCTGATCGCCTGGTCAAAATCCTTGATTGCCTCCTGGGGATGGGCAGTGCTTTGAAACGCGAAGCCTCGGCCAACGTAAGCCTCCTCATCGCTTGGGTCGATATTCAGTGCCTTATTGAAAGCGCTAATGGCGGCACTGAAGTCTCCTTCGCCTGATTTCAATGCACCGAGCCTGGTAAAGTCATCAGCGCTTTGTGGATTCGTCGCAAAGTCGGCATTTGAATTCTGTGATGGGGAGTCGTCGCCAATGGCTGATGGCTTCACGCCAAACTCATGCAACAGGTCATTACGTTTGCTTAGGAGCGGAGCCTTTTCACCTTGGAGTTTATCAAGGATGGCCTGATTCCTAGACACCATCGCATCCACGCGATCTAAATCCTTTTGAAGGTACTGCTGATTCAACTTTTGTTGTTCTAATTCAGAATTCCTTACATTTTGTTCGATCTCCGCATTGCGGGCTTGCGCATCGGACTCGATCTTTTGGGTTATACTATTCACGTTGGCGATTGCCGCCTGCGTGGAAAGGTTTGCTCGGTATGCGGCGATCCGCCCGTAAATTATCCAGAACCCTAAGTAGAGCAAAAACAACCCGCCCAACGCTTGACCTGTGTAGATCAATATTTTCGTATTCGATGTTGAGGCCTTCGGCTTTTGGGGCAAAGGCGGCGGCGCTTTTGGTGCGGCAATAACCAGCTCATTACCCTGTTCCGTAGCTTCGGCGGGAAAAAGTTCGCCTAAAGGAGCCCAAGATTCCATTCCTTCACGCCAAGCCGGCGTGTCAGACAACAGGCTACCGTTTGCCAAATGCCCTCGAATTTCATCTTCAGTAAAGGGGCCGGTTTGCTCCCCGGCCTGCAAGAGATAGATTTGCATGACTTACCAGAAAAGGAGGTCCACTAATTTGTCCAGGTCGATGTGTTGATAGTTCGCCTGACCGAACCGTATGTTGACATATCCTTGCCGCACTTTGCTGCCCTTCTTTGTGGTGGTGGGATAATCGTCGAGGGACTGCATGAGAGAATTAGCGCGCCCTCCAAACATGCTGTACGAAGAAGGTTCGAGAGTAAGGGGATTATAATGAATCCAGATGACGCATCCGCCCGGCGTGCCTCCGAGCGTTCTTTTAACGGCGTATATTCCATTAGTTTTATTGGACTTGGTTTTAAGCTGAACAAATCGAGTCACGGAGGCCAGTTTTAAAACTACATCTATACCACTGTCATCAATTTCCGAGCGCAGGGTTGTAAGCAACAATGGAGTCGAACGAACGGCAAGGAAGCGAGCAAGGTCGTAAAGCAGTCGATGAGTAAACAGATTCTCGATGTATGTTGAGTGATGTGTTCGGAGATCGCTGAGTGTCATGGCCGTGGTCAAAGCTCGTTGACACTGCCAAGCGCCATGCCTTGGCTCAATTTCACATTATCTAGCAGGACTTGCATGGTTCCGTCCGTGCACTGGTAGTACCAGAGCATTTGATTTTCGATTACTTGAAATTTCTGGGGTGGTCCTAATAACCGTAACAAATTCGATTTCGAGACCCGGATGCTACCAGTGGCACCGAACAATGGATTGGCTTTCGCAAGCCTGTCCCTCCACTGCTGCTTTGTAAGCGAGCCGCTCGGCGCAGGTGGCACGGCGGTACGAACGGGTATGAGCCCGGGCTCCAGCTCTGACGGTAGATTTGAAGGTGTGGGAACAAACTGTGTGGTGTTGCTTTGAACAGTCGCTGAGGAGGAAGCGGGCAACGGTCGCGCAGACAGCGTCACTGAGAAGCTTTGGTTCTCCCCGTTTCTGTTCACCCAAAGCTGGACAGTGTCCCCAGGCGCATGCTGCCTCAGCATAGCTACAAAAGCCTGCGGGGTGGCAGGTGCTGGCTTGCCGTCCATCGACACCACTACATCCCCGACTTTCAGGCCCGCTTGCTCTGCCGGAGAACTTACCACCACTTGGTGTATCCGCAGTCCTGGGCCATCTTTATCCGAAATGGCTGCTCCAAGATAACCTTGAAGCGGAACGCCAATACCTGGTGGAGACGCTGTCGGATTCGCAGGAGGCTGGTCGATGTGGGCGTCCGTTACTTGGGGAATGCTCGGGGGCGGCTGAATAGGCTGCGGCAAGATCGCGGGCTGGGTAACAACTGGGGGCGGAGCAGAGGACGCGATTGAAGAGGACGTTGTTGAAGCAACGGTGTCAGCCGGAATCAATCCTGGTGATGAACGGACTTCCGGTGGCGCGGAAATGACCTGGACAGTCGTGGGTGCCGAAGAGACAGAGCTTTCGGCTTCTCCGCCTGTCGGCACGATTGAGGTCAGTAGAGGACCTTCCCTTCTTGTCCCAGGAGTCTTCGCCGCGAGTTTAACATGAAACTTTATCTTCGTTCCACCCCTTCGCACCACAACTACTAAACTATCGCCCGGCCTATACTGATTTACAATGTTCTGAAAACCCCAATGATCTTGAACGCCGGAAGTTATGATATAGAGATCGTCTAACGCTTCGATCACATCACCAGGCCGCAAGCCTGCCTTCTGGGCTGGTGAATCAGCACCAACCGTAGTAATCGGCATCCCCGATCCGTTGGAATTCGATACAGCAACTCCAAGGAACGGCTGCGCGTTCCCCACTTCACCGGGCGCAGGGCTGTCGTACAACACCGTTGCATCGCCTGATACTTGATTCGGATCTTTGTTGAGGCTAACACTAGCGTTTCCTTGCCGGAATCCCTGCTGCAAAAACCCGACGGTAACCTGTGTGCGGTCGGGCAGCGAGCTGACAAGTGCCTGGAACTGATCGATACTTACATTCCCAAGATCCTTTCCGTTGAAGCTGGTAATAATGTCTCCTTTGGCCAACCGCGCTGCTGACGCCGCTCCGTCGAAGTTAGTCTCCAGGATATAATACCCTTTGGGCATGTCGGCGAAGGTTGGCATCATTGCAACACCAAGAGCCGGGAATCGTAATGAGTGTGCCGTCAGAGGATGATCCGACAGTTCCATGGGATCGACAAACTTTCCTCCTGGGCCACCGGAGTTTTCATTAATTCCCGAGTAACCCATCAGCTTTCCTGGTTGCTCAGGAACAAAGTACAAAACGCTTGGTTTCGCCGATTGTTTTCCATAGGCCAAACCCCAAAAAAGCGGATGTGGGACATCAACACCGTCCGCACTGCTACCATACTCCTTATAGGTATAACGACCAGGCCCGCCATAATCGTAAAGAGTACCATCGGTATCCAGCGCTGAAAGTTGTAACACCCAATCCACCCGGGAAGCCGGAGCCACGCCCAAATTAGAGGCAACGGTCGCTTTGGGTATAATTGAGGCTTGGTACGTCTTATAAAACTGGGGGTAATTGATGTCCTCCATTTTAACCGTCTGCGATCCATCGCCAGCCCGATCAAGGAATGTCAGTTTGAAATGATCCAAATTGAGATTCTGGCCAAAATAGACCTTGCCCGGAGCTGACGCAGACAGAAGAGGCTGTTTGGCTTTCCTAGCGATGCCATCGGAGATTACCTGTGCCCGTTTTTGAAGGTCGCTAAAGGCAGCTTCCGTAGGAGTGAATCGGGTGAATCCCGTGAGCGCCGCATCGGCTGTCCTTAAGTCTCCCGAATCCACTTTCGCCTGAATCGCATCAAGGAGTCCGTTGCCAAAGGTGACCATTTTGGTTACCACGGGAGCCATCGCCACGTCGTCGAGTGAAAGGGAGCGCAACCCAACAAAGGCAGCATCTGCGCTTTGATAATCGCCCGCCGTCAGGGCCGCTTGGAACGAAGCTAGTGCAGAAGTTGACTGAGCGGCGGCGAGCTTGCCCTGATACGCTGCTAGCCGGTTGTCGTCTCCATGGCCTGCGCTTATTCGGGCAAGATCGGCCTTCGCGTTGACTACATCGCCTGAGGCGAGTTCAGAATCAACTTCTTTGAATTGGTCATCGAGTGATCGAAAGGAGATGATACTCCGGGGATTGCCATAGACCAACACCTTGTAAATCGTAAAAATCGGCAACCGGACTTGCTCACCAGTTACCAATGTCTGTGATTGATACCCTTGAAACTTTGCCTCGCACGTGACGAGGGTACGGATGGGCAGATTCAGCCCCTTATAAATTTCCTTATCATTGGGAACCAACACTAATCTCTGACTGTTCTCGTGATACATGCCAGTGCTCTCGGCTTGCAAAATAGAATTCTCGAAGTCCGCGTGCGGCAGCTCGGAGGTCTGGAGCATTACTTGTAAGCCCATTTGCGAAACCAGATCGCCCACCATCCCCTCATCCTGCACCTGTAGGATGAGGACGCCCTTGAGGGTATAAGACTTGTTCGGCTCCAATTCCGTTGGAAGCTGGCCCATGACACTTTCAGCATCACCCCTGCCCACAGAAGGGCTTGTCGCCGAAGTCCCCTTATCGCCGAGAGCATCGACGGCTAGGAAGAGCACTAGCGGCGCTAACAGAAGCAAAGAAGAGCGATTCATTTAGATTCCTCGACGGTCAAGCCTTGCAGTTCGGTCGTTGTATCCGCGACATGCCTTCCTCCACATCGCCTCCGGCCATCGGGCAATCAAGAGCATAGTTAATTTTGACGGACGTCCCGACAGCTTACGATTTGAATGCAAATCTGCCGGGGGCGATTTTACGAAGTCCCAACTTTTTGCCCGCGGTATAAATCCAAACCCTAAGAGTAGGCGTGTGGATTCTTGTTTTCTCGGCAATCTCTTTGACTGAAAGCCCGTGGTCTCCGGCAGCATTGAGCGCACCAAGAACCAGCTCTTCAGTTTTTCCTTTTCGGCGCCCTTTTCGAGCCGTCCTGGTCGTGGGATGCATCTCTTTGGCAACGGACAAGCCAGTCTCGAACTCTTCCAGACGCCGAGTGATCTGGGCTAGTTCCAATAACAACGCCTCCTTCTGCCGGATTAGAGGAAGCATCTTTTCCAAAATTGCGAGATTAGGATCGGTCATGCGGATAGAGTGGGCCGGGGTGGTTACTGAGAGCACTTCACAAGAGAATCTGGGGAGCCAGTCGTAGTCATATTTTCATTTGTCAAAAGAACATTCTTACTGGTTTCATTATTCATCGGCAGTCGAACCATCCAGTAGTAGCGCTCTTCCGAAGCTCCCGTGTCACGACTGCCTCGTGCGACTAAAACATAATTACCAGTGTTCGGCACCGAAATGGAAAATTTACCGTCCGCATCCGTTTGGCTGTCAGTTAAAGGAGAAGGCAGATCATTGAAAAAGCGAGCGCTCTCAAGCCACGTTTTCTTTCTGTATGCTACCATTTCATAATTGCTCTGTTCCTGATTGAGTTCGCTGCCAAGTGATGGATAAGTGTACTGCGGATTATAGATTGACTGGTGTTGAAGCGCCTCCAGCGTGGGTTGATCGATTTGTTTGTAGTTCTCCAGATATTCTTGCAAATACTGCTGTTGTTTAAGAAGCTCTACCGAAACTGGAATAATCAAAGCTTGTAACTCATCCTCGCTGTAAAGTTGAACATGTATTCCGCCGAGTTTGATGTTATCGCCGCCCTGCGTGGCGATAAACACCTGTCCGGTAACAGTGACCTTAGTAGTTGAGGAGTAATCGGTAGAAGCTTTGGCAACAGCAGGCGCGATTAAAGCTCGCAGCTTGAGTTCGCTTTGAATGTATTCGTCGTTTCTTTTTGCATCCGTTACCTCAGGATCGTATTTGTGGCGAAGGTCGTCAGGTAAGTTCTTGTAAGGAATTTGAATGAGTCCGTCCCCTTTCTCGTTAGCGATGTCCAAGGTCATGTTTGTAAAGCCGACGAGTTTATAGTATCTATAAATCTTACCATCCTTTGTGACCAAATCGTTGACCCCGGCGGGAGCTTGATTGGCGTTTCCTATAACGGGCGGCGCAGTATCGGCAAGTGCTGGAGCAGGCTTGCCTGTCAGGGCTGCGTAGTAATCTGCCGAATAAAAGCAGAATTCATGAGAGCGCGTTACATAAATAGCATAAGCGCCGTTATCATCGCGTTTGTACTTCTCATCAGCAGTCGAATCAGCAATTTTTAACCAAGATTTCGTGTTCGATTGGGAATGCAGAAGCGTGCGTTTTTGAGATTCAGATATTGCTGACTTATCCAGCTTGCTAATATCTTCTCCTCCCACAGTTCCGTTAAAGATAACGACAGCAAAGTTAAAACCATCTTTTTGGAAGAGGACAAAGTTACTACCGATCCCCTTGGGGGGTTGTATTTCGGGAGTCGGTACTGGCTGCCCGTAGCGAGCAATGCACTGGTCTAGGGTTTCTCCCAAATCCCCACGAGAGATCGACAATGGGGAAAACAGCAGTAGACCTATGGCACTAAACAGTAATATTTTCATACCAGGTTATTGCGCCTCGGTAGGTCGGTAGTGTGGTGGAATTTGAGGCAGCTTCGCTGATGTAAGCTAATAGCGTTTTATTGGTCAACACCTATCACGCCCATTAACAGACTATTGTCTGTGGCTCCTTCACGGTCATGGCTGCAAGCCTTGGTCCGTGTCACGGCAGGGATTATCAACAACCTTCGGGCCTCTGGTAAAAAAGCACCGCCTAGCCAAGAAACTCTCCCAAGAGGCGTTGGCTGAAAAAGCCGATGTGCATCCTACCTACATTGGCCTGCTGGAAAGGAATCTACGCACGCCCGGAATTGATGTGGCCGAGAGGATCGCGAAAGCCCTTGGTTTAAAATTATCCCTATTGATAGCGGAAGCGGAGCGAAAAGCTAAGGAAGCGTGATTTTTGCGTGCCGCGATAGGATCGAGGTCGCCGAAGAGACGCGGTTACAGGCAACGCAGAAGGGTGGTCGAGGCGTCGCCCGGCCTACCCGCTAGCGCACTGAACTGCCGGCGAGTTACATAAGGGTTTTCTGTTAGACCAAACGCGCGCGGGAGCGGAGAGTGTTGGTCACCGCCAATACTCGTACAACAAGACGCTAAGATGGATTTGGTTGCCTTCCGAGTTTCGGGTGCGAGCATACACAAGCGGTTGTTGTGCCGCGCCCGCTCGCCTCGCTTATGGCCCAAATGATTCCCGAAGATCTGCCGGCCAAAGCATCCGGTGGCGAGCAGCGACTCTTTCAGATTTTGAGGCGATTGCCCGACGATGTCGTCGCTTACTACGAACCGCGCGTTGAAAATCGCCTCCCAGATTTTGTAGTCATCCTGCCTACCCTTGGGATCCTGCTGATCGAAGTAAAGGGGTGGTACTTGCCCAATATCATCGCCGCAGATCCGCACTCGGTTCGAGTCCGTCACGACGAGCGCGAGATCGTTCATGCCCATCCTTCGCGTCAAGTGAGGGAATACCATTTTGGCCTGATGGACCGCTGCGCCAAGGATAAGAAGTTCTCCGAGCTGGTGAATCTCTCCGGCAATCATGAAGGCAGACTGAGCTTCCCGGTTGCGAGTTTCGCGGTCCTCTCCAACATCACTCGCCCGAGCTTAGATGGCTTTCCCAAGAGTCAGGAGGTCTTCCCATCGTCAGCCGTCGCCACCAAGGATCAGCTTGCCGAATGGGAACGCATCGGTCCGGACGGTCTACTCGAAATCTTCAAGGGCTACTTTCGGTCGGTGGGATTCACGTCTCCGATGAGCCCAAACCAGGTCAATATCGTCAAAGCGATCCTGCATCCAGAAGTGCTACTGTCTCTGGACTTTCCCAAGGGCCAATCCGAGGAGCCGACGGTTCGGGTGCTTGACGCGAGACAAGAAACTGTGGCACGTCAGATTGGCTCCGGCCACCGCTTGATTTTTGGCGTAGCCGGGTGCGGCAAGACAGTGGTACTCGTGGCTCGTGCGAAGCTCCTAGCGCGACTCACGCCAGCCCGAGTGCTCGTGCTTTGCTACAATGTTGCCCTCGCCGCATATTTATCCGAGGAACTGACGCATTTCTCCACGGTTACGGTTATGAACTTCCACGCCTGGGCGGCGAGTAACGGCGCTCAGTGGGACAAGAACAATGATTCAGAACTCGGCCAGAACCTACTCGCGATTTTACGGAATGAGGGTCCCGATTCTCACCGCTATGATTCGATCCTGATCGACGAGGCTCAAGACATGGAAGCCGATTGGTTTTCTTGCGTGCTGGCCGCGATGAAAGATCCCGCAAACGGGGACCTCTTAATTGTCGGTGACAGCAGCCAGGGCGTGTACCGCAGATCTAGCATTAGCTGGAAGCAGATTGGTATTCGGGCACAGGGACGTACGCAGTATTTGGAGCTGAATTATCGCAATACCCGCCCAATTCTGCGGTTGGCCTCGCTCTTCGCGTCAGCGGACGGTGCTATGGAGGAGGATGCATTAGGTACCATACGGGTTGATCCCGAGAACTGCGTCCGAAAGCATGGTCCTGATCCTGTTTTGCTGAAGAGAGCCAATAAGCGAGAAGAAGTCGATCGCATCATTCGCGTCATTGAAGACCTTCTCGACGGCAGATGGTTCGGCCATGAAGTAACACCTGTAAAGCCCGAAGGGATCGGGATAGTTTATCCGCGGCTCCGAAAAGAGGATCGAAAAACTGTCCAGGATCTTTGCGCCCGGCTTCAGACCAATCGGCAGGGTTGTCCGGTTGTTTGGCTAAGTGAGACTTCTGCGTCCCGGCGCCGAATTGGAGAGGCAGGCGTCAAGATACTCACCATGCACGCCGCCAAAGGGCTCCAATTCCAAGCAGTCATAATTCTTTTCGCAGACGAATGTCCTGCTCATTTTCCAGATACTGATGAAGCGGCCGAACGGCGTCTTTTCTATGTGGCTCTCACGAGAGCGGAGGACTTTCTCGCCGTCTCCTGCTCCCGATCCTCGAAGTTCATCGCTGACATCGAGGCAGCCCTCGCTTCTGGCGGATGTTCTAAGCCGCAAACATCGACCTGAAACGCCTTGGCTTCGGGCGTTCACCGAAACGGTCGATGATTCGAGGATAACCTCAATTCGTCACAAATTCTTCGCGCCCGCCGCGGCTCCAGCTTGGGCCTTTTGCTCGGTGATGGCCTTAATTTTTGCATCCACAGACTTACTGGTAAAATCAGCGGAGCTATCGTCGCCAAGGCCGTCTGTGCTCCAAGTCAGAACGCAGTCATCGCCGTTCCATGTGTCGGTCTCTTCCATCATATTTGAAGTTTCATCCGGTTGGCCATAGGCGGCGATTAACGCATCCTTGAGGGCGAGCGAACTTTGCTTTCCTTTTACGCGGACGATCACGGATTGGAGAATGTCTTGAACAAAGTCGAGCTGGATGGAGTCAATTTCGGCGGCGCCCAAGGTCTTATCAAAGTCTTTCACGGAGTACGGGGTCATGTCCGTCTTAATAAATGCCTCTCCTGCCTCGATGGAATTGGGATCGAATTGCGACAGCGGCGTGCCCAGTTTGTAGGTGCGGAATCCCATCTTGGCATCGAGCGCAGGATGCTTAGGTGCAGGCGGCGGAACGGGGGCGTCCGTCTGTGACGGTACTACCGGAGCATTGGTGAGAATGCTATTTAAGATAGCGGCGCCAGTCGTCGTGGCGGTGTTCGTAGTAGTCACTGGCGTTGGCGCATCTGTTTGCGAGGGCGGTGAAGGTTCTGAGGCAGCCGCTAGTTGACTGGAAATGGTCGTAAACGTCGGAGTTGGACTCACGGAAGCAAGAGCATTGCTGGCCCTATAAGTGAACAAGATCAGTCCGACAATCGCGGGCACCACCAAGCTGAATAACAATAGAAGTACACCACCAGCGACGCGGCCCTGTGCCATCGCGACCACGCTCAAGATCACGGCGACGAGAAAGAGCGGGATATAAAAGATAAAGGAAAAGAGCGAAAAAAACATGAAGCCCAGTCCGAGCAGGAGGCAGACTAGGCCGCCGAGTAGAGCGCCTTGTTTGACGTTGGTCTGGACAACACCTGAATGTGAAACAGGTAGCGTCACTGTAGTCGGGGCAGCAGACGTGCGCCTTACTGGTGCAGGTGCCACCGGCGCAGGGGCCGGCAGGGCTACATCTTCGAGGATCGTTCCGAGCGGAGCCCAGTCAGGTAAACCGTCGTACCAAGCAGGCGACTCCGCTGTTAGTTGGCCTTGTGCCAAAAGTTCATGAAGCTGCTCAGCGGTGTATGGCCCTACTTGTTGGTTATCGACCAGAAGATAATATTCCCTCATGCCTTGGCCTCCCTTGGGGTTAATCTCGACAACTTGAGACTAAAAAATGTGGACCGACGAGTGCTAAATGCCGGCGGCGATTCCGCCTCATGATTGAGCCTCGATGGCCGACGGGCTAGGTATGATTTCGTCCTGCTCTATCGCGAGCACGTCGCAATCGCACAAAAGGTCGATCAGTGTGTCCAGGCGATCCGGCATCCACGGTAAAAGCAGGTCCCCAAGATCTTCGGTCGCGCTGGTGGTCGCCTCGATTCCTCGCTCTCCAAGGAGGAAGCGCAGGCGTTGAGAACTCCCGTCGAAGCGGGCCAGAGCAACGCGCATGTGCTGCGAGAATACAAGATTTGAAAAAATCTCTCGCAATAATTCCTTCATGGGCATTTTGCGACGGGCCTTCAACCACCCTAAGAACCAAGACATGCCCATGCGATCCGAGCCTCCGAGACTCATTAATTCTTTCATCCGCGGATCATCTTGCCGCGACAACATACGCCAGTACCAGCCGGCCAGCATTTCAAGGGCATGGCAAACGGCAAAATCATCTTTGGGTGCTTCGACGTACTCAAAAGAGCTGTGCCAACGGGTGACCTCGGAGTTCCAGGATCGCGAGGTGGCGAGGTCATCGTCTTTCCACAGCGATCCTGCTTTATGCCGTAGGATTGAATCAAAAGAATCTTTGAGCCTGTTTCCTTTGGAGTTCGATCTCTTAATCCAGTAGTCCACGATGGCTTCAATAGAGTGAAGTCCCTCTTTGAGGCCGTTCTCAAAGACCCAGAGGAAAATCTCAATCGCGTACCTCTGATGCTGCCGCGCCATAAAGCAGGACCACCGCAAATGCTGTTCCTGCATCTCACGCTGGTTGAAATGGAGCTTCGAGCTGTCCTTCATCAGTCCGGTGTACCAGACTTCCCGGAGTTCCGGCGATGATATGGGGCCGACCTGGTCTAAGGTTTGCAAGAGTAGGCGAGCGGTTAGAGTTCGCCCGTATCCAGGATCTTGTTCGCTGGCGGGAAGCAGACGCCGACGAAAACATGATTTCAAAGCTTTGAATTCGGGGCGTCTAAAACTTGCCGGATCGAGCCCACATTCCCCTAGGCTTTTTACGTCCTGCCAGTTGAATTCTGGAGAATCAATCGTATCGAGTAGCCTGAAGCTACTGGATTTTCCCAAGGCGTGCTCTACACCCTCGGCAATCTGCTTTGTTTCCGGATCATCGCTGACGACTGGAATCCGTATGGGATCGGTCCCTTCGCGTATCAGGGAGCGGTATGATCGGATCAGGTCAAACGCCTGTAAAGCGGGGCCATAAACGGCGGCACCGAACAAGCTGTTGTTTACCTTGCGCCTGGCGTCCTTAAAATTCAGCGACGCAGGGAGCAGGCATCGTTGGGTGTTGCCAATTTTATTTCGCAATTCCCCGGAGGCCCTTTCGAGATTACTATCAGCTCGCAGCGTCAAGGAGAGGCCCACTTCGATTTTTTCTCGAAAGACCCGGTAGTTCTTTTCTGAATACTGCTTTTCCTGAAGACACAATTTACGAAACTTCCACGGTATCCAGGTGCCGAGGAAAAAGGTACCCATATCCCTGGTTACGTTATTCAGTTCTGGCACCAAGTAGCGTCCGACGATTGTCAGGCCCACCCAGCGCAGGCCGAGGAAGTCGATGCCTCCACTTTCATGGGAGAAGTCGGCGGTCAAAAATGGACGTTCGTATGCCATAATCAGGCTGGAGTTGGTTCAGGAGCTGGCAACGGCAATTTGGTCAGCATTGCCGCGAAGCGGCTGTCGGCAAGCTTGAGATTATCGTCTTTGATGTATTTCGACCAAACGCGCCGGCAGGTCTCGATTGTGTCGATGTCGAGGTGAAATCCAGGGCGGCATACCTGACCAACCCGTCTCTGCAGTAACATATCGGGGAGAGGCGATTCGGCCCGTAGGGCTTGGTCTGTAATAAGTGCGAGGAGTATCTCGGAGAAAGTTTTATGCGGACGGATCTGGAATACTTTTCTGAGATCGTCGGCCAGAGGGGGGAACTTTTCGGAGCGATACCGATAGTGGATAGGACAACAGAAGTCGTCGTGTTGCTTTCGGTCGCTCAACATGAGGCGAAGGAACTCGTCGCAGATTTCGGCTTTTTTCGGCCTTAGATCCGTAGTGGACGTGAGCCGTCCCACCGAGCGAAGCGTCGCCAGCAAAGAAAGCAGCGCGAAGACGGCGGCAGGCCAGACATAATCCGCGTTCTCCTTGTTGGGCATGAATTGGAAGAGCTTGTCATACATCCGGTCATAGTCCTGATATGCCCTCTTCCAGATACGCTGTGCTGCGTTTTCCGAGCGTTCGATTTCCGCCTCCGTGCGCTCCTGGTCATTAGAACCATCGTCATGATCGTCTCCAGCTCTGTCCCGAGGAGAGTTTTGCGGAGAGCCGTCGGGCGCTTCATGCGAGGGTAGAAATACCTGAAAGATTCGCTGAAACCACTGCAACCGCCCTGCTGCGGTGTTCCCCATTCTACTGCGCAAGTCGCTTAAATCCGGCTGAGGCGGCCAGACCGGAATGGAAGTCGATTCACGTTCCTCGTTCTCGGGACGACCTCCAGCAGGTGCATTTTCGGTTTTTCGAGCCGCTTTCACCAGCGTTCCACTCAAAACGTCCTCGGCTAACGAGAAGATGGCGGCGATGTCTGCCAGCTCTGGTGTTCCTTCCTCTTCCAGCAACGCCAGTGCCGCTCGCCACGCACTGCGATGGAGGGGATCCACCGTCAGAAGGGGGCGATTCTCGACGAAGCACCGTCCATGAACCAGGTCCCCTTTTGGTGTTTTGCCTTCGATTTCAAGGCACATAGCCAAGTTGCGCCGTCGCTCCCAGTCCTGGAATGCCGTCCACTCGATATTGGCGGTCCGCCCGTCCCGAAACACTGTCTGCATCTGGTATGGCGATATGTGACTTCCGCACCTTACAGTGAATTTTGCTTCTGTCAGAGGCAGAGACGACGCTTCGGCGGCGGCGACAGCAACTCTAAGGTGCGTCCCTTCGTCTGATGCGAAAATTGGCAGGATACCGGTACGATGCTCGTCACCGGTGTAGCTGAGGGCGTTTGTCGGTAGTTCAAGATCGTCGGCTTCAAAGTAGCTCGGCAGGAGCGCCGAGGGAATGTGGCGTAATAAACCGGCCTCGACATTCGGCCTTTGCCATGCTGCTTTCGTGCAGTTCGCGCTGCCGCAAAAGATCACGGCTTCACTTGTCGTGGAATCGATTGCGTAGAGTTTTAAGTGAGCGTGCCGTCGTTCCTTTGAAGGAATCTTCAGCGCAGCAACCTGCGCATTGGGAAAGTTAGTTGAAACCTTGGAGAGTGGGATGTCCGTAGCGTTGCCGTCATGAATTCCCGGAAAAATACTCAGTTCGGTTTGGGGGAACCGAGCATGGAGCAAGTCTAGTCCATCTGTCGCTCCCCCGAAGAAGGGAGAAGCAATGTAGAACTTATGGGCGTCGGGAATTGCTGGTAGCTGGTCCACGAGAGGACCATTGAACGTATGTAAAAAACGGGGGTCGTCGTGATTGTCGGGTTTGGTCGGAAGCTTTGAGAGCTGGTCGGTAATCTCCTCAAGGGTTTCGATGCAAAGCAGGTGCGGGGTATCCGCCTTGGGCCACATTCCACTCAACCCCGACGTAAATGTTTGCATGCTCGTCAGGAGCGTCGCAGGTGCAGGATTCTCGGCGTCGATCGTGACCACGTCGAACATCTCTGCGTTTTTGACGAAGCCTGCCTGAGTTAGATTGCCGCTGCCTACCAGAAGGACTGCTTTCCCGTCGCCGACGAAAATCCAGACCTTGGGATGGAAACACGCCGGTATAGGCGCCCGGACAACCTGGTAATCCTGTCCAGCGCGCTGGAGAGCACCACCCTCGGTTATAGACCTGTCGTAGCCGTTCGGATCGGCGATAATCAGGCAGGAGGCCAGATTCGACCGGTTGATGTATTGCCAAAGGACGGACTCGAAAAAAGCAAGGCTGAGCGTATAGGTGGTACCGAGAACGAATTTCGGTTTGGAGACTAGCCGGAAGACGTCGGATAGCTCCACCTGCTCAACGGTATTCACTGGACCCTCCAAATTGGTCTCATTCGTTCCTTTCGCCAAATTCCCGCCAGCTCGAAGCTACCTGCCTTTGTTGGCATTAAGCAGGCGCATGTCGAGCAAATCCCCGGCAGATAATCACGGACCGTGTGTTCCCACAGGCAACGGGTTGGGTGCATCTCCTCGGTAGATATGGCCATCGTGAGCGGCGTTTGTCCGGATCATTAGCTGATTCAGCTCCTGAACCGTCCTTACCTCGTCCTCTCGGGAGGGAAGCTCCCTAGTTTCACACTGGGTCGCGATGTCGGGAGAACAGATAAGAATGGTATGCCTTCGGACATGGCAAAGAATACCCGTCCCGGACCTAAAGCCGCAGGTCTCGCCCAAGAATAGTTCCTGGGTTGGTGGATACCGATCCAGCCTCTGGAATTCCCAGTGCCAGGAGAATATTCTTCTGGCGAGAAGCTTCGCTTCCGTGAGATTGGCCAAAACCAGTGCTCCTTCAGGTATGTTGGCGGGAGTGTTTTTGTGGTGTTCCCGTCTGATTTTTGCTGCATAGGGCGTTCGCTGCGCCTGGGCAGCGAGGAACCATGCCATCCAGTATTCGGGCTCGCCCCGGTGATAGGAACTAACGCCATCGTCCCGGAGCCAGTCGGGAACATGGGATTCGATATTCTGAAAAAGCCTTTCGAGGGAAATTTTATCGGTCCCGTCCGCGTGGGAGATCGTATAAAAATCGTGTCGCGTAACCACGTCCCGAATTGGTATCCCGGTCCAAGACGCATTTCCTTTAGCTGGCCGTGAGTAAATGTGCACCTGGGGAGCGTAATAATTTTTTACGAATGTGTTGGGAAGGACATGATTTTTCGTCACCCCAGGTTTACCGCAGTTGATCGCCTCAAGAATGTTGGTGATTGCTGATTGAACTCGGACTCCCATTTTCAACTTCTCTTCCAATGCATCGAACTCACGGCCCCAGCGTTGCATGGGCTCAGGACCATAGAGGGCTAATCGTTTTCGATTAATCATGGTGGTTTACCTTCAGCCCTCCGAAGAAGGGAGGTCGCCCACTACATACGGGACACCATGAACCTCGTCGAACGCTGCCGGCAATGGCTTCCCATTCATGTCCCTCCGCGCATTTCCAGCTTAACCGAGAGCGATTGGACCGATAGCTCGTCGAAAGACATTCCCCACCGTGATTGGCAGCCGCCTTGCGCATGTCTTCAATGGTCAGAGAATATTTACGCCCGAGGCGCTCCTTTTCACATTTCGGACACCAATGGCCGGAGATAATCACTGAGGCTTGTGTCTCCCATTCGTGGCCTTGGCAACAGCGCCAGAGCAGACGTGATTTCGCATTGTGATAATCGGGGGAAAGACAGACGCCACCTTTGGCCTTCGCGAGGGCTCGCATATCCTGAATCGTGTATGCGCGCTTTCGGGCGGCTTCCACGTCACCGCAAATCGAACACCAAGAGCCGGACTTGACGCTTCCCGGCACTGCGTCCCATTCGTGCCCCCTAGAGCAGCTCCAGCGCAGCTTATGGGTACTGTTTAGATAGAAGTCCGACAGACAAAGTCCTCCGCGGGATGCAGCGATCGCTCTCACCTCGTCGAGACGACGAAAATTCCTTACGCCCAAATCGCCTAGATTCACGTCCTTCGTGGTCCGGATGATCGCCGAGTTTGGCAAAGCTCTCAGTTCCTTGAGGAGAAAGGACTGTAAATCGTGGTGTTTGATTGTGTAAGGGACCTCGATGAGGGTAACGCCGTTCTCTTTGCAGAGAGTCCGTTTCATGGTGTCGTCCCGGATCCGCTGGCGAAATGCTGCCTCATCTCGGTGGAAGAATGTCGATTGTTCGTAATGTTGTTGGCCGTGGTACTCGAATGCCAGGCCCAGAGACTCCGCGTATCCATCAAGCTCCATCCAGTTGCCAGACTCATTCTTCAACCAAGTCGGTCGTCTTTTTGGAAACAGGACTCCCGTGGTGTACTCAAAGAGTGCCCGGCAAATCCTTTCGGAGATACCAACCGAGCAGTTCGGGCACCAGTGGCCATCCCGCACATGGGTGGGACTTGCTTCCCATTCGTGACCGTCGGCGCAACGCCAAAGAAGGGGAGTGTGGCTGTTGATGTACTTTGCGGATAAGCATTCTCCGCCAAGGGTCTTCGCAGCGGCTTGGCAGTCGGCCAGCGTCAATGGTTGGGATCCCCCACAAACCGGACACCAACTGCCCTGCTTGATGCCGGTTGATGTTGCTTCCCATTCGTGTCCGTCCGCACATTTCCACCTGAGCTTCCCCTTTGCCCCCGCATATCTGTCGCTGAGCAGGGCGCCACCCTTCTGCAATGCTGCCTGCCGTAACTCCGCGAGGGCCTGAGTTGGCGGCAGCTTGCCTGCGCAGATCGGACACCAACTACCGCGGGATATACTGGTGGGTACGGCCTCCCACTCATGACCTTTGGCGCACTGCCATCGCAGTTTGGTGTTGTTGTTGAGGTAGTCAGAAGAAAGGCAAAATCCGCCTCTATCGGTGGCGAGCTTTTGCGCTTCCAGAATCGAGTGCGCTTTGGCCCGGCCCTGACGTTCGTTACCGCAAATCAAACACCAATGACCCTTCAGAACATTCCAGGGCAGCGCCTCCCACTCGTGTCCCTTTGCGCAACGCCACCGCAGCTTCGTCTTAGTGTCAGTGAAGGCGGCTGACAGGCAGATTCCCCCATGTAGCAATGCGGCCGCTTGGCATTGGAGGAATCTCTTCGCACGGTTAGCGGCCCCGTATTTCATCAATGCGCCATAGGAGTGCCGACACGGATGGTGTTGTTGCCCGTATCCGCCACGTAAACATTACCGTTCGCATCTACCGCGACGCCCGTTGGGCCATTAAAAAGCGCCGCGACGCCAGTTCCATCAGCGCTGCCGCTTGCTTTCGGCGAACCGGCCAGGGTGCTGACGACGCCATCAGATGTGATCGCACGAATCGTGGAGGTAACGTCCGTCACATACATTTTACCGTTCGCGTCCACAGCGATACCCGTTAAGTCAGTAAACAGTGCCCCTGATCCCGTACCGTCGTTGCAACCGAGATGTCCGGGCGAACCAGCCAACGTATTGACAACGCCCGCAGGTGTGATCTTGCGAACCGCCTCCGAATCGGCTACGAAGATATTTCCGGTAGCGTCCACAGCGATCCCACCGGGCAGGTTAAATCGCGCCTCGCTGCCTGAGCCGTCTTTGCACCCTTTTGCCTCCGGTAAGCCCGCCAATGTGGTGACAAACCCGTCCGGGGTGACCTTCCGGATAGTGCAATTACCGGAATCCGCAACATAGACATTCCCGCCGGCGTCTACCGCAACAGCGACGGGATCGTAAAACCGAGCTGCTGTGCCCTTACCGTCTTTACTGGAATGTGGAGTTGCCGTCCCCGTGGTGCCAGCCAGAGTTGTGACAACACCAGCAGCAGTGATTTTGCGAATATTATAATTACCAGAATCGGCCACATAGACATTTCCATTAGCGTCCACTGCTACTCCCACTGGCTGGTCAAACTGTGCGGCACTTCCGGTTCCGTCGGAATTGCCATACACCCCTGCCTTACCGGCCAAAGTGCTAACCACGCCGTCAGGAGTGATTTTTCGGATAGTGGTTGAATCGCCTGCGTAAACATTGCCGTGGGAATCGACTGCAACACCCGATGGATTGTTAAGCCGAGCGGCGCCAGCAACGCCGTCAGACGTGCCAGCAGTTCCGGCCAAGCCAGCCAAAGTTTTAAAAGTGTAAGGTGAACTGTAGTCGCTTTGCTCCTCTGCCTTAGCGGTAGTGACGGCGCTTGGTAGTAATCGAACATAGGCAACAAAATGATGCAAAAGCGTGACTTCATCGGGGGTCAAAGAAATCTCGGCGGCGCCTGCCTTGAATTCGATTGTTTTTGCGCCCGCCAGGTAAACTAAGCTTTCATAGTTCAAGGCAAATCTGATCGTTCCGTCGTCCGTGACATCAAAATTTTGGATGGGTGTTCTTTCCTCTCCATCTATGAGGGCATGAACAACGTCAATCTTACCTGCCGGAGCGTTCTTGATGAGGACATTCACACCTTCTGGTTGAATTGTTTTATTTCCGTCATTTTTCCAGCCTAAATAAACAGTCCCCTGCTCGGTACTTAACCCGCCAAAAACCGTCGCAGTCGTATCGGTAAAACGGTCGTACTGTATCTGCACACCTGAGATCCTTCGCTCCCTAGAAAGGCTAACGGCGTTGAGGTCAGCTTGGGCCGCTTCCGTTTGCTCCTCGATCACGGCTGCTGCTTGAGAGGCATTATAATTAAAACGCTTTTGAAGGTCGGGAGGTAGATTCGCCAAGGGTACAGACGCTCCACCGTCTGAGTCCAAAATCGTAACGCTTGCTGCATCTGACTTTATAACTTTGACGGCCTTGTAAATCTTGCCATCTGTCGTCGTCCAGTCTTCGCCGTAGGCGAACTGGCATAAAAGCAAAATCAAAATGACGCGCGCTCCGCTGCGAAAATATTGGGGCATGGTTTTTCCTCGACAGCAATACCTTCAATTCCGATTATCGTATCTACGAAGTCGATGCCGCCAAGAAAAGTTTGGAGGAGTACATCGGGGGCAACGCCTTTCGCGCACCCGCGCTCGACGATGCAGACCTGGAGCCCCTGTGGGACACCCTGAGGGTCATAACCACCAAGGAAGACGACTAATTCCCTATTTGCGTGACGGCGGCTGCGCCTCGACCCACCGGATGCAGGAATGCCAGAATTCCCGATACGGCAAATGGAGGTTGTTGCTTGCACCAATGCGTAGTCGTCCGCCCATCTGCCGGACCCGTACCACCGCTATTCTGGCATCGGCTTGATCGCGAGAAGCCCGAAGCGTGTGAACCAGCCAGCTTCCACAGTCGCTCAGATCCTTGATGAGGTCCGCCCATTCAGCTTCCACCTCGAAGCCGAGGGCCAGATGGCAATAGTCGCTTATCCCGACGTCTTCCTCGGCCAAGTAGAGCGACGGATGACCTTGAATTACTCCGATCTGCCACGCGGGTAGACCAACCATGCGGAATGGGCGCCTGCTACCGTGGAAGGATGAAGCCGCATCGCCAGGGGATCCCGATGGATAGTGATTGAGTAGCTCACGTTCCAGTTTAGAATGCGGACCGTTCATGGTTCCCTTCCGGTAAAGAATACTTTATGCAATCACAGCGCTGCCTTACCTCTTCTTCTTCGAGTCGGGCATCTCTTTCGCATATTCCTCATCCGAAAGGGTAACGACCCGGCCTTGAATGGTGCGGAGCTTGCCAAATTTTCCGCTCCTTTCACATCGAGTCTTCGATCTTTCCCCGATCAGCCTCGCATACGCGAACCATAGACCATGAAAGGGTGGAAGAAGATTATCGTGCCCCTGCCAAACAAGAACGCCGCATTTTTCTTTGCAGATACAGGCGGAGATGCGGGCCTCGTACTGGAATCCAAAGCTTCTGAGGGACTTGACCAGAGCGGTACCGGTAGCGCTCAAATCCTCAAGCAATTCGGCCCAACCAGCGTCACACTCGAACCCGTATCTCAAATTGCAATAATCTTTTTCTTCCGGAATTTGCTCACGACCATCCTTGTAGTAGCCTGAGATCTCAGGCGACACATTCAAATAGACCTCAGGATATCGCCGGATGATTTTGAGCTGCCATCCGGGAAGGTGGAGCAAGCGGTTCTGCTTACTCACATAACGTGGTTCTGGAGATTCCTGTTCACTCATAGTTATTCGACTCCAATGGATCCGGCAGCCGCTGCAGGTGGTAGAGGCAATAGGGAGTCATAAAATAGCTGCCCTCGCGACACTGGATGGGCGCACTTTCGTGAATGACTCGGTTTTCTCTGCCCTGGGTCTGATCCGCATGAAACTTTAGCCGGGCTCCGCGCCGCGGCCGTGGCCGGAGGTATCCTTCCAGCACGGCAAACGGATAGCCCATCAGTGCCAGGGTACTCAAATCTGGGACGGAAATTCTCATTGGCACCGAGTACACCGTTGCGCGGCAGTAACTACTTTTCGTGCGTCGAGTCACGGATCGATGCGCGCCCTGACGGATATCCTCTCCGGAAATCCAGGTACCCGGCTCCGGACCGAGCGCGATCGGCGGGACCCCCAGAATCTGAAACAGCGCGTAATGGGTCAGAAGGAACTCACCTTCAAGGATCACCACAGGCGTACTTCTGTAGTTTCGATGATATGGGCGACCGAGACGAAAACATGCTCGGAATTGGATTGGTTCGCCCACAAGAAGGTCGTTCAGCAAATACCCCTCGACCATATACACCGGTAGAGATGCCAGTGCCAAACGTCGAAGGTTCCCAGCAATCGTTTCCGGTGGCGCTTCCCACCTGGTAAGGCGCAAATAAGTATCCCGAAGAATCATAACCGTGGACGACGTGGGCGACGCTCTTTTTTCGCCGACGTAGTCGCTGCGCTCGGATGAGTGTGTGAGAACCGGACTTTGGTCGGTGGCCAACCAGCGCGAATCTGCGACCGAATGTCCGCAGTCATGCCCGGGATATCGTCGAAGACCAAAACGGTCTCGCCGTTGGCCAGGGTTCCGGAGATTTTCCTCCGGATACGAGCTACCACCGCTTCATTGCCAACTTGCCAAGACCACCTATTGAGATGGAGATAGGTCATTGGTAGATCCCCCTCCCCACCTGCAGGCAAAGGCAAGATTGTCGTTGCACTACGCGACTGCATAGGTCCCAGGCCTGCATCCAAACTTCGAGCAGGCCGATTGTTTTCAGATCACTGGCGTGGTCGCGAATTCCCTTCCAGGCTCGCTGCTCCCAAATCACCAGTGGTAGGATGTGAGAGGTGTCGGAAGAAGCCTCCGCACACAAGCCGCAGGCAGCAACCGTTCGGCAGGTGTGCTCCCAGAAGTCTCCCTCCTTGAGGTAAACCCAAAATTCATTATCCGAGGATTGATTTATGCGATCCTGAGCGACGGCAAGATGCAGACCGCTAACCACACGGGCCAGAGCGACGCGAAGGCCGAAATTGTCCTCATTCAACTTTCGGATGTGCTCGGTAGTGTCGGTGGCAAAGAAATTGAATGTCCGCGAATCCACAATCTCCGAGCCCCCTGGTTTCGATTGAACCGCGCTCTCAGCGGCCTTGAACTGAGGTGGATGAGCAACGAGGAGCTTGGTCACATAATTTTCGAGCCATCGGACTCCTCCGAGGTGTCCCGTGGCCTCGGTAACCAAGTCGTCCATCGGACGCGCGATTGCTACACCAAGATCCTGGTGGATGTTCTCAATCGCCGCTGAAAAATCCGCGCGGGTCGGGGCCTGGATGAATATCGCGGGCACTGCGAAGCGGCTGGCAATTTCGTCGGGCAAAGCCTGGATGTCGCTAATGAACTGTCCGAAATCTTGGGGTCCTTTTTCCGCCTCACCGAATCCCAGGGGACCGCAGCGCACCTTCTTTTCCGCCTCCCGCAAATAGCTCTGGAAGCTTCCCGCCCCGATGATAAAGAAGGAATTTTTCAGCTTCTCAATGTCTTGGCGCGTCCACTGATGCCCCAGAAGACGCTCATCCGCGTCTAAAAATGCGAGCACCTCTGAAAGCGTGGCCGTGCTGTACGAGGAGTCACGGACTGCGTTGACCGACTGCCAAGGCTTGTCAATCTCGTCCAAGCAGATCACGCCCTTCTGATCGCGCAGAGTCTGACCCGAAGGTGTTTTTGCATCCGTTAAAAAGCGACGGACATGGTCCCGAAGTACCAGCAGCGTTGGTGGTTTAGCATGAGCCCCCACAGGCACCCATCCTGAAGAATCGAAAGAAACAAAGCTCCAGCCCTGACTTCCGGCAAAGCGCCGCGCCACGCTGGTCTTTCCGGCGCCTGTTCCACCCAGAAGGAGCGCCTTGGTCCTTGCGGCGATGCCTCCGTAACGCACATCTGCGCCATGGAGGAATACGTTGCTCAGGTTGGAGAGCTGGATGAGCGCGCCACGCTGCGATTCTGTAAGATAGAGCCGGTTACTGCGGGTTTCCTTTTCCTTCCGGCTCACCGGGACTGTGGGCGGTGCAAGGCAAGGTGTATTCATGCTTGCCATCATCCCATAGCCCGCGCGGCGTCGATATAGGTCAACTGCACCATTCGGATCGGGAGAAGCTGACTATCTATCCGTAGTGGAAAAGGTCCGCTTGCCTCAGAAAACGATCGGTGCGCTTTACCGGGCGAACGATCTGGCCGGGCTGCTCGCAGTCGCGGAAGCCCTGGGCAAACCGGGCCGCGTCTGGCTGCTGACGTGGCCACGGGCCGCAGATCGCCAGATCATGGTTACAACTGGCGGCAGTGAACCGGTAGACCTACTCATCGCCAACCAGGTTGCAAAAGTCCCCGTCCATGCCCCCGATCCTATGGGCGACGTGTCCATGCGCCTCATAAGCCTGCTCTCGGGCCAATTCCCTTGGATAGCCGAAACTCAAGACGTTCATTGCGTGGGCCTAGCCGCCGTGCCGGTAGGCATGGTCGGCATCGTTGGACCGAGCGCTGTAAAGGAACTCTCGAACGAAGTGGCTCGGGCCATTGAACAACTGGTCAGGCTGGAAACTGCCCTCCAAGATGCATCGCTGCACCGCCACCTCTTGGGCCGTTGCGATGAGGCCCTCTTGGCGATCAATGAATCAGGCCGGATACTTGCTGGCACCGAACCGGGCCGGCGCCTGCTCCGAATTGCCCTTTACGGGTCGCCCAGGTCGCCATATACGTCGCTCGAAGAAGCCCTCCCCGCGCATATCCTTTCTCCAATCCTGATGGGGGATACCACCTGCTCGTACAAAGTAGCCATTACCGCTACGCCGTTTCGCGAGATTGGAAACTCGGGCCTGATCGAGCCGCCGATCCTCGTCAGTTTGCGATCGGTCGAGCCACCTGGATCCGCCATCTCGCCAGACAGGCTGGCGCGCTTGACGCCGACCCAGAAAGAGGTTTTTCAGTGTCTGGTGGCCGGGGATCGAAACAAGGGCATTGCGGCCCGCTTGGGAATGAGTGTATTCACCGCTCGAAACCACGTTTCGGTCATCCTCTCGACCCTCGGGTGCTCCGACCGTTTGGAACTTATCGCCCGCTTTCGGCGATTCAATCCAGCATCCATCGAGACAAATCAACAACGGGTGGCACCCCCATTCCCAGACGTATCCTTTGTAGCAGACCTTCCGCTATCAGCATCTGCCAAGCGGCAGTAGGTCGGCGACAGTGACTCCCCCTCACTCGGAAGAAGTCGTCTGGAAGGACAATCCCGGGCCAGCCGTTTCGATTCGCTTGAGGGAAATGTTCCTCCGACTAGCATACTTGATGATCTGCTCAGCCGGCAGGCCGAAGAATTGGGCTGTTACTTGTTCAGCCATCGGCAATGACGACGCGGAACGATAATGCAGGCCCTTCGGCGTCATACTGGCGCAGCAATATTCCTCGATTGCTGGCGAGCTTGAGGATCTGTTCGGCAGTCATACCCGCTGCCACCCAGCGCTCAGCGTTGTAGGCGACGATACTCAAGATGTTTTCATCCCGGGAGAAAAGTGCCTCGCAGGACTGTTCGATCTGCCGGACCAGTTCCTCTGCACGCAAGACAGACCGGGCATGGATAATCGTCGTCCAGGCGGCATCTAAAAATCGTTGGCCAGGGTCCCGGGCTGTAATCACCACATTGGAGCCCTGGTGCCCATAATCGACGTTGTCGCGCTCGAAATGCACGAGTTGGCAGCGGTGAAGCTCCGTCTTTGGCCCGATACAGACAGTGAAGGTGCCACCTATACTGGGGATCCGGCGCCGGAGGTCAGGTTCAGTAGCCCAAAGGGCTTCTTGCCCCAAATCGGGGAAGGTCGCCCCGACCACGGACAGGCACCAAATCGGCAGATCGAAGGCTGAAAGGCCGTCGGGAGCCTCAAAAGTCGCCATGGGACTGCCTTGGCGGCTTACCTCTAGCGTCGCTCGGCCCTCCTCCATGGTCACAACCAAGCGGGTGCTCCCGAGGCCCGGGGACAACGTCAGATCCAAGATTAGCCCGGATTTTCCCTTGGGATGATCTCTCATTCCTATTTTAATAAGGGGGTGACCTCCTAAAGTTAAGGTTTCTTTTTGAGAAAATGAGGCCGGAGGTGATTGGTTAGCCCAATAGCTCGCGAGGAGGTGGCAGCCCTATGCGGCTGTGATGACTTGTCTTTCCGCTTTTTTTGGGACATTTAGGCCGATTTAGCCCACAAACTTGCAAAAACGTCCTAAATGGATATGGCGTAAAGTCAAGCTTCTGCATTCTAACTACTTAAGGGTAGGCAGTGATGGCAGGTTTAGAAGGTGGTTTTGAACCGACTTTGCGATAGTGGAACGACTTGGAAAAGATCTGAACCGACTTGTCGATTTTCTGAACCGACTTTATTTCCGAATGACACAGGCGCTCTTTGAAGCGCTGGCCGAGGCGCTGGGCTTTCACGCCAATCAAATTCCCATGCGCCTGGTTGCGCAGCGGCTGCCTTGGAAAGTGCTGCGCGGGATGAATTCCACCCAGAGGCTCGCGCATCTCTTCGGACTTGCGGGATTTTTGCCGGGCGAAAGCACCTCGCGCCTCGCCGCGGAACCGCGCGGCTGGCTGCGCGAGCTTTGGGAAATCTGGTGGAAGGCGCGCGGGCCGCTCGATTACGCGCTCCTGCCGCGCAGCCAGTGGAAACTCGCCGGGCTGCGTCCGCTCAATCGCCCGGAACGACGTCTCGCCGCGCTGGCCCATCTCGTGGCGCATGTGCGCGGATTGCTCACCGCCCTCAAGTTCCGCGACGCGGACGCTTTCGCGAAGATCCTGCTCGATATCGGCGATCCGTTCTGGGAATCGCACGCCACGCTGACCGGCGCGCCGCTCGGCTCACGCTGCCGGCTCATTGGCGAGGAGCGCGTGCAAGATATTCTCATCAACGTTTTCTGGCCGATGGTCTCGCTGGAGGAACCGGAAGCGGCCGTGCGCGGGCTCGGCGAAATTCATGCCGCGCCGAACAGCAAGGCGCGCATTGCCTCGCAGCGGCTGCTCCTCTCCGCGCTCGCGCCAAAGCAGGCGCGCGAGGCGCTCATTCAGCAGGGGCTGTTGCAAATCTATCGCGACTACTGCGCCGCCGATTGCTCCCACTGCCGCGATTGCCAGTTCCCCGAGCTGGTCAAGGCGTGGAAGCCGTAGCCGCGCGCGTAAGCGCGTGGACCGCGCCGATCACCCGTCCACCGCCTTACGGCGGCGGCTACGATTTCCGATCTGCCTTCAGGCGCTGATTGAACGCCACGACATCGGCGTACTTCACGCCGGTGCCACCGAAGATATCGAGCGCGGAACCGATGGTGAGATCGACGCGGCCTTTGCCCAGGCGCGTCGTCTTTTCGAGATCGGCGAGACTGCTCGCGCCGCCGGCGTAGGTGACGGGAATCGGCGACCAGTCGGCGAGCTTTTCCACGAGCGCGCCATCGATGCCTCGGCAGAGACCTTCAACATCGACGGCGTGGACGAGAAATTCGGCGCAGCACTTCGACAAATCCCGCAGCGTTTCCGCGCTCAAGACGAGATCGGTGTACGTTCGCCAGCGGTCCATCATCACGACGTATTCGTCGCCGCGCTTGCGGCAACTCAGGTCGAGTACAATGCGCTCTTTGCCGACGCTTGCGACCAATTCGGCCAGGCGAGCGCGATCCAATCGTCCCTCGCGGAAAACCCAGCTCGTGACGATCACGTGCGATGCGCCGGCATCGAGCCACGCCTTGGCATTCGCGGCGTTGATGCCGCCGCCGATGTGCATGCCACCGGGAAAAGCCGCGAGCGCTTCACGCGCCGCCGCCTCGTTCCCCTGCCCGAGCATGATGACGTGGCCGCCGCGCAGGTTGTCGCGGCGGTACAGGTCCGCGTACCAGGCGGCGCCACGGTCCGAGACGAAGTTCGTCTTGAGGCCCGCATGGCCGAGCGTGCCGCCGACGATTTGCTTCACCTTGCCCTCGTGGAGATCAATGCAGGGTCGAAACATGGCTACGGTATGCCTTGGTTTTGCGCGTTGGAAACATTCGAAACATCCGGGTCGATCGCGTGCTCGGCGCCGTAAATCTGGCTGTTGCTTTTCTGGATGGTCGTGCGCTCATCCTCCGTTGCGGTTCCATCGACAACCTGAGGCGGAGGTTCAACCGCCCGCGTGACCAACGGAGCTGGAGTCGCCGTAGCCGTTTTCGCTGGTCGAGAAGACGCGCAGCCCGTGAGCAACAACAGCGGACCCAGCGCCATCAGGCAAAAACGCGCGCTCATTTCGTGGGAGCAACCGGCGCGGCCAGCTCCACGAAATTCTTGATCATGCGCAGGCCGGCCTTCTGGCTTTTCTCGGGGTGAAATTGCGTGGCGACGAGATTGGCGCGCGCCACGGCTGCGGTGAAGGTGTCGCCGTAGGTGGATTCGAGCGCGATGATCGACGGGTCCTTCGGCGCGGCGTAGTAGCTGTGCACGAAGTAGACGAAATCACCGGTGGAGATGCCTGCGAGGAGCGGCGCGTCCGGTTGGCGGACGGTGACGTTGTTCCAGCCGATCTGCGGAATCTTCAGGTGGTGCTTATCCGAAAATTTGCGGACCTCGCCCGCGAAAATGCCGAGCCCTTTTTCGCCGGGCGCTTCCTCGCTCGATTCAAAGAGCATCTGGAAGCCGACGCAGATGCCGAAGAACGGCTTTTCGGATTTCGCCCAAGCGACGACATCATCCCACATGCCCGACTTGGCGAGGCTGCGGACGCAATCGCCGAACGCGCCGACGCCCGGCAGCACGAGCGCGTCGCACGTCGCGATTTCCTCCGGCGTGCGCACAAAAGCGGCCTCGCCGCCGACGTGCTGGAATGCCTTCTGCACGCTGCGCAGGTTGCCGATGTCGTAATCAACGATGCCGATCATGCGGCTTTATTATAGCACACCTTTCGTGCTCGGGATGCCCTTCACGCGGGGGTCGCGGCGGACGGCTTGCTCGAGCGCGCGGGCGACGCCCTTGAAGACGGCCTCGATGAGGTGGTGCGTCTCGTCGGAGTAGAGGACCTCGACGTGGAGCGTGAGGCCGGCCTGCTGCACGAAGCCGCGGAGGAACTCGACGGTGAGCTGTGCGGGAAAATCGCCGGCCTTGAGCCGGTTGAGGTTCACGCCCTTGGGCAGGCGCCAGACGAGCAGCGGGCGGCCGCTGAAATCGAGCGCAACGCGCACGAGCGTTTCGTCCATCGGCAGGAGGAAATGGCCGTAACGGACCATGCCCTTTTTGTCGCCGAGCGCCTTGGCCAGCACCTGGCCGAGGGTGATGCCGACGTCCTCGACGGTGTGATGATAATCGACCTCGGTGTCGCCGTTGGCGCGCACGTCGAGGTCGAAGAGCGCGTGCTTGCCGAAGAGCGTGAGCATGTGGTCGAAGAACGGAATGCCGGTCGCGATTTTCGACGAGCCGCCGCCGTCGACGTTCAGCTTGATGGCGATATCGGTCTCGCCGGTGACGCGGTGAATCTGGGCGTGGCGCTTCTTGCTCATTTTTTTTCCTCGTCGAAACGGATGGCGACCGAGCGGGCGTGGGCGTCGAGTTGCTCGACGGCGCACATCGACTCGATGTGCGGGCGCACGCGGTGCAAAGCGCGCTGCGGATATTCCACGATGCTGGTGCGGCGGAAAAACTGGTCGATGGTCAGGCCGGAAAACGCCTTGGCCGCGCCGCCGGTAGGCAGCACATGGCTGGGGCCGGCGATGAAATCGCCCGCGGCGACCGGCGAGTGATTGCCGATGAAAATCGCGCCTGCATTGCGGATGTGCGCGGACCACTGGTGCGCGTCCTTGATGACGAGGCTGAGGTGCTCGGGCGCGTAGTCCTCGACGATGCCGATGGCCTCGCCGACGTCCTCCACCAGCACGAGAATGCAGCCTTTCTCGAGCACTTCGTTGAGGTGCTTGCCACGCTCAAGCTTCGGCGCCTGCTCGGCCAGTTCCGCCTCGACCGCGGCGAGCAGCCTGGGGCAACTGGTGACGAGCAGCACCTGGCTGCCGTGGCCGTGCTCGGCCTGCGCGAGCATGTCGGCGGCGACGAAGGCCGGGTTGGCCGTCTCGTCGGCGACGACGGCGATTTCGCTCGGGCCGGGGAGTTGGTCGATGGCGACTGCGCCGACGACCTGCCGCTTGGCCTCGACGACAAACGCGTTGCCGGGGCCGAAAATCTTGCAGACGCGCGCGATGGTGTGCGTGCCGTAGGCGAGCGCGGCGATGGCCTGCGCGCCGCCGACCTGGTAGACCTCGGTCGCACCGGCGGTGCGCAATGCGTAGATCAGCGTCTCGTTCACCGGCGGCGGCGTGGTCACGACGATCTCGCGCACGCCGGCTTCCTTGGCCAGCGGGATGGTCATGAGCGCGGTGGAGACGAGCGGTGCGGTGCCGCCGGGGACGTAGACGCCGATGCGCTCGAGCGGATCGAATTTCTCGCCGACACGCGCGCCCTCGCGATTCAGGCGCGACCAGTTGCGCGGCTTCTTGAGCCGGGAAAAACTGCGCACGCTTTTGATGGCGTAATCGACCGCAGCGATAACGTTGGGCGTGGGCTTCGGCGTGCGGGGGGGCAGGACCAGGCCGCCGCGGGCGAGATCCACACCGTCAAATTTCTTGGTGTAGCGGATGAGCGCATCGTCACCCTCCTTGCGCACGCTGCTAATGATCTCCGCGACCGCGGCCTGGCGGGACGCCGAAGGCTCGGCGTGGCGATTGAGCGCCGCGATCTGCCGCGCATATTGCGGCTGATTGAAGCGGAGAACGCGCCAGGGTTTCGTGCTCATGGAAGAAGTGACGGAATAACGGAATTAACGGAATATCTGATGGGGAATCTTTTGGACAGGATTAATGGGATTAAAATGATTTAAGCCGAATTTCCGTAGATAAGTTTCCCGAAAAATTCCGTCTATTCCGTTATTCCGTCCCTCCCCTATTCCCACTCGATGGTCGCGGGCGGCTTGGAGGAGACGTCGTAGACGACGCGGTTGATGCCTTTCACCTCGTTGGTGATGCGGGAGGCGATGCGGCCGAGCAGGTCGTGCGGCAGGCGCACCCAGTCGGCGGTCATGCCGTCGTGACTCTCGACGCAGCGGAGCACGCAGGTGTAGTCGTACGTGCGCTCGTCGCCCTGGACGCCGACGCTGCGCACCGGAAGCAGCACGGCGAAGGCCTGCCAGACTTTTTCGTACCACTTGGCGGCTTTCATTTCCTCGATGACGATGGCGTCGGCCTCGCGCAGGATGGCGAGCTTCGTGCCGTCGATCGCGCCGAGCGTGCGCACAGCGAGGCCCGGGCCCGGGAACGGATGGCGCCAGACCACTTCCTTGGGCAGGCCGAGCGTTTCGCCGACCACGCGCACCTCGTCCTTGAAGAGCTGCTTAAGCGGCTCGACGAGCTGGAACTTCATGTTCTTGGGCAGGCCGCCGACGTTGTGGTGGCTCTTGATAAGCGAGGCGGGATTATCGCCGATGGCCACGCTCTCGATGATGTCGGGGTAGAGCGTGCCTTGCGCGAGGAACTTGGCCGCGCCGACTTTTTTCGTCGCGCGCTGGAATTCCTCGATGAAAATACGGCCGATGATCTTGCGCTTGCGCTCGGGATCGGTGACGCCCTTGAGCCCCTTGAGGAAGCGCGGGCCGGCTTTTACAGTTAGGAGCTTGAGCTTGAGATTACGTCCGAAAACGTCCTCCACTTTTTCGCGCTCGCCTTTGCGGAGGAGACCGTTGTCGACGAAGATGCACTGAAGTTGGTCGCCAATGGCTTGGTGCAGCAGCGCCGCGGCCACGGCGGAATCGACGCCGCCGCTGAGGCCCAGCAGCACGCGGTCCTTGCCAACCTGCGCGCGCACCTGCTCGCAGGTTTGCTCGATGAAGCCCTTCATGGTCCACGACGGGTCCGCGCCGCAGATGCCGAGCACGAAGTTGGAGAGGATTTCCATGCCACGCGGGGTGTGCGCGACTTCGGGGTGAAATTGCAGGCCCCAAAGCTTGCGCTTCTTGTCCTCGATCGCGGCGAAGGGCGAGTTGTCGGTGGTGGCGATGGTCGTGAAGCCCTTGGGGAGTTTCTTGAGCGAGTCGCCGTGGCTGTTCCAGATGTCGATGCGCTCAGCAAGGCCCTTGAAGAGCGGCGAGGAGCGCTTCACGTCGAGGTGGCCGCGGCCGTACTCACGGCGGGTGCTCGGGGAAACTTCGCCGCCGAGCCACTTGCCGAAAAGCTGCATGCCGTAGCAGACGCCGAGGATGGGGATGCCCGTATCGAAAATGCGCTTGTCGGGCTGCGGCGCGCCTTTTCCGTAAACGCTGGCGGGTCCGCCGGAAAGAATGATGCCGGCGGGGCGCAGGCTTTTCAGGACGCTGGCGGGCGTGTCGTAGCGGAGGATTTCCGAGTAGACGTTGAGCTGGCGCACGCGGCGCGCAATGACCTGCGTGTATTGGGAACCAAAATCGAGAATGAGTATCTTGCTGGGCATGGCGATGGGTCGATTTTCCCAAAAATACGAATTTGGGAAGCGTCCACCTTAGACAGCTTATTGCCGATGGCCAGCGAAATGGCACGGACAGCGTCCGTCCGCGTCAATTAGAAGCTGATCTTCACGCCGCCCTGAATGGACTGGGCGAAGAAGTTGTCCTGGCCGGCCTGGACCTGATAATCGACGAACACGGTGGCGGTCTGGTTCAACTGGGTGTCGAGGCCCGCATCGATGAAGGCGGAGTCGCGTTCGGGCTGGTCCAGCGGCGTAGCGAAGGAGCCGCCGCCGGCGGGGCTGAACTGGGCGGTGATGCCGTTGCTGTTGTCGAGGGACTCGTGCTGCCAGCTTGCGCTGAAATGCGGGGTGAGCAGCCATTTGCCGTAGCAGGAATCGACCGCGGTGACGAAGCGGCCCTCGAAGCCGACCAGCGTGCGCAGCGAGTCGTCGCTTTGACTGGCGATGGTCAATGCGGTCGGGCCTTGCTCGCTGATCGAGTTGATGTCGAGGTGAACGTACTCCACCGTCGCGAGGGGGCCGAACTTGAAGGAGCCGCGCTGGAACTCGTAGCCACCGGTCAGGTTGCCGGTGCCCTGGTTGCCGCTGGTGGCGCCGTGGTTGTCGCCGATGATGCCGGGGATGTCGATGCGGCGGTCCTCGGTGTAGGAATTACGGACGTAGGTGGCGAGGCCGTTGGCGTACCAGCCGCCATCGACGTAGCTGGCGTAGATGCCGGGCGCGTAGCTATCAACCGTGGCCTTGCTGCCGTTGTAGTCGAGATCGACGCCGGAGTGCGCGTAGGAAAAGAGCGCGCCCACGGTGAAGTGGTCGTCGAGCCGGTAGTCCGCGCCCGCCGTGACGGCCCCTGTGGTGTACTGGCTGTTCTGGAAGGGCACGTTGTTGTCCAGGCTGGCGAGAATGACGTCGCCCGAGATGAACGTGCTCCAGCGGTTGGCGGGCTCGGTCACGACGCGCATCGACTTCGTGTCCTTCATGTCAACGCCGCCGAGGATCGGATCGGCCATGTCGCTGAGCAAGCCGGGCCGCAGCGCGGGATCGTACGCGAGCAGGTGGTCCTTGATCCCCGCCAGCGCGGGATCCATGTTCGTCGTGTTGAGCGAGAACGCGGTCGAGTCGAAGCCGGTCAGGCCGTCGCGCAAATTGGCAAGGTGGTTGTTGATCTGCTCGGTGTAAAACGTGTTGTTGTCGAAGGCGACGTTGCGGAAGACCTGGAGATTCTTCGGCGAGAGCTCGGCCAGCGCATTGGGCAGGCCACCGTCGGAAACAGAGCCGAGGGCGGTGAGGATGGCCGTGGCAGATGGGTTGACCGGCAGGTTGTCGAGCGACGAGCCAAGCCCGCTGAAGCCGGGGACCTGCGAGTACATACGGGCCAAAGGAAGGTCGTCGAAGACGCCGTTCGCGGCGAAATCCGAGATGTCGTACGTCAGCCCGTCCACGGTGAAGACGAGGTTGCCGCCGCCCTGGGCGTTATAGGCTGCGATTTCGGCGTCCAACTGCGCCCGTGCCTGGGCGAAATTCGCCGCCGAAATGGTGAGGTCAAAAGCGAGGGTCGAGGTGCTGGCCGACGTGGGGCCGCCGCTGATGGTATTGTTGATGATCGGCCGGCCCGAAAGCGTCACGTTGCTTCCGCTGAGCACCGAAATGGAAGCCCCCGCGGACGTGATGTTGCCGGAATCGCGGACCGTAGCTGCACCGTTGAAAAAGATGCCGACGCCGCCGGTGGAGTGGATGTAGCCGCTGTTGGTTACGATGGTCTGCGAGGCGACACCCGAGCCGGAACCAATAATGCCGACGCCGGTAACGCTGATCGTTCCGGTATTGCTGACCGTGGACGATCCATTGGTGAAATCGGCGATGCCGTCGGTGAAGCCCGAGATGGTGCCCGAGTTGGTCGCGCTGACCGTCCCGTTGGACGAGATCTCGAGGCCATAATGGGAGTTGGTGCCCAGAAGCGAACCGGAATTCGTGGCCGTGACATTCCCCGTGGCGCCGATGTTGATGGCGTCGGAAGCCCCGCCGGCCACGGTTATCGTTCCCGTATTCGAAGCGGTCGCGGCGCCTTGGGTGCCAATTTTCACTCCATAGTTGGAGCTCGTTATCGTGCCACCGTTAGTGAACGCGATGTTATTGTTGCTGTTGATGAGCGACACCACATAGCCGGATCCGGAGGTCAAATTCAGCGAGACCGTTCCCGTCGCCGCGTTGGTAAAAGACAATGCGCCGGAGCCCGAGGTCACGTAGACCCCAGCCGAACCGTTCGCACCCGCGGAAGATATCAAGCCGCTATTGGTGACGGTCAGGTTGCCCGTGGTGGACGAGAGGTAGACGTCAAAGCTCTGATTGGTGCCGCTGGCGTTCGTCGTTAACGTGCCGGTATTGGAGAAGAGGAGCGGCGTTGCCACTTGCGCGAGGCTGACCGCACCCTCGGCGGTGTAGCCCGAATTGGTCATGCGCAAAGTGCCGCCGTTGGTGAACGTATCCGTTGCGCCGCCGACGACGGCGTACACGCCATTCACCGGCGTCACCACGCCCGCGGACGCGCTGTTTGTGACGCTGACGCCTGAGCTGATCGAAATGGAGTTGTATGTGTTGACGTTGTCGAAGAAGACGTAGGCGCCGTTATACGTTCCCGGAGGGGCTGTCGTGACGTTGAGGCCGGTGACGACAAAAGGGGGATTGGTGACGACCTGGGCGTGTGCCCGTGAGGCGAAGGCCGCCAGAAAGAGAGCCATGCACGCGGCCTGGATGGCGCGGAAAATTTGGCGGCGGCTATAGCAGAGCTGTTTCATGAGGGACTAAAGTCATTCTCCGCTTGGACAAACCGCCTAAACTCCTCAGTGAGTCCAAGTTAAACTTTGTGGCAGTTTTGTTTCTAACAGCGTTCGCCTTACCGTCAAAGGAATTTATATACTCCTGAATTAACCTTACCCGGCTGAATTTGCCCATCGCCCCTTAGATATCTCGGTTATCCGGGGACATTTATCCAGAACGCTAAGGAGCTTCCAAGACGAGAATTAGCCGACCCTTGTGGAAATCCGGGCCGTTGATGAAGAGGGGCGTCTCGGGGTGGAGCTCGTAGGTACCCTTGACCACGATGAAGCCGTCCTTGTAGATCTCGTAGTCGAGCATCTTCGGCTGGCCAAGCTCATGGTGGAGCGGTTCGATGCGCATGAAAAAATCCCGGCGCGGCATGAACCATTGCTCCCACTCGTTATGAAGCTGGAAGTCCTGCTGCTTGATCAGGCGGTAATGCTGGAAGCCGAAGACCGCCTCGAGCTGGTGGTGAAGTTTGCCGGGCGCGGGCTGGGTGCCGGGTGGCGGCGGCTCGTTCTGCCCGAGGTAGAGACTGACGATGACTTTTTCACCGGCGAAACTCGTGCCGAGGCCCAACGCCGAGAAGGCCAGCAGCAGCGCGAGCAATTTGAATGGCGTCATCAGGCGGGTCCTTCTCATTCAACCTTGCCGGCGAAAAATGGGTCGCGTCGGCCGTCAGATTTACAGGCTGTTCGGATCGCCCCCCGGCACGGCTGCGTCGGATGGAGGCGTGGTGACGCGGCCGGTTTTCTCGAGGAAGGTCGGCTTGTCCGAAGCGGGCTCCATGCCGTTAAGCCAGACGACCTGCGCCTGCGCCGACTTGGAGTAGAACGACGTGGCGTAGATGCCGGGCGCCTGGCTGTCCGCCGTGGCGAAAATCTGCGACTGGCTCGTGACCACGAAGCTCATCACCGCACCGGCCACCAGCCCGAAGGCCAAACCCGCGAACGCGCCGTTGCGCCACGTCGGCTGCAGCAGCCAACGCCAGCCGGAAGGCGCCGGCCGGGCGTAAAGCCGCGCGCGCAGCAGAGTCCAGGCGCGGTCCTCCTGTCCGGGGCGAACCGGGCAGGTCTCCAGCAGCAATTTTCTTAGTTCACGGTCTTCCATAAGCTCAGGGCTTGGAGACATCCTCCAATGTCTCCACTCATATGACGATTCCTAAATGGCGGGCCTTCAATTTTTCTCCCTCTTTTCCTTCTCCTTCAAGCAGATGATTCACGCGGTTAAGTTCCTGAGTCCGGCCCCTTTTTCAGGCGGCCCAGCTTGCGCCGCAAATGCTCGCAGGCGTAGTGCAGCCGCGAGTTGACCGTGCCCGGCTTGCACTTCAGGAGCTGGGCCGTTTCCTCCAGGCTCATCTCATCCACCAGCCGCAACTGGACCACGGCGCGATGCTCCGGCGTGAGCTCGGCCATCGCGGCGAAGATCACCTCGCGCAGCTCGGCGTTCTCCAGGCCGGTGCTCACTGCCGGGGCGACCTCGCCCTCCGGCATCGCGGGCTTGTCGTCCTCCGCGATGGGCGAGAGGAACGAGAGCCAGCGCTCCGTGCGCTGCTTCTTGCGGATGGTGTCGAGCGCCTGGTTCACCGCGATGCGGTAAAGCCATGTGCCGAGTTGCGACTGGCCGGCGAAGCGCGCGATGTCGCGATGCGCCTTGATGAAGGCTTCCTGCACCACGTCGTCGGTCATGACCGGGTTGTTCAGGATGCGCTGGACGCTGCTCCACATCCGCGCGTAGTGTTCGCGGTGCAGTTCGCCCCACGCGGATTCCTCACCCGCGCGCAGGCGCTGGAGAAAATCGGTCGGGGCTTCCATCAAAACCTTCTAGTGACGTTTGCGGCAAAAACCCAGCCCGAAGAAGGTCGGCGTCTCGCGATGCGTCCTTGAGTTTGCCCTTCATCCCTCTACGTTCTAACCTCTCCCCTTTTCCACGGTGAACCTGATCCACCAGTATATCTACCGCGAGGTCCTGCTCCTCACCGCCGCCATCGTCAGCGTGCTGACCTTTCTGCTCGTGGCCGTGACGCTCTTCCGCACGCTCTCGACCCTCATGTACACCGACCTGCCGATGTTCCTGGCGGTGAAGCTCATGTTCCTCGGCGTGCCGCTCATCCTCACGCTCACGATTCCCGCCGGACTTCTCGCCGCCGTCATGATCGTCTTCGGGCGCATGTCCTCGGACCGCGAACTCGTCGCGCTCAAGGCCGCCGGCATCGGACTCGCGCCCATCGTCGCGCCGGTCATCGTGCTCGCCATGGCGCTCAGCGCCGTTGACTACCTCCTCGTCGCCTACACCGTCCCGCAATGCCAGAAGCAGCTCAACGGCATGAAGCACGAGATCGTCACCAACAACCCCATGGCCCTCCTCAGCCCGCAGGAGATCGTCGACAAGATCCCCGGCTGGAAGATCCTCTTCGAGCGCAAGCAGGGCAACGAACTCGAGGACGTCCAGCTCTGGCGCCTCGACGAGACCGGCCGCGTCGCCACCTCGCTGCGCGCCAGCCGCGCCTTCGTCGACGTCGACCTCGACCACCAGCAGCTCGTCCTCACCCTCTTCAACGGCAAGGAGGAAGACTTCCCCAGCGACGGCGACGTCACCAAGGTCCACGCCGGCGTCCACGGCGACCAGATGGCCGAGACCGTCGCCCTCAGCAGCTTCTACGACAAGGTCCAGAAGAAGCTCGCCTGGATGACCATCCCCGACATCTGGGAGATCATCTACGACATGCAGACCCCCAACCACAGCGACGAGCAGGCCTCGCCCTACCTCACCGAGCTCCAGGCCCGCGTCTCCTTCTCCATCACGACCTTCACCTTCGTCGTCGTCGGCCTGCCCCTCGCCATCCAGACCCAGCGCAGGGAAACGTCCTTCGGGGTCATCGCCACCGGCGTCATCGTCCTGCTCTACTACGTCCTCGGCCAGATCGGCCACGCCCTCAAGGCCCACGCCGGCCTCTACCCCGAGCTCATCATCTGGACACCCAACCTCCTTTTCCAGGCCGTCGGCTTCTACCTCTTCCACCTCGCCAACCGGAAGTAAGCCGGCTCCCCTATTTCGCTTCGGGAGCCTGCAAAAATAGGTGATTTAGAATCTGCTGTTGATTTAAGAGACGATGTTCGCGCGCGGCTTGCGCGCCTGATCGATTGTCCCTAGAATTTATTTCTTCCTGCGTTTCAAAGCAGGCCCAATCCTGCTCGATTAGACGGAAATGTTCTTCATTGTAGATACAATCATTCGGTCGCAAGATTGATTATGAATTCGGTGCAGCAGAAAAAGGAAAATCTCCCTTTTGCTGAGGTTCAAGCTTCATCTGCTTTCATGGCCGAAGCTCAAAAGCTGCTCGTTCGAGAAATTATGAATCGCAGCGGAGATTTCGTATCGGGAAGCAACACCCAGACGTTTTGTCACGGTCGGGACTGGATTTATCAGCGTGATGGCCCAGAAGGCTTCACGAGGCAGACCGGACACCTGCAGCACCATTCGCAACAGGTAACGGTAAGCGTTGCTCGTATTTTGGCAAACGATATGTGGGTTCTTCCGGAGCTTATATTAGGATTTGGTGAGCAGGCCGCCGCCGGGATGGCAGAAAAGTTTGAAGAAGAACTAACAGCGGTCGCGGAAGAAGTAGGAAATTCCACGGCAGTACCTCAAGACAAATCAATGATCGATGCCTTCTTGGAGGCGTTCGACAAGGGGCTTTGGTCGATCAATTCGAATGGCGTACTGTGCGCTCCTCAGATTTTGCCAGATGAAAAGAGTCAGCAGCGTTTTCAGGACGAATTGGTCACCAGAGGAGAGGAATTTAAGAAGCGATTTGAGGAGCTTAGAGCAAGGAAGGAACCGCTTGCCAGAGAGGCGGAGGCCGCGCGCCTAAAAAAATACGACTCCGAAGAATGAACCTATTAATTTCGATAGGCTGCAACAAGTATGACTTCTTGAGTCCTCTTGCATACGCTGAGGCAGACGCGACGGCGCTACACGATCTCCTGACCGCGGCGGGCGATCCATATAGCATCGACCACGCGACGCTTCTGCTTTCGCCGACGACTGACCAAGTGAGGCAATCTCTAGCACAAGCATTTCCACTAAAATCAGGCTACGACAGCGTTACTCTTATTTTCGCAGGCCACGGGGTCACGGCAGCTGGAAGCTTCTTTTTATGCATGCGCGACTCCCGGCGCGACAACTTCTCCACGACGGCCATCTCAATAAGCTCGCTCTTTACAATTTTCAACGAGTTCAAGCCAGTACAAGTCAATCTTGTTATCGACGCATGCAACGCTGGGGGCTCCAGCCTAGACCTAGGAGCGTTGATCAGGTCCGAAGTAACGGGCTCCTCGTCGGCATCTAGCATTGCGTTTCTCGGTGCGTGCGGCACGGACCAATATGCCTCTGAACAGAGCGGACATGGCTTCCTTACCGCCCATGTGCTGCGCATTCTCCGCGGCGAGATGGAAGTCCAACGCAGGGGACAGTTCCTCGATTTACTGGAAATCGGGACCGTCGTCTCCACTCAAGTGCAAGCAGCAAACGCCGACCAGCGCCCTCTAGCATGGGGACTAAACCTCTTTGGAGGTTCCAGATTTGCAAAAAATCCTTTTTATTCGGTTCAAACGGGGGCGCCATTTTTTCCACTACCCGACATATTCCCGTATTCTCATTTCGGGACAAAGATTAGAGAAATGTCCGGAGAGCTATGGGAAATTCACCGAGAATTACCTCAGCAATTCAGTCCGAGACGGCTCCTGACTTGCTTGAGCACAGTCCTGCCAGAGACCGAATCTTCGCAGGAGCGTGTTGTATTAGTAAAGGGGCTCGGAGCCTCCTTGAGTTCTCGAGCTAGGGATTCGGAGGACCTATTGTCGCCTTGGCTTTGCTTGGCGACCTGCATCGTGTCATTACTGCCACACGCTAATCAAGCAGATATAGAGCGTCACCTTCCTGAACTCATTCTCAGCCTCTTAGATCGAGATCCACCTCTTTACACATCCATTCGCGAATCAATCGAGAAGGACGAGTATTATCTATTAAGTCACTATGCGGTAGCTGGGGATTTATACTACCTGCCCCTGCGGATTTCGAGGCTCTTGGGATGGGTAGGTCTCGACATTCTCGGACGACGTCTACTTGGAGCTGATGAACCTTTCCCTTCTTCAGGACGCGATTTGATTGAAATACTACTTCTTCGGTACGGCCAATCCCTGTCTGCAGTTTCGGACGCTCAGGGCGCACCATTATATATCCTCTTACTTGCCTGCGCTCTCAATGGATGGGACGACATAGCCAAAGAAGTCCTTACGACAATATACGCCAGCTTTTGCGAGCGCAAAGGCAACACAACACGATGGGACGTCCCCGTTGAGCAGGCGGTTCGCTACGTGCTCTCCTTAACTGAGAGCGCCCTGACTCCGAAAGACTGGAGGCCCGCAAATCCCTCGCATCTTTTGCCGGTACTTCTTGCTTGGGGGGACCACTTCGGTCTTACAGCGAATTGGGACTTGAGAGCCTTAGATCGGCTCTCGATGAATTTCTTTATACCAAAAGATCCGCGAGACTTCTCGATGAAGGTAATGGAGCACGGCATGAACCGCGTCTATCAAATTGGCTTTGGAATTTGGAAGATCGAAGCTTTTCTTAAGGAGTACAGGCAGGCGTTATCGGTCGTGAAGAGCGACGGCGCATTTAATCTCCTGCCCACTACAAAATTCCAGTGCCTTTTGAGCTCCTTCCTATTCCCTGATCGAATTGCTTACTTTCTCGACGCAGAAAGTATCACGCCCCATTCGTGAGCTAGCCAGTGGAGGTAATTGGATTCCGGCCAAATATCGCTCATTCTCAGTCGCGTCTAAAATTGGCACTTCAATCCGCATGCACGCGGGGGCAGTGGACTTGGATGGGGGGGACTTGGAGGGTTTCGCCGTACTGCGCTTTTATGGTGAAGGCGGGGATGGTGTAGGTGCCTTCTTTCTTGGGGGCGAGGTAGAATTTGAAGGTCTCATTGAAGTTGTCGTAGGACATGCAGGTGGCGATGAGCTCGATGTTGTCGACTTTCCCAAAGTGGCGAGGCTAGCACACGGAGAAGGAGGAGGCAGCGGATTTTGGGGATGGTTTCGCGCGGAGGACTGAAGAGAGGGAGGCAGAAAGGGGAAGTGGCGGATGAGACTGATGGGGCATCGGCACGGGCTTTGGTTTTTTTGGTCGCATCCGTCTCATCGGTCCCATCGGTCCCATTCCGGTTCGCGCTCGCGCGCGGCTGGGTTCTTCACAGTAAAAGCGTTGCAATTCGGGGCGCTCTCGCTCACGATGGTGGAGTGCCTATGGATTCGGAAGTTTTGCCTGTGACCCTGCCTGAAAATTTACCCGCCGCGCTGGCTGAAAAGCTGAAGAAGCTGTCTCCCGGAACGTATTGTACCCACCGGAGTTGGGGCTTTGGCCAAATCAAGGATTGGGATCTGAACGCGGAGAGCGTGGTCATTGACTTCAAGTCGAAGTCGGGTCACTTGATGCAGTTTGCCTACGCGGCGGAATCGTTGACGCCGTTGCCGCCGAACCATGTGTCGGTGCAGAAGGCGGAGGACCCGGCCGCGTTGAAGAAGAAGACGGCGGAGGATCCGGTGGCCGTGGTCACGGATTGCATCATCTCGCTGGGCGCGCAGGCGACGGCGGACAATATCCAGGCGCTGCTTTCGCCGGATGTGATTTCGGCCACGGACTATAAGAAGTGGTGGGAGGGTGCGAAGCGTGCGCTGAAGAAGAACGGCCATTTTTACGTGCCGGGCAAGAAGAACGAGGCGCTGCGGCAGCTCGATGCGCCGTCGGCGCTGGGCGATGGCGCGCTGGAGAATTTGCGCCTGGCCAATGGGCCGAAGGCGGTGCTGGTGGCGCTGGCGGCGGTGTCGAAGTACTGGGCGGAGATCAAGTCGGACTCGGTGCTGAATGAAGTGGCGGAGCTGCTGGACAACACGATCACGAAGGTGCCGAAGTCGCAACTGCCGCTGCAGATCGAGCTGGCCCTGGCGCGTGACGAATTTTTTGCGATGGCGGGCCGCGCGCCGGAGACGGGCGTGTGGGCGATCACGACGCTGACGCCGCAGGGGACGCCGGCGTTGAGCAACCTGCTCGATGCGCTGCCGGGTTCGCGCCAGCCGAAGCTGCTGGAGGCGCTGAAGAATGGTTTGCCCGAGACGTGGCCGGCGTTGTTCCTGACGTTGATCCCGCGCGCGAATGGCCGCGTGGCGGAGGTGATCACGGAGGCGTTCCAGGCCGCGGGGCGTCCGGCGGACGTGCAGGCGGCGGTGAACCGGTACATCCGCGAGCGGAACATCACGTGCGATTTCCTTTTCTGGCTGTGCAAGAACCGGCCGGAGATTTACGGCTCGCTGATTGAGCCGCAGTTGTTCATGGCGATTCTTTCCGTGCTGGAGAAGGACCAGTTTTCCGAGATCAAGAAGGGCACGAAGCTTTACGAGCTGGTGCTGGGCGACAAGGTGCTGATCGCGGCGATCCTGAAGGACGCGCCGGTGGCCGATGTGCGCGATATCACGCGGGCGATTTTGCTGAGCCCGGTGTTCGAGGAGCTGGACAAGCGCTCGCTGCTGGCGTCGATCATCAAGCTTTATCCGGATGTGCAGTCGATGGTGGTCGGCAGCGACAAGTCGGCCTCGGTGAAGAGCGAGGGCGAGGGCAAGATCATCGTGTCGTGGCCGAGCCTGAAGCGCCGCGAGGCGGAGCTGGAAGACCTCGACCGCAACCAGATTCCGCAGAACTCGAAGGACATCGCGATCGCGCGCGGTTACGGCGATCTGCGCGAGAACCACGAGTTCAAGTCGGCGAAGGAAATGCAGACGATTCTGGCACGGCGCAAGGCCGAGCTGGAGTCCGAGCTGGCCCGCGCGGAAGCGACCGATTTCGCGAATCCGGACACGAGCAAGGTGACGCTGGGCACGAAGGTAACGTTCAAGGACGCCTCCAGCGGCCAGACGGATGCGTACACGATTTTGGGCGCGTGGGACGGCGATGTTTCCAAGGGAATCATTTCCTACGAGACGGTCGTGGCGCGGGCCTTGCTTAACCACACGGTCGGGGAACAGATCGAGCTGCCGGGCCAGGACGGCGGCCATCGCCAGGTGACGATCGAGAAGATCGAGGCGCACCAGGTGGACCTGTCGATCCCGCACGAGAATCCTTAACCACCTTTTTTTCGTAACATGAGCTGCACCTCCATCACCAAAGTTATTGCCCGCCAGGTCCTCGACTCGCGCGGCAACCCCACCCTCGAAGCGGAAGTTTTCCTGCAGGACGGCACGCGCGGCCGGTCCATCGTGCCCTCGGGCGCGAGCACGGGCGAGCATGAGGCGCTCGAGCTGCGCGACGGCGACAAGACGAAGTACGGCGGCAAGGGCGTGCTGAAGGCGGTCGAGAACGTGAACAAGAAGATCGCGCCGGCGCTGATCGGCCTGGACGCGACGGAGCAACTGAAGGTCGACGGCGCCATGCTGAAGCTGGACGGCACGCCGACGAAGAAGACGCTGGGCGCGAATGCGATCCTCGGCGTTTCGCTGGCGACGGCCCGCGCGGCGGCGGAGTCGGTCGGGCTGCCGCTCTATAAATATCTCGGTGGGCCGAACGCGAAGACGCTTCCGGTGCCGCTGGCCAACGTGCTCAACGGCGGCGCGCATTCCGATGCGCCGATCGATTTCCAGGAGTACATGATCGTGCCGAAGGGCGCGCCGACGTTCTCGGAAGCGATCCGCTATGGCGCGGAGGTTTATCACTCGCTCAAGAAGGTGCTGCATGACGAGAAGCTCGGCACCGGCGGCGGGGACGAGGGCGGTTTCGCCCCGCGCTTCAAGAGCAACGAGCACGCGCTGGAGGTGCTGGCGCTGGCGGTGAAGAAAGCCGGCTACGAGCTGGGCAAGGACATTTTCTTCGCGCTGGACGTCGCGAGCAGCGAGTTCTTCGACAAGGAAACCGGTCTCTACATTTTCAAGAAGTCCGACGGCAGCAAGAAGACGGCCGAGGAATTGATCGCGCTGTATCAGGATTTGGCGAAGCGTTATCCGCTGGTCTCGATCGAGGACGGCATGGCCGAGAACGATTGGTCCGGCTGGAAAAAGCTGACCGTGGCGATGGGCAAGACCACGCAGTTGGTCGGCGACGATCTGTTCGTCACCAACGTTGAATTCCTGCAAAAGGGCATCGACCAGGGCGTGGGCAACTCGATTCTCGTGAAGGTGAACCAGATTGGCTCGCTCACGGAAACGTTCGACGCGGTCGAGCTGGCCAAGCGCCATGCCTACACTTCGATCCTCAGCCATCGCTCCGGCGAGAGCGAGGACACGACCATCGCGGACATCGCGGTGGCGCTGAACGTGGGCCAGATCAAGACCGGCTCGTTCTCGCGCACGGATCGTCTGGCGAAGTACAACCAGCTGCTCCGCATCGAGGAGGAACTCGGTGATAACGCCGTCTTCGGAGGCACGCTTAAGTAAACCATGGCCGCCACGCGGTTCCTCGACCCGACCAGCATCCCGCTCAAGCGCCAGAGCGGCGGGAATATCTGGGCTACGCTCGTCCCGGTCATCCAGGGCGGGATTATTCTCGGGTTGATCGCGGTGGTCGGGCTGTTCTTCGTGCCGGTGCTCAACACCGAGCAGACCTACAAGGACCAGAAGGCGAAGCTGGGGCGGGAAATCGCCGCGGCGTATGAATATCAGGGGCAGCTCGAGGCGCAGACGCAGAGCATGAAGGAAGACCCCGGCTACGTGGAGCGCATCGCGCGCGACCAGCTCAACATGGGCAAGCCGGGCGAGACGGTCATCCGCTTCGACAAGTATCAGGCGACGCCGCCTCCCCCGGCCTCGCGCGCGCCGATCGACGACAGCAATTAGGCCTCCGCCGGGCCCGCCCCCCCCAAACAGGGGACTAGCCTTGCAAAGATTTCGCGCAACTATCGCGCCCTCATGCGTTATATTGGCAGACCCGTGCGCGGGACTCTGCCCTTTCCAATCCGGGGCCCTTGAGATTATATTATACAAATGAGCACAGAGCCTGATGCTTTTGCCGAGGAGCCCAGTCCGCAAAACTGGGTGGCGGATCGCTTTGAGATTCGCGAGCTCATCGGCAGCGGCGGCCTGGGCGATGTTTATCGGGCGCTCGACCATCATCTCGGCGGCCGGCCCGTCGCGATCAAGCGTGTGCGCATGCAGGTCAACCAGAACGACCGCCGGCTCGTCGAGCAGACCTGGCGCGAGGCGATGACGACCGCGTGTTTGCAGCATCCGAACATCGTCACGATTTTCGACTACGGCATCGACGCCCAGGGCGCGTACGTGGTCATGGAGCTGATCGAGGGCGAGACGCTTGAGGACGTGCTGGTGCGCGGGCCGCTGCAGTTCGAGGACTTTTTTCTTTTCGCGCAGCAAAGCCTGCAGGCCATCGTCGCGGCGCATGCGCTTGGGCTCATCCATCGCGATCTCAAGCCGGGCAACTTCATGGTCGCGCGCGCGGCCGACGACGCGCCGTTCAACGTGAAGATTCTCGACTTCGGCCTGGCCAAGTACCTGGACGCGCCGCAGCCGCAGTCCATCGACCATCTCAACTCGCTGATGGGCTCGGTGCACTACATGGCGCCGGAGCAGTTCCAGCGGCTGCCCATCGATCACCGCACCGATCTCTATTCGCTCGGCTGCATTTTCTACGAGGCGCTCACGGGCCATCCCGCGTTCGACGGCGAGAACGTGTCGGAGCTGATCGACGCGCACCTCAAGAAAGTGCCGCATCCGATGAAGCAATTGCGGCGCGATATTTCCGTGCGGCTGGAGCGCTGGATCGCGCGCTTCCTCGAGCGCGACGCCTCCAAGCGCTGGCCCAACGCGGCCGAGGCGCTGCGCAGCATGCCCAGCCTCGCCCAATGCGGCAACGATCCCAAGCGCACGACCGGCATCTTCAAGGTCAAGACGACGCAGCGGCTGCCGAAGGTGAAGAAGCAGTTGTAGGAATTATAGGACCTACACGACTTATGGGACTTATAGGTCCTATTCGTCCTATAAGTCGTATGAGTCCTATTCAGTAGCTCAGGATAAACGGCCCGGCTTTGCGCACTGCCTCCGAGAGGCCGAATTTTTGGCGGGTGGTCTCGAGGCTGGCGCGTTGGACGCGGGCGAGGGCGCCGGGGGCGTCGCCGGTTTTGAGGGCTTCGCGGTAGAAGGCTTGCATGAGCTGGGCGGTCTCGGCGTCGTCGGCGGTCCAGAGGGTCATGAGGAGATTTTGCGCGCCGGCTTCGGCGAAGCCGCGGCGCAGGCCGATGACCCCCTCGCCGTTTTGCGCCGCGCCGCCGCCGGTGTCGCAGGCGGAGAGGACGACGAGCCACGTGTGGTCGAGGTTGAGCGCGGCGGCCTGCTGCGCGGTGAGGAGGCCATCGTTGTCGGGCGGCGGGAAATTCTTTTTGCGCCAGTCGCGCAGCGTGACCGACGCGCCGGCGAGCGCGAGGATGCTGCGCGTCATCGGCTGCGCGAGGAGACTGGCCTTCGCGTTGACGCCGGCGTCGAGCGGGACCGTCGGCACGTCGTCGGGCGAGAGGTAGAGGCCGTGCGTGGCGAGGTGCAGGATGTAGGGCGAGTCGAGCTGCGCGAGGTTCGCCTTGGAGGCGGCGATTCCGCGGAAGATTTGCGCGGCGACGCCGTCGCGCGTGGCCTCGGCCTGGAGGAACGCGGCCTCGCTCGCGGTGCCGGGCAGCGGCGGGAGCGCGTCGGCGTCGCGGGCGGTCGCGCGCGCGTGAGTCAGCGCACTCCCGGGCAAGTGCGCGTAGTCGGGATCGGCGAAGACGACGAGTTTCTTCACGCGCGGGAGCGACGGCGTGTGCTCCAGCAGGTCGCGGCCGCTGGAGACGTAGCCGATCTCGTAGTCGGAGGCGAGGAAGTGGTCCTGCGGGTCGAGCAGCGTGGCGAAGGAGACGAAGTTGAGCTCGCCGTCGGGACTGATGATGAGCCGGTGCGTGCCGGCAGGCAGCGCGGTGAGGACCGGTTGCGCGAGCTCGCGGTAAAGGCCGCGCAGCACGTTGGCGACGGCGACATCGCGCACGCGGCGGCGCATGAATTTCTGCGCCTGGCGCACGCGCGCATCGATTTCCGCCTGCGGCCCGAGCGCGACCCATTGCGGCGGGCCGTCGTGGGTGAGGACGACCGCGCCGTACCAGGGCTGCGAGGTGAGCCGTCCGGTGTAGTGGTTGTAGGCGATGTACTCGAGGAGCGCGGCGCCGCCGGGCACCGCATCGCGCACGTCGGAGACGTCGGTGCCGAGCGCGCGCCGGGTCTCGCCGCCGCCGATGCCTTTGCCCGCGAGCTGGGCCTCGAGCTGCTGCTCCTCCTGCTCGAGCTCGCGGCGGTCGGCGACGCTGAGCGGGGCGGCGGAGGCCTGGCGGCTGGGATCGTCGGGCGACTGGCCGAGCTGGGCCAGCAGTTCGCGGCGCTTCTCCATCATGTCGCGCACGTCGGGATCTTTTTGCGCGCGGGAAAGCGCCTCGTCCTCGAGGAGCGAATCGAGCACGACGCCCTTGGTGCGCAGGACCGACTCGGCGATCAAATCGGCATCGGCCAGAGCGGCGGGCAGGTCGGTCGGCTCGAGCGTGCGCTCGAAGCTCATGCGCTGCTGCTCGGGCGCGAAGGTGAAGACGCCGTTGAGCACGGCGCGCTGGGCATCGGCGACGTCGTGCGCGAGGCGCGTGGCGCCGGCGGGCTGGCGCAGCTCGATCTGGAGAAACGCGAGGTCGACGGCGATGGCGAGCGTCTCGGGATGATTGGGACCGAGCGCCTCGTCGTCGATCCGGAGCGCCTCCTGGTAGAGCGGCAGCGCGGCGGCGAAGTTGCCCTGCGCGTGCTCGTGGCGCGCGAGCGCGGCGAGGCTCTCGGCGACCTCGGGATGCTGCGGCCCGAGCAGGCGTCGGCGGATGTCGAGCGCGCGCTGGTGGAGCGGCCCGGCCAGTGCGTAGGCGCCGCGGCGGTCGTAGAGCATGGCGAGTTCCTCGAGCGTGCGCGCGACGTCGGGATCGTCGGCCGGCCCGGCCTTTTCCTGCCCGGCGGCGGCGCGGACGAGCAGCGGCTCGGCGCGGGCGTCGTCCCCTTCCCGCACGTAGAGCAGGCCGAGCTGGCCCAGCGTGGTCAGCGTCGCCGGATTGTCGGGGCCGAGCCGAGCGGTGCGGATCTTGAGCGCGCGCTGAAAATAATCCTCGGCCTCGTCGTAGTCACCGAGGCTGACGTCGAGCAGCGCAAGGTTGTTCAGCGTCTGCGCCACCGCGCCGCTTTCGGGGCCGGCCGCTTTTTGGCGCACGGCCAGCGCCTGCGCGAAGAGCTGCTGCGCGGAGGCGTAGTCGCCCATGATCCAGTAGAGCGTGGCGAGGTTGTTCTGCGTGTTGGCGGTGACGGGACTTTGCGGCGGCAGGACCTTTTGCTGGATGGCGATGGCCTGCTCGTAGAAAGCCTGCGCGAGGTCGAGGTTGCCGCGGTTTTCCTCCAGCGCGCCGAGGGCGTTGAGGACTTCCGCGACCGGCGCGGTGTTCTGGCCGAGGCGGCGCAGGCGGATTTCCTGGCAGCGGTCGAGGGCCTGCTGCGCCGCTTCGTAGCGGGCCATGTCGGCGTAGAACCAGCCGAGATTGAGCAGGGCGTCGGAGACGGGCAATGAGTCGCGCCCGGCGGTTTGTTCCTGCAAGTGGAGGACGCGGAGGCGAAGCTTCTCGGCGATGTCGAAGTGGTGGAGGCGCAGGTGGGCGTCGGCGGCGTCGTTAAGCGCGGCGACCAGGGCGGGGATGTTGTTGGTGGTCTCGGCGTCGTGGGCACGGACTTGCGCCTGGTCGATGATGAGGAGATTGGCCGCATCGGAGCCCGGCGGCGGCGCGGGAGGGGTCAAGGGTTCGGCCCCCAGTGCCGACAATCTGGTTAGCACAACAGTCAGAATCCCTATCCGAGCGGCCATGAGGGAATGGGAACAACGCATGTGAAACCTTGACCGGGGCTTTAATGTGCTAAGGTAGGCTGCGGAAAGTCGAAAGAAAAGGCGCTAAGAAATGCCCCTTGCTATGTTGGCACATAACGTGCAATAAATAGTTAAGGTTCCGAATGAAATTTGACTCCTCATCGCTGCCACAGCTCCCGACCCAACAGGAGCTGAATGAGCTTAACGACTTGTTGCTCAGCGCGATGGAGCTTTACCAAACCTACGCCACACTGGAGCGTCACCCCCGCGTGGTCGGATCCATCAAATCAATCGAACTGTTCACATCGTGTCGGGAACAGCTTCACCAGGACATTTCGCTTTTGGACAAACAACTGGAAACGCTGGTTAGCATCTCCCGCTCGAGCCAGGCCGAAGCCGAGGCCAAAGGCGCGGCGGAAGGACTGGCCCCGGCGATGGTTGGCGGAGCCGAATCGGCGAGCCCGATGATGCTGATCCCGGACGTGGAACCGACCGACATGAAGCAGTCGGTGTTCGAGATCATGCGCAAGGCGTTTCACACGGAGGATCTTTTCAGCGACCAGCTCAACGCCTGCCTGCGCTCGGCCACGGCCCGCAAGCATTTGAAGCTGGAGCTGCAGTTGAAGATGATCATTTTGTCCGCCGACCAGCGCACGAAGTTGCTGGAGGATCGCTACGGCTACGCGCGGACGAAGAACCTGCTTTTCCAGGGCCTGCGCCGGCAGACGACGCGGTTCCTGAGCGCGCTAAGCGGGGAGAAGCGGACGGATATTGATCGGTGAGACCTGCGGAGGGTGCTCCAAAAGCGGCCCTGAAAGGGCCACCTGCCATAGCCCAGGGTGAAACTTTGGGTTTTGCGTTTAAAACGTGGCCGAGCCCTGAAGGAGACCTCTGCGAAAATCTGCTTTGGTTGTGCAAGCCGAAGGCTTGCCACAATTCTAGGCGGTGGTTGAGCGAAGCGATGCCACCGGTAAGTTCCAACGCGGCCCGACCCGGAAAGGGTCGCACGAGCCTCGCACCTGAGCGTGCGACCCTTTCAGGGTCGAGCGCCCTTTGGGAGCTAACCGGTGGTGGCGCCCGCCGGGCGGGCTTACCACCGGCTAGGATTGTGTGATCCCTGCGGGATCACGATTGATCGAGTTTTGCAGAAATCTCCTTCAGGGCTTGTCGCCTCCTATGGAATTAACCCAGGGTAGAAACTTTGGGCAAGCCCTTCGCTTCAATCCTGGGCTATGTTAGGCCGCCCTTTCAGCGACCTCTGCAAAAGTCAGGTTTGGTGATCCCGACGGGATCATAGCCAAGTAGCCGGTGGTTGAGCGAGTGCGCGAGCGACACCACCGGAAAACGTCAAAAAAGGGCAGCACTCTGGAAGAGACCTCTGCAAAAGTCATCATGCAGACGGTCCCGAAGGGACCACGGAAATGAGCCGGTGGCGTAAGCCACCGGAATGCGCAGCAGAAAGTGACGAGC